>Ga0302324_100021694_pt1 | contig 12516 bp, 10 predicted proteins | sample Palsa_T0_1_FD_201949 | JGI IMG/M metagenome (GOLD analysis project Ga0302324, IMG submission 201949) | Peat permafrost microbial communities from Stordalen Mire near Abisko, Sweden - Palsa_T0_1 | ecosystem: Environmental > Terrestrial > Soil > Palsa > Peat permafrost | place: Sweden: Abisko...
CGCGCGGCGACGGCCATCGTGGTGAGACGCAGCGAGCAGGCCGATCATGATCGCACCGGCAGCAGCGAACGCGAACGTCAAACCAGCCGCGGCTACTTCCTGCGTCTGCTCCATTTGCTGTGGACCAATTCAGCCGGCGCCGGCGGCCCCGGCGACAGCGTGATCGACGAAGCGTTCCGCACGGCGCAATATGCCGGCGGCGTCGAAACCGCGAAGGCGGTTTCCGGCACCATGGCGCGCTATGCCTCCGGCACCGATGACCTCGCCGCCCTGGTGCGCGACCGTCAGGATCTATCCAGCCGCTGGCAGCGGCTCGATTCGGAACTGCTCAAGGCGGTCGCGCTGGCGCCCGACAAACGCAATCCGGCAGGCGAAGCCGCGCTGCGCAAGGAACTGGCCGACGTCGATGCCAGACTGGCTGCCGACAATGAAAGACTGCGCACCGCGTTTCCGCGCTTCGCCGAACTGGCCGAAGCCCGGCCGGTTCATGTCGCCGATATCCAGGCGGTGCTTGGCAGCGATGAAGCCTTCGCGGCATTTACGCTGGCCGACACCGAGAGCTTCCTGTTTGTGGTTCGCCGGCACGACGCGCATTTTTTCAGGCTCGACCTCACCAGGGCGCAGGCCGCCGACACCGTCAAATCGCTGCGTGCGGCGCTCGCCAACGACGCCCCGGTCGACGTGCTCAAGGCGCATCAATTCTACCGGACGCTGCTCGGTCCCGCCGATGCGCTGATCGCCGATGCGAAGGCGCTGATCGTCTCCCCCGACGGCGCCCTGCAAAGCCTGCCGTTCGCCGTGCTGGTGACGCAGCCGCCCGCCGCGGCGGTCGCCAAACCGTCGGACTATCAGGCGGTCGCCTGGCTGATCCGCCGTCAGGCGGTCGCGGTGGTGCCGGCGGCCTCGTCGCTATCGGCGCTTCGCCGGTTCGCCGAAGAGAAGCACGGCACCGATCCGTTCGCGGGCTTCGGCGATCCGATCTTCGACGGCAGCGGCGCCAAACGCGGCATCGATACCGCAAGCCTGTACCGGGGAGCGGAGGCCAGCGCGCCCGAATTGCGCCGGCTGCCGCGGCTGCCGGAAACCGCGGACGAGTTGCGCGCGGAAGCCAGAATTCTCGGCGCACCTGAAACCAGCCTGCACCTGGGCCGGGACGCGACCGTCACCTCGCTGCGCCGTCTCGACCTCTCCGGCACCCGCGTTCTCTCCTTTGCCACCCACGGCCTGATCGCCGGCGATTTGCCGAAGCTCGGTGAACCGGCGCTGGTTCTGACGCCCCCTGCGCTTCCGACGCCCAATGACGACGGCTTGCTGCGCGCGTCCGAGGTTTCCAGACTGAAGCTCGATGCCGACTTCGTTATCCTGTCGGCCTGCAACACGGCCGCGTCCGACGGCACGCCGGGGGCCGAAGGCCTTTCCGGTCTCGCCAAGGCGTTCTTCTATGCCGGCGCCCGCTCATTGCTGGTCTCGCATTGGCCGGTCGATTCCGAAGCGACGGTGAAGCTGACCACAGGACTGATCCGCGCCACCGCCGGCGACCCCGGCGTCGGCCGCGCCGAAGCCCTGCGACGCGCGATGCTCGCCATGATCGACGACACCTCGGCCGGCGGCGAACATGCCCATCCGTTCTTCTGGGCGCCCTTCATTCTCGCCGGCGAGGGCAGCGCGGGCAGATAGGAATGGCCGTGGCGGAGAGCCATCCCTGTTGTGGTGGCCATCTCCTGTTTGTTGCTGGCCCAACGCAGGCTAGCTGGTCCCAGCCTTCCATCGTATGATTCGATGGGAGGCGCTTCATGTTGACCACCAGCCGCGACATCATTCGCCGCCTTGAGCGGGAGGGATGGACGCTTGTTCGCGTCACTGGCTCTCACCATGTTTTCAAAAGCGCCACCTCGGCCGAAACAGTTGTCGTTCCACACCCAAGAAGGACTTGGGAAAAGGCCTGGTTCGTGCCATTTATAAGGGCGCAGGATGGAAGCCTGATTGAGGTTTGCCGTGGCACATTACATCGCCATCATTGAGGACGCAGGACCGGATACCGCTGTGGGCGTCTGGTTTCCGGACTTACCTGGTTGCACGTCCGGGGGCGACGACATTGACGAGGCGTTGCGCAACGCTCCGGAAGCTCTCGAGCTTTATGCGGAAAGCATTGAAACGAACGGCAAGCTGCTGCCGCGCCCGCGAACACTGACGGAACTAAAGACCGATCCGGAAATCGCCGATGACATCAAGACCTATATGGTTGCGCTGATCGAACTTCCCGCTCGCGCTCATGCAGCGGAATGAAAGCTGTCCGCCGTCATCGGAATCTTCGCTTATGACGCCCTTCTACTTCTCGCCCAGCACGTCGCCGAACAGCACCCACGACTTGCCGTCGAACCGCGCCATCTGGATTTGCCGGATCGGCGTGACGTTGTGCGGATCGGTATAGATCCTGATGCCGGGAAGCATCATCGGCATCGCGAGCCCGTCCAGCATCGTCGCCTGCCTGATGATGTTGTCGCGGCTGAGATCGTCCTTGCAGTTCTCAAGCACCCTGACCATGATTTGCGCGGCGGTGTAGCCCTGCACATTGAACAGGTCGCCGGTGCTCGCGTTCGGCTGGTACTTCTTCATCCATGCCAGCCAGTCCTTGAGCGCGGGATCGTCGGCCCAGCGGGCGTCGTTGGGATCTTTCAGGTAAAGCCCGGTGACCACGCCGACGGCATTGTCGATGCCGGCCGGCTCTAACACCGCGGAGAATGAATTCGAAACCGACGGCAGGATGATCAGCGGCTTCCAGCCCATGCTCGCGGCCTTCTTGATGGCCTGAGCCGCAAATTTGGGCGTCGCCTCGGCGAAGAACACATCCGCGCCCGACTCCCGCATCGACACCATCTGGGAATCGATGGTCGGATCGGCGGTCAGATAGGTGGTTTCCGAAACCAGTTGATCGACATGCTCGCCCAATCCCGCCTTGAAACCCCTGACGTAATCCTTTCCGGCGTCCTCGTTCGGCGCGATCACAGCGATTTTGGCGTTCGGCCGGGTCTGCAGGATATATTGCGCGTAAAGACGGCCTTCCAATTCGTAGGTTGGATTGAAACCGACCGTCCAGGGAAAATGCTCGGGATCGTTCCACCTCGTCGCCCCCGATGAAACGAACAGCTGAGGGATGCGTTTGGCGTTGAGATATTTCTGGACCGAAATATTGGGCGCGGTGCCGACCGAACTGAACACCGCGAGCACGTCGTCCTGCTCCACCAGCTTGCGGGTCTGCTCGACGGTTTTGGCCGGCGAATAGCCGTCATCCAGGGTCAGAAAGTCGATCTTGCGTCCATTGATGCCGCCTTGGTCGTTCAGCATCTGAAAATAGGCCGCCTCGGCCCGTGCGATCGTACCGTAGGCGGACGCGGGACCACTATAGGGCGCGGTATTTCCGAGTTTGATGGCGGTCTCCGCCGCGCGGGATGGACCGCCCAGCATCATAGAGAGCGTGGCGGCGGCCAGCAATCGGGCCCAAAACGGCTTGAAAGACGGCAATTTCCTCGTCCTTTTCTTGCGCGCGTCCGGTTCTGTTTGGGATCGCGGGGCGCCGCTAAGGCGGTCCGCCATGACCGGAACATTAACAAACTTCGTCGCCTTTGAGCGAATTTTTAGAACAAATACCTATCCGCTCCCTTTACGGAAAAATTCCGTGTGCGGGGGTAGGATCACCGGGAATTTCGCTTTTGCGCGTTTTTTTTGCGACTGAAGGTCAGCTAAAATGACTACGGAAAAATCGTTTCTTCGGGATCTCGACGAGGCCGTGCAGCGGGGGACCGACGAAAGCCGGACCCGGGCGCTGTGGCACACCACCGATTTGATGATCGCCGGCCGCTATAGCGAGGACGAAATATGGACCTTTGGCGAGGTTATCGGACGTCTCGCCGACGAGATCGAAGTCGCCGCGCGCGCCCAGCTCGCCAAGCGGCTGGCCCAGTTCGACAAGGCGCCGGTCAACATCATCCACAAACTCGCCTTTGACGATTCGATCGAGGTCGCCGGCCCCATCCTCCGGGAGTCCAAACGGCTGGAGGCCTACGCCCTGGTGGCCAATGTCTGCACCAAGGACCAGTCGCACATGCTCGCGATCACGCAGCGGGAAACGATCGAGGAGTCGGTCACCGACGTGCTGGTGACGCGCGGCAACCAGGAGGTCGTGAAGTCGGTCGCGAACAATGATGGCGCGCGCTTCTCGGATTTCGGCTTCCTGCACATGATCAAGCGGGCCGAGGGCGATTCCATTCTGGCCGAACAGCTTGGCCTGCGTAAGGACATTCCGAGGCACGTTTTCCAGCAGTTGATCGCCAAGGCATCGGACGATGTGCGAAAGCGGCTCGAACGCGAGCGGCCCTCGATGATCAACCAGATCCAGACCTCGGTGTCGGACGTCGCGGGCGAGTTGCAGTCCAAACTCGGCCCGGTGTCGAGAAGCTATTTTGTCGCCAAACGGGTCGTGACGACGCAGCACCGGCAGGGCAATCTGAACGAGAACAGCATATCGGTATACGCGCGATCTCATAAGCTCGACGAGGTCACGATCGGCCTGTCGCTGTTGTGCGCATTGCCGGGCGACGTCATCGAGCGGGCCGTGCTGGACAAGAACCGCGAGATGCTGCTGATCCTGGCCAAGGCGCTCGACTTTTCGTGGGCGACGACTATGTCACTGCTGTTTCTGGGCGCCAAGGATCACCGCATCACCGCCAAGGACCTGAAGGACACCGAAAGCGAGTACGGCCGCCTCAACGCCGCGACCTCGCGCAGCGTTCTGAAATTCTATCAGTCCCGCAAGAACGCCGGGGGCACCGATTCCGAACTGAAACGCCAGCCCGCGCTGGCGGTGCATTGAACTCAGGGCACGGAATATCCACCATGAGCACATTCGGCAAAGCCACGCGCGAACAACCGGGCGGTCTTTCCACCGGCATGGTTTCCAGCGACCCGGTGCCTGACAAGCCCATGGACGCGGCCTGGATGGTTCTCGAAGCCGCGAACGATCTCGGGGATAATGCCACCGTCGACGTTTGCCGGCGGGTGATCGACGCCAACCTGAACGGCAGGCCCGCCTCCCCATTCGACCTGCATATCATCGTCGAATATTTCAACTGACGGGCGAAAGCCGAAGTTAAGGACCTGCGCGGATTTGGGATAATCTCCGGCAAGGGCGAATCAGGCGCCGCCCGATAATCCCCGTTTAAGATCACCACATCGCAGCGCCAGCGCTTGCACGACGGCGAAGGCGTTCTTATCTGTTGGTGCTCGCCCCCTGCGCGGGCCAAAGTGCCGCGTGATCCCCCCGCGTGATCCTTCCCGCATTGCCAGTTCAGACCGTCACATCACCCATGCCATCGATCATATCCGTTTCAAATCTGTCGAAGACCTACGGCTCCGGATTCAAGGCGCTGAACAACATCAATCTCGAGATCGAGCGCGGCGAGATTTTTGCGCTGCTGGGACCGAACGGCGCCGGCAAGACCACGCTGATCAGCATCATCTGCGGGATCGCCAATTCCAGCCAGGGCAGCGTCACCGTCGACGGCCACGATATCAGGGCTGACTATCGCGCCGCGCGTTCGCTGATCGGCCTGGTGCCGCAGGAACTGCACACCGACGCTTTTGAATCGGTGTGGGGAACCGTCAGCTTCAGCCGCGGCCTGTTCGGCAAGCCGAAAAACCCCGGCCATATCGAAAAGGTGCTGAAGGACCTGTCGCTGTGGGACAAGAAGGACGCCAAGATCGTCACGCTGTCCGGCGGCATGAAGCGCCGGGTGATGATCGCCAAGGCGCTGTCGCACGAGCCGCAGATCCTGTTTCTCGACGAGCCGACCGCGGGCGTCGATGTCGAATTGCGCAAGGGCATGTGGGAGGTGGTGCGGACGCTGCAGGCCGCGGGTGTCACCATCATCCTCACCACGCATTACATCGAAGAGGCCGAGGAGATGGCCGACCGGGTCGGCGTGATCAACAAGGGCGAGATCGTCCTGGTCGAGGACAAGGCGAACCTGATGCAAAAGCTCGGCAAGAAACGGCTGAAGCTGCACCTGCAAGGCAGGATCGATGCGATTCCGGCGGGTCTCGCCGCCTACCATCTCGAACTGTCGGATCACGGCTGCGAACTGACCTACAATTACGACACCAAGGGCGAGCGCACCGGCATCACCAGCCTGCTCAGCGACCTCAGGGGCGCCGGCATCCGGTTCTATGACCTCGATACCACCCAGAGTTCGCTGGAAGACATCTTCGTCAGCCTGGTGAGGGCGCCATGAATTTCAGGGCCGTCGGCGCGATCTACAAATTTGAAATGGCGCGGACCTGGCGCACGCTGCTGCAAAGCATCGTTTCGCCTGTGGTTTCGACCTCGCTGTATTTCGTGGTGTTTGGCGCGGCGATCGGCTCGCGCATCACCTCGGTCGAAGGCGTCAGCTATGGCACCTTCATCGTGCCGGGACTGGTGATGCTGTCGGTGCTGACGCAGAGCATCGCCAACGCCTCGTTCGGGATCTATTTCCCGAAATTCGTCGGCACGATCTACGAATTATTGTCGGCGCCGATCTCGTATTTCGAGATCGTGCTCGGCTATGTCGGGGCGGCCGCGACCAAATCGATCGTGCTCGGCCTGATCATTCTCGCCACCGCCGGCCTGTTCGTGCCGCTGCAGATTCATCATCCCTGGTGGATGCTGACGTTTCTGGTGCTGACCGCCGTGACCTTCAGCCTGTTCGGCTTCATCATCGGCATCTGGGCCGACGGCTTTGAAAAGCTGCAGATGATTCCGATGCTGGTGGTGACGCCGCTGACATTCCTCGGCGGCAGCTTCTACTCGGTCAACATGCTGCCGTCGGGCTGGCGCACCCTCACGCTGCTCAATCCGGTGGTATACCTGATCAGCGGCTTCCGCTGGAGCTTCTATGAAATCGCCGACGTCAGCGTCGGCCTCAGCGTCGGCATCACGCTGTCGTTTCTCGCCGCCTGCATGATCGTGGTGTGGTGGATCTTCAAGACCGGCTACCGGCTGAAGAACTGAGGCGCGGGACACAATCAGTAAACCGTCATTCCGGGGCACATCGAAGATGCGAACCCGGAATCTCGAGATTCTCCGATGTGCAATTGCACATCGGAGTTCGATGCTCTGCATCGCCCCGGAATGACTCGCTATCGATAGCAATGAAAACGATCATAACGATCGTAGAAACCGCGGCAGCGGTAGTGACGCCCGTAGGGAATACCCAGCACGCCGTCCACCGCGCCCAGGGCGCCGCCGACGCCGGCTCCGACCGCCTCGCCAACCACGCCGCCGACGGGGCCGGCCACCCGGTTGCCTTCATAGGCGCCGTCCTGCGCGCCGCGCACGATGCCCTGCGCGTGTCCGATCTGGGGGATCGCCAGCAGTGCGAGAGCGAATGCCGCACCCGCAAGATAGAACCTGGTGGGCGAACCGGCCGGCAGCGTCGAAGGGGTGATCGCCGATGCCTTGATCTGAGTGGTATTCATCTTGTTCATCTCAATTCCTCATGGCCGGTCGCAACGCGCCGACAGGGCGGGCACGTGTAACGCCGCCGTGACCAAAAGGTTGCCTGCTCGGGAAGAAATCGCGATCGGCACGTGCCGATGCCGGCGAAAATAATACCGCGCGCCAGATTCAGCCGCTTCCCGGCCATGTTTGCGCCCGCCTGAACATTAACGATTGCCCTGACGCGCCACTGGAACCAGAGCCGGATCTCGGGCATATTAACGGTGGGGGACGGAGAGCGCGGCACGACATACACAGGCCTGGAGGCCATAGGTAAAATGCGTTCCTTCCTCATTGCCGTTACCGGTCTGATGCTGTTCGCCGCCGGCGCCGCGCAGGCCAAAGTCTCCATCACCGTCGACAAGGATGCGCAGATGATGACCGTCGCGGTTGACGGCGTCGCGCGCTACCAGTGGCCGGTCTCGACCGGCAATCCGTCGCATGAGACGCCGAACGGTTCGTTCCGCACCTTCCGCATGGAGGAAGATCACTACTCCAAGGAATTCGACGACGCGCCGATGCCGCATTCGATCTTCTTCACCAAGGTCGGCCATGCCATTCACGGCACCGAATCCGAAGGCCGGCTTGGCACACCGGTTTCCCATGGCTGCGTGCGGCTCTCGCGCGCCAACGCCTCGACGCTGTATGCGCTGGTGCAACAGGAAGGCGTGCTCAACACCACCGTGACGCTGACCGGCTCCGCCCAGGTCGCGCTGGCGCGCAATCCGGGCACCCGCCCCGCCGCCGTCGCGCGCCGCAACCCGGCCCCGCCATACGATCCGCAATATGATGCCGCCGGCAATCCGGTCATGCTGGCGCCACAGCAACCGGCGCCGCGCCAGATCGCGCCGCAGATGCAGGTCGACGACGGTTACATCTATCCGGCCGACGGCAGCTCGAGCGACGCGCGTTATCCCTCGCCGCGCGGCAGCCGGCGCGTCTATGACGCGCAGGTCTATCAGCAGCAGCAATATTACGACAACCGCGGCTATTATCAGCAGCCTCAATACGCGCCGCAGGGCAACGCGCCGCGGCCGTATTATCAGCGCGGATTGTTTGACTAGCAGCGACCATCGGGAACGGTGCGCCCTGCGCGCGCTTTGTTTTGTTAGCGATCATGGCCATCATCCGTTGCATCGCGATCATCGCCGCTGTCGTGTGCTGTATCTCGAGCGGAGCGACTATGGCCTTCGATATTGAAGCCCATCGCGGCGGACGCGCGCTGTTTCCTGAAAATACGCTGCCCTCGTTCGCCAACGCGCTGTCGATGGGGGTCGACACGCTGGAATTGGATATCGGGGCCACCAGCGACCAGGCGATCGTGGTCTCCCATGAGCGCGGCCTCAACCCCGACCTCGCCCGCGCCGCCGATGGCGTCTATGTGGCTCCGCCGGGGATTCCCTTTGTCCAGTTGCGGCTTGCAGACGTCAAAAAATATGACGTCGGGCAAATTCGCCCCGGCAGCGCCTATGCCGCGCAATTCCCGGAGCAACGCCCGGTGCCGGGGACGCGGATTCCGACGCTGAAGCAAGTCTTCGAGCTCGTGCGCAAATCAGGCGACCGCCATGTCCGCCTCAACATCGAAACCAAGATCGACCCCAATCATCCGGAACAGTCGCCGGACCCCGAACGTTTCGTCAGGCTGCTGCTGGATCTTGTGCAGATCGAAAAATTCAGCGACCGCGTCATGGTCCAGTCGTTTGACTGGCGGACCTTACAGCTTGTGCAGAAACAGGCCTCGACGATACCGACGGTCTATCTGACCCAGCAGGCCGGATCGGGGGCGACGGTGTTTGCGGACAAGGCTTCCATTTGGACGGCAGGCTTCAACCCGGTCGACCATGGCGGATCGCTGCCGCGGGCGATCAAGGCCGCCGGAGGCGCGATCTGGTCGCCATACTTCGGCGACGTCAATCCGGCGCTGATATCCGAATCCCACAGTCTTGGATTAGCGGTGGTGGTCTGGACGGTGAACAAACCCGCCGACATCGCGCGCATGATCGACATCGGGGTGGACGGAATTATCTCGGATCATCCTGATTTGTTGCGCCAGATCGCCGGCGACAAGGGCATCGCCTTGCCGGCGGGATCGCCGGTTGCGCCGTAGATCGTCCGGGACCCGCGCCGGGAAGCATGCTAAAATCCAACAACTGCTGGATCATTCGTGGCTTGTCATTCGTGGCTTGTCATTCGTGGCTTGTCATTCGTAGCTTGTCATTCGTAGCTTGGCGGCATCATGTCGACATCAGACGGTTTAAGCGCCGACCTGCCTCCCCGCAGCCGGAAGGACGGCTCTCCGTTTCTGATCCTGGCTGCCGGATTGCTGCTGTTCGCCGCCCTCGCCTGCACGATCTTTCTGGTCACGCGGCCAACCACGCTGCGAATTGCCGTGGGTCCGTCCGGAAGCGACGACCAGAATCTGATTCAGGCCTTGTCGGAAGCCTTTGCCCGCGAGGGACGTCCGGTCCGGTTGTCGCTGATCACAACGGCCGGCGCGCTTGAAAGCATTGAATATCTGCGCGGCCACAAAACCGACCTGGCGGTGGTTCGCGGCGACGAGGAATTGCCGGATGGCACCCAGGCGGTCGCGATCCTGCGCAAGAACGTGGTGGTGCTGTGGTCGCCTTCCGGCCTTTCAAAAAAAGGATCGAAGAAGGAATCCAAACCGAAGATCAAGAGTATCGACGATCTCGAGGGCCACCGCGTCGGCGTGATCGGCCGAACGCCGGTCAATGTCATGCTGCTGCGCGTCATCCTGACCGAATCCGGCGTCAATCCCGACAAGGTCGCGGTCAGCCAGTTCAGCACCACCCAGATCGCCGAGATGGTGCGCGATCCCACCATCGATGCGTTCATGACAGTCGGCCCGCTCGACAGCAAGATCACCGCGGAAGCCATCACCGCGACCGCCCGCACCAGGGGCGAGCCGGTGTTTCTTCCGATCGAGGTTTCGGAAGCCCTCGCCCACAAGCACCCGCTGTATGAGTCGGAGGAAATTCCCGGCAGTGTCTTCAGTTCGTCGCCGGCCAGACCCGACGACACGGTCGAGACGATCGGCGTCAATCACCTGATCGTTGCGCCGAAGTCGTTGTCCGAGACCGCCGTCGGCGCCTTCATCCGCGAGCTGTTTACGGTTCGGCCCTCGCTGGCCAGGGAAGTCCCGAACGCCGCCAAAATCCAGAAGCCGGACACCGACAAGGACGCCGCGCTACCCGCCCATCCGGGCGCGGCCGCCTACATCGACGGCACCGAGCGGACCTTCATGGACAAATACAGCGACTACATCTGGGGCGCGGTTCTGATTTTTTCCGTGCTCGGGTCGGGCACCGCATGGCTGCGCCATTATATCAAGCGGGACGAGCGAAAGCTGAATACGCTGCACCGTGAAAAGCTGTTGGCCGCGATCTCGCTGGTCCGGAAAATCGATTCGATCGAGGAACTGGACGCGATGCAGCACGAGGCCGACGACATCCTGCGCGAAACGCTCGAATGCTACGATGACGGCGCCATCGAGGAAGGCGATCTGTCCGCCTATGGCCTCGTGCTCGAACAGTTTCATCACGCGGTCGTCGAACGGCGGGCGGCGCTTAATGCCGCCGCCGCCGATGTGCCGCGGATACGCGTTGGATAGGACCTGATTCACCAGGCGATCGAAATGAGCCGGCGAACGATTCCGCCGACGCTGGCGTGATGCCGCCGGTAATGTCTGGGTGACGACGTGGAGTCGTCAGACGACGCCGTGCCCGCGCGGCCCGGACCGATGGCTTCGAACTGCGCTTTCTGCTCGTCGGTCAGATCGCCATAGAGGTCGTCAAGCGCCGCCCGCACGGTCTCGACCGCCGCCAGCATGGTGTCGAGCCGTTTGCCGACCGCGGTGAGCCGAGCCGGCGGCGTCAGCGCTGCGTCCGTCTGGCAGGATCCCTTGAGCATGTCCGCCGCCTTCGCGCTGGCGTCCTTCAAAGCGGTCAGGCTCGCGCGCTGTGCGTCGGTCGGATGCAGTCTTGATTCGATCTCGGCGGCTGGCCAATCCGTCACACCGGACGGTGCGGTGCCGCAGCTTTGGGTCGGTGAAGCATCGGCTTTTGGCGCTGCCCGTGCGCTGCGCTGGCCTTCACGCTGCTCCTGCCCGAGCACGTTAAGCCGGGCCTTCTGCTCGTCGCTCAAGAGGTCGTAAAAATGATCCAGCGGCGGCTGTACGACGCCGACCGCCGCAATCATCGCTTCGATGCGCGCTTGCATCGCCGCGAGCCGGCCCGGCGCCGTCAGCGTGATCTGGCTCGGACAGGCGGCCTTGATGCCCTGCGCGGCCTTTACCGAGGCATTGGCAAGATCATCGAGGGCCGCGCGCTGGGCGTCATTTGGCTGCAGTGCCTGCTGGAACTGATCGATCGGCAGACCTGCGATGTCACGGCTGTCTTCGCCACACATCTGCGACAGTTCGTCCGGCACCGGGTTTGCGGCGGGTGCGGCGCCCGCCGGATTGCTGGTGCCGGGCGGCAAATAGCCGGCGAGCTGGTCGTAGCCATAGGGCGCGAAAAGGCCGGCATAGACGTCGTTGTAGCCATATCCCCAGAATGAGGCGTCGTCGCCGTCGCCCCACATCGCGTAATCATACATATCGTAATAGGCGAACGGCCAGAACAGCGGGCCGACCCAGCCGTAGCCGCCATTGCCATGCTGCCACCATCCGCCGCGCCGGTCGTGCCAACCTGCCCGTGCCGCGCTCGCTGCGATCTGCGCACGCACGCCCGGATCGCGCAAGGCGGAGTGATTGTGCAAGGCGCCCGCGACGGCGCCCGAGACCAGTGCATGGCGCACCGCTGTTGATCTGGCGGTTGATCTGACGCTGGCGTTGCGGCCGGCCAGACCGGCTGCGGCGCTGCCAACTGCTGACGAACGGCTGCCGCTGAAACCGGCGCGCCCGGCCGACCGGGAAATCGCCGGGCCAGCGCTGAAGTGCCGTCCTCCACCGCCGCGGAAACCAC
>Ga0302324_100021695_pt1 | contig 12516 bp, 13 predicted proteins | sample Palsa_T0_1_FD_201949 | JGI IMG/M metagenome (GOLD analysis project Ga0302324, IMG submission 201949) | Peat permafrost microbial communities from Stordalen Mire near Abisko, Sweden - Palsa_T0_1 | ecosystem: Environmental > Terrestrial > Soil > Palsa > Peat permafrost | place: Sweden: Abisko...
ATTCGTGGGACCCAGCATCGCCATCGCCACCATGATGGGCGTATTCCTGGAGCGGGCGTGCCGGTCGCAACTGGCCTTGCTCGCGACCGGCGTTGCTTTCAACGCCACCGCGCCGGAACAAATCGCGCAAAAGCACGCCGAAATCTTCGATCCCGGACTGATCAAAACCTTCTGGGCATTCTTCAAACGACGGGCAGATCAGCTACGCGTCCCGCGCTGATCCCAATCCCGACCAGCCGTGCTACGAGCCCTTTGAAACATGACTTACGCTTCCTCGCCCATACCCACCTCCCCCGCCGTGGAAAATGTCTTTCTCAAGATGCTGCCGATCACATCGGCCGTGTTTGTGGGATTCCTGACCATTGGCCTGGCGCTGCCGGTATTGCCGCTGCATCTGCATTACACGCTCGACATGAGCCCGGTGGTCGTCGGTATCGCGATCGGCAGCCAGTTCGCGGCCGCGCTGTTTTCGCGGGCCTGGGCCGGTGGCCTCGCCGATGCGCGCGGCGGCAAACGCGCCGTTATCCTGGGCCTGTTGAGCGCGGCGCTTTCCGGGGTCGCCTATCTGTCTTCGCTGGCTTTCATCGGCATGCCCACGGTATCCGTCGGCGCCTTGCTGCTCGGCCGCATCCTGCTTGGCTGCGGCGAAAGCCTTGTCATCACCGGCGCGCTGGGCTGGGGCATGGGCCTTGTCGGCCTGCGCAATGCCGGCAAGGTGATGGCGTGGGTCGGGATGGCGATGTTCGGCGCCTATGCGGCCGGCGCCCCGCTCGGCACGTTCATTTACGGCCGCTATGATTTCGCAGGCATCGCCTTCGCGACCATCATCATCCCGTTATTGGCGCTGGGGGCCGTGGTTCCTGCCGCCACCGTGGCGGTAAGCGCGGCGAAGCGGGTGCCGTTCTACAAGGTATTGGGAACGGTGTGGGTGCCCGGACTCGGCGTCGGCCTGTGCTGCGTCGGCTTCGGCGTCGTCACCACCTTCATCGCGCTGTTGTTTGCCGCCAGGAACTGGGGCAGCGCCTCGCTGGCCTTCACCGCCTTTGGTGTCGCATTCATTGTGGCGCGGCTGCTGTTCGCGCATTTGCCCGACAAGATCGGCGGCGCCAGGGTCGCCCTGGTGTGTGCCCTGATCGAGACCGCGGGCCTGTTGCTGATCTGGCAGGCCGACGGTGTCATGATGGCCTATGCCGGCGCGGCATTCACCGGCTTCGGCTACTCGCTGTGCTTCCCCGGCTTCGGCGTCGAGGCGGTGCTGCGCGCGCCGCCGCAGAGCCGCGGTGCCGCGATGGGCGCCTTCATGGCATTCGCCGACATGGCGCTCGGCATCACCGGACCCGCGGCAGGCGCCATCGCCAGCGTCGCCGGCGTCAACGCCGTCTATCTGGCCGGCGCCGGCGGCGTGCTGCTCTCGACATTGGTGGCGGGCTATTTGCTGGCGAACAAGCCGGGCTAGGGCGGAATGGGATTGAGTCGGCCGACGCCTGGAGACGCGGCGAAAACATCAGCGTCAGAAGTGATAATTCACGCCGGCGGTTACAGTGTGGATTCTATCCTTCAAGCTCCCCAATACGCTCACGCCATTGATGTTGTCGACCAGCGTGAAGGCATTGTCGCCGAAGTCATAGTAGTTGTATTCAAAGCTCGCCGACCAATGGGGAGCGAAAGCCCACTCCAGGCCGGTGCCGGCCGTCCAGCCAGTCCGAGTCATCGTCCCGCTGGGATCGACGGCAAGCGCTGCCGCAGGAACGAACGGGGGAATAAACGCGCCCGCCGGGACAGTTTGAGCAAGGTCGGCCTTTTCACGGGTCCACGCAGCTCCGCCTCGGACAAAGATGAGCCAACGGTCAGCAAAGCTGTAGCCAACCCGCGCAGTAGCCGATGACAGGAAATCATTGCTTAAAGTGAAATGCGTGGGAACACTAATGCCCGTGGCAAAAAAGGTCACTGTGCCGGGAGTCTTGCTATTCAGGCTGGACCAGGCTGCTCGACCCTCGACCCCCACGACCCAGGCCGACGCAAACTGGTAGTCGCAGCCGACCTGTCCGCCGCCGACGAAACCGGCGGAGCTAAAGTCGCCCGAACTCCGTATCTTGTCATAGCTGAAGGCTCCGCCGACATTGCCGCCGACGTGACAGCCGGTCCAGGAGAACGGGACGGGACCCGCAGCAATCGGTGGCGGGGTTTTGACCGGGACCGGCAGGTCGGCGGCAGAGGCCGCGCTTGCAAATCCAACAATCGAAAGTAATCCAGCCCCGACGATCGCAAAACGACGCATTCCCAGCATTCCCAGTCCCGGCACCACCAACAAACAAACCGCTTTTGGCACGTAATTGCATTGTAAAAAAGAGTAGTTCAGCTGAAGGTTGAATTTTGCCAGCGTGTGTTGCCAAATTGCTGCAACCTGACAGCCATCTGGCCAAAATGACATTCAGATGAAACCCAACAATAGGAAGTCGCGGTGAACCAGCAGAATCGCAAACAACTCTCCGCGACATGCCAATGCGGCAAGGTGAGATTCGAGGCCTCAGGTCCGCCGATTTTGACCGGCGCCTGCTTTTGCACGAGCTGCCAGGAAGCCGGACGCCGGTTCGAGCAACTGGCATCCGCGCCGCCCGTGCTCGATCCCGACAGCGGAACGGGCTATATCCTGGTTCGAAAAGATCGCGTGCAGTGCGTGAGCGGACAGGAGCATCTCCAAGAGCATCGGCTCAAGCCGGATTCACCGACCCGGCGGGTCATCGCCGTCTGCTGCAATTCGGCGATGTTCCTCGACGTCACCAAAGGACACTGGCTGTCGATGTACCGCAACCGCTTTGCGGCCGACCCGCCGCCGCTTGAAATGCGGATGATGACAAAACAGCGCCGCGCCGGCGTCGAGCTGGCCGATGACATCCCGAATTACAGCGGCCACTCCGGCAAGTTCATGCTGAAGCTGCTCGCCGCCTGGATGGCGATGGGTTTCCGCAGGCCTGAAATCGCCTGGTTCGGTCCGAAAGCCCCGACGTCTTCCTGATGTGGGGTTGGGACGGTTACATTGTCTTGATCTTTTGGAGGCAGGCATGCGGCGCCGGGAGTTTATCGGACTGACAAGCGCGGCCGCGGCGATGCTGTCATTGGCGGTTCTGTGGCCGGGATGGATGCTGGCACCGGCTCTGGCGCAAGTCTTGAAGGACCGCCATTGCACCGGCAAGTCCGATATCCCGGACCACCAACAAATCCTGGGATGCAGCGACGCCATCCAGTCGGGAAGCTTTGCCGGCAGCGATCTCGCTGCGGCCTACAGTAACCGCGGCAGGGCGTATCTCGGCAAAGCTGATATCGACCGCGCGATCGCGGACTATAATCAGGCCATCACCATCGATCCCGGCTCAGCGGTTGCGTTTTACGGCCGGGGCGCGGCTTATTTCGCCAGGAAGGACAACGACCACGCGATCGACGACTTGACCAGGTCGCTCGCGCTCGATCCCGGTTTCGCACTCGCCTACAATGGCCGGGGCAACGCCTATGCAGCCAAGGGCGACACCGACCACGCCATCGCCGATTTCGATTTGGCGATACGAATCGACCCCAAGGCCGCCTATGCCTTTAACGGCCGCGGCGTGGCGTACCAGGCCAAAGGCGATGTCGACCGCGCCATCGCCGACTTCGACCAGGCGCTTCGGCTCGATCCCAAATACGCGTTCGCCGTGAACAATCGGGGCAGAGCGTATCAGGCCAAGGGCGATATCGACCACGCCATTGCCGACTTTGGCCAGGCGATCAGCCTCAATCCGACTTACGCCATGGCCTACAGCAACCGCGGCGGAGCGTATCAGATCAAGCGCGACTATGACCGCGCCATCGCCGATTACGACGCGGCGATCCGGATCGATCCGAATTACGCCCGTGCCTACGATAGTCGCGGCAGCCTTTACGGCAACAAGGGCGATCAGGACCGCGCCATCGCGGACTACGATCAGGCGATCCGCCTTGATCCTGGCATGGCCCACGCCTACGCCAACCGCGGCAATGCCTACACCGACAAGCAAGACTACGACCATGCGGTGGCGGATCTGGATCAGGCCATTCGCATCGATCCGGGTTCGCCCCAGGCCTATTACAATCGCGGTGTCGTCTACAGCATGAAGAAAGACTACGATCGCGCCATCGCGGATTACGATCAGGCGATCCGGCTGCAACCCCGATTACCCATTGCCTTGAACAATCGCGGGCTCGCTTACATGGTCAAGAACGACCTCGACCGCGCCATGGCGGATTTCAACGAAGCCATTCGGCTCCATCCGGGATTCTCGGTTGCCTTCAACAATCGCGGCGCGGCTTTCGTCCGGAACAAGGACTATGCGCGCGCCATCGCCGACTACACCGAGGCCTTTCGGCTCAATCCCGACTACGCTGAAGCGCTGTTTCGACGCGGCATCGTCAGGCGGCTGAACGGAGACAAGGCCGGCGGCGATGCAGATGTTGCCGCCGCGAAGAAGATCGATCCCGACCTTGTCGAATAGAGCCATGAGCTAGTCCAGCGGCTCCACTTTCACGATTCTGTGGTCGTGGTTGCTGCCGACCCAGAATGTCACCGGCGTGGTCGAATTGTCGACGAACACCGTGCGCATGTTGGTGTCGGACGGCATCAGATACTGGACCGTGCGGCCGGTCCTGGGATCGAGCCGCACCACGCGATCGGTGCTCATCGTCGAGGCCCAGATTTCACCGTTCTTGTCGAAATCGGCGCGGTACGGGAACGTGTAGTCCGGCAGGTTATATTCGGTGAAGGTTTCGGTCTTGCTGTCGAACAAGGCGGCCTTGCTGTTGCGATATTCCGCCACCAGCACGCGGTCCTGATCGTCGATTTCAAGCCGGCGCGCCCGAGCATGCGGACTGGGCATGACGTACCACGTCACTTCGCGCGTCTTCGCATCGATCTTGCCGAGATGGCCAAAGGTATATTCCGCCAGCCAGAGGTTGTTCCTGGAATCCGCCTTGACCTCATAGATGCTGGCGTTCTTGACATCCGGCAGCAGGTCGGTCGGGTGGAATTTCTCCCATTTTTGGGTCGCCAGATCGACCCGGAAGATGTCCTGCGTGCCGACGCTCTTGGTCCACACCTTGCCGTCGACCTCGTGGTGCAATCCGGTGAAATTCAGTTGCACACGGTCGTCATTATATTCGGGAGCCAGGGGATAATAGGCAATCTCGCCGGTTGTCGGGTCGAGGCAGCCGAGCGAGCCCTGGTACATGGTGTCGAACCAGATCTTGCCGGCCTTGTCGAACTCGATGCTGAGGAGGCCGGTCGGCGCCTTGTCCTTGAATTTCCGGATCGGATATTCGGTGAGCAGAAGCGTCTTCGGATTGAATTTGCCGATGAACATCTCGCCGAAATCCGAGTACCAGACATTGCCTTCGCCATCGACCAGGATGTCATGCGGCTCGGTGGTCGGCCGCACCATGTCGTATTCGGTGACGATGGCGCGGGTGTCCTGGCCCTTCGGGCGCGGCAGCGTCTTCAGCTCGTAGGAGCGGTGGTCGGCCGAGCTGAGATTGATGGTCGCGAGATAATCGGCCATCTCGCGGTATTGCTCGGGTATGCCCGCGCGCGCCCTGTCAAGCATCGGCTGCGGCTTGACCGGCTGGCTCACGGCGCCATAGCCCATCATGCGGCTGATGACCTGGGTCCACTCGTCGGAATCGTGCGTCGAGCGCATGATGCGTTCCAGCGTGTGACAGCCGACGCAATTGAGCAGCCTCGCCTTCTGGTCTTCGGTGCCGGGAATGCTCATCATCCATTCGGCATTGGTGAGCTGACCGGCCAGATTTTTGGTTTTCTCGAGCTTGATGTCTGTCGTGGTGGCCGTCTCGGGCTCCACCACCGCTTTGGCCGGGGCACCGATATCGTAGCCGACCGCACGGATGCTGAGCGTATATTCACCGGGCTCGAGGCGGTTTGCCGGGAAGCTGTACCGGCCCTGCGCGTCGGTGGTGACGCTGACCTGGACAATCGAGCCGGGCTTCCTGGCGGTAACAACCACACCTTCCATGTTGCCTTCGGCCTGCGAGCTGACGGTGCCGGTCAGTCCGGCATGGTCCTGCGCCCAAGCCTTCTGAATGGTCGGAGCCAACAGCATCGCCGCTGCACCGGCCGTCAGGCTCAACATCAGATGGCTTCGCATCCGGTCCTCCCTCATGAACTTTGTGGCGCGACTTCCTCGGACCGCGACTGCTTCTATCGAGAGTCGGCGGATGGACCATCGTGACTCCGCCGGTGCGGCAGGACAAGCCCGATCCATCGGCTTCGGCGCACCATTTTGGGTGGGCTGACCGGCGCGGCAAGCGGAGCTGGAGCGTGATGAATGGCGGCCGGGTTGCGCCTGGCGCGCTTTGTTTGGATACTTCCGCAGAACCGTGCGCAGTCACGGATTGGGAGGAATGCAGCCATGCGGAAGGGTTTGTTTGCGGCGATGTTCAGCGCCGGAGTCGGTTTTGCGATCGCCACCGTGCCGGCCTACGCCGCCGACGACATCGCGACAAAAGTGCAGATCTGCGCCGCCTGCCACGGCGAGAATGGCGTGCCCACCGACCCCAAAACCATTCCGACCATCTGGGGCCAGCAGCAGAGCTATCTGGTCAAGCAATTGCACGATTTCCGCAGCGGCGATCGCGACAGCCCGATCATGTCCCCGATCGCCAAGGACCTGGCGCAGGAAGACCTTCGCAAGATCGCGGCCTATTTCGCGGCCAAAAGCTGGCCGGCGCAAGCTGCGGCCGCCGCGTCCGCGCCGCCCGCTGGACTGGCCCAGTGCCAGCCATGCCATCAGCCGAAGTTTGAAGGAGGCCCGCCGGCGCCCCGGCTGGCCGGGCTAAGCTACGACTATCTGGTCGCCGCGATGCGCGGCTTCGCCACCAATGAGCGGACCAACAATCTCGACATGCCGAAATTCATGCAGGCGCTGAGCGGCAGCGACCGGGAGGCCATGGCGCGCTATCTGTCGGCGCTGTGATGGGCGGTGCAGTGCCCGCCGCCAGAGAATATCTTGCGCGCGCACAACGAAAAAAGCCCCGGACGCCGCCGGGGCTTTGGGTTTGCGCGAGATTCGCGATCAGTACTTCGCGACGACCGGATCGCCGAAATGAAGATTGACGCGGGCGGTAACCATGTCGACGCCCAGATTGATGCTGTCGTTGCGAGAAATTCCGGCAACGGGAACGGCCGTGAAGGTGAGGTTCTGGCTGCCCATGAAAGCGTGGTCGTATTCCAGTGCAAACGACAGGTTCGGCGTGATACCAACTTCGACACCGGCTCCGGCTGCACTGCCCAAACGCGTTTCAGCCGCTTGATCGAATGCCGCACCGGCAGCGAGACCGTTATAGGTGTTGTGCGCGAGCGCGGCTCCGCCCTTGACGTACCACAGCACGTTGTTCCAGCTGTAGCCGATCTGGCCGGTCAACAGACCGAGCGCATCAGTCTGGGTTTGATTGGTGGTCCCGAAATTGAAGAGGCTCGCATTGGAGGCTGACAGATTGGCCCAGTCGCCCTGGCTTTCCAGACCGACCACCAACGAACTCACCTGCCAGCGATAACCGGCCTCACCGCCGGCCAGGCCGCCGGTCGCGGTGTTGCAGCCTTCGGCAACGCCCGGGACGGTGGCAACGCCGAGAAAGCTGGTATTGGTCCAGCAATTATGGCTCCAGCCACCGCCGATATTGATACCGATGTAGTAGCCGCTCCAGTCATAGAACGGCTCAACTGTCTTGGCGTATGTCGCCGGCGGCAGGTCGGCGGCGAAAGCGGGAGCGGCCATCGCCAACGCAGCCAGACCAACAATGCCCGGCACAAACTTCTTCATCGTACAATCTCCGGCGTGCCGGCCTTGAATACAATTTTAATATGACAGAAAATTAGCGGGACGCTCGGCGCCATCGAGGTCCACCGGTTGCGGCGGCGATTCACATATCTTCAGATATCGGACATGCCGCGACTCTTCATGCGGTTCACCACCGGCGTGCGCGCCAACAACGGCGACATGCCGAAATTCATGCAGGCATTGAGCGAGAGCGATGCCATGGCGCGCTATCTGTCCGCGCTGTGAACGTTCTGCACCCTCTGGCGGAAGCGTTCGAGTGCGCTCCCACTATCCGAAATGCTCAATCAGCAGTTCAGTAAGAACTCGGACTTTCCGTGTGGAGTGCTGACCGGGAGGCCGGACGACGAACATGCCGCCCGTCGGGACGGGATAGCGCGTCATCACCTGAACAAGGGCGCCGGAATCCAGATAGAACTTGATGAGATGATCCGGAAGCCAGGCGATGCCGAGCCCCGCCACCGCAGCAGCGGTGAGTGCGGTACCGTTGTCCGCTTTGAACCGCCCCTGCGGATGAATGGAAATTGTCTTGTCGCCATCCATAAATTGCCAGGTTTCCGTTCCCTGCATGAGCGCCTGATGGGTAAGGAGCTCGTCCGGCGTCTCGGGAGTCCCGTGCTCCCTGATATAGTCCGGGCTTGCGACGAGCTTTCCAGTGACCGGTCCGACACGACGTGCGATCAAGTTCGAGTCGTTGAGATAGCCGACACGTATCGCACAATCGAAACCCTCCCCAATGATATCGACGAAGCGATCGCTGTAGCTCGCCTGTACGTGGAGCAGCGGGTGGCGCCGCGCCATTTCTGCAAACACCGGCGCCAAATGCGTCGGTCCCAAGGATAGCGGCGCTGCGATCCGGAGGCGACCGCGCAGTTCGCCGGCAGGCATGATCGTTTCAAGTGCGATGTCGATTTCGGCGCAGACGCGCGCGGCGTGCTCGCGAAACGTGACGCCGGCCTCCGTCAGCGCGGCACCGCGTGTTGTTCGCGCGAGAAGCTGGACGCCGAGTTCGGCTTCCAGCCGGAACAACCGTCGGCTGACGATCGACTTCGAGACGCCAAGGCGCCGGGCCGCCGATGACACCCCGCCAGCATCGGCCACATCGACAAAAGTCCTGAGATCTTCGAGATCCATCACCGGCGTTCCACTTACGGCGACACAGATGGCCAAATTGCGGGGCTATCACATCGATTTTGGCGACGATAGCTTGGCTAGCAGTTGAAGCCAATGGAGATTCTCATGTCATCGACAAACCGACATTCCGGCCGCTCAGCGGCCGTCACCGGCGCCGGCGGAGGGCTCGGCCGCGATATCGCGCTCGGACTTGCAGCCAAAGGCTACGTCGTTTTCGGCACGGCTATATCAGCCGCAGAAGTCCAGGACCTGAAAGACGCTTCCGCAGGACGTGTCAGCCTGACTGTCTGCGACATGACCAAAGAAGAGTCTGTGAAAGCCTGGGCGGCCGGCGTGTCCGACGCGCTGGGCGATTCCGGCCTCGATATCCTGATCAACAATGCCGGCATTCTGACCCCGGGACCGATCGAGGTTCTTCCGCTCGACGCTATCCGGCGTGAATTCGACGTCAATGTATTCGGTGCCCTGTCGGTCATGAATGCATTTCTGCCGGCGTTGAGGAAGGCGCGCGGTCGCATCGTTCAGGTCAGCACCTGGACCGCCAGCGTGCCGCTGCCGTTCAATGGACCGTCGGGCGCATCGAAGGCCGCGATGGAGGTATTTGCGACGGTCTACCGCGCCGAGCTGAAGCGGTTCGGAATCGACGTCGTGGTGGCAGCGGCAGGCAACATGAAAACCGGCGGCCCCGCGAAAACCGCCGCGGCCCTCAAGCGGGTGGCCGACGGAATGACGCCCCAGCAGCGCGAGCTATATGGAAAAACCTTCGGATCGTTCGCAGCCGCTCTTAACGACATGCAGAACAGCGGGCTCGACTCGGCCGCCGCCGCCCGCAGGGTGATCGAACTGGCCGAGCAAGTCCCCGCACCGAGCCGAGCGCCGGTGGGAGCAGACGCCGAAGAGATGCTCCGGGTCGTTCGAGAAAAATCAGACGCCGAGCAGGATGCGTTGCGCCTTCAGCTCGTCGGCCTGAGTTAAGTCCACCTGATAATCACCCATCTTGCAAAAGGAGCCAGCCATGATCGAAATCATCGACACCAGCGATAGCCGCGCCGTTCGCAACAAGAACAACGTCCTCGCCCTCTACGATCTGATGATCAACACCAAGAAATCGGAAGAGGGCACGGCCAAATATGTGAGCCCTGCCTACATCCAGCACAACCCGCTGATCGCAGACGGTTCGGCCGCGCTGGGGAGGTTCTTCGCCCAGATCACACGGGAACGCGCCCGGGCCCGCGTCATTGTCCACCGCATCATCGCCGTCAGCGACTATGTATGGGCGCACGTGAATTTTCTGAACCTCTTCAATGACGACCCGGATGATACGGGAATCGCCGGCGTCGATATCTACAAGATGGACACCGACGGCAAGGCAATTGAACATTGGGACACCTTGCAGGTCGTTGGCGACCCGAAAAACTCGGCGCCGTTGATCGCGCCGAACATTCCGCGCGCCAACCCGAACGGAATGTTCTGAACAGGTGCGCCTCGCAAGTCGGGTCTGTTCCGGCTAGCCGTTTGCATGAAAGATCCCTGCCAGCACTGGCAGGGACACCTCGCCCTTCAGCCATCAGCGGCGCCGAAAATAAGGGCAGCCAAGGTGCAACGGGCAACACGGGCGAGGCGGATACTCGAAACTGTGCTGCATTCACAGCCGCGCGCGACGTGCTCCGGCGAGTGAACCGACAACGGCGACATGCCGGAATTCATGCAGTCGCTGAGCGAGCGCGATGCGATGGCGCGCTATCTGTCCGCGCTGTGATGGGCGGTCACGGTTCCCGATCCAGCCGAAAACAGCCATATCAATTCTGAAATTGTTTATTCCTTCCTGCCTTGATCATATCCGACTACTTTGAGGTTGGAGACGTCCGATGACCAAGGACCGCAAAACTGCCGATCAGCTCTCTGAGATGATCGTTTCTGCCCTGGGCGTTCGCGAGGTGTATGTCAACGTGCGCAAGGACCATGCGTACGGGTGGCAGCCGACCATCGTTGCCTCACCCGGCGATTCGATTGGATACCAAAGGCGCGTCGAGGAAATCGCTCATCGATTGCGCTTTCAGTTCGATCTTAGGGAATGACAGCCAGCGATTGAGCCGTTCGCCGATGCGGCTCGCGGGCGCCCCAGCCGGCGCGGCGCGACGCCGCGTGCGGCCCGAAGAAATTGCTTTGGCAGCGACCCCGTGCACATGCGGCGGCCTTCTTTACCTGGCTTGCCCGATGGAAGCATTCGTGTTCCCGGAGGCGCGACGGACCCTCGATCTGGGCAGAGCCGCCGCGGGACCGGTATTCCTCCAGGTCGGGACGACGTTTGTCGAACCCACCGCGGTGGGGTACGAACCCACGGAAGGCGCCACCACCGATCCATATCCCTCCGTTCCGGTGGTCTGCGCCAGCGCCAGTGTACTTGCGAATGTACTTGTCAGAGTAAGCGCTACGGCCAGCGCGATTGTCGTGACTTTCATGATGGTCTCCTTTGTCTTGAGATGGGAGACAACCGCGCCGTTTGCCCAATCGTTCCGTTCAATTCTGCTTTAACGCGATCGCTGTTGGCGGCCGGCGGTGGCTCGCTTGGCGAAGCGCCCCAAAATCAGGTTGCTCAACCCCTGCCAGATGGGTTATTTGGCACTGTCGAAAAAGGCAGGCTTGGTCTGGGTAGGCCCGAGCCCTTCCGTCTAACGGAAGTTCTGTTCCTTGCATCGCCGTTGCTGGCGCCGCCTGAGATCCCCCGACGATCCCTGAGGCGACGCGTGTCGCGCCACAGGTTCGTCCGTGTGGTTGTCTGCCGACAAACTGCTCCGGGTGAATCTCCAGACCTGGAGAATGGCCATGCAAGATACTCCTCATACTCCTCCCGATCCGTCATCCGTCAGCGCGCCCAAAGCCAGGGGCGCGGTGATCGTGGTCGCGATATCGGTTTTTCTCAATTTCACCGGTTTCACCCTGATCCTGCCCGTGATCCCGTTTCTGGTCGGCCGGTATGTCGCGCCAGAGCAGGTCGGCCTGTATGTCGGCCTGATCGTCTCGGTGTTTGCGGCTTGCGCGTTTTGCGCCGCGCCCGTGCTCGGCGCGCTGAGCGACCGTTACGGCCGCCGGCCGATCCTGATGCTGTCCCTGCTCGGCTCCGCGGTCGGCTATGTCATCTTCGGCCTTGGCGGCGCGTTGTGGATCCTGTTCGCCGGCCGCATGATCGACGGCCTCACCGCCGGCAATATTAGCACCATCTACGCCTATGTCGCCGACACTTTTGCGCCGGCCGAACGCGGACGCATCTACGGCCTGCTCGGCGCCGTCGGCGGCCTCGGCTTCATGCTCGGGCCGGTTGCCGGCGGCCTCTTGGGCGCGATCTTTCCGGCCGCGCCGCTGTTCGCCGCGGCGTTGTTGACGCTGGGCAACATCGCGTGGGTCTATTTCGCGCTGCCTGAAAGCATCGCACGCGATGCGACGCGTCCGGCCTGGCGCTGGCAGCAACTCAACCCGCTTGCACAGCTTGCGCATGTGCTCGGCATCGCGGCGCTGCGCGTTCCGT
>Ga0302324_100021696_pt1 | contig 12516 bp, 14 predicted proteins | sample Palsa_T0_1_FD_201949 | JGI IMG/M metagenome (GOLD analysis project Ga0302324, IMG submission 201949) | Peat permafrost microbial communities from Stordalen Mire near Abisko, Sweden - Palsa_T0_1 | ecosystem: Environmental > Terrestrial > Soil > Palsa > Peat permafrost | place: Sweden: Abisko...
TTTCGTGGCGACTCGGCGTTCTCCACCTGGCTGCACCGGCTGGCGGTGAACGTTGTGTTAATGCACCTGCGCAAGAAAGGGTTGCCGCAGATCTCCCTCGAAGAGACCCTGGAGCCGTCCCACGAAGACGGGCCACGCCGCGATATCGGCGCACGGGACCTGGTTCTCTCTGGATTGATCGATCGCGTAACCTTGGAGCGCGCGGTGGAGAATTTACCGCCTGGATACCGTTTGATCTTTGTGCTGCACGACGTGGAAGGCTACGAGCATAATGAAATAGCAGAGATGCTGGACTGCTCGATCGGCAACAGCAAATCCCAGCTGCATAAAGCAAGAATGAAGCTGCGCGATCTCCTCCATTCAGGCCAGCGCAAGGAAGTAGCATGATGATTCGAATGCAAGACAACCCGAACGGGACCCACGCGCCCTCGGTCGGCGCCCCGAGCCTCACTTGTGAGGAGTTTCAGGATCAACTGGCAGGCCTGATGAGCGAGAACATCCGCGAGCATGAACATCTGCGGAGCTGCGACCGCTGCAATGCCTTGCTGGACGAATTGGAATATATAGGGGAGATAGCCAAAGGCCTGCTGCCCACCTATGACCCCAGCGATGAGGTGTGGGACAAGATTACCAGGTCTCTGCATGATCCTATGGAGGGGAATAGCAACAGCAACGGCTTGCCTTCCAATTCCAAAGAAATCAAGTAATTCTTCAGATTTTTGCTCCTTCACTCCCCTTGCCTCTCCGGTGTATGACCGTCACGCACGCTGGCTGTCTTTATAATCCAAAGCAGTGCATGCGATCTGAACCGACCATCCCGCGAGCAGCTGCGCGCATTGTGCTGATTGGCTTTATGGGCGCCGGCAAATCGACCATCGGCCCGCTTTTGGCGGCGCGTCTGGGATGGCATTTTCTGGATGCGGATCAACAGCTCGAACGACGATCTGGATCCACGGTCGCGAACCTCTTCTCCCAGCTCGGCGAATCGGGTTTTCGGCGGCTGGAAGCCGAGACGGTCGCCGAATTGTACGGGAAGCGAGAGTTAGTGCTGGCGTTGGGCGGGGGCGCGATTGAAACCGAGTCGACCCGCCGCCTGCTGGCAGAATCCTCCGACACTTGCGTGGTCTTCCTAAAGGCTCCGCTTGAAGTGTTGATTGACCGATGTGAACAGCAGCCCGACGCCCCGGTTCGGCCGGTCCTTAATGACCGCGAGGGCTTGCACGCCCGTTACCGATCCAGACAACAGCACTATGAGACCGCACACATTGCCATCGAGACCGGCAGCGCGACTCCGGACGCAGTCGTGGAGCTAATTCTGGATCGGGTGACGCCATTTTCGACGGCCATTCCATCGCCGGTGACGACCCCTTGAACGAAGGCCGCCAGAATCGGATCCGCTCGGTACGCGGCGACATCGCCTTCGCCTTCGTGGTTGCGATCGGACTCTACATCGCCTGGCTGATCCACGACGTGCTGTTCATCGTCTATGTCAGCGGCCTCTTTGCCGTAGTTCTTATGCCGGTCGTCAACGGTCTTCGGCACATCCAAATCGGTAACTGGAAGCCGAGTCGCGCGATCGCGATTCTGCTCCTCTTTCTCATCGTTGGCGGCCTGACAGCCTTGTTCTTCGGGATTGCGCTTCCGCCGGTTGCCAGCGATCTCAACCAGTTCGCCCGCGAGCTGCCGGTACGCGGCCCGCAACTGCTTCTCCGGGCCCAGCAACTGCCGCTGGTTCGCCACCTCGATCTAAGCTCCCTGAGTGCAAAGCTGCAGGATATTGCCTCCGCCTCTGCCAGCTATCTGCTCATTTCCATTCGAACTGGCGCGGGCAAGCTCTTCGATATCCTGACTGGGGTCATTCTCACCGTGTATTTCATGCTGGAGGGAGAAGCCGCTTACGCCTGGTTTCTGTCCTTCTTCCCAGCTAATCAGCGCGTCAGGTTGGATCTGGTTCTGAGCCGCGCCGAAGTGAGAATGGGAAAGTGGCTCCTCGGCCAGGGGTCGCTTATGCTGATCCTGGGGCTGGTGAGCACCATCACCTTTCTGTTCCTCAAAGTCCGGTATGCCTACGCCCTAGGGGTGCTGATGGGTGTCTTCAACCTGGTTCCCATCGTCGGGGCGCTGATCTCCGTTTCCATTGCTCTGATCGTCGCCGCCATTGATTCCTGGGGACACGCGCTGGGCGTGCTGATTGTCTACCTGGTATATGCCCAGTTGGAGAACTCCATACTCACTCCACGCATCATGAAATCGAGCGTAGGCCTGTCCGGGCTTGCGGTGTTGATCGCATTATTGCTGGGCGCATCGCTGGCCGGCGTGGCTGGCGCGCTGGTTTCGGTGCCGACGGCGGTGCTGGTGGGCGAATTGCTCGATGAGTATTTAGTGAAGCCGAAGGTCATCGCCACCGATAGCGCCGAGGTTGAAACAGTTTCGATTTTGTAGCGCCTTCCATTCAGCACCGTACGCCCCGCCTTGGCTGCTCAGTTGGTATCATCGAAAGAGTGATTCTTCGTCGCACAGTAATCCGGCCGGGTGAATGCCAAACGCCCGAGCATTTTCACCTCGGGTATTTGCGAGGCAATCCGTCTAGTCGCGGCTTTTTCATCAGAAAGCACCACCTTTCGCAGTTCTTGCAAGTTCATGCTGAACGTGAAGATGTTCCAGGATCCTGTTAGCGTGACTCCGGCCTTGCATCCATCTTCGAATGTAGGAGTGGCCGACCCGGTCGCGGGCTTAGCGGAGGAACCCGCGGTGGGGCAATTGGCCGCCACCCAGACCACCCTGCCGCTCGCCGAGCCCGCCGATGTGGCATCTCGACTTGCCGATTATCGTGAATTGTTCAAAGTGCGGGTCACCACCATGGTGGTAGTCACGGCGTGGGCCGGCTTCTACCTCGGTTCGATGCGGTCGGGAATCAGCAGCGTTCAGACCGGACTGCTAGAAACCCTGGTCGGCATCGGTTTGGTCTCAGCAGGCTCGAGCGCTCTGAATCAGGCGCTGGAACGTAAATCGGACGCAAAGATGATCCGGACCGCCGATCGGCCGTTGCCAACCGGGAGAATCGGCCTGGCACATGGGATTTTGCTCGGCTTGCTGGCGGTTGCCGTCGGCGCCATCTGGCTGACCCTGCGAGCAAATCTGCTCACCGGGACGCTGACTATGCTGACCGCCTTCAGCTATGTCGCCATCTATACGCCGCTGAAGCGCTATACCCCGCTGGCGACCTTTATTGGCGCATTTCCAGGTGCGATGCCGCCGCTGATTGGGTGGGTAGCAGCGCGGGGGACGATCGAATGGCCGGCGGTCGCGCTGTTCGCCGTCCTGTTCGTCTGGCAATTCCCTCATTTCATGGCCATCGCCTGGCTCTACCGCGAAGATTACGGCCGCGCCGGGATTCGCATGCTGCCGGTGGTGCAGCCCGACGGCTGGTCGACCGCGTTCGAAGCCATCGTCTATGCAGTGATCATGATTCCGGTGAGCCTGCTGCCGGTCTATCTGCATATGGCGGGCAGGATTTATGGCGCAGCCGCGCTGCTGCTGGGGATCTTCTATCTCGCCTATACAGTGCGCTTCTCTCGCATCACCCGCGCCCACAGCGTAATCGAGTCGAGGCGGTATGCTCGCGATCTATTGAAAGTCAGCGTCATCTACCTCCCGCTACTGCTCACCGCGATGATGCTCAACGCCACAGGAAAACGATAATGGCCGCAATCAGTGAATCTCCGTCAGGGCTCACCCTTCCCGTCCGCGAACGAGCGGCCTTTGCCCCGATCGTTCTTGATCGGTTGACCCATAATTATGGCCACCGCCTGGCCCTCGATGCTCTCAGCCTCGAGGTGAAGGCAGGCGAGATATTCGGCCTGCTGGGGCCGAATGGCAGCGGCAAAACGACACTTTTTCGGATCCTGTCGACGCTGATGGCCCCGACCGGGGGCCGCGCCAGCATTCAGGGCTTCGACGTCGCCTGCGACGCGAACCAGGTACGCCAACAAATCGGCATCGTCTTTCAGGCGCTCAGCGTCGATCTCAAACTGACGGTCGCGGAAAACCTCAAGCATCAGGGGCATCTCTACGGGTTGAGCGGCGCGCCCCTAAGATTCAGGATCGATGACGTGCTGGGCCGAGTTGGCCTGCGCGACCGGGCTAACGATTTCGTAGAAACCCTCTCCGGCGGCATGCAGCGCCGAGTGGAACTGGCGAAAGGGCTGATTCATTCGCCCTCCGTGCTGCTTCTGGACGAACCCTCCACGGGGCTCGACCCAGGTGCGCGGCGCGATCTTTGGCAGTATCTGGAAGCACTGCGCAACCAGGAAAACGTAGCCATCCTGGTGACAACCCACTTAATGGAAGAGGCGGAACATTGCGATCAGCTGGCGATCCTGAATGAGGGCAAACTGGTTGCGCTGGGGTCGCCGCTCGAACTGAAATCCCAGATCGGCGGGGACATCGTTCTGTTCGAAACTCGGACCCCCGAAGCCGCGCAAACCATGGCCATCAGGCTTGCCCAACGCTTCGATGTGCAGGCAACCGTTCTGGGGAATTCCCTCCGCATGGAGCATGGCCAGGGCCATCGCTTCGCAACCTCTGCCGTGGAGGCGTTTCCGGGCGTTGTCGAGTCCATGACGGTTTCCAAGCCAAGCCTCGAAGATGTCTTTATTCGCTGCACCGGGCATCGCTTCTGGACCGAGATTCCATTGGATTCGGCGAATCCTGCGGGAAAGAAAGGACACTGACTTGGCCACACTGACAGCCACCGCGCCTCGCCTCGCCACCGTCTCGAAACCGGGACTCTGGTTGGCAGCCTATTCTCTCTGGCTGCGGGAGATCGTCCGCTTCTACCGGCAGAAGGCAAGGGTGGTCGGCGTCATCGCCTCCCCGTTGATTTTCTGGCTGGTTCTCGGGTCGGGATTTGCCCACAGCTTCCGGGCTTCCCCTGACGCAGGCTCGGGACATTACCTTGGCTACTTCTTTCCCGGTTCGATCGCCATGATCGTCCTTTTCACCGCAATTTTCAGCATGATGTCGCTCATCCAGGACCGCAACGAAGGCTTCCTGCTTTCCGTGCTGGCCGCTCCGGTGGGACGTTCCGCCATTGTTCTCGGAAAAGTACTCGGCGGCGCTACGCTGGCAGCTATCCAGGGAATTATCTTCCTGGTCTTCGCTCCGTTGGTAGGAGTCCACCTCAACCTGGCGTCAGTTGCACTCAGTGCTCTGGTGATCGTGATGATCAGCTTCGAATTGACGGCGCTGGGGTTTGCGGTCGCGTGGCCGATGGATTCGACGCAGGCATTCCACGCCATCGTCAACATTATCCTCCTGCCGCTGTGGATGCTCTCGGGCGCGCTCTTTCCCGCCGGCGGCGCATCAGGATGGCTGCGAATGCTGATGCGTCTGAACCCGCTGAGCTACGGGGTCGATGCATTGCGGAATGCTCTCTTCCCGGCCGTGGCGAGCGATTTCCGGTTGTCTACCAACCTGATCGTGACCCTGGGTTTTTGCGCTCTCACTTTCGCCGCTTCCTGGGCCATTGTGAAGCGGCGGACGAACAAACCGGCTGCCTGACGAGAATAGGCCCAAGTCGGCGCAAAACTTCAAGGCAGTAGGGGAAAACTAAAGATGCACACAACCGCTCCACAGCCGCTTAAGAATTCGCAAACCACCCTGCCGGTGGCGGGGATTCTAGCCGTCAGCGCGGTCGCGACGTTGTTTCTGTTCTGGCTTATTTATGTACATCCGGCGGCCGACGCATCCTCAACCCGCTACACATTTCTGCCCAACCTAAATGCCCTGCTGAACGGCCTGGCGGCCGTGGCCCTCGGTGTTGGCTTCTACTTCATCAAGGCGAAACGAATTGCCGCCCATCGTGCCAGCATGATGACGGCGTTCGTCTTCTCATCGCTGTTCCTGGTCTGCTACATCGTCAATCACGCGCTTCACGGAGACACCAGATACCCGGTGCACGACGCAATCTACCGAATCTACATTCCCCTGTTGATCAGCCATATCGTCCTGGCGACAGTGGCCTTGCCGGTAGTCCTGATTACCTTTTACCTATCGCTGAGCGGACGTATTCCCGCGCATCGCCGGCTGGCGCGAATCACTCTTCCGCTGTGGTTGTATGTGTCCGTCACCGGAGTCATCGTTCGCCTGATGCTGGTGGCAGCGAAGTAAAGGAAATGAGTTTGCCCCCAACCATCCAACCCCCACCAACCAAGGCGTGTCCTGCGGCGCCAGAGCATCATCCGCCCGCAGTTGTGGTGAGGGCGCCGGAGGCTGGCGGAGCCTCTCGAGACGACGGCACCTCTCAATTGCTGAAATGGGGTAGTTGGACGCTCGCCGTTGGACTGCTCTGCGCCCTGCTGACCAAGACCGTCTTCGGCGGCATCGGTCCACAAGGGCCGCACACCAGCAGCGGCTGGCTGGCGCTGATGATCACCATGATGTGCCTGCCGTTCGGCTTGCTGCTGTTTCTTCTAGGCGCGCTGAAGTGGATCAGGAATCGGCGGATAATACCCCACCATTGAGGATATTCCTGCAAACATGTGCGATTGACTTCAATTGCATACACCCTATGGAATCGCAATACTCTGTGAGTTTTCGGCAACAGATTGACCAGAGCATCGAAGTGGCCCTCATCCTGGTAGCCGACATCGTTGGAGAAGCCGCCCTCGATTGCTTTTAGGCGCTGGTACCCTGATGGAGGGCGAATGAAGAAATCGATGTTGTTATGGGCTGCGCTTCGGTTTTCTGTGCTCGTGACCACGAATATGATGGCCCAAGCAGTCCCCGACGGTGGGCTAATCCTGCCGGGAGTCGGCATTGCTGGATTAAAGTTGGGAAGCGCCCCCTTCGCCTTTGAAGCTGTTTTTTCAAAGCGTCCAGGAAATTCTAACAGCGCGCCGAGCGGAACAGTCGGGGAAGGATGTCCTGACAAGGTTTACTACTGGAATGACCTTGAAGTCCACCCGAGCAAGGTAGACGCATATTTCAAAGGCGATGAAGTCTCCCCGCTCTCAGTTTTCGGCCCAAGGTTCTCGTTATCGAACGGACTGATGACCGGGGAGACGGAGCAGCGCGTAGAGAGGGCGTATCCCCATGGGCGCAACTCTGTTCTCTTGTACAGCGCGAGCAAAGTGAACGGAGGTCGGGACGTACATTACTGGGTGGACAAGGAAGCTGGGATAGCCTTCGAGCTTGATTGGTGGCAAAACAAAAAGCAGAGGTTCGTTGGCAACATCGACATCTTCCCGAGAGGCTCCGACTACCATCCCGAGGGATGTACTTCGCCCCCTCAGCAGTGGGAGAAGCTGAACTAGGGGTCAGCTCACGAAACGAAAGCCAAGTACTTTAAGCTGCACGTTGGCTTAATAACCCGTTGATCGTCAGGTGCAGCCGGCTATTTCCCAGCGCGACAGGCATCGCGAGGTGATCCGGCGACGGCGCTCCGATTGCAGTAGCACTTCCCATTCCCGGTGGATGGCTCAAGTGATTTTGGCCGAATCGGCGCTGGCCAGGCGCGTAGTGAGTATCTGATTTTGGACGTTTGATGCCATAACCCCAAGAACCTCTTGATCTCGAACTCAGCCACGCCTCGATTGCAACACCGGGCTCCGCTTTCTGCTATCCTCTCCTTTAACAAAAGAGAGACAAACAGCATGGCAAAGAGTGTCAACAAGGTAATTCTATTGGGCAATGTGGGAAAAGAGCCGGAGTTCAAAATGCTGCCCAGTGGGCAGGGCGTGGCAAATTTCTCTATCGCGACGGCGGAACGCTACAAAGACAAAGGCGGCGAGTGGCAGGAGCGCACCGAATGGCATAACCTGGTGGCCTACGCCAGACTGGCCGAGATTGTTCGAGATTACGTGAAGAAGGGCGCCAAGCTCTTCATCGAAGGCCGTCTGACCACCCGCTCCTGGGACGATAAAGAGAGCGGCAAGAAAATCTACCGGACCGAAATCGTGATCGGCGATCTGTCGCTGCTGTCCGGCCGTGGCGAGGGCGAGGGCGGCAGCTATTCCCGTTCCAGCAGTTCGGCGTCGAGCACACCCGGCTTCGATCAGCGGCAGTCAGGCTCCGACGATTACGCCCAATCCACCGAGATCACCGACGACGACATCCCGTTCTAAAGTATCCGATCTCCGCTCGAAGCCCCCGTGCAGCCTGCGGGAACGCATCCTGGCTGAAGTCCGATTTCCGCGCCAACTACCTCCACGCCAGCGCGAGGGGTGCCTTGGCATGGCTACCCGACGCGGTCTCCAGGTTTGCTCCTTCCGGGGTGGTCCGCAAGTTATCGGCCGCAGTCACCCCGGCCAGCATTCCTTCGCATTGTTCGAGGCTTAAATCCGCCGGCACCTGGCGAAATTCCGATCGCACCTCCTGCTGATCCTTGCCAATCGAATTCAGCAGGATAACGTGACCGGTAATGTAATGTGGACATTCAGAACCTGGGTCTTCCCGCTCCCGGGAGCAACATCGACGCGTTGCATATCGAAGCTCCCACCCTTGTCCAGACGCCCCAGCAGTCCATAGCCAAAATCGACATTGACGACCAGTTGCCCCGAGAGCCGAGTCAGGCGCTTCTCCCTCGCATCCACCCACAGGGTTCCGGCCATCCCGTGAAAAACCTTGGCCTCATAAGTAGGCGGCTTGAACGCTTGGTTCGGCTCAGATTTCAGTCGAATCTCGTTCCCTTCCACTCCGTCGAATCTGTAAATGAATCCACTCGGCAAAAGGCTGACAATGCTGGCAATCCGGTCTTCGTCGCCTTGATAGTCGCGCCGCAGCTTCTGCTGCTGGCCGGAATCATGAATCAGTGCCTGCAGGCGCCGGGATTCTTGCACCTGCTCGTCGGGCGAGAGTAGCCGGCCATCGGTCCCCAACGTGCGGTGAATGCGCCCGGTTCGCGTCTCCACCTCCGCCTTCAGGCGAGTCCGGTCGCCGGTGCGTTGGTTGTCGAAGTAAGCGAAGAATCGATGATGTTGATGGTCGCGGAGTTGGTTGTAGATGACATCGTTGATCAGCTGCTGGGGAGACTGTGGCGGCAATGGCGGTGAAGGCCAGGGCGATTGCTGCGAGTACAACCGTTGCCCGCGAAGACATCGTCGTTTTCCACCTTTCCGGTTCGATCCGGCTAGAGCGAGAATGCCACCGGTACGGTGCAAAGAAGACAAGCGCGGTGTGAAAATGCGAGGAAAACAGTCGGCTTATTCCCGATCAGCAAATCGACCGGCAGACCCTCAAGCTTCAGTACGAGGGCCCGCGCAACTCGGTATTGCTGTCTAAAGCAGGCGCCGCTGGGGCTTAGCTTAGTTAACCTCACTTGCTACACTGAAGCCATGCTCGATGAGTTAACCTTCCGCCGCCATGCCGATGCTGCACTGGAATCTCTCAAAAAAAGTCTGATCACCGCCGAGGAAGGCGGCGAATTTGAGGTCGAGGAGAACAGCGGAGCATTGAACGTCCTCTTCGAGGAGCCACCGGGCAAGTTCGTCATCACCCCAAATACACCGGTAAGGCAGATCTGGATCTCGGCATTGTCGACCAGTTTTAAGCTCGACTGGTCGGAGGAGGCCGGCGACTTTGTGTTGGCGAAAGACGGCACTGCCTTTCGACCGTTGATCGGCAAATTAATCAACCAGCATCTGGGGATCGATTCGATTGTCCTGCCGTAGGCGCGGGTTACACATTCCCATGTGGGTCAACACTAACCTAGCCCGGTCCGGCTGATTTAACTGGCCGAGGGGTCAAAACAAGCAAAGCTCCCGATAAGAAAAAGCGCATTTTGGGCTGAGGATTTCAGACCAAAATGCGCTTTCTCATTCCTGTTCTCGCGAACTATTCCGAGCTTCCGCGGAGGTGCAGAGACGAACTGAGGGTGAAGGTCAACGGAGTTTCTGCTGGGAGTTCGACCTGCTTGTTGCCCGTGAACGTGCCGCCGACAAATCCCGCGCCAGCCCCCACGAGGGCACCGATGCCCGCGCCCTTTCCACCGCCGGCGAGGCCGCCGATCAGTGCGCCCGCGCCTGCGCCGCCACCGGTGGCCACGGCGGTACGTTTGCCTTTGCCTTTCAGTGACTGGCTAAGGGTCGCCGTATCGATCGCATAAGAGCGACCGTGAATGTTGATGCTAGTCAGCCGGATCGACAGGTCTCCTTCTCCCTTGATCTTGCCGCGTTCCTTGGCGTCGACTACCACGCCGCTGGCCGTTGAGCCGGCCGGAATGACTACATTGCCGTGCACTCGTATGGAGCTGGTTGTCGTGCCCTGGAACGGGTCCCCGGCGTGGCTGATCTTCGAGCCCAGTGCACTCGCCAACTTAATCGTCAGGCTGGTGCCCGCAGGCACGACCGGTGGCGGTGGTGGAGGCGGAGGAGGTGCGGGAGCAGGCGCAGGCGTGGATTCTGCGGGCGCAGCTGCGGGCGCTGCAGCAGGCGCTGGGGCTGCGGCAGGTGGTTGCGCAGCTGGAGCTACCGCAGGGGCCGGAGCCGGCTGCGCGGCCGCCGATTGGTCCGGGGGCGGCGCGGTGTTCTCCGCCGGCTTCGACTTGCACCCGGCTAAAGCCAAACTCAGTAGCAAAACACCTAGCGATAACTTTCTTTCCATGACTGTTCCTCTTTCGCGAACGCAACCGGCCAACGGCGCAAACTACTCGTAAGAAACTTTACATTGAGGATAGCGATTCGCCAAGCGGGTTGGGAGGTTTCCACCTGGATTGCGCCCTGTAATCAACTCCAATACGATTCCCAAAGAGCGCGCAACCTGCACCCAAGGAAGCCAATGCCCGAACCGGCCCCGCAATTCCCTCATCGCCGTTACAACCCGCTTCGCCAACAATGGGTGTTGGTTTCACCCCACCGGACCGAGCGTCCGTGGCAGGGCGAGGTCAGCGCGACCACCGGCTTCCCCGGCGTGCGTTACGATCCCGCCTGCTACCTCTGCCCCGGCAACGAGCGCGCCGGCGGAGTGAAGACCCCGGTCTACGAGAATGTCTACGTCTTTGACAACGACTACGCCGCGCTGCTTCCCGATTCCCCGGCGCCGCAGGCCGAGGGCCGGTCGCCGTTGCTCCGCGCCGAGCGCGAACGCGGCATCTGCCGCGTCCTATGCTTCCACCCCGACCACAGTCTTACCCTGGCGCGCATGCAGGCGGCCGATATCCGCCGGGTCGTCGATGCGTGGGCAGCCGAATACGCTGACCTCGGCCGGATGCAGGATATCAACCACGTCCAATTCTTCGACAACCGGGGCATCATGATGGGAACCAGTAATCCGCATCCCCACGGTCAGATCTGGGCCACCGAACACGTCCCCGACGAGGTCGCACTGGAATCGGCTTCGCTACTCGGATACCATCGCCAGCACGGCGGCTGCCTGCTCTGCGACTATCTCAAAATCGAGCAGGAAGCTGGGCTCCACCATGGAGGCCGTATCGTGTGTGAGAACCAGGGCTTCCTCACCGTCGTCCCCTGGTGGGCTGTCTGGCCCTTCGAGACCATGGTGCTGGCCAAAGCTCACCTGCGTTCCTTCACTGACTTCAGCAGCGACCAGCGTTCCGAGCTCGCGGACATCCTCAAACAAACGACCACCCGCTATGACAATCTTTTCGCCACCGCTTTCTCCTATACCACCGGCTTCCACCAAAGCCCAACGGACGGCCACGACCACCACCAATGGCATTTTCATGCCCACTTCTATCCGCCGTTACTGCGTTCTGCCACGGTACGAAAGTTCATGGTTGGGTTTGAGATGCTCGCCCTGCCGCAACGCGACATCACCGCAGAGTGGGCGGCGGAGCGTCTGCGTGCGGTACCAGCGGAGCACTTCGCGGCGGATCCTGGCCATGGTTGATGTAAACGTTGGGGAGGGATAACTCGTCTCAGCACCTATAAGGGGCCCCCAATTCTTGTTCATTCTTAGCCGCGGCAACTCGCTGCCCCTGTTGTATGGTGGGGGTGGCATAAAAACGCGGCAAGAAAGTAAACCCATTCCGATCAACACCGCTCGCCATGAAGATCTCGCGATCAGTGCAAGATGGTTTTCCCCGGCTGATGTTTTAGTTTCCCTGTATGGACGGTGGAGTCGACGAAGGTTCTCTTGAGGGCGCTTATGTCAACCGACGGAGCTAATGGTTCGCTTTGGGAGCGCTACCGCAGGTACCTATGCGCGTCACCTGAGCTGGGCTTTTCGTTGGATGTCAGCCGAGTACGGTTCGACGACGACGACTTCATCCGGATGTCTTCCCTCATCTCCCCGGCCCTGGATGCGATGGAGCGCCTGGAAGCCGGCGCGATAGCCAATGGCGACGAAAACCGCATGGTCGGCCATTACTGGCTCCGCGCGCCGGAGCTCGCCCCGAGCGCCGATCTGCGGGCGGCAATCAGCAATACCGTAGCCTTTATCCTGTCGGTGGCCGACCGGTTTCACCACCGCACGCTGGGGCGCGAGCATCAGCGTTTCAAGCACGTTATCCATGTCGGCATCGGGGGCTCGACCACGGGGCCGCAGTTGGTGTGCGGC
>Ga0302324_100021698_pt1 | contig 12514 bp, 7 predicted proteins | sample Palsa_T0_1_FD_201949 | JGI IMG/M metagenome (GOLD analysis project Ga0302324, IMG submission 201949) | Peat permafrost microbial communities from Stordalen Mire near Abisko, Sweden - Palsa_T0_1 | ecosystem: Environmental > Terrestrial > Soil > Palsa > Peat permafrost | place: Sweden: Abisko...
CCTGTTGCTAGCCGGCCATACGCGTCTGCTGCCGGCTCTTCGACTGCGCAAATTGCGTGCGCGGACCGACGCTCAGAAAGCAATCGCGCTATCGCCGGAGCTTGCCGATAGGGGCGTTGAGCGGGAGTTGAAGTTTCCCACCTAAGAGACTGGTGACAGCACACCAGATTAGATACCCAGAGTCCCTTCCGGATGCCGTCATTATCGTAATGTCCCAAAATCAAAGCTGCGAGTCGATCAGGTTGACGGCCTACTCAAGTTACGTCTTGCTCTATAAAATCTCGCGCTGCCCTTGACCGGAACAATCAACTCATGAACACCCAAATCGCGACTCATACCGTTAGCGCAAAATGGTTGCTGTGGTTCGTTCTCGGAATGGCCGCGCTTTCAGTATTCGTTTTTATAGACTTGCCGCTTCTCACGACAGTGACTAAGCACAGCACGCATTTGGCAGAGGAACTCCCGGTGCTGGTTCCTCATATGATTTGCGGTTTCATCGCGCTTTGTGTCGGACCGCTACAATTTTCGAGCCGGCTTCGACAAGGAAATCTCAAACGACATCGACTGCTCGGGAAAATCTACGTTTGCGCGGTCATTGTAGGAGCAATGGGCGGATATCTCTTAGTTTGGAGGAATTACTCGCCTTTTGGGGTGTCTGTAGACGTGCTCGCATCACTGTGGATTATCACGGCCGTGATTGCGTACATCACCGCGAGAAAAAGGCAAATCACTCAACACCGACAATGGATGATCCGTTCGTATGCTGTTACGTTTTTTTTCGTCGCGGATCGTGTTCCATTTGAATTTCCTTCTTTTCATCCAAGCGAGGCCGCTAACGTCTGCTTAATTTTAACGCTTTGCATTCTGGCGATCCTCATTCCGGACATCGCCTTTACATGGACTCACCTTTTAGACCGGCGCAAGTAGCAGGTGGAGATGAATCAGGCCATCCTGGTCGAGGCTGTGTGAAAACGGCGTGTGGGGTAACCACTCACAACCGCTCTCTACTTAGGAATCTCGAGTAGACGCCCGCCCCGGAGCGCCGGCGAATTGCTGCGCGCTCGTGGCGGATGATCAGCGCTTATGCAGAGGATTTTCCGGCATCGGGTCGCCCAATGCGCCGGGGCCTAACACGGGCGAGCGTCTAAGTTAAGCCCTAAAATCCGTCGGTCAGCCGCGCTGATTGCGCTCGTCCCGGTCTCACCCGTGTACAGTTGCCAATCCCCCTCGCATCCGAGAACATTCCGGCAACAAAGGGGGATGCTCGCATGATCGAGGGTCGCTGCGTACTTTGAGCAGTACTTCGCGCGCGGTATTTCTGAGCTACGCCTCACAGGATGCGGAGGCGGCGCGGAGGATTTGCGAGACACTGTGTGCAGCCGGTGTAGATGTCTTTCTTGATCAGAGCGAGCTGCGGGGCGGGGACGCGTGGGATCAGAGAATCCGGCGTGAGATCCATGACTGTGCCCTTTTCATTCCGATCGTCTCCCAGCATACCCACGAGCGGCTTGAGGGCTATTTTCGCCATGAGTGGAAGCTCGCCATCGAACGTACGCACCACATGGCCGAGCAGAAGCCCTTCCTGGTACCGGTCGTCGTTGACGGTACCGGCGATCAGGAAGCCTATGTCCCGGACGCGTTCCGGGCGGTGCAGTGGACGCGCCTACCTGGCGGGAACACGCCTACCGCTTTCGTCGACCGGATAAAGCGCCTGCTGTCATCGGAGCTGTCGCCATTCGCCGCAGCCTCTGGGGCGCGAGCGGAACTCAGGCAGCCGGTCCGGGGCTCCTGGCGATCAAAGCTGGTGCTGCTCGCGATTGGTGCAGTCATGTTCGCGGCTATGACCGTGATCGTCGTCGATAGGTTATGGATCTCTAAGCACCAGACGGCGCCCGCTGCCTTTGCGCCACCGCCGCACTCGATCGCGGTGCTACCGTTCGTCAACATGAGCGGGGACAAGGAGCAGGAGTATTTCTCGGACGGCCTCGCCGAGGAGCTGCTCAACTCGCTCGCCGAGATTAGCGAGTTGCAGGTCGCCGCACGGACGTCGGCTTTCTCATTCAAGGGGACGAACGCGGACATCGGAATTATCGCTCGCAAGCTCAACGTCGGCGCCGTCCTCGAAGGCAGTGTGCGGCGCTCAGGAAATACCGTCCGCATCACGACGCAACTGATCAATGCGGTTACGGGCTTTCACCTCTGGTCGCACACCTACGACCGCGATCTCGGCGATGTGCTGAAGCTGCAGACCGAGATTGCCACAGCGGTAGCAAGCACCCTTAAAGTCACCCTCCTCGGGGATATCGCGGCCAAAGTCGAGCTCGGCGGGACGCGCAATCCTGCCGCCTTCGATGCCTATCTGCGCGCAGTAAAAGCGTTTAGCTTGAGGCACGATGCCAAGGAAATCCCAACCGCGCTTGGCGCGTACTCGGAAGCGGTACGGCTCGATCCGCACTATGCGCTCGCATTTGCTGGCCGATCAATCGCCCATTCCGTCGCCGTAGGAGATGCCGCGACCACTGCGGAGGCGCGTGAGGGCTCTGACAATGCGCTAGCGGATGCGCGCCAGGCGCTTGCGCTCGCGCCGGATCTTGCCCAGGCCCACCTCGCACTGGCAGTCGTTTCGGAAAGCACGTTCAACTTCACGCAGGCGAGTGCGGCTTACGAGCGCGCCCTCGCCCTCGCGCCTGGAAATGCCCAGGTTTTGCGATTAAGCGGCTACTTCGCAGCCCAAATGGGGCACTTCGATGCAGGCGTTGCGGCCGCCCGTCGCGGTGTCGCGCTCGATCCGCTCGGTCGCCAAAGCCGTTCGGAGCTCGGCAGGGCGCTGTATTTCGCTCGCCGATATGAGGAGGCGATAACGGTCTTTGCGGAAGCCATCAGTCTCGAGCCCGATTTCAAGTCGACCTACGGGGAGCGTGGGCTCGCCTATTACGGCCTCGGAGATCTGCAGCGCGCGCGCGCCTCATGTGAGACCAAGGCGGATGAGTGGGGAATTCAACAGTGCCTCGCGGTAGTCTATTACAAGCTCGGCCGGCACGCCGATGCGGAAGCCGAGTTCGCGAAAATGAAAGCGGCACTGGGTGATGACTTCGCGTACCAATACGCCTCGATCTTTGCGCAGTGGGGGAAGCCCGCGCAGGCGCTCGAATGGCTCGAGACGGCGCTAAGGCTGCGCGATCCCGGCCTGGAGTATCTAAAGACCGATCCGCTCCTGGATCCCTTGCGCCAGGAGGCGCGCTTCCAGGCGATTGAGCGGGAGCTGAAGTTTCCCGACTGATATGGCCTGTGCGTTGTCAAGGACTCCGCCACCACTCGGAAAGGCGATCAAGCAGGTCCCGACAATGGCGGCTTATGGGGATGGCCAGGGCGTCCGTAATTGGACCCCTTTCTGCCGGTCGCGAACGGCAGCTATTGCGGTCCTTCAGACCGTCCGCTTCCCGGTCGGCTAATTCAATGCGTCACATTCGCCGCTGCGTCCCGCACTTTTCTTAGCTACCTCCAATTCGGCGCGTACTTCAGTGACCCTGACCGGTGTATCGTTGGGGTGTTAGGGCACAAGGACCTGTATCGAATCCGTCAGGGCGCTATCGGCAGCTTGCGAATTGACGGAGCAGTCGTTGCAAGCTAGACGCGGGGAGCGGCCAGCAGTTGAACCCAGAACAGGCCTCGCCTTGCGCTCTGACCCGAGGCATAGGCAAGCCCCATTTCGGCAAATCTTGGGTCCATGATGTTTTCGCAATGATCGGGACTGTGAAGCCAGCCTTGCACTACTTCCTCGACGGACTGCGGACCGTAGGCAATGTTCTCACCGACCAATTTTTCCCGGTAGCCAACCGCGCGAACCCTATCTGCGGGTGAGCGCCCGGCCGGGTCCACATGTTCAAAATAGTTGTGTTCGGCCATATCGCTCGCGTGCCCGAGCGCGACACTCGCGAGTATTTCTGACAATCTAATGGGCGGCGCCGGTCCAAACGACCGTTCGCCGCACCGGGTACCGCGGGCGCGTACTTCATTGACGAGGCGCAGCGCTTGCTCCGCTAACACTGGCGTGCGCGGGCGAGCTGGCACGACATAAGCGGAGGCCAGCAAAACCCACGTGTCCAACCCGCGGCGGTAAAAGCCAATGTCCTGCAAAGCTCGACTGGTGACGGTGCGGCACGCCGAATGCCTAAGCAACTGGATCGTGGATGACTCCGCTCCGCTGATGTGTACGCCTGCAACGGAATGCGCCTCGTAGCCACTGCGTTTGGCCGCCGCTTCGAGCGAGACTCCCCCGGCCCACTGTTCGGCCGCCCGGTCCAGCAATTGAACATGATGAACGGGTTGCGCAGCAGGCAGGATGCCGCCGCAACCTCCCTCGCGAAGCACCTGTACGGCAGACAATGTATCCGCCCGCGCCGGCGCAATTGCTAAGGGGGCGCTAACAAGGAAAAGAAGGCTCAACACCCGCCAATGAGACACGCGATTCAACGGTACTACTCCTGTAGTTCCAGCCTGCCAACGTCCGCCGCAATACGCCCCCTTTACGTATGTTGGGCTCGGTATGGAACGCGCGAGCGCCACATCGGCTGACTGTGGAAGCGCATTCGAGTTTTCCGCCTCTCAGAACTGTGAATCGGCCGTACCTCTGCTCGGGACTTGGCCGCTGAGCCGCGATGCGCTGAAGAAAGCGCTTGCCATATGTCATGAGGCGCTAAAACGACCGGGGCATGGGCTAAGGCAGGATGCGGCAACAGGCGCGCCGGGGGGCCCCCTCGCCTGAGTGCAATTAAACTTCGGCCGCTCGCCCATGGCGCTGCATTCGCGGCTTAGGCGACGCAGGGGTCAGTCGCTGTTTGGGTCAGCGGGCGTCCTCGCCAAAGTCTGGTACTGGCAGGTTCACACTGCGCAGGTACGTGGCCATCGCACCAATCACACGCCGCACAGCGGGACGCTGAGCCACTCGCCTGCGCCATGCCAGAAGATTAGGATTCGACGCAGTCATCGGCACGGTATGGCGGGCTGCGAAAAACTGCGCCATATAGAACGCGATATCTGCGTAAGTGAACGCGCCGGCAAGGTATGAGCGACCTGTCAGTGTGATTTCCATCGTCGCGTAGTATTCCTCTATACCCGCACGCGCCTTGATCCAATCTGGACTGTCGATTGGATCAGGTGTGCCTCGCAGCCCCATCAGGCTTATGACGTGGGGAAAGAAGATCTGATCGGAGGAAAGTTCGAGTTGCCTTGCACGGGCGCGCTCTGCAGGCGACGGCGGCCACAACGGTGGGCTCGGCCATTTATCCTCGAGGTATTCGAAGATCTGCGCAGAGTCAAAAATTTCGACATCGCCATCAATCAAGACAGGCACCTGCCGCTTGGGGTTAACGCGCAGAACCTCCGGATGCTTGGGTTCGTAGCCGTGCTGGCGGTCAAAGGCGACCATCGTGAGCTCGAACGGGATTGCCTTCTCCCACAGGGCAATCTCCGCTTTCGCCCCGAACATGCTGAGCGGGCCTGAGTACAACTTCACTTCGATGGTCCGCTGGCAGGTATTACGCGCGCACCGCGCCCACTGCAGGGTTCGGATACCGGCCAGGGCGCCGCCGATGCCGCGATGTCAACCGCCGTCGGGATGCAGCCGGGGGGCGGAGTACGGGTTGCGGCGAGCAGCTGCGCCGAGTTGCCGGTCGACAGATACACAGCGGCGAGCGGAACGTCGAACGGCGATTGGGCCAGAACGTCTATCGATGCAGCGAGGCTTTCCTTGACTGTCTTGACGCCGATGGAGCGGGCGGCGAGATCGCGCAGAATGCGCAACTGGCGCTCGCCAAGGACACGATTGGTGACTTCCGTGACCACGCACAGCACGCCGGCAATTTGGCTGCGATCATCGTAGATCGGGCTGTAGGAGAAGGTGTGATAGATCTCCTCCAAAAAACCGCTGCGCCCGAGGAACAGCAGCAAGCCCTCATCCCAAGTCGACTCCCCGCTGGTCAGCACCTTGTTGATACGCGGGCCGATGTCGGGCCAAATTTCCTCCCAAACCTTGTCCGAACGCGCGCCGAGCACCCAGTCGCGTTTGATGCCGACCGTCGGTAGATAGGCGTCATTACAGAAAAACGTGAGCTCGGGGCCCCACAGCATCCACATCGCATAGCGCGAGTCGAGCATCATGCGCACGATGGTTTTAAGTGACTGTGGCCACTGCTCGCGCGGTCCGAGCGGCGTGCCTTTCCAGTCGAGCGCCCGCATGCGAGCGGCCCATTTCGCCGCCGCCATTGAGGAAGTCCACTGCTGTAAAAGTGCCCGATCCCGACGTGTCGTTGCTGATCAAATTCATGAGTTCTTGTAGTACGGCCGCGGCGGATCGCCTCTCAAGACGCGGGCTTGGAGAGCCTCGTGAATTTACACGAACCACTGGTCAGATGAACGATTGCCGCACCGCTCGCGGTGGGCACCGCCCATCGAGACTAAGTATATGGAAACGGCAACCTTGTGGGATACATCGTGACAAGTGCGGGCTTGAGTTCGTCGCAGACGCCGCCCTAGCAAGTATCGCTCCCAACCAGGAAGCGCTCGTTTATAGGCGGCGGTAGGCTCTGCCGGACACCGCGCGCAATCAGCTCTGCCGGCTGAATCTGGGTTTGCTGGACATTATGCAAACTCGGCCACAATTGAGCGCGCCGGGGCGTTCCACACGGCGTTCGCGCGTATGTCTTGAATCCAGATCAGGCGGCGATATTCTGCGCGTCAAGCGCCTGCAATACGTGAATGTACTCCGTCAACAGCCTGTCCACGAGCATGCGAGCGTCGTCAAGCATGCCGCCCGCAGCGGCCAATTCCACATCCTTGCACAGCTCGGCGAATGCGAGCGCGCCGACATTGGCGCTGCAGGATTTTAGCGCGTGCGCTGCCTCCCTGATTCCGCCCGCATCGCCGGTCGCTGCCGCGGCCCGCAGGGTGTCAGTGAGGGCGAGTGAGCTTGAGAAGTACAGTCCAACCACTTTGGCGAAGAAGTTCGGCCCACCGGGCGTATGCAATGCGCGTATGCGGCCCAGCGCCTGTTGATCCAAGACGGCACTTTCATTCTTCACGTCGGAATCCGTTCGCATGCTTGCGGATCCGCAGGACTCGAGAACCCGATACAGCTGATCAGTTGTGAAGGGTTTACTCAGGTAGCGGTCCATCCCGGCCGCAAAGCATTTCTCGGCATCGCCGCTCAATGCATTTGCCGTCAGCGCTACGATTGGCGTACGGGTGCGCTGATTTTCCTTTTCCCATTCCCGAAAGCGGCTGGTCGTGGCGTAGCCATCCAGTCTTGGCATTTGGCAATCCATGAGCACGACCTCATAACGGTCGGCCGCTAGTCTCTCAAGCGCTTCCTCGCCGCTCCAGGCGCTGACCACTTCGACGCCGAGCTCCTGCAGCATCGCCTTGGCGACCTCCTGATTGACCGCGTTGTCCTCGACAAGTAGGACGCGGCGTATGCGCGAAACGGGGCGCCCCTCTTGCGCCGCACCCGCCTCCTGCCCGCTCATCTCCTTCGATCCCGCCTCGGCGAAGGGGTGACTCGCAAGGAGCGATGTGAGGCAGGCCTGCAAGTGCTTTCGGCGTACCGGCTTGCTGAGCCACATTGTCGGACCATCGCGCGAGTCGCCGCCCGGCGCGGGCGTGACGGCGGACACTGAGTTCATCATCAGTATACGAACGCCGGCAAATTCAGGGCGGCCGCGAATTGCCGTGGCCAGTGCCGCGCCGCTCATTTCGGGCATCAGTGCATCGATGATCATGACGTCAAATTCACCACCCAGCGACTTGTCCAAGATCTCCAATGCGTCGCGGCCCGAATTCGCTTCCGTCACCATCACGTCCCAGCCCAAAAGTTGGTGCCTAAGAACCTCGCGGCTCGCGGCGTTGTCGTCAACGAGGAGCATCCGCGTACGATGCAGAAAGGGTGCGCGCCGGTCGCGCACCGCGGTCGGATCTGTGGGCAGCGGTACCGAGAAGTAGAATGTCGAGCCTATCCCGGGCGTACTGGAGACGCCGATTTGACCGCCCATCAACTCCACCAATTGCTTGCAGATCGCCAATCCGAGTCCAGTACCTTCGTGCTGGCGCGTCGATGAGGTGTCTTCCTGTGCAAACGACTCAAATATCGTGACGCAGTTTTCAGGCTTGATTCCGATCCCGGTATCAGTGACTTCAAATTCAAAGGACGGGTTGAATAGGTCTGAACCCGCCTGGCGCACCGAAATTTTGACTTCGCCGCGTTCCGTAAACTTCACGGCGTTGCTGAGAAGGTTTATTACCACCTGTCGCAGCCGCTGGGCGTCGCCGCGTACCGTCGTTTCAATCTGCGCCGGAATGTCGCAAACCAGCTCCAGCCCTTTGCCGTGCGCACGCTCCGCGAGGATATCACCGGCATCTTCGACTATATCGCGAAGATTGAAGGGCGCTACGTTGAGCTCGAGCTTGCCAGCCTCGATTTTAGAGAAATCGAGGATGTCATTGATGATGTCAAGCAAAGCACTGCCGGACTGATGGATGGTAACGGCGTAGCGACGCTGTCGCTCATCCAACGTCGTAGACTGGCGCAGCAATTCCGACATGCCGAGTACGCCGTTCATGGGCGTGCGGATTTCGTGACTCATGCGGGCCAAGAATTCGCTCTTGGCTCGGCTCGCGCGCTCAGCGCGCTCCAGAGCTTCGCGCGCTTCGGCGACCGCCTTGTCGAGCAGCGCCGTCCGCTCGCGCACAAGTTTCTCCAGCTCGTACTGGTAAACGTGCAAATTGAGATCGCGCTTTTCCAGCTCCTCCAGCATTTCATTGAAACCATCGATCAGGGCGCCAAATTCGTCGTCGATGTCCTTTTCGGCGCGGACCGAGAAGTTCTTGCTCTCGCGGACATTGCGCACAACCTCAACGAGGTAACTGAGCGGCTTTAGAATTACTCGCTGCAGGCGAATTGACATCACATAGGCCACGAGTCCTGCGAGCACGAGCCCGAGGAGCATGTTTTCCAGCAAGGTTTGCAGTTGTGCGTAAAGCTGTGCGAGATCCGCGTCCACGTGAATGGTGCCGACACGCTCGCCGTCGAGCAGCACCGGCACTTGAATGTGGGCGCGGGTCAAGCCGCTGAAGCGGATGGATTGCTTGGGGCTTATCGGGTCGCGGATCCCCCACGATCGCAGGCGCTGTGACGGCGAGGTGTAGTCACCGCTTAAGACCACGTCCACGAAGACGTTACCTGCGGCGTCGTAGAGCGTCACGGCGCGGACGTTCGGATCCGCGCCCAGCGATCGCAGCACGTTGCGCGCGTCAGCGCGATCGGCAAATGTCAACGCGGCGGTGGTGTTCGCACCAGCTGTCGTCGCCAAGGTCAGCAGGTGCTGAGCGATGCTGCTGCGCAGGTTGAGAACTTCCTCCGACATATACAGCACCGAGGCGACCAGTAGCGCCACCGCAGCCGCATAGACGACTATCACGCGTAGCTTCCAAACGATCGACAGGTTTCTGATCCAGCGCATCATGGGCTAGCATCCGCATGTTCACTCGCGCTGAGCGCCGCGATCTGCAGCAGCTGCGCGCCAATGCTGAGCCCGGCGCGCTTGCTGGCGGCGACATTGATCTCGAAGCGAGTCGCCCCGCCAGTGGTGCCGAAGCCGACCATTCCGCCCGCGGCAGCAAAGCCTTCGATGTCGCTGATCGTGAGGACCGGGCTGTGCGCGGTGGCTTCAAGAACTGCTGCTAGCCGGTCGCCCTCCGACTTGCGCACCAGGACAATGTGGCATTCGGCTACGGAATGATCCGGAGCCGAAAGTCGCGCAACCGCGATGACCTTGCCCTGCAGCGTCTGCCCGGCTAGCGTGTCGATGCTCGCATTGCCGTCATCTGCGCCGAGGACGCATAGGCGTAGAACACCCCCGGAGCTCGTGAAGGTTCCCACCGGCCAGTGTACAAATTTGCCGATCTTGACAATGAGCGCCGCTTCCGCCGGGTTTGTGGCGGCCGCAGTCGGCGTGCTCCCCGCCATTGATAGAACACAAAGCAGTGCCAAGCCAGCCGATCTCGCCGCGGCCAGTGCGGCAAGCATAGCGACGCAGTTGTGTCCGCTCGCAGCGCGCCGGCTCGGCAGGCTCAAGCGCCCTTCACGCGCTCGCTCCCCGCGGGCACGGATCGCGGCGCGCACTGCTAGATGCACTTTTCGTAGGGCGAATCGCCAGGCCGAGCGATTCGGCGGCTCGTGCGCGCGGCCGCGGCCCTCAATCCGCGCCGTGCCGCGCTGCCACCAGTGTTGCACACGCCTCATAGGTTGAGTGCGCGCTGCATAATGCAGCGCGCAGCGCCGCAGCGCGCCCGGCGCGCGCGACCCGCGGTTTGCCCTCCAGTCGTCGGCACGTCACAGCCCCGCGTCGCTTGCAGCGGCGGCCGCGCGTTCCGGGGCACCGTCGCCATGCGGCGTGCGGCGCAGCAGCTTTTCCAATTCAGTCACGGGAATTGGCTGGCTGATGAGGTATCCCTGTACCTGATCGCAGCGATGCTTGCGCAGGAATTCGAGCTGCTCAACGGTTTCGACGCCCTCCGCGATCACCTTCAGCTTCAGTTCGCGCGCCATCGCGATGATGGCGGCGCAAATTGCCGCATCGTCGCTGCTGGTGTGCAGATCCTTAACGAAGGAACGGTCAATTTTCAGTGCGTCGACCGGGAACTGTCGCAGGTATCCCAGCGAAGAATACCCGGTGCCGAAATCGTCAATAGCCAATTTGAGCCCGGCGGCACTGAAACGCTTCATGTTCTCGGTCGTATCGTCGACATTGCGCATCAACAGGCTTTCAGTGATTTCCAATTCAAGCTGTTGGGGCTTGATTCCGGATTGCCACAGTGCGCGCAGCACGGACTCGACAAAATCCTCCCTGGCGAACTGCTGCACCGACACGTTAACTGCGATCGTCAAGTGGCCCAAGCCCTGCAGCGCCCAAGCATTTAGCTGCTTGCAAGTCTCGCGGATGACCCAATCGCCGAGCGGCACGATCAAGCCTGTTTCCTCCGCCACCGGAATAAACATGTCCGGCGCGATCCAGCCGCGCGTGCTGTGATGCCAGCGCAACAGCGCCTCGACGCCGATGATTGCACCGCTCGCCAGGTCCATCTTCGGCTGGTAGTAGAGCTGGAATTCTCCGGCGTCAAACGCACGGCGCAGATCATTCTCGAGTTCCAGCCGGCCGAGCGAGCGCACTGCCATCGATTCGCCGTAAAAGGCGTGGCCATTGCGGCCCTGGTCCTTGGCCTTGTACATGGCCATGTCGGCCTTGACGAGCAAGTCCTCGATGTCCGTACCGTCCTTCGGATACAGCGCAATGCCGATGCTCGGCGTCACTACGAAGCGGTGACCGCGGCAGTCAAACGGCTCCGCGAGCGACTCTTGGATGCGGGTGGCCACGGCGGTGGCCTGCATCTCATCAGCAAGACCGGTGAGCAGCACAACGAACTCATCGCCGCCCAGTCGGGCGACTCGAGCCTGCTCGTGCGTCGGGCGCTCGCCCGGCTGCGATACGACATCCGATGGCCGCACGCTGCTCTCCAGTCGGCGCGCGACGTTTTGCAACAATGCATCGCCGACGGAATGCCCGAGGTTGTCGTTGATTCGCTTGAAGCGGTCGAGGTCCAGGTAAAGAAGCGCCATGAGGTGGCCGCTGCGTTTGGCGGCGCGAATGGCGCGGCCCACCTCGCGCACCAGCAACTGGCGATTCGGCAAACCGGTCAATGTGTCGTAGTAGGCGAGATATTCGATTCGCGCCTTGGCACGCAGCCGCTCGGTCGTATCGCGCGTGATGATCAGGAGCCTGCCGTCGGCCTGCGGTCGCAGGCGGGCCTCGAAAGAGCGCCGCTCCTTGCCCTTGCCGATTATGAACTCATGCGTGGCTAATTCAGCGGTGATCACCCCGTTCATGGCCACCCGGACCGCGCGCGCCACCTCCCCGGGAAACACCTGTTCGAGCCGCTTGCCGACCAGGCTCGTGCCGTTGTTCTTCTGCTCGCCCGTGATGTGTTCGAGCACCACGCCGTCGCGGTCAACAATGAAAATCGTGTCGGGCAGCGCCTGCAGCAAGGTGCGGTTTTTCTGCTCGCTCACTCGCAGCGCGCGCATGTTGTCGAGGGCCCGAAGCATGAAGCCTATGCGGTGCGGCAGAGTCGGCCATAGAACGGGCTTGTGAATGAAGTCGGTGGCGCCCGCTTCGTAGGCTCGCGCGATGGATGCGGTGTCGTCGTGGGCGGTGACCATGACGATTGGTACATCGCCGTCTGCGCTCATGGCGCGCAATTTCGCGCAAATCTCAAAACCGTTGCTGCCCGGTAATTCGACGTCGAGCAGGACTAGATCAGGTTTTTCCTTCGCGAAGGATGCGAGTGCATCGCGGGTGTTGCTGGCGATGCGCGCCTCGAATCCGGCTTGCTGCAGCGTCTCACTGGCGAGCAGAGTGAACACCGGATCATCATCGATGATGAGCACACTGCGTCGCGGATAACT
>Ga0302324_100021699_pt1 | contig 12514 bp, 12 predicted proteins | sample Palsa_T0_1_FD_201949 | JGI IMG/M metagenome (GOLD analysis project Ga0302324, IMG submission 201949) | Peat permafrost microbial communities from Stordalen Mire near Abisko, Sweden - Palsa_T0_1 | ecosystem: Environmental > Terrestrial > Soil > Palsa > Peat permafrost | place: Sweden: Abisko...
CCCGGGCTTCCTCCGCGGGTTACTCCTCGCCGATGTCGGCCAGGCTCTGGCGCAGTTCGGTGATCAGCGGATCGCCATCGGGCAAGGCGCGCTCCAGGCGGCCGACCGTGTCGCGCAGCAGCACGCGGGCGTCGCCATAGCGCCCCAGCCGACGGTATACCTGGGCCAGCCTCGCACGGCTCCGCAGCGTATCAGGGTGACGTGGGCCGAGCACCCGCTCCAACCCGGCCCAGGCCAGCTCGCAGGCCAGTTCCGCCGCCGCCGTCTTGCCCGTCTTCTGGTAGGCGGCGCCGAGGTCGTTCCGCGCAGTGAGCGTGTCCAGGTGATCGGGCCCAAGGACGCGTTCCCGGTCGGCCACCACCCGCTTGTAGGCCGCGACTGCCTCTTTTGCCCGGCCGCCGGCCAGGTAGGAGTCGGCCAGGCCGTGACGCGTAGTCATGGTCTGCGGGTGCCGGGCTCCCTGGGCGCGTTCCCGGTCGGCCAGCGTGCGCCGGTAGAGGGTGATGGCATCGGAGTACTGGCCCGCAGCCAGGTAGGCGGCGGCTAGCTCGTCCCGCGCGCCCAGCGTGCTGGCATGCCCGGGCCCGCAGGCCTGTTCGAACTGGGGAACCGCGCTTTCAAGTACGGCAATCGCAGCCGGGAGCTGGAGCGCCGCCACGAGGGCGTGGCCCAGGCGGCACCGCGCCTCGATCACGTCACGGTGATCCGGCCCGAGCTTGCGGGTCAGGCTGTCGAGTAGCCACTGGAACCACGGAATGGCGTCGTCCGCGCGCCCGGCCGCAAGGTAGGCGTCCGCCAGCCGCTGGCCGGCCAGCATCGTGTCCGGGTGTCCACCCCCGAGCACGCGGCTGCTGGTCGTGGCCAGGTCGCGCCAATGGTCTACCGCGGGTTTGGTCAGCCGGGCGCGGTCCAGACTGTCCCCCGCTCGCATCAGCAGGGGATGGCAGCCGCCGTCCCATAGCAGGTCTCCGGTGATCCGCCGGAGGGTCGCTACGCAGGATCGCAGGCCGGAAGCAGGCCAGCCGGGCAGCTCCCGTTCCGGCCAGGCCTGGAGCAGCGCGTTCGCGACCGAACTCGCCGCCTGATCCGGCATGCCTTCGCGCATCGCGGCCCGCAGCGCCGCCTGCAGCACTGAGCTGATCCGGACCGTCGGCGGTTCCGTCACCGGTTCGACGGTCAGCAGGCCCGCCTGTTCCAGTGCCGCCAGTGCCGCGAGGGCGCGCTCGCTGCTGGCCGGGACGACGACGCCGCCCGCGAGGAAATCGCCTGCCGCAGGAGCGACGAGGACGGTTTGCGGTATGCCGTGCCCGTCCAGCAGCGCGGCCATGGCCAGCAGCAACTGGGCCGATCCACCCGCCAGCTGGTCCGCCCGTCCGAAAGAGAACGTCCACGTCACCGCGGCTGCCGACGGCCGTGCGCCGGATGACTCCGCCAGCTGCTCCCGCCTGCGCACGAAATGGGCCCGGTACTCGCGGCACGATAGCGGGGAGTTGGCGATCACCGCGCTGGCCTGGGCCAGCGCGACCGGTTCGAAGTCCAGGTCCTGAGCCAGTTCGATCGCGCCGTGCCGCTTGTCCGGGTCGGCCGACATGCGCCCGTTCAGATAGTTAATGGCCTCACGCAGGCTGAACGGCCCGACCGGCATGACCCGCATGCCGCTGGGGACGGCCGCAGCGTCGGCGGAGGTCACCAGCACCCGGCCGGCCGGGCCGGCCGGCCACAGACCATCCAGGTTCGCCGGGCCGACCAGGTCATCGAGTACCACCATCCACGAACGGCTGGTCTCGCCCAGCCAGCTGAGGAACTGGGCGGCGACTGACTCACAGCTGCTCGCCTGGTCCCGGCCGGTCACGGCGGCCGTCGCCGCGGCGTAGCCGGACAGCACCGAGGCCCGGCTCGTGGCCTCGATCCAGACCAGCAGGTCTACACCGCCTGACTGCCACAGCCACTGGGCGAAAGCTGCGGCGAGCTGGGTCTTACCCGACGACCTCAGCCAGTCCGGCGCATCGGGAACCGCCACCGGGCCAGGGACGGGAGCCGTCACCGGGCCAGGGACGGGAGCCGGGGCCGGGGCCCGATCGGGTACGAGCGCGACCGCGGCCCCGGCCGGCAGCGCAGTCGGCAGGCCGGGGGCCGTCTCCAGCCTGGCACTGAAACCGTCGGCCAGCGCTGGCACCGTCCCGGACCGGATAGGCCAGGACGGCCGGCCGGGGGCCGCGCCTGCCGGGCCCTGGGGCGGCGCTGCGCTGCTCATGGCGCGCTGGCCACGGCTCGCCGTACGCGGGCGGCGCGGCCGGGGCCGTCGGCCCGTCTGGCTGAACAGGTCATGTCAGGGTGCACCGTCCGTGCATCCGTGCATGGCAGGCCCCAGGCCGGCTGACGCGCGGAGCCAGATCCAGCTCACTGGCTGCACCGACGTCGGCTGGCCGAGCTGAAGAAGCCATATCCTCCCCCCCCGCTGGCCCGGCCGGATCCGCCTTCGTCGGCGAAACAGCTAGCGGCCAGACTGCACCATCGTTGCCCTAGCCTGCCAACTATCAGCGCGGATAGCCAATCCCCTCCAGTGACCAGGCCGTTTTCGGGGTCCCTGGCATCCGGATGCCGTTCGCTCCGGCAAGGCGCGGCCCGATCCGGGAAAGGCGCGAACGACGTGCCCGAATCCCCGGGCCAGCCGCCGGCTGGTCGGGCACTGGTTCGGTGTCCGGTGGCAGCCGACCCAGCGCCGGCCTGGCTCACAGCTCCTGGCTGAAGACCAGGACGGGATTGGCCCTTGTGAGTGTTTCCTTGCGGAAGAAGGCGGGGGCGGTGACGCGCATGAAGGCAAAGCCGATCACTCCGGCCATCGCGGCCAGCACAGCGATGATGAAGATACCGCCGATCTGCCAGTGCAGGACCGGCACCGTCCACGTGGTGTAGCTGTTGGACGCGACCCAGTCGCTCTGCAGGCTGTAGAAGCCAGCCGCGTACATGATCAGCCCGCCTAGCCCGGGCAGGATGCCACGCATCCACAGACTCCGCCCGCTGCTGGTCAGAGTGGCCCGGTAGCACCAGACGCAGGCGAACGCGGTCAGCCCATAGTAGAACGCGATGTACAGGCCAATCGCGGTAACCGCGTCAGCGATCGGGTTGCCGCCGGAGATGTAGTTCAGCGGGATGTACAGGACGATCGAGATCGCACCCATCACGACAGTGGACACCGTCGGGGTCAGGTACCTGGGGTTGATCTCGGCGAACGACTCGGGCAGTGCCCCGTAGGCAGCCATCGACAGCGTCGTGCGTGCGGTCGGCAAGATCGTGGTTTGGGTCGAGGCGGCGGCCGAGCTGAGCACCATGAGGATCAGAAGCCGGGACAAGACCGTGCCGAGCCCGGAGGTGCCGAAGATCGCGGCCCCGGTGACCGACAGCACGTCGAACTGGTGCGCCGGATTCGTCAGCCCCACGCCCTTGTCGCCGATGCCGTCGAACGACTGCACCGCGATGATGACGATTACGTAGGTGACGAGCAGCAGGACCGTCGAGATGATCCCCGCTCGGCCCGGCGTCCGGGACTTGTCCGCGGTCTCCTCATTCACCGACAAGGCGGTGTCCCAGCCCCAGTAGATGAACAGCATCAGGATGATCCCGGATACAAAGGCCGAGAAGGGCAGGTGCGACGGCGACAGCCAGCTGAAGCTCGGGTGCAGCGACCCGGGCGGCGGATGACCGCCGAACACCCGGGCTAGCGCCGTGACCGACATGACCAGCAGCATGATCAGCTCGATGGACAGCAGCACCTTCTGGAAGTTGGCCGAGACCTCGATGCCGCGGTAGCAGATGTAGGTCATCACGACGATCCACAAAATACCGACCAGCAGCACCCAGCCACCGGAGGCATTGGCACCGATCGCGCTGTTCGGTCCCTGGAAGAGGAAGAACAGGTACTGGCCGGCCACCTGGGCCAGGCTGGCCATGACCAGGACGTCGGCCGCCACGACGCCCCAGCCGCCGGCCCAGCCGGTTTTCGGCCCGAACGCCCGGGCCGCCCAGATGAAGGTGGTCCCGCAGTCGGGATCGGCCTTGTTCAGCTCACTGAAGCCGATCGAGCACAGCAGCATCGGCACGAACGCCAGCACGGCGACCAGCGGGGACTTCAGCTCGACGGCGCCCACCACGAAGAACAGCGTCGCGGCGAGGCTATAGGCCGGGGCAGTCGAGGCCACGCCCATGACCACGCTGGACACCAGGCCAAGAGCGCCTGTCTTGAGACCCTTGGCCCTGGGCTCCACTGGCCGCAGGCCAAGACTACGGCTGGCCATGGCTCGCCTTCCTGTTAGTCCCCAGTCGTGCCGCGATTCCGCCCGATCGTGCCCGGACCTGCTAGCGGGACCGCCGACGGACCTTTTATGCTACTGCGGGTCGCTTTGAGACGGATGGTAATCGGGTTCGGTCATGGCGGCACCGCCGGACGCGGGCATGCCGACCCAGGTCAGGCGGCGGACGAGCCGGCCTGCAGGCAGGTTCTGTGCGCCCGCGTGCGGGTGGCGGCGGCCATCCGTCCGGGACTGCCGTTGCCGGCAGCCTCCTGAGGCCTTGGTTGCACCCGGGGCCGTCCCGCCGCGGGCGTGGTCACCAATGGCCAGTCGCGACGGCCAGCCCGCCGGGTGGTTACAGGTCGAGGACCAGGTCGTCGAGTGGCTGTGAGCAGCACATCAGCGCGCTGCCGTCGGCGGGGTCATCGACCGGGTCGGGGGCGTAGCGGACTGTTCCGGACATGACGGCAGTCTCGCAGGTGTGGCACACTCCGACGCGGCATGACCAGCGCACCGGCACGTCGCAGGCTTCGGCGAACTCGAGCAGGCTGGCGTAGCCCGGGTCCCAGCGCGCGTTCAGGTCGCTGCGCGCGAACGCGATCAGGGGGCCGCTGCCTGGCTGGCCGGCGGGCGGGTGCGGCCGGCGGGCGGGCGCGGGTGCGATGCCGGGTGTCTGCGCGGGCCCGGCGCCGAAGATCTCGGTGCGGATGTGGGCAGCCTGGATGCCGTCCGCGGACAGGGCAGCGGATATATCTGCCATGAACGCGGGGGGCCCGCACAAGTAGGCATCGGCGTCGCGGGGCAGGCCCAGGGCGGCCAGGACCGGCGCCGACAGCCGTCCCGCCGTGTCGTAGTCACGGCCCTGGATGTCATCAGGGCCCGGGCTGCTGTAGCAGATGTGCCGATGCACGTTGGGAAGCGCGGCGAGCAGACTGCGGGATTCGGCCGCGAACGGCTCATCGGCGCGGCGGCGCACGCTGTGCAGCCACCAGATGTCCCGGCTGGACTGGGCAGCGGCCAGCGCGTGCAGCATGGCCAGCACCGGTGTCGCGCCGACACCCGCGCTAATCAGCAGAACCGGCGCCTGGCCCGGGCGCAGGGTGAAGGTGCCGCGCGGCGCGGCTGCCTCCAGCAGGTCACCTGCCCGCACCCGGGTGTGCAGGAACTGGCTGGCCGCGCCATGTTCCTCCCGCTTGACACTGATGCGGTAGTCGCGGGCGCCCGGGGGTCCCGACAGCGAGTAGCTGCGCAGCAGCGGCCGCCCGGCGGGGTCAGGGTGCAGGCGCAGGGTCAGGAACTGCCCGGGCAGGGCGGCCGGGACGTTCCCGCCGCGGGAATCGGCCAGGTGCAGCGAGATCACGGTCTCGCTCTCCCGGCTGATCCCGGTCACGGCAAGCGGCCGGAACCCGGGCCACGCCGGCGGCGGGCTCGCTTCGGTCAGTCCCGCGTTGCCGTCGGCCTGCCCGGGCTGGTCGAGCATCGCCTGGAACGAGGCTTTCCACCCGCCGCTGAGCGCCGGGATACGCAACGCGCGCAGCAGCTGCTGCCGGGGATGCCCGGGCAGGTACAGCAGGGCGTCCATTTCCGCGACGGTCATGTCCTCCGGGCCGGACGCGACCTTGATGATCTCGTCGCCGGCTTCCACCCAGCCCTCAGTCAGCACGCGGAAATAGAACCCGGGCCGGTGATGGGAAACCAGCAGCGCGGGCATCTGGGGATCATCCATCCGGATACCCACCCGGAAGCAGGTGACCCGCGGCTGGGTTACCTCGAAAACCGCGCCGCCGATCTGGTACCGGTCGCCGATGCATACATGGTTGTCGGCCAGTCCCTGCACGGTGAGGTTCTCCCCGAACTGCCCGTAGGTGAAGTCATCCCGGCCCAGCTGGTCCCGCCAGTACTGGTAGGACTCGATCTGGTAGACGAACACCGCCCGCTGCTCGCCGCCGTGACCGGCCAGGTCACCCTGCCCGTCACCGTCGATATTGAGCCGCCGCGCCATCCGCGGCCCGGTGACCGGCTCCTTCCACACCCCCGTGTGCACCGTCCTGCCCTGCCAGGTCACGTCCCGCGGCATCCCCACATTGACCGACAGCAGCACGCCGGCCCGCTGCCCCGAAGTCACCACCAGCTCACCTTCTCACGCAAGCGGCCCGCCCCGTGATCGGCCGGCAGTTCCGAAATCAGGACCAGGCGTACGCTCAGCGAGCTGCGGGGCGCCGTGGCACCACCGCCCGTAGGTGGCCATCATCACGGGGGGCTCCCAGGGCATCGGCGTCGGCCTGGTCGCCGGCTACCGCCGGCAGGGCTGGGCGGTAGTGGCGAACGCCCGCACCATCACGTCGTCGGAGGACCCGGAGGTGGCCGCCGTCGACGGGGACGTGTCCGAGTAGGCCACCGCCGACCGGATCGTCGCCCTCGCGCTCGGGCGCTTCAGGCGGATCGACACCCTGGTCAACAACGCCGGCGTGTTCGTCTCCAAGCCGTTCACCGACTACACGGCGGATGACTACGCCGTGATCGTCGGCGTGAACCTCACCGGGTTCTTCTGGCTGACCCAGCGCGTCATCGCCGAGATGCTGAGGCAAGGCGGCGGCCACGTGGTCAACATCAGCGCGGCGGTCGCCGAAGACCAGGTCACCAGCGCACCATCGGTCCTGACCGCGCTCACCAAGGGCGGCCTCGCGGCGGCGACCCGGTCACTGGCGGCCGAGTACGCCTCGCGCGGCATCCGGGTCAACGCCGTCTCGCCGGGCGTGATCCAGACGCCAGCGCACCCGCCGGAAAGCTACGCCGGCCTCGGCGACCAAATGCCCCCGATGGGGCGGGCCGGCCAGGTCAGCGACATCGTGGACGGCATCTTGTACCTGGAGGCATCGCCGTACATCACCGGCGAGATCCTGCACATCGACGGCGGCCAGACCGCCGGTCACTAGGCCCGCGGACCGGCTGCCGGGCGAGAACTGTAGGGGCACCCTCCTCAGCGTTGACCCGCACCGTCGCCGACTATAACGTCGGCCGCAGGCCCCGTGGTAAGGCCCGACCGACGACAGGCCGGCGGTCAGGAGGGTTCCGGTCATGACCACTGCAATCATCGGCACCGGAGGGATCGGATCGGCCATCGCCCGCCAGCTCGCCTCAGGCGGCGAGACCCTGCGGCTCTCCAGCGCCGACGCTGAGTCGGCACGAACGCTGGCTGCACAGATCGGCTTGGCCGCGGTCGCCGTTGCCGGCAACCGCGATGCGTTGCACGGCGCCGAATCCGTCATCCTCGCGCTGCGGTTTACCGTGCTGAAGGGCGTCATTGACGAGATCGCCGGCCTCCGGCAAGCTGGTGGTCGTTCCGAGCAACCCGGTAAGCAGCGACGCGCACGGCAACGTGTCACGCCTGCTGCCGGAAGGGCAATCTTCTGGGAAGGTTGTCGCCAGGTGGTTGCCGCCGGGGGCTCGCCTCGCCATGGCGTTCGGAACCATGTCGGCCGATCTGTTCGAGTCCTCTGCCAGCCGGTCACCGGAGCCGGCGGTCCTGTTCTACGCGACCGGCGATGACGGTGCTCGCGAGCAAGTCGAGCGGTTAATCCGGACGGCCGGCTTCGAGCCGGTGAAGGCCGGCGGGATCGAGCAGTCCGGCCGGCTCGAGGTGGGCGGCGACCTTCACGATCTCGTAGTCGGCCCCGCCAAGGCGCGGTCATTGATCGGTGAGGCCTGATCAGGCCCGCACCCGGCCACGGACTACGGCCTCATGTAGCAGCGCCGATTCGATGGTGCGGGAAAGGGGCAGGGGTGCAGGCAGCACAATGGGCGAACGGGCGCCAGAAACTGGGGTTTGAGAGGCACGTCAGATGGTCGCAGGAAGCGGTGAGCGCGGCGTCCCGGTTCCTGGATGACCGCGACGGGCTCCAGGCCGCCCTTGACGCGGCGGACAGCCTGGCGGGTGACCCGTTCCCGGCGGAGACGTTCCGGTGGGGCGACGTGCTGCGGCTGCGCGCGGGCAGGTACAGGATCTTTTACGCGGTTGACGGCGAGCTGGTGAGGATCCCGCGCGTGGACCGGGTCGCCCGCTGACCGGCCGTCACCTGGCGGTGAGGTCAGTGCGCGAAGATTCTGTCGTGATGCCAGTCGAGGTACTTCCGGGCCGGTGGCTGCGCGCCTGACGGCAGCAGCAGCGCCTGGCGCAGTGGCGGCTGCCCGTAGAACTGGCTTGCCAGCGGGTCGGCCTGCACGGCGTCAGTGAGCGTGGGGGCGAGCACGATCTGCTCGGCTTGCCGTTCCTGCCAGCCGCCGCCCGCTGTGATGCGGGCGATCACCTCGCGCATCGCCTCCTCCACGACGGACGAAGTGAGCTCCTCCTGCCGAGCAGCGCCAGCTCGCCGCCTAAACTCGGCCTGACCACCTGGGCCTGGGAGCGGGTGGCCAAGAGGGCGTCTACCAGAGATGGCGCGCGCCAGAGGCCGCGCAACGCCCGCGGCGCTGCTTTTTGAGTGGCTCTGCCAGCTGGAACCAGTAGAAGCCGTGACCGGGCAGGGTCAGCAGGTAGGTGAACTCGCCGATGGGCGGGAAGGTGACGCCGCCCATGCACTCGACCCGGCGTGATCCCCTTGAACCTGCGCAAAGCGCGCCAGCATGACGTCCACTTCACCGGATCCATGCCTGCAATCGTGACACGTCCGTAGTCCGCCAGACATCCTCAAGAGGCCAGGTGCGCGAAGGATCTGGGAGGCGCGTCACTGGTCAGGCGGGTGCCCGGCAATTCGGTTTCTTTCAGCCGGCCTCTGGTCACAGTCAGAAGAGGGTCCCGCATGACGGGTCGTGGAGGAACCCGTAGTTTGTGGTGATGCTGGTCTGGGCCGCAGTACTGGTGCAGATCCAGCCTGCAGGGCCGAAGATCGGGTTGAGGTAGGCCGGGATGTGGTTGCCGGCGGTGGCGTAGCTGACCGAGTTGGAGACGGTGTACAAGTACGGGAACGCAGGGTTGATCGTCTGCGCTGCCCCTGTTCCGACTGTGGGCGAGATGCTATTGACCTTGCGGAGCACTAGCTGCCCGCGCACGTCGCAGCCGTAGTTAACCTGGCCCAAGCCGGGAGGAAGGCAGTTGGCGCTGCGGCCCTGGTCGCAGCCAGCGGGGGAACACGTCGGGGAGCGGTAGCGCTGGGTGAGGTAGTCGGCTACCGAGTAGGGCACGATCGCGTTCGGGTTGTTCATCAGTGACGGGTTGGTGCCCTCGTTGTCTTGCAGCCACCCGTTGGGATGGGCCCCAGACGCGAGGTCACTGACGCAGGCCCCGGGGGTGGTGACGCCGAGCATGCTCAGGAAGGTGGACCGCAGGTCGGATCTGGTCTGCGGCAGGAACGGCTGGATGGTACTGGCAGTGCCGCCCACCTGGCTCCAGTTCGTGACGGTGCACGTGTAGATGCTAGACAGCTGGGCCGTGGTGAGGTTGCTAGGGGCGTGGGTGGTAGCGTCGGTGGCCCAAGTGACCGCGTCCTTGGCCATCGCGACGAAGCAGTAACCGCCGCTAGCACACGCCACGTCGGTACTCGCGCGCGGCCGCGCGGCGCGAATGTAGTCGATGCAGTAACCGGTGCTGCCCATATAGGTGTCCGGGGTACTCAAGAGCGTGGGGATGATACTCCCGGGATTAGAGCCGTCTGGGCGGGCGACGTTGCACTGGGTCGCTGTCGCGCCGGTCTTCGTGGTGATCGTGGCGCCGACCGCGCCGGTGCCAGGGTCGGTGGCATCCCAGCTGTACAGCATCGGTGTGCCGGTGTGCCGGTGTATGCCGGTGTGCCGGTGTATCCGGCGGACAGTGCGTCCATTACGTACTGGGTGGTGGCCGCCCCGGCGCCGACAACCGAGTTCGCCGCGGGAAGGGACGGGGGGTCGGCGAGCGCGGGGCCCGCGGCCAGCGTGGCCAGCGCGGTCACGGCCGCGGCCGCGGCGGCCAGCGTGCGTAACGGGTGCATGAGGTTCGACCTTCCTGGCGAGGGCAACGTGCGCTAAAGCCGGAGGGGCTGGCGTTCCCGCCATCGGCCGGCCGGTATCCGGCACGGCCAAAGCTTCCCAGTCGCCGAGGCTGGCGGCAAGAGAGGCCAGCACAGCTGCCAGCCATCCGGGCAGCGGCCGCGCTGACGCGTTCGCCCAATCGGTCAGCCAGAAAGGTGTCGAGGACGCCACCTTCTGGGCCAGCAAGGCCTCGGATTACCTGCGGGCCTACTTTCACGCCGGCGCCGTCGCGGGCCTGGACCTGCGGCACATCGCCCGGTGGGTCACCGGCACCGGCAGCGCCGAGGCCGAGGACCTCCTCAACGCCATCCCCGGCACCGGGCAGCAGTGGGCGGCAACAGCTCGCCGAGCTGCGCGGCGAGGCGAACAAGACCGCGCAGACGATCCGGATGACCATGAGCCGCGCGCTGGCGTTCCTCGCCGACTCCGCCCTCGCCGCCGCCGTGCTGCCCGGACCCGGCCAGTCCCTCGACCTCGAAGGGTTCCTGCACGAGACCGGGACCTTGTACCTGATCGCCGAAACCCGCGGCGAGGACTCCCCCGTCGCCCCGCTGTTCGCCTGCCTGGCCAGCGAGCTGCATTATACCGCCGCGCTGGCCGGCAGCCGGATGCCCGGCGATCGACATGATTTGGGTGCCGGGTAGCCGCGAGCTGCGGGTGACCGGCACCGAGCCGGAGACCGAGGCGGTCCGGCCGCTGCGGGCACCGGGAAAGCAGTTCGAGCGCTACACCTCGGCGATCCGCTACCTCGACTCCCCGGCCCTGTTCGAGAACCGGCCGAGCTACCGCCTGCACGGCCTGGCGTGGACCGGCGGCACCGGCGCGATGCGGTTCGGCCTGGCCACCTACGCCACATAGGTACCGGTAGGCAAGATCCGCGCACTCCACTGGGACGCTGACTCGCGGCGACGGCCCGGCTCGCCGTCGAGCGCACCGTCCCCTTCGCGATGCTCGTGCACAGCCTGATCGTCATCTGGTACGCCCGCTCCGGCCACGACCCCGCCGACATCGGCGGCCGCCGCGCCAGCCAGCCCTGCTACCCGGACCAACACCGAGCTCGCCTTCGAGGACATCCTCATCAGGCTCCGGCGGACCCTGATCGCCGCACGTTTTCGGGAACTCGCCCAGGTCAGCCAGCTGACGAGCAAATCCGCGCCGTGCTCGCAGCCTGGGACGCCGCTGTGGCATAACTACGAAACTTCAGAAAACTGCGACCTGAGCAAATAGAGCCAAACGCCCGCTATCTCCGTCGCCTGTCCGCAGCTGTCTGGTTCCGAGGTCTCGGCGGTGCTGATCCGGATGAGCCCGGACCATGCGCATGTATTCGCGCGTGTCCTAAAACGAATGTTCCCGGGTCGCGCTCGTCTTCGCGACGATCTGTCCGAGGTGCCGCCGATTTGGAAATTTCTCGGTCCCTTCCCCGGAGAGACCGCGATTGTTAGCGATGCAGAGTGATCGGCTGAAACGTCCGTGATTGTTGTCGGCTGGTATGGCGCCTTGGGCGTGGCGGTTATGCTGATTGACGCGGTGGCCAGCAACCCTAGATGCGCTACTCCCTTGGAATTCGTGGTGGCAAGGCCACAACTGCTCCCTGATGCGGTGAGCTTCGCGGCGAGTGTCACCATCGTGAGGGTACATGGCGTGGAGACCTTGACGCCCTTAAGTGACCTGCCCGCATAGTTCTTGACGGTAACGGTGAGGTCTACTACGGGAAGCCTGATATTCAGGGTCTTCCCTTTGGTAAGTGAAATGGCGGCAGTCTTGACTTTGTATCGGTTGGGCAAACTGCCGCTGTTGGCTTTCCCACCGGAGAGCTGTAGTTTGTATTTTCCTGCTGCCACGGTGAGCCCGTAGAACCCTGAGGAGTTCGTCACGGTACTCACCCCCGAAGCGGTCGAGGCATCCTTCCGCGGACGAATACTGACATTCGCGCTGGCAACGGAGAACAGGGTCACCGTCTGCCCGGCCAGGTCGCCAGATATGGCGGAGGCGACCGTCCCTGATATGGAATACAGCGTGACGGTGAGGGCGGTGTTGCTGGTCATGGTCCCGGTGCTGATGGTGGTCGGGGCCAGGTTCGAGCCCGAGGGGGGGTCAGCGGGCAGGGTGAGCGAGGCGGTCATGGGCATGAGCGGGATGACCGCGGTGCCGTCGGCACCGGTCGTGATGGTGGTGTCCTGGAAGACGAAGCCATCGAAGAGGGGGTTGCCGGGAAAGAGGTC
>Ga0302324_100021701_pt1 | contig 12513 bp, 14 predicted proteins | sample Palsa_T0_1_FD_201949 | JGI IMG/M metagenome (GOLD analysis project Ga0302324, IMG submission 201949) | Peat permafrost microbial communities from Stordalen Mire near Abisko, Sweden - Palsa_T0_1 | ecosystem: Environmental > Terrestrial > Soil > Palsa > Peat permafrost | place: Sweden: Abisko...
GAGAGCGTCGTTCAAATCGTGAACGAGCACACGCGCGCGAAGGCTGAGAATCCGGTAGAGCGCTCGCTGCGAGAAGGCGCCATCGTGGGGCTCGCCAACCACACGCTGCTCATTCGCAAAGATGGCAGTGAATGCCCCATCGATGACAGTGCCGCGCCGATTCTGGATGCGCACGCCGCCATCGTCGGCTGCGTGATGGTGTTCAGAGACATCACGCAGCGCAAGCGCATCGAGCAGCAGATGCAGCAGATCATGACCGAGCTCAAGGAAGGCGATCGGCGCAAGGACGAGTTCCTGGCACTGCTCGGCCACGAATTGCGTGGACCGCTGGCGCCGCTGCGCAATGGACTGGAATTGTTGAAGCGCGCGGATGGCAACGACATGCTGCTGCGACAGGTGCGTGACTCGATGGAGCGCCAGCTCGAGCAGCTCGTGCGGCTGGTCAATGATCTGATCGATATCAACCGCATCGCGCGCAATATGATCGACCTGCGCAGCGAGCCGGTCCAGCTCGCAGCGATCATTCAGCAGTCCGTCGAAGCCTGCCGGCCGCTGGCCGAATCGCGTCGCCAGCAGGTCAGTGTGTTGCTGCCTCCTGAGCCCATAGACGTGCAAGCCGATGCGGCACGCCTGGCGCAGGTGTTCGGCAATATCCTGCATAACGCCTGCAAGTACACCGAGCCGGGCGGGCGCATTGAGGTCAGCGCCGCGCTCGTGGGCGATGAAGCGGTCGTGCAGTTCAAAGACAGCGGGGTGGGCATCCCGTCCGACAGGCTCGACAGCATTTTCGAGATGTTCACGCAGGTAGACCGAAACCTTGAGAATACTCAAGGCGGACTGGGTATCGGCCTCTCACTGGTGAAGCGTCTGGTTGAAATGCATGGCGGGTCGGTCGAGGCGTTCAGCGAAGGCCCCGGCCGCGGCAGTGAGTTCGTGATTCGTCTGCCGGTTGCGCAGCATAAGGCCCGCGTCGAGCCGACAATTCAGCCCGCTGCGGAGCCGGAGCCGATACTGCCGCGGCGCCGCGTTCTGATCGTCGATGACGACGTCGACTCGGCAGCCTCGCTCGCGATGCTGTTGCAGGTTTCCGGCCAGGAAACCCACAAGGCGCACGACGGCTTGGAGGCGCTCGAGGCGGCCGAGCGCCTGCAGCCCGACGTGATTCTGCTCGACGTCGGACTGCCGAAGCTCAACGGCTACGAAGTATGCCGGCAGCTGCGCCAGCAACCGTGGGGCAAGCGTGTCGTGATCGTCGCGGTAACGGGCTGGGGACAGGACGAAGACCGGGAGAAATCGATGGAGGCCGGCTTCGATGCGCACATGGTCAAACCGCCTGATTACGCAGCCCTGATGCGCTTGCTAGCCTCGAGCGCCGAATGCTAATGCCGCCCGCTGTGCCCGAAACCGGCCTCGCCACGCGCGCTGGTATCGAAGTCGGCGACCCATTCGAGCGCGACTTGCACCACGGGCACGACGATCAGCTGAGCGATGCGCTCACCCGGAGCGATCTCGTAGTCCGTATCGCCGCGGTTCCAGCAGGAAATCATCAGCGGGCCCTGATAGTCCGAGTCGATGAGCCCAACCAGGTTCCCGAGCACCACCCCGTGCTTATGGCCGAGACCTGAGCGCGGCAGAATCAGCGCGGCCAGTGCCGGGTCCTCCAGATAGATCGACAGGCCGGTCGGAATCAGCTCGGCCTGCCGCGGTGCCAGGCGCACGGGCGCATCGATGCATGCTCGCAGATCAAGCCCGGCGCTGCCCTCGGTCGCGTAATGCGGCAACGGAAACTCACGGCCGACGCGCGCGTCCAGAATCCGGATCTTGAGCTTGCGGCGAGCGCCCTCGTGCATCAGGAACCAGTTTGTGTCGAGCGCAAAGGCGCGCCAGCCAATGTGGCGGCCGATGCGCGCGCGCGCTCGAGTTCAAGCTGTTCGCCATAGCGCTCGATGATCAGCGCCGTGAGTGCGTGCGCGAGCTCTTGCTTGCTCGCCGAGGGCAGCTCGATACGCCCGCCGCGCCAGAGCACCAGCAACGCGTTCTCATCCGAGTCGAAGGCCTTGTCAGGGCCGACTTCATTGGCTGCAACCAGATCGAGATTCTTGGCCAGTAATTTTGCGCGCGCATGCTGCTCGACGGCATGGGTCTCGGCGGCGAAGCCAACCACGAACGGCCGCGGCGTGCTGGCGCTGACCTGCGCGAGGATATCGACCGTACGCGTGAGCTCCAGTTCCATCGTCTCGCTGGTCTTCTTGATTTTCTGCTCGCTGTAGCAGATCGGCCGATAGTCGGCCACGGCCGCGGTGCCAACGAAGATCGCGGTGCCGGGCAGCTCGCGCTGTACGCTCGCGTACATCTGCTCGCAGCTCTCGACGTCGATGCGCCGCACTCCGGGTGGCGTCGCCAGTGCAACCGGCCCGCTGACGAGCACGACTTCGGCGCCGGCCTCCTGCATCGTCTGCGCGATCGCGAAGCCCATTTTGCCGGAGCTGCGATTGCTCACGAAGCGTACCGGATCGATGCACTCGCGGGTCGGTCCGGCCGTGATGAGCACGCGACGGCCGTGCAGCACTCCACCCTGACTTAGCAACGGACTGATCAGCCCGAGCAGTTCGAGCGGCTCGAGCATGCGGCCCGGACCGTTCTCGCCGCAGGCCTGATTGCCGACGCCCGGACCGAGCACACGCACGCCGCGCTGCTGCAACAGGTCGAGGTTGGCCTGGGTCGCGGCATTGCGCCACATCAGTTGATTCATGGCAGGGGCGACCGCGATCGGCGCGGCACTCGCCAGTGCCAGCGTGCTCAGCAGATCGTCGGCCAGTCCATGTGCGAGCCGCGCGAGAAAATCAGCGCTCGCGGGCGCAATGAGCAGCAGCTGCGCCCAGCGCGCGAGCTCGATGTGCCCCATGGCGGCTTCCGCTGTCGGATCCCACAGAGTGCTGCGCACCGGGCGTCCCGATAGGGCCTGAAATGTCATCGGCGTGACAAATTTGCGCGCAGCGGCCGTCATGACCACCTGCACCTCGGCGCCATGTTCGATGAGGCGGCGCACCAGATCCGCGCTCTTGTAGGCCGCGATACCGCCGGTGACGCCGAGCAGAATGCGTTTACCCTTCATGGCTCAATTATCGGACTTTTACCCCATGTTCGCTCGATATGAGGATCGCACGAGGCAGTCATGTGACCTCAGACTTGGCGCACAGTTTCAAGACCAGACGAGCGCGAGCGCATGGCTATCAAGGATACAAGGCAACGCCGATGAGCGCGCAGCTTTCCCTGCCGCTGGCGGTATCAGGAAACTTGGTCGCGCGGCCTTCGCCGCCGCCACGGCTCTACGTCCGGGGCGAGCTCAATGACTTGCGCCCGGCAACAGCCGCGGAGATCATCGCTGCCGCGCGCCGCGCCATGACACGTCGTGTTCGACGCGGAACCGCCATGGACTCCCCGAGCGCCGTGCGAGAATTCCTCGCGCTCAAACTGGGCACTCTTGAGCATGAGTTATTTGCGGTGCTGTTGCTTGATAATCGCCATCGACTCATTGATTACATCGAGCTCTTCCGCGGCACGATTGACGGCGCGAGCGTGCACCCTCGGGAAGTGGTGAAGCTGGCGCTCGCCCGCAATGCCGCGGCCCTGGTGCTGGCGCACCCGCATCCTTCCGGGACTGCCGAGCCGAGCCACGCGGATGAGTTGATCACGCGACGGCTGCGCGAGGCCCTCGCACTGGTCGATATCCGCGTGCTGGACCACATCATCATCGCCGGTGGCGAAGCCATGTCATTTGCCGAGCGCGGACTGATTTAGCCAGAAACCCTGACGATCGCTGCAACGATTTGGCAAGCTAGCGTCCATGCACCGACGTCCCGACGCGCGAGCCATCCTGCTGGGTTTCGCCGCTGTCTACATCATCTGGGGTACGACTTTCCTCGGTATCGCGCTCACGATCCGCAGCATTCCGCCCTTCTTCGCTGGCGGCATTCGCTTTCTGGCGGCGGGCGCGATCGCCTACATCTATCTGCGTGCGCGCGAGCGGCACCCCTTCGCGGGTCTGGACATCGGCGGCACCATCCTGTGCGGCCTATTGCTCAGCGGCGCCGGCAACGGCTTCATCATCTGGGCACAGCAGGGTGTGCCTTCGGGCATCGCCGCACTGTTCGTCGGCAGCATTCCGGTGATCGTGCTGTTGCTCGACTGGATGTTCTTCAGCCATCGTGCGCCGACGCCGGCCGCCGCAGTGGGGCTCGCGCTCGGAATCAGCGGCCTCGTGGTGCTCGCTTTCCACACCCAATCGCTCTCGGGCCACGTGCGGCCCATACAGATCTGGGCGGTGCTGCTCGCCGCGTTTGCCTGGAGCCTCGGCACCCTGCTGCAGCGCCGTTACACCGGAGCCGATCGCGTCATGAATTTCACCTGTCTGCAGATGCTGGTCGGTGGTGCGTTCCAGATGCTCATGGGCTTTGTGGACCGCGAGGGCCCCGGGTTCTCGTTGAGCCAAATCACGCTGCAATCCGCTCTTGCGTTGCTGTATCTGATCGTCTTCGGTAGCCTGATTGCGGCCAATTGCTATACCTTCATCGTGGCGCATGTCGGCGCGGCCCGGGTCAGCACCTACGCGCTCGTCAATCCGCTGATCGCCTTGACGCTCGGTGCGCTCGTGTTAGGGGAAAAGATCACGCCTCCGACCTTGCTCGCGGCCGGCCTGGTGCTGCTCGGCGTCGCTCTGGTGCTCTGGCAAGGACGGCGCAGGGCGCCTGATGAGCCGGCCGGGCAGCCTTCGCTTGCTGTCAGCCCCCGCCGGCTGGTATAAAGCGACCCTTTCGTCAGGAACCACCCCATGTCCCGGGTCTGTCAGCTCACGGGCAAGCGCCCCGCCAGCGGTAATACCGTCTCGCATGCGAACAATCGCACGCGCCGGCGTTTTTTGCCCAATCTGCACACGCAGCGCTTCTGGCTCGAGGGCGAGGGGCGCTGGGTCACGTTGCGCGTCTCGACCAACGCGATGCGCACGATCGAGAAGAACGGCCTGGAATCGGTGCTGGCCGGGATGCGCAAACGCGGCATCAAGGTCTGAGGATCTGACGGGGACTGACCATGCGCGAGAAAGTCAAACTGCTCTCTTCGGCCGGCACGGGTCATTTCTATGTCGCCATGAAGAACAAGCGCCTACATCCGGACAAGATGGAAGTGCGCAAGTTCGACCCGGTCGCGCGCAAGCACGTCGCCTACAAGGAAACCAAGATCAAATAGTCACGGTGGCTGCGTGCCTGAGTTGCCCGAGGTCGAGACCACGCGCCGCGGCATCGAGCGCGCCCTGCAGGGCCATCGCATTACGGCGCTGCGCGTCTACGAGCCTCGCCTGCGCTGGCCCATCGAGGCGCAGATGCCCGCGCAGCTCGCGGGCCAACGGGTGCTGGCCATCGGCCGGCGCGCCAAATACCTGCTGCTGACACTCGAGCGCGGCAGCCTGATCCTGCACCTGGGTATGTCCGGCAGCCTGCGCTTGCTGCCCATCGATGCGCCGCGCCTCAAGCACGACCAGTTCGACCTCACACTCGAGCCCGCGCTGAACCTGCGCTTCAACGATCCACGCCGCTTCGGCAGCCTGCACTACACGAGTGAGGATCCCGCGCAGCATCGGCTGCTGCGCTCGCTGGCACCCGAGCCATTCGATGAGGCCTTCTGTGCTGCCTATCTATGGCGCATCACGCGCGCGCGACGGGCCGCGATAAAACAGATATTGATGAACGGGCGGCTCGTCACCGGTGTCGGCAACATCTACGCGAGCGAGGCGCTGTTTCGCGCGCATATCCATCCGCGGCGCGTGTCGCGGCGCCTGACGCTCAAGGAATGCGCGCGCCTGGCGCGCTCGGTACGCACCACGCTGCAAGGGGCGATTCGCGCCGGTGGCACCACACTGCGCAATTACGTGAGCACCGAGGGCAATCCGGGCGCATTTCGCCAGAAGCTCTTTGTCTATGAGCGCGACGGCCAGCCGTGCCGCACCTGCCGCACCCCGATTCGGCAGATCACGCAAGGCCAGCGCTCGAGCTATTTCTGCCCGCAATGCCAGCATTGAGCGCCTCGGAACGCGCAGCGCGCGCGGCCCGTCGAGTCCTCAGGGCCGATCCGGTCATGGCCGCACTGATGGCCGTGGCCGGCCCATTCCGGCTCGAGCCGCGTACCGAGCGCGGCCCCTTCCACGCGCTCGCGAGCGCGATCGCGCATCAGCAACTGCATGGTGTGGCCGCCCGGCGCATCCTCGCGCGCTTCATCGCCTTGTTCACTGGCGTGGATTTTCCAGCCCCGCATCAGGTGTTGGCGCTGTCTGACGCGCAGCTGCGCGCCGTGGGATTCTCTTTTGCGAAGGTCGCTGCACTCAAGGATCTGGCGGCCAAGACGATCGCCGCGGTCGTGCCTGCGGCCGAGGAGCTCGAAGCGCTCAGCGATGCCGAGCTCATCGAGCGCATCAGTAGCGTGCGCGGCATCGGCCGCTGGAGTGTCGAGATGCTGCTGATCTTTTATCTGCAGCGCCCCGATGTGCTCCCCGTGGATGATTTCGGCGTACGCAACGGCTTTCGGCTCGCCTATGGGCTCAAGGCGCTGCCCACGCCGCGTGCGCTGGCGCAGTTCGGCGAGCGCTGGAAGCCTTACCGCAGCACAGCCGCCTGGTACTTATGGCGCGCGGTGGATCTGGCGCGAGCGCAGCGCCTGCCGCCATGCCCACGTGCGCCGCGTATCGCGCTGGCGCCGGCCGCGGGCAAGCGCGCCCGCGCCGGTCAGGGCAAGCGTGCGCGCCGAGGCTTTAGCACAGCAGCGCGCAAGCGTGCAGCCCCGGCTCGGTCCGTACGTAGGTGATCGACAGCAGCAGTTGATCGCCGCTCGGCTGCATCGTGCGCGGCCGCTGCTGCCCCTCCAGGTCGTAGCAGACACAAAGCCGATCGCCGTCGAGCTCGATGATCGCCCGCATCTGCTTGCCCGCATATGGGCCCTCGAGGCCGATGATATCCAGCGCGCAAGGTACGGCCGTATCGTTGAGTTTGAGCTCGCCACAATCGACCACGCGATCGCGGCGATCGACGATCCGATAGGTCTGGCTCTCGATGATCAATTGCGCGACACGCAGTTCCGCGACCACGAGCTCGCGCCCCGAGACATTGGCCGCCACGGGCACCCAGGTACCGTTCAGATTGGGGCTGCACTGAACGCTCATGGCGGGGAAGTCTAGTCCTCGAGCGCGGCGGCCGGAATGCTATGCTTCGGCTATTTCCACGGGGCTGCGCGATGAACAAGCAAGTTCGCGTTCTGGCCGCCTTGGCCTTGGTGCTGCCGCTGCTGGGGCCGCTGCAATCCTGCCGCACGCTCGCGCAAGCGCGGCCGGATGCGACGGCCACGCCCGCCACAGCAACGCGCCAGGCCATGGTCGTGGCTGCCAATCCGCTGGCCGCGCAGGCGGGGCTCGATGTACTGCGCTCGGGCGGCCTGGCCGCCGATGCGGCGGTCGCGGTACAGGCCATGCTCGGGCTGGTCGAGCCGCAGAGCTCAGGGCTCGGCGGTGGCGCCTTCATCACCTACTACGATGCGCACACCCGCACCGTCACCGCCTATAGCGGACGCGAGACCGCCCCGGCACTCGCGAGCCCGGATATGTTTCTGGACGCCAGCGCTCACCCGTTGCCGTTTGCGAGCGCGGTACTGAGCGGCCGGGCCACGGGCGTGCCCGGAGCCATCGCCGCCTTGGGTCTGCTGCAGGGTGAGCATGGCCGGCTGGCGTGGCGAGATCTGTTCGCTGCGGCCGAGCGCCGGGCGACAGAGGGTTTTATCGTGAGCCCGCGACTGGCGCGTTTCATCGCAAGCTCGGTGCCTGAGGCTACAGCCCCCGACGTGGTTCATTACTTCAGCAAGCCGGACGGCACACGCATTTCAGCCGGTGACCTGCTCGTCAATGCGCCCTACGCGGCCAGCTTGCGGCAGCTGTCGACCGAAGGGGCCGCCGCGCTCTACCACGGCCCGATAGCCGCCGACATCGTCCGACGCGTGCACGATGCGCCGCTGCCGGGCTCGCTCTCGCTCGAGGATCTTGCGCACTTTCGACCGATCGAAGCCAGCGCATTGTGCCGTCCCTGGCGCACCTATCAGGTCTGCACGCCACCATTGCCCGCGGGCGGTGTTGGCGTTCTGCAGGCCCTGCTGCTGCTGGACCACACCGACATCGATCGGCGCGGCCCCGATGATCCGATCGCCTGGGTGCAATTGGGCGAGGCCGAACGGCTCATGTATGCCGATCGCAATCGCTACGTGGGCGATCCGGCCTTTGTGCCGGTGCCGCTCGAAGGACTGCTCGATCCCGGCTACTTGCGAGCGCGCGCAGCGCTGATCGCGGATCGGGTCGCAAGCGCGCCGCCCGCGCCAGGCAATCCGCCTGGGGCGCGACTGATGGGTCCGGATCACACTGTGGAGCCAGGCGGCACAACGCAGTTCGTAATCGTCGATGAGCTCGGCAACGTTGTTTCCATGACCACGACGGTCGAGAGCATCTTCGGCACCGGCCGCATGGTCGACGGATTTTTCCTCAACAACCAGCTCACGGATTTCAGCTTCTCGCCCACTGATGCCGACGGGCGGCCCGCCGCCAACGCTGTTGCGCCCGGCAAGCGGCCGCGCTCGGCCATGTCCCCGACCATCGTGCTCGATGCGCAGGGGCGCTTCGTAGCGGCGCTGGGCTCCGCCGGTGGACCGGCGATCATCGCCTATATCCTCAAGACCATGATCGGCACGTTCGACTGGCATCTTTCCATGGGCGCGGCGATCGCTCTGCCCAATCTGGTCGTGCGCGGCGGCAACTTTGCCGCCGAAACCGCCCGGTTCGCGCCCGGACTACTCGACGCGCTCAACGCGCGCGGCATGGATCTGCACCCGGGTGAGTACGAGGAGTCCGGTCTGCAGGGTGTGCGCGTGCGAGCCGATGGCTCACTGGATGGCGCTGCCGACCCGCGCCGCGAGGGCGTGGCCCTGGCCTATTGACGCTCGAGTCGGCGGCGGAACGCGGCCTCAACCAATGGGTGCACGAAATGACTGATGTCGCCACCAAGCAGGGCGATCTCGCGCACCAGAGTCGAGGAAATGAACGTGAACTGCTCCTTGGGCACCATGAAAACGGTCTCGATCTCGGGCTCGAGGTGGCGGCCCATGTTGGCGAGCTGAAATTCGAATTCGAAATCGGACACCGCGCGCAAGCCGCGCACGATGACCTGCAGGCCATGCTCGCGCGCGACGTCCACCGTCAGGCCGCTGTAGCTGATGACTTCGACATTCGCCGCATCGCCGAGCACGCCGCGCACGAGCTCGACACGCTGCTGTACATCAAAGGTCGGCGCCTTGTTGGGATTGGCGGCTATGGCAATGACGACGCGCGCGAAGATGCCAGCCGCCCGGCGGGCGATATCCTCGTGACCGCGCGTGAACGGATCGAAGGTCCCTGGATACAGCGCGCTCGATCTCATGCGCTCGCACCTGTCTGTCCCGATTGGTACAGATGATACCCGACCTCGCCAGCCGTGCCCGCGCGCAGCTCGTGCCAGGACGCCGGCAATGCCGGCAAGCTCTCGCGCCGGGCATGCTCGATATAGATTCGCGCATCGCTCGCGAGCCAGCCGTGCTCGAGCGCGCGGGCAGCGGCCGCGATCTCCCCCGAGGCATAGGGCGGGTCCAGCAATACGAGATCGAAAGCGCTCGGGGCATGTCCCGATAGGTAGCGCTGCGCCTCCGTGCACAGCACACTCGCGCGCCCCGCGGCCGGCCACTGTGCAAGCAAACGCTCGATCGCTACGCTCGCCGCACGCCGCTGCTCGATGAAGACGACCTCGGCCGCGCCGCGTGAAAGCGCCTCCAGACCGAGCGCGCCGGAGCCGGCGAACAGATCCAGGCACCGCGCGCCTTGAATCCGAGTCTGCAGCCAGTTGAATAAGGTCTCGCGCACGCGATCTGGAGTGGGCCGGATATCGAGCGCGGGAAAATGAATCTTACGCCCACGCCACTGCCCACCGATGATCCGCAACATGCGCTGTGGCCGCTCTCCCTTAGCTGTTGTGGCTCGCATTGTGCTGCGAAGCCTACCGCAGCTGGCACCGCGCCGTGGCAGTCTGCCATGCGACAATCCCTGGCATGTCAACGATTCCAGAGCGCAATGATGAGTCCCCGGGCTTCTTTGGCCGCCTCAAGGCGCGTCTTAATCGCGGTGGGGCCTCGATTGCACGCGAGCTGCGCGGCCTGGTGCAGGCTCGCAAGATCGACGCCGCGGTACTCGAGGAGCTCGAAGCGCGGCTGTTGAGCGCCGACGTCGGCGTGGAGGCCACGCAGGAGATCCTCGATGAGCTCAATCGACGCGTGGCGCGTCACGAGCTCGATGACGTCGAGGCCCTGCTTGGCGCATTGCGCGATCGCGTGAGCGCGCTGCTCGAGCCGTGCGAGCGGCCTTTGCAGATCGAGCGCTCTGCCAAGCCCTTCGTGGTGCTGATCATCGGCGTGAACGGCTCGGGCAAGACCACGAGCATCGGCAAGCTCGCACGCTCATTGCGCGAGCAGGGACTGAGCGTCATGCTCGCCGCGGGTGATACGTTTCGCGCCGCCGCGGTCGAGCAGTTGCAGGTCTGGGCACAACGCACCGGCAGCGCTTTTAGCGCGCAACAAACCGGCGCGGATCCGGGCGCCGTGATCTTCGATGCCCTGCAGGCCGCGCGTGCACGCGGCATCGATGTGGTGCTCGCCGATACCGCCGGGCGTCTGCACAGTCAGTCGCACCTCATGGACGAGCTCAAGAAGGTCAAGCGCGTGATTGCGCGCCTGGATCCGCAGGCACCGCACGAGATCTTGCTCGTGCTGGATGCGAATCAGGGGCAGAACGCCCTCGCGCAGGCACAGCAGTTTCACGCCGCGCTCGGCGTGACCGGCCTCGTGCTCACCAAGCTCGACGGCACCGCACGCGGCGGCATTGTGATCGCCATTGCACGCGCGCTGCGCCTGCCGATCCGCTTCATCGGCGTCGGCGAGAACGCCGAGGACTTCGGCCCATTCAACGCGCGCGCCTTCGCCAGCGCATTGATCGACGGCGGCGCGTCGTGATTCGCTTCGAGCGTGTCACCAAGCGCTACCCGAATGGTCGCCTGGCGCTGTCGGAATTGAGTTTCGAGATCGGCGAGGGCGAGATGGTGTTCCTCACCGGGCGCTCGGGTGCCGGCAAGAGCACCGTGCTCAAGCTCATTGCCTTGCTCGAGCGCCCGACGCGCGGACTGGTCGAGATCGGGGGCCAAAATACGGCGACATTGCCGGCGCGGCGCGTACCCTTATTCCGGCGTCGCCTCGGCATCGTATTGCAGGATCACCGGCTGCTCATGGACCGGCCGGTATTCGATAACGTCGCGCTGCCGTTGATGGTCGCCGACACCTCACTCAAGGAGATCGACAAGCGTGTACGCGCCGCGCTCGATCAGGTCGGACTGCTCGGCAGGGAGCGCGTCGCGCCGCTCGAACTGTCTGTCGGTGAGCAACAGCGCGTGGGCATCGCGCGCGCAATCGTGAGCAAACCGCCCCTGCTCGTGGCTGATGAGCCCACTGGCAATCTGGATGCGACGCTGGCCGCCGAGGTTATGGGCCTGTTCCAGCGCTTTAACGAAGTCGGTGTCACGATCATCGTCGCCACTCATGATCAGTCCCTGGTGCGCGCATCGGGACGGCGCCAGATCGTGCTCGAAGCCCAGCCCTAGGCTCACTTCATGGTAAGCGTATCGAACTGGGCTGCTCGACACGGACATGCACTCGTGTCTTCCTGCGGTCATCTCGCGCGACACCGCCTCGCCACCGCCTTCACGGTCATCGTCATGGGCCTCGCGCTCGCGCTGCCGCTCGGTCTGGAGCTGCTGGTGCGCAATCTGCACGCCGCTACCGGCGATTTCTCGGCAGCGATTGGCCTGTCGGTGTATTTGAAGCAGCAAGTCAGCGAGCAGAATGCGCGCCAGTTGTCCGCCCATCTCGCAGCGCGCCCCGATGTCGCCAGCGTCGAGCTGATCACGGCGACGCAGGCGCTGGAGGAATTGCGCACGCAGTCCGGCCTGGGCGCCGCGCTCGATACGCTGAGCGAGAACCCGCTGCCCAACGTGCTCGCGCTGCGGCCCACACCCGCAGCCCTCGAGGCCCCGCGGCTCGAGGCGCTGCGCAGCGCCGTGGCCGCATTGCCCGAAGTCGACTCGGTGCAGCTTGACCAAGACTGGGTGACGCGCTTCAGCGCGATCCTCGTGCTGTTGCAGCGCGTAGCATGGATCACTGCCGGGTTGTTGGCAGTGGGCGTGATTGCCGTCGTCGGCAATACGATCCGGCTCGAGGTGCGCAGCCGCGCTGCGCAGATCGAAGTCACGCAATTGGTCGGCGGCAGCGCTGCGTTCGTGCGCCGGCCATTTCTGTACACCGGCGCGCTCTATGGGTTGATCGCGGGCTTGATCGCCTGGGGCATCGTCGAAGGCGCGC
>Ga0302324_100021703_pt1 | contig 12513 bp, 8 predicted proteins | sample Palsa_T0_1_FD_201949 | JGI IMG/M metagenome (GOLD analysis project Ga0302324, IMG submission 201949) | Peat permafrost microbial communities from Stordalen Mire near Abisko, Sweden - Palsa_T0_1 | ecosystem: Environmental > Terrestrial > Soil > Palsa > Peat permafrost | place: Sweden: Abisko...
AGTTTCTTGGCTTCCACTGACGTGAGCGCGCCGCTGGAGGCTCTCGCAACGGAATTGGCGTGGTCGTCGAGTCCTTTCGCCCTTCCGAGAATTACAGGACACTCAGTGGCTGGAATCTGACGGCCCTTCCTTTTGTGAGCGCGACAAGCAGTAAGCCATGAATCTATCGGGGAATGTCCACGGATCACCTCAGTGGCGAAGCAATTTAACAAACTCGTGAAATCCATCGCAGCAAGCGCGCTTTCGTCCGTGATGTTTTGGAAGACTTGGGCAAGATTTGCATCTGAGGACCAAGCAACAAAAACTTCCTGCACCGCCTTCCTGGAGTCGTCAACCAAAGTCGCTAAAGCTTGCTCGTATTGAAGGGTCATATTGAAATTACTGGATTCCAAGGGGCACACGCAGTCGACTCGTCGTCGCAGTATCGCTGCTGTTCGCCATGTCATTTGTATACCGAGGAACGGGAGCTGACACAATAAAAAGGTGACGGTGCTGGCTGCAACGCTCGGCCAAGAAATGCGCGCCACTTTCCAGGCAGAGCTTGGACGGCGGCAGCTTGATGAAGCCGAACGATCCCGCTGTGCGACCTGCTCGAAAATTCTTGATTTTGCCGCTCTCCGGTAATGACAACACGTGGGACAAACGTTATGCTCAAGGGAATGTTGAGCACGAGTATTCGATTGCGTCACGACCCGGCCCGCGTTTCCGCGCTGGCCGTGCTCTTGCTTTTGACGAGCGTCTGGCCGATGGCGGCCACAGACTATTTCGTGCGCGAGAAGGGCGATGATGCAGCGACCGGCACCTCGCCAGACGCGGCCTGGCGGAGCATCGACCGCGTCAACCGTACCCGGTTGCGGCCCGGTGATCGCGTGCGGTTCGAGGCTTCCACCTCGTTCGCCGGCAATTTGCGCCTCTCGGCCGAGGACGCCGGCACGTCCAACGCCCCCGTGGTCATCGGCTCCTTTGGCGAGGGGCGAGCGACCATTCTGGCCGGGCGGCAGAACGGCATCACCGTGCAAAACGCCGGAGGCGTGGCCATCGAGAATCTCATCGTGGCCGGCGCCGGGCGCACCACCAATACGGGCTATGGCATTTTGTGCGACAATACGCTGACCAATGGCCAGCGGCTGGATGGCCTGCGCATCGCCAATGTGGAGGCGCGTGGATTCGGCTTGCTCGGCATCCTGATCGGAGGGGCCTACGCCGGGTTTGAACACGTGCTGGTGACCAATTGCGTGCTACACGACAATTTGCACGGAGGCATGGAGGTGGCCGGGCGTCTGCCCTGGGGCGCGATAGCCTACGCCCATGCCGACGTGTTGGTCAGCCATTGCAAGACTTTCGACAACACCGGCGACCCCGACTTTCTTAAGAACCATTCGGGCAGCGGCATCGTCTTCTACCAGATCGATGGCGGCGTCATGGAATATTGCACGTCCTGGAACAATGGCGCCCTGTGCCGGTCCCAAAGCGGCGGCGTAGGCCTGTGGACCTGCTCGTCCCGCCGGGTGGTCATTGAACACTGCGAGAGTTTCGGCAATCGAACCAGCGGCGGCGACGGCGGCGGCTTCGACATCGATGGCGGCAGCGTGGATTGTGTGCTGCAATACAATTACAGCCACGACAACGATGGTCCCGGCCTGATGGTTTACACTTATGCTTACGCCACCCGTTCGGATCTAGGCGCCGTCGTCCGGTTTAACATCTCCGAGAACGATTCGCGCAAGGGCCCGCGTTACGCCGGGCTTTGGGTGCGCTCCGACGGAAAGGTGATCACCGGCGTGCAAATCTACAATAACACAGTCGTCATCGGACCCTGGACCGACCAAGCGGCGCTGATCAACGCCCACGCCATTGAAGCGACGATGCGCAATAACATCTTCATCGCCAAGGCTCCCGCGGTGCCGCTGCGCGTGGAAGAACCAGGGGAGACGGTGCGTTTTGAGAACAACCTCTATTGGCGCGAAGGCGGGCCGACCGAAATTACCTGGGGCACACAAACCTTCTCGAGCCTGCAGGAATGGCGCACGCACACCGGCCAGGAGGTGTTGAGCGGAGAGCCGATGGGACTGTTCGCCGATCCGCTTTTGAGCCAGCACTCGAACTACCATCCCCAGCCGAATTACCCAGGACTCCAAGAGCTGCGCGCTTTCCGTCCCTTACCCGGTTCGCCCGCGCTGGCAGGCGGATTGGATTTGCGCAAGAAGTTTGGCATGGACACCGGCGACCGGGATTTTCTCGGACCGCTGCCCGTGGCCGGCGGGTTCCCGTTGGGCGCCATCGGCACAACGCAAATGGAGTGACGAGGCCAGTTGGCGGTGCGCCACGTATAGGAGTGCAACATTGCTCATTGAGCGCGCCGCGCGGACCTGTTATGTTGTCGTGGTGCCAGCCCATGCGGAGGAATACGCGGTCGCGCGGTGTGGCCGAGCATCTTTGTTGATGAGCCGATTGCGAAATTCAGTGCGCGTGGCGCGGCGGATGGCTCTGGCCGCCGTGGCGGGGGGATGCTTTTGCGCCGCCGCGGCGGAGTCCAAACGAGTCGAGATACCGGTCCGGCCCGTCGATTTGAAGGAGGCGGCCAAGGTCAGTTATGCGCGCGATATCAAACCGCTCCTTGCCGCCGATTGCGATGAATGTCACTCGAGCGACGATTTTAAGGGCGGTTTCTCCATTTCCTCCGCCGCCACTCTGATCAAGGGCGGGAAAAAGGGAGGGCCGGGCATCGTGCCGGGCAAACCGGATGAGAGTTCCATCGTCAAGTATATTCTCGGATTGGCTGACGGGCCGCAGATGCCCAAAGGCGAAACGCCGTTGTCGGAGAGTGAACTACACCTGATCCGCTCCTGGATCGCAGCGGGCGCAGTCGATGATTCCGACCGGGCTGCCGCCCTGGCTAACACCGATGCGGTCAGGACCAACGCCGTTTCCTCCCTGCCCGCTGACGCGGCGCGGCGCTGGGAGGATGTTTTGATCTTCAGCACCAACAGAGACCAGCAATTTGCCGCGCGCCGCGCGCTGCGCCTGGGCCTGGTGGCGCCCGCCGCCCCGCCGCCCAAAGTCGCGGGACCGGTGTTCAATGAGATCGACCAATTTGTCGAGGCCCGATGGGCCGAGGCCAAGTTGCCCCAAGCCCAAAAGCCGCCGCCGGTCTGCGACGACGCGGCCTTTGTCCGGCGCGTTTATCTGGATGTCATCGGCGTGATCCCGTCCGCTCAGGCCAGCCGCGCGTTCGCGGCGGACCGGGCGCAGGACAAGCGGGCCAAATTGGTCGATGCCTTGCTGGCGCGCGCGCAGGATTACGCGGCGCATTGGACGCCGTTTTGGGAGGAGGCGCTGGCCAGCCAGCCCTCGATGGGCGGGGTCGGCACGCATGGCGATTATGCCGATTTTATTTACAAGAGTTTCGCGGAAAACAAGCCGTTTGACTTGATGGTGGCGGAGATTTTGGACCCCACCATGCCCGGTTACCAAAAGGCGGACCTGGCCAATGCCAATGGAAAAATCAACGTCATCGGCTTCGTGCGCACCCAGACGCAGACCGACACCATCCAGACGGCGGCCAACACGGCGCAGGTTTTCCTGGGGACAGGCATGAAGTGCGCCAGTTGCCACAATCATTTCCTGAACAAGGAATGGCCGCAGGCGCGCTTCACCGCCTTCGCCGGATTGTTCGCTACCAACGATTTGGAATTGATCCGGTGCGAGAAACACAGCGGCCATTTCGTGGCGGCGGCGTTTCCCTTCGACCTGCCCGATGCGCCCAAGCAGGTCCCGCACGACCCGGAGCAACGGTTGCACTACCTGACCACGCTGCTGGTCGATCCCACCAATCCACGCTTCGCCAAGACCATCGTCAATCGTATCTGGAAGCGCTACCTGGGTTTGGGCCTATTCGAGCCGGCGGATGATTTTCGTCTTGACCGGGCGCCGAGCCATCCGCGCCTGTTGGACTGGCTGGCGGACGATTTCATGCGGCACAACTACGATCTCAAGCACACCATTCGGCTCATCCTGACCAGCCGCACTTACCAGCTTCGCTATGATCCGGCGCTGGAGGATCATTTTGACGTGCAGAAACCGGACCAGCCGCGCTACGCACGCTCGCCCTCTTTGCGGAGGCTGACAGCGGAACAATTCACGGACAGCATCCACGAGGCGGCGGCCTTGCACTGGGACGGGGTGCGGCTCTTCCGCAGCGCCGCCTCCACCGCCTTCACCCGCGCCCTGGGCCGGCCCGCCGTGCGCAACGAGGTCTGCACCGGACGCGCGGACGACGTGGCGGTGGTGCAAGCGCTGGAATTGCTCAACGGAACCGAGTTGCACGACCTGGCCTACAGCGGCGAAGTCCTGGACGAATTGGCCTCCCTGGCGGATCGGAAGCACATTGTTGAGGAGCTTTATTGGTCGGTGCTAAGCCGCGCGCCCACCAGCGCGGAATGCAAACTTGGCCTGGCTTACCTGGACGCCAATGCGCCGGCCGGCGCGGCGGCCAAGCCGGCCGGTCCGCAAGAGCGGGCCGATACCGCACCGTTGGGGGACATGCTCTGGGCGCTGGCCGCCAGCCCGGAATTTCAATACATTCGTTAAGCCGTATGAAAATGAATCGACGCACATTTTTGCAGACCAGCGCGCTGGCCGTGGCGGGAGCCGGCCTGGCCCCGCACGCGCGCGCCGCCGACGCGGTCACACTCATCACGCCGACCGCCGACGCCATGATCATGATTTGGCTGCCCGGCGGCATGGCGCAGACGGACCTCTGGGATCCCAAGGAATACACGCCGTACCGCAAAGGGATGAAAGGCAGCGAATTGCTGGGAACTTGCAAGGCCATCCCGACGGCGGCGGACGGGATATTTCTGGGAGAAGGCTTGGAGAACATCGCCTCGGCCATGCAGCACGGCACGATCCTGCGCAGTTTGAGTTATGACACCCGCTTCGGCGCGATTCACTTGAAGGCGCAATACTACATGATGACCGGCTACCTTTTTCCCACGGGAGTCAAAGCGCCCAGCATGGGCTCGGTCATCGCCCGCTCGGCCGGACGGCGCCATCCGCAAGTGCCGCCCTATATTTATATCGGGCGCGACATCGATACCAGCGACGAAGAGAAGCTCTTCATCAGCGAGTATTTGGGGCCGGGATTTTACGGTGTCAATTACGCTCCCTTTATGATTCCCGAGCCGGCGCGGGGCCTCTCGACTTTGAACGCCGCGGCCGGCATGAAAATCGACCGACTGGACCGCCGCCAGGCCTATCTCCAAGCCATCGCCGGCGCCGCAGCCCCGGAACTGCAGGAGGCGGACAAGGCGCGGGATTACATGAAGGTCATGGAAGAGGCGCGGGCCATGATGGATTCTCCTGTCAAGAAGGCTTTTGACTACGCCCGCGACGAAAAGCCCACTTTGCTGGAGGCTTATCGTCCCAAAATCACCGCCGCGGAGCAATTGGACAGCGGCTATTACAACGGCCAGCGGTTTGGCGAAGGCTGCCTGCTCGCCCGGCGCCTGGTGGAAGCCGGCGCGCGCTTTGTGCAAGTGGAATATCAATACGGCCCGTTCAAAGGCTTCGACATGCACGAAAACGGACGCCAGCGCATGATCGAGATGAAAAAACAGATCGACGGGCCGATAGCCCAACTCGTCCGTGATTTGCACGAGCGCGGCCTGCTGAAGCGGACGCTGGTCTGCATCGCCACCGAATTCGGCCGCACTATCGCCAGCGCGCCGGCGGCCGGGGTGGAGCCGGAAGGGGACGCCGAGCGGCACACGGGCGAAAACCTGATTATTGACAGTGAGGCGATGTATGGTTTTCACGGCCATTTCAGCAGCGGCAATCAGATGCTCTTTTTTGGCGGCGGGTTCAAAAGCGGTTACGCGCATGGCCAGACCGCCGCGCGCCACCCGATGGTGCCAGTGAAAGACCCGGTCCATCTGAGCGACGTCCACGCGACCATTTACAAGGCGCTGGGCATCCCGCCGGACCACAATTATGTCACCGAGGGCCGTCCGTTCTACGTGACCAATCTGGGCAAGGGGCAGCCTATTGGAGCCTTGCTGGCGTAGGCCCTTGATCCCTCACTCGCGTTGCGCGTGGAGGCGCTGGTTGGCGGGCATCAGCAGGCTGGGATCGCCGAGGAGCACGAACTTCATCCCCTGAAAAAAGATAGACGGCGGATACCAATCGTTGTTCGGTCGCAAGGCGGCCAGGTGTTCGTGCTCGTAATAGTATTTGACTGCGTCGGCCCAGCAATCGCCCAGGCGCGGCTGGCTGGTTTGGGCCAGCGCCGCGATGAAACCATCCACCAGCGTCAGCGCGCAAGGCTGGCTGCCGGTGTCGCAGCCGATGTAGGCTACAGCCCCATTGGTCGCGCTCCGCAAGAGGGCCTCCCCCAGGCAATTCGGATTGAAGCGGCCGCGCTGGTAGGGACTGGGCGGCGGCGGCGGCGCGGTGAAGACCTCGCGATCATCGGTGCCGTTGTGCTCGCGCCCGTCCGTGTCCATGTATGGCTCATAGGGCGGCAGGGTGGCGAAATGAGCCGTGCTGCAACCGGCCGAAACAACGACGGGAAAGAGGGCGGAGTTCGTCAACCCAGGCAAATCGCGAACGGAAAAACATTGCGCCCAACCCTCGGATTCGCCGTGGCCGGTGTGGACAATCAGCCCTGCACCGCTGTTAAAGAGGAGACGCGTTTGCGCATGGTCGGGCGGCAGGCTGGACTTTCGTCCCGCATCGGAATAATAGCGCTTCTCCACCAACCACCCCGAGAGCTTGGCGGCCAATTCGTCCTCCAGCGGGCGCGCATCGACCCATCCTCCCACGGCCAGAAAACCGGCGCGGCGGACATTGGGGTCGCTGTCGCTCAATACGGCCCGCTCAGTGGCGATGGTTTTGGCCGCGATCACACGCGCCTGTTCGGGCGTGCTGACGGGCCAGCGGCCGACGGCGATGTCGGGATGATAAGTGACCTCGTCGTAATTGATGGGGTCGTTTTTGTTCGCCTCCCCGCGCACTTCGCCGAAATAAAGAGCGTGGAAGGAATCCTTGCGCGCGTTCCAATCGTCGAAGGAGCCATCCGGTTTGGCCAGCGCGCTGTAATAGAGGTCGCTGGGATAAAAGGCATAGTTGAAGGCCGCGGGCGTGACGCGATCCAGGACCATGTAACGCACAGGCATGACATCCACGTCGCCCACCAGCAAGGCGTAGCCGAGATTATGGGCGCGCCATCGCTCGAAGAGGAACCGCTTGAGTTTTTCGGGGTCGTCCACCCCGCGTCCATTGGCCAAGATGCTTTCCAGCGACTTGAATTCGACCGGCAGCAGCGTCTTTTTGAAAGTCAGGAAATCGCGCAGGGCGGGCTTGAACGCTTCAGGCGCGACGACCAGCAATCCGCGCGGCGCGGCCGCATCGGCGGTGGCGCCGGCCAACGCCGCCAGGATCAGGATGAAGGCTGTGGGCAGATTTTTCATTCGACAAAACCCAGGATACTAAAGCGTTCCGAGATGGAAAGGTTTCTTACCCGGGACGTTGCGTCTGTTTTTGTCGTGCGACAAGAATAAAGAGGACCGCCAAAACTATGAATGACAGCCAGCCGTCGATGAGGCTGTCGGTGCCCCAGAAGGTTGGATGGGCGCCGGAGAAGTGGGAAAGGAAACCGTAAGTTTTAAGCCAGAAAATCCATCCCGCATGCAGGCCGATGGAAAAATAAAGCGCGCCGGTCCGCTGATAGCACAAGGCCAGGATCGATCCCGCCACAAAAAGGGTGAAGAAGGCAGGGACCAATGGAGGAGGATGGCGGAGCATCTCCCACAAAAGGGCCAGGCCGGAATGCCATTGCACGGGCAAAGTGGCTTCTGCTTTTTGGATGAAATGGACGGCGGAATAAATGGCGCTGCTCACGATCAAGGCGGCCGGCCACGGCATGGCTTGGCGCAAGAGGCCGAATAAGGCGCCGCGAAAAACCAACTCTTCGAGGATGGCCACCAGGACGGCCGTCAACGTGGCGTTGAGCAAGTGGTAAAAGACCTCGGCGGCGGAATGAGTCAAGATGAAGGCGCGCGCGCCGCAAGCCAGGGCCAGCACCGCGACGGCGGCCAGCGACGCCCAACCCAGAGCGAAGCCGCCGAAAATTTGCGGCATCGGCTTGCCTTGGGGAACAAAGCCAAGTTCACGCCAACTTTGCGCGCCGCCGCTACGCCACAAGGGCCAGAGGCAGAGCAGCGCCAGTCCAAGCAGCGAACGATCCAGAAAGCGATGGAAAGGTTTGGCGGCCAAGCCGGCGAGCGCGGGCCAATGCGCAGCCGCCCACTGCGCCAGCCAGTAGAGCCAGGGCGCGAGCAAGGCGCCGCCCAGGAACACGACCGCAAAGTAAATGAGCAGCGAACGAATGGGCCGCATGGCCGGGCATTAAAAAGGCGTTTGCCTCTTGGGCCAAGAACAATCATAAGTGGACGCAACATATGGCGGCGTGGCCCACGACATTCGAGCGCTTCTGCGCCTCCACCCGCAATTACTTGCGCCAGCATTGGCAAAAAGCGTTGCAGGTGCGGCAGCGGCTGGTGTTAAGCCAGGAGGTTCTGCACCTCCTGATGGCCGGAGTGGTGGGGTTGATGGGAGGAGTCATCAATGTTCTCTTCTACCTGGCCATCGAGGGCGCGCAGGCTCTTTTCGTGAGGCATCCCGGCGAAAACATCGTGGAGGTGGCGCGGCGGCTGAGTTGGCCCTGGCGGCTGGTGACTCCCGTATTGGGAGGGTTGGCCGCAGGCGGCGTTTTGTATTGGGGTTTGCGCCTGGTGGGCAAGCAACGCTCCACCAACTTGCTGGAGGTGGTGGTGGCGGGGGACGGACGGCTGCCCTTCCGCAGCGGGATCATCCGGGCGGTTTCCTCCCTTATGAGCATTGGCAGCGGGGCGTCCATCGGACGCGAAGGGGGCATCACGCAGTTGTCGGCCACCATGGCGTCGAAGTGGGGCCAACTGGCGCACTGGCCGCCGTATCGCTTGCGGCTGTTGGTGGCGTGCGGGGCGGCGGCGGGCATCGCCGCGGCTTACAACGCGCCGATCACGGGGGCCGTTTTTGCCGCGCATATCGTCCTGGGAAATTTTTCCATGAACTTGTTCGCGCCGCTCTTGTGCGCCTCGGTGGTGTCGTCGATGCTCTCGCGGAGTTTTTTTGGCATTCACCCGTGGTACGAGGTTCCGAACTATGATTTTACCAGCATCGTGCAATTGCCGTGGTTTGTCGTGCTGGGCTTTTTAGCCGGCGGGCTTGGGGCCGGATTTCTCAAATTGCTGGAAAGCAGCAAAGGGGTATTCCAACGCATTCCTCTTCTTTACGTCCGCATGGCGGTGGGCGGGCTTCTAGTGGGAACGATCGCGCTGCGCTATCCGGAAGTCTGGGGCAACGGGCACGAGGTGACCACGCAGATCATTCAGCACCCGATGGAGTTGAAGGAGCTGCTGGGCGTCTTCCTGGGCAAGTTGGTGGCCACGGTGATCTCGGTCGGATCGGGGGCCGTGGGCGGCGTGATCACGCCGACGCTTTTTTTGGGGGCGGGCCTGGGCAGCCTGCTGGGGATGACCTTGCAACACTTCGGATGGGCGCCAGCCAACCTGCCCATCGGGATTTTTGCGTTGGCGGGCATGGGCAGCGTCTTTGCGGCCACGACCCGCTCGCCGCTGCTGGCCATCGTCATGGTGCTGGAGATTTCGCAGAATTACTCACTGATGCCCGCGTTGATGCTGGGCTGCGCGATTTCTACTTTGGTCTCGCGCCGCCTGCATGCCAACTCGATCTACACCGAGCCGCTCAAATTGCGCGGGCTGGAAATGGAAAGTTTTCGCCTGGGCGCGGCCACCGAACAAACCATCGGCGACTTGATGCGGGCGCCGGTGCCGCCGTTGCGGGAAAACACCCCGTTGCCGGAAATCGCGGACCGATTTCTGCGCAGTCCGAACAATTACCTGCCGGTGGTCGATGCGCAAGACCGGTTGCTCGGTTTGGTGGCGTTGCAGGATTTGAAGGAGTACCTGGGAGCGGGCGCCGAATTGAACGCGGTCATCGCCGCCGACATCATGGGTCCGGTCCCGCCGTGTTTGGTGCCGGGCCAGAAATTGCTGGACGCGCTGCCGGTGTTGCTGGGCAGCGAGCAACGCCATGTGCCGGTTGTCAATACGATGGAAGAAAAGCGCCTGGTGGGCTCGGTAATGCGGGCGGAGGCGCTGGCGGCGCTCTCCGAGGTCATCGCGGCCAGCACCAAGACGACGTCCTCCACTGAGATTACTGCAAAAGAAAAGCTAGTGCCCCCGCCGCCGCCGCCAGCAGCCAAATCAGAACGACGGACCGAACCGGAGTGAAGCCGCGCCGGACCAAGCGGTGGGAAAGATGATTGGTGTCGCCGACGTAGAAGGGCTGGCCGATTTTCCAGCGCAGCAGCACCACCCAAACCAAGTCGCCCAGCGGCACGGCCAACACCAGCAAAGGTGTCAGCACCGCCAGGGGACGCGGATGTTTGGAGGTGTAATAATGCGGCAAAATGGCCATCACCGCCAGGAGATAGCCGGTTAAGTGACTGCCCGCGTCGCCCAGAAAAGCCGTGGCCCTGGGGAAATTGAAGGGCAGAAAACCCAGCAACGCGCCCGCGGCCAGGAAGGCCATGGTGGCGACCAAGTACTGTCCCTGCCCGGCCGTAATCAAACCGAACCAGCCGGCGCCGATGGCGCCGAGACCGGCGCAAAGGCCGTTCATGTTATCCATGAAATTGAACGCATTGACCACCGTGAGAATCCACAGCGCCGTGACGCCGTAACTGAAGATGAGGCTGGGCACGAAAAGAGTAATGCGGATGCCGGCCTTGGCGACGACCAGCGCCACGATGAGTTGGCCGCCGAATTTGGCCAGGGGCGTCAATTCGGCCTTGTCGTCGCGCAAACCGATCAAAAGCATGCCGAAAGCGCCCCCGGTCAGGCTTAGGAGTTGAACGGTGCGCACACTCAAACCGTATTCGAAGAGGCCGGCGACGCTGGTGCGCGCGCAGGCCACGGCCACCACCACTCCGCCCAGAAGGGCCACCACCAATCCGGTCATCACGGCCATGCCCCCGGCCAAGGGGATGGGGCTGGTGTGGATTTTACGATGGCCCGGATCATCCATGGTCCCGCTTCGTCGGCACCACCCGCGCCAGAAAGGCACCGAGGCGGCCGTGGCCAGCGCGGCGGAGAGACAAGCTGCGAGATAGAGCGCGACAATATTCAATTGGACTCCCTCCGTGCAAGCTTCTGGTAGAGAGCGTAAATGCTTTCCACCATGGAGGCGACGGCAAAATTTTCGCGCGCGAATTCCCGCCCGCGCCGCCCCAGACGCTCGCGCAAGGCAGGGTCCGCCGCCAATTGCGCCAGGCGCTCCGCCAGGGTTTTGACATCGCCCACGGGGATGAGGAAGCCGGTCTGGCCGGAGAAACACACTTCCTTGGCCCCGTCGCAGTCGTAGGCCGCAATCGGCCGCCCCGCCGCCATCGCCTGCGGCAAGGCGCGTGGCAGCCCTTCGCGACGGGAGAGATGCGCCACTACGTCCATCACACCGACGTACCGGCAAATGTCGCCAGGGGGAACCAGGCCCGCGAAAATTATCTCTTTCTCCAATCCCGCCGCCCGCGCGCGCTCCTGCAGGCGCGGGCGCAGAGAGCCGTCGCCCACCAGCAGGAACTTAGTCTGGGGATGGCGCCGGAGGATGTCGGGGGCGGCGGCGATCAGATCCTCGTGCCCTTTGAGCTTGAAAAGGCGGGCGATTTTGCCGACGACAAAATCCGTCGGAGCGATGCCCAGGCGCGCGCGCAACTCCAGGTCGTTGCGCGAGGCCAGGAAAGGTTCGAGGGCAAAGCCGCTAAAGATGCGGGTGAATTGCTCCGGCCGGCCGACACCGGCAGCCAGATATTGTTGTGTCATGGCGTCGGCCACGCTGATGAAGTGAGTGGTGACGGCGGCGGCGCGGCGTTCGGCGGCCCGCAGGAGCAGGTTTGGAAGCGGCCCTTGAAAGGCGCCGAATGAAGGGCCATGCACCGTGTGGATAATGATGGGAACGCCCGCGCGCCGCGCGGCCAGACGAGCCAGGAGGCCGGCTTTGCCGCTGTGAGTGTGGACGATGCGCGGCGGCGCGGCGCGAAACATTTTGACCAGACTCCGCCACGCCAAGAGATCGCACCAAGGATGAATGGGGCGAATCAAGGAGGGAAGGATGGTCAGCAGTTCCGGTTGGGAGGCGAAGGCGGACTCCAGCGAGCCTTCCGGTCCGCTCGAAGGGCCAGCCACCAGATTGACTTGCAGGCCGGGCCGGTTTTGAAGGCCGAGAACCGTCGAGATTGTATTTTCTTGGGCGCCTCCAACGATCAACCGGGTGATGACGTGGGTAACCCGCATCCGGCCTCGGATTAGTGGCGTTCCAGCACGGCCAACCGGTTGGTGGCGCGACGGTATTCGGTGCTCTCTTCCGGCGCGGAGCGGAGGCAGCGCTTCAAGT
>Ga0302324_100021707_pt1 | contig 12511 bp, 14 predicted proteins | sample Palsa_T0_1_FD_201949 | JGI IMG/M metagenome (GOLD analysis project Ga0302324, IMG submission 201949) | Peat permafrost microbial communities from Stordalen Mire near Abisko, Sweden - Palsa_T0_1 | ecosystem: Environmental > Terrestrial > Soil > Palsa > Peat permafrost | place: Sweden: Abisko...
TGACCGCGTTCTCGGCCAGCAGCCGGAACCAGGTCTCGTCGCCGTCCCAGATCGGACGGGTATCGATCCAGATCGGCGTGCCGGGGATGAACACCTCGGGGAAGGCCACCAGTTGCGCGCCCTGCCCGGCGGCCTTCCCGGTAAGCTCGGCGACCTTGTCCAACGTCGCCTGCTGGTCCATCAGCACATAGCTCGCCTGCACGGCGGCAACCCGCACCGTTGCCATATGTACCCTCCTCGGCTGCACCTGGCAACAGTCATATGCTGCCAGGCAGTTCTTATTCGTGTGCCTAGCATCGCCGACCGCGGTTGCAGCCCGCTTGCAGTGAGCCTGGTAGGTCAGGGAGAACGCCCGCCGAGCCGCCTCGTTATCTGGAGTCTCTGTCCCGTTAGAAGTGAGCAAAGCCCCAGTTCAGGACCTTGGTGGCGACGGGGCCGGTGTCGGCGATGTCGTCACCGGGGGTGCCCAGCGTCACGCCGATCAGGGTCAGGCGACCCCGTTCCGCCTCGAACAGCAGGCAGTTTTCCGCGGCCTTGGTGTCACCGGTCTTGATCCCGGTCGCGCCGGGGTACGTGCCGATCAGCGGGTTGGTGTTCTGCCACCGGTAGGCGTGGTGCCCGTCACCGGCCGGAAGCCCGTAAGCGCTCTGACCGACAATGGCCCGGAAGTCCGCGTACCTCATCGCATACCGTCCCAGTGTGAGCAGGTTCGCCGGGGTCGACCAGGTCGAATACTCGCTCGGCCACGGCAGGCCATCGAAATTCGAGAAATAGGTTCCGGTCAGGCCCAGATGCTTGGCCTCGGCGTTCATCTTGGCGATGAACGCGTTCAGCCCGGGGCCGTAGCCTTGCGCAAGCGTGTAGGCGGCGTCGCAGCCGGACGGCAGCAGCAGCGCCTCAAGCAGTTCCTGCGCGGTCAGCTTGTCCCCCGGGATCAAGCCGGCGGTGCTCGGCTCGTCCTGCTTCTTGAGGTAGGCGATGACCGACTTCGGGACCGTGATCGTCCGGTCCAGGTCGCCTGCCCTGATCACCACCAGAGCCGTCATGACCTTGACGATGCTGCCGATCGGCCGTTCGGTGTTGAGGTCGAGGCTCCACAAGATCTTGCCGGTCGCGGCGTTGGCCAGGGCTCCGCCCTTTGCCCGTATCCCGGAAGGACCGGGGAGGGACGTGTCCGGCGTGGCCGTCGCGGACCGCGGGACGACGCCATGCGGGGCGGTCAGGGCTCCCGCGGCACTCGGGGCTTTCGGGGACATGACGCTGGCGCTGACCGGGACAGCAGTGGCGCCCGCTATCGCGAGGGCCGCCAGGGCGATCGGGAGTGGCCGGATCACGTGCTTAAGCGGAGGCATCGGCACGGGCAACTACTCTAGTCCCGGTCCCGGTCCCGGCCTCGAGCGGTGTCATACCGAGGTGGAGCGGTCCGGGACGAGGTCCACCACGTCGTGGTGCAGCTTGGCCATGGCCTGGTCGAAGGTGGCGAGCCGCGATCCACGAGATCGCGCGAGCTGGGCCAAGTAGGCGTCCGTCACCTGCCGATGGCCGACGATCCCCGGCACGGGAACATCGGTGTACGGGACGTTATCGGGCCAGAATTCATGCTGTGGGTGGGCGGTGGTCTCGTTAAGGACGGCTCGCGCCGCGGCGGCCTGCTGGCCCTCGCGGATGAGCAGGCGCATCAGGCTGCCCTGGGTGATCGGGCAGGTCGCGAAGTTCTCGTCCAGGCCGACGAACCAGTTCTCGGCAGCGGCGTGGTAGACGTGATCGTCGACGAGCAGGGCAATGAGCACGTTCGCGTCGAGGAGAACGGTCACTGGCCGTCGTCCTCCAGCCGCCGCACGTCCTCGGTGGTGATGGTCCGGCCGAGATGCGCGACCGGAAGGCCGGTCCGGGCGCTGGCCGCCACCTCACCCGGATCACCCGAGCTGAGCCCTCGGCGGATGAGCGCGGCTACAGTCTGGCTCAGCGACTGATGGGTATCCCTGGCGATCGCCACGGCCTGCGCGTGAATATCGTCGGGAATGTCGATGGTCGTCCGCATACCACCATGATACATCACTTCATCATGATGCGATGATGCGACTCAGACCTGCATGACGACGGCTTTGGGTTCGGTGAAGAACTCGGCGCCCTCGGCGAGCGCAGCGAACTTGACCCACACCACGAATGGGGCCGGGGTCAGGGCGGGCATGGGCGTCAATGCCATACCGGGATCTCGTCCGGGGGCGGGACGTTCACCTCGGTGACGCGGTTGCGGTAGGCGACCAGGGCGGTCCGGCCGCCGCGGCGGATCCGGACGACCACTTCCTCGGTGCTGTACGGCTCGCCGGGGTCGTAGCCATGCGCCCAGGTGGCGAAGGCCCGGATCGGCCCGGAGTGAGTGGCCGCGATGATCCGGGGGGTGTCCGGCGACTCGGCCATCAGCCGGTGGAACCCGCGGTAGATCTGGTCGGCGGTCTGCCGGGCCCGGCTGGTGTCGGCGCAGACGATCCGCACCTTCGAGCCGGGACGGACGCTCTTGGACAGGCTGTGCCCGCGCTGGTGGGACTGCCAGCCGCCCATCGGCGTCAGGCCGGCGTCGGTCGAGTAGCCCTGGGTGATGCCGTGCCTCGGGAGTAAAGCGCTCGCCGTCCACCTCGAGCAGGGCGGCGGCGACCTCCCGGCCCTGCCCACTCCCGGCGCGTTCCCGGAACCGGCGCAGGTAAAGCGGCAGGTCAGCGTCCTGCTCGACGGGCGTCGTAGCCTGGCTGAAGGCTTGCAGGGATTTCCGTTCCGAATATCTGGCTAGGTAGTAAGGGGCATCGGTACGGTCGGTACGGCGGAACGCGGCGCCGGCCTGCTCGGGCCTGCCGCCGTTTGTCTCGCTCATCAGGAGTGGACCGTGAAGAAGCGCTCGTTGACCTAGTGTTCCAGATAAAGCCCTGGTGTTCCGTATAAGGGAACGCTGGGTCCGGTGGTTCCTGTGGTTCCGGTGCTGGAGAGGCTCGATGTCGACGCCAGAGCAGATGCGCGCGGCCGTGGCGCACTACGTGGAGGAGATCCACCGCGCCTGCTGGTCGCCGGAACTTTCTTTGCCCATGCGACAGCGGCCCATGCAACAGTGGAAGGAAGGCTGAGATGCCGTTGACCGACGTGGCCGGCAAGGCCAGGGCGCTGTACGAGGCTCGCCGCACCCGGCAGCAGATCGCGCCATTCACCGACGCCGACCCGGACCTCGGCATGGCCGACGGCTATGCCGTGCAGCAGGAGCTCACCAGCCTGCTGCTGGCCGACGGCGACCGCATTGTCGGCCACAAGGTCGGGCTGACGTCCAAGCCGATGCAGCAGATGATCGGGGTCGACCAGCCCGACTACGGGCCGGTGCTGGCCTCCACGGTCTACGCCGACGGTGACAGCGTCTCGCTTGGTTCCTTTATCCAGCCCAAGATCGAGGCCGAGATCGCCTTCGTGCTCGGGTCGCCGCTGGCCGGGCCCGGGGTGAGCGTGCTGGACGCCCGGCGCGCGATCGCCGGGATGACCGCCGCGGTGGAGATCGTGGACTCCAGGTTCGCCGACTGGCGGATCAAGCTGGCCGACACCGTCGCGGACCTGGCGTCCAACGGCGCGGTGGCCGTCTCGAGCCGGCTGGTGCCGCTGGAGGGGCTGGACCCGCGGCTGATCGGGATGGTGCTCACCCGGCGGGGCGAGCTCGTCGACACCGGCGCGGGCGCGGCCGCCCTCGGCGACCCGGTCAAGGTGGTGGCCTGGCTCGCGAACACCCTGGGCGAGATGGGGGTCAAGCTGGAAACCGGGCACCTGATCATGACCGGCGCCCTGCACGCCGCCGTGCCGATGCGAGCCGGGGACGTGTTCCGCGCCGATTTCGACCGCCTCGGTCCCCTCACCGTCCGTGTGGTCTCGTAGTCCACCTTGCCAAATTTAGGGACATTGCCATGACTTCTCCTGACGAGATCGCGGCGCGGCTGACCAAGGCCCGGGCCGACCGGTCGCCGATCAGCTCGCTGTCCGCGGAGCTTGACGGCTTCTCGCTCGGCGCGGCTTATGAGGTGCAGCGGCTGCTGCGGCTCGAGTCCGGCCAGCTATCGGGCTGGAAGCTCGGCGTGACCTCCCGCGCCAAGCAGGCGCAGGTCGGGGTGAGCGACCCGGTCCGCGGCCACCTGGCCGCCGCGGACGCGCTCGACCTCGGCGAGCCGCTCGTGGTGGCCGATCACATCCAGCCCCGGTGCGAGCCGGAGATCGTCTTTATCATGGGGGCGGACCTAGCCGGGCCTTCTGTCACCTCGTCCGCGGTGCTGGCGGCCACCGCGTCGGTGGCGGTCGGCATCGAGGTCCTCGACTCCCGGTACACCGACTACAAGTTCACCATGCCGGACGTGGTCGCGGACAACACCTCGGCGGGGCGCTACCTGGTCGGGACCGCGGTCCCCGCCGCCGGGCTTGACCTGCGGCTGGTCGGCGTGGTCCTGGAGCACAACGGCGAGGTGGTGGCGACCGCAGCGGGCGCGGCGGCGCTGGGCCATCCAGCGGCGGCGGTAGCCTGGCTGGTGCGCTCGCTGGCCAGTGAGAACGAGGGCTTGCGGGCCGGGGACATCGTGTTGTCCGGGGGCTTGACGGCGGCCGTTCCGGTGCGGGCGGGCGATGTGGTGACCGCGACCGCAGACCGGCTGGGCAGCATCGAACTCGGGTGTACGTGAGCTCCGATACCTTGCAGGCGGGCCAGATGGATGTACAAGCCGTTCCCGACGGCCGCGTTCCTCGGGGCTCTGCGGAGATCGGGCTGGGCACCGGGATCGGTCCCCGACAGCGTCGTGTTCAGCATCTGGCGGCGGTGGACCCGCTCGCCGTCCGGCAGCCCGGCCTGGATCCGGACCCGGCCCGCAGGCACGTCCCCGCTGCGCCGCGGGTAACCCTGGTCGGGTGATTCGAATGAAGCCATAGCTTTCTCGAAAGCCATGCCTTTATCCGGCATGATGAGGCAATGGCAGAGGAGTCCGCGGAACGGCATTCCGGCCGTTTCCCGCGCTTGATCCCGAGCCGCCCAGGCGTTTGACCTGGCGGAGCGTACGCTGGCCCGCGATCGCCATCGTGGTCGCCGGGACGGTGGCCGCCCTGGTGCTGCTGACCCTGCCGTCGTCGTCGCCGTCGTCGGGGGTGGCCCGGGCTCGCTTCGCCGACGGCGACGGGCTGGTGGTGTTCGAGCAGGAGCCCAGCGGCCTGCTCGGAACCGCGGCCCCGGACGGCAGCCACCGGGTGATGCTCGCCCGGGTCGGTGCCCTGCAGGGCACCGATCTTCCGGTCGCCTCCAGCGACGGGCGTTACCTGGTGAACCTCGAAGGGCAGCTGGTGACCATGGGCCCGGCTGGCCCCGCGTCCATCGGCAGCGTGGCCGACGCCGCGACCCAGGGCCCAGCCGGTGGGTGGTCGCGCGCCACCTTCGCCGACGGCAGCAAGGACGTTGTGGTGACCGAGTGTGACGCGACGAGCACCTTCGGCGAGATCCTGGCCGCGCGCCTCATCCCGACCGGCGGCGGAAAGCCAACTGCGCTCGGCACGAACGCGGACTCGGCCGGGGACCCGGCATCCGCCGGGGCGATCGTGTCGGCGCTGGCCGGCGGATCGTCGGCATCCTCCTCGAATCAGTGCTCCGGTTCCCAGCCGACGCCAGACAAGGCCATCGAGCTGCTCAGGCCCGGTCAGGCGCCGCGCACCGTCGTCACTGCCGCCATGCTGAACAGCGCACTGGGCTGGCCGGGCAAGACGACGGACCTGCTGTTCACGTACCCGAGCCCCGATGGCCGTTTGCTCGCGCTTGACGTCGCGGCGCAGGGCCCTCAGCCGGCCACCGGGCCGCCGGCCCAAGAGGACATGGTTGTCCTCACCCGGGCCGGTGAGATAGTGGCGCACATGCCGATGCTGGCCGGCACCAGCTGTGTGCAATGGTCGCCGACCGGGCAGCAGATCGCATTCGGCCAGGCCGGCCAGGAGGTTCCGTCCAGCGTGACCGTCTGGGCCGCGGGCAAAGGCAAGGCGGTCAGGACGATCGTGCTGCCCGGGCGTCATGACCTCTACTGCAGGCAGCTGCTGTGGTCGCCCGACGGGAGCCAGCTCATCTATTCGGCTCAGGTCACCGGGACAGGGCTCACCCAGGCCGATGACGTGCAGCACGGCTGGACGGTGATCGACCTGCGCTCCGGGCAGGTACATAACGTAACCGCGCCCGGCCAGCCGACCGCGTGGCTGCCGACGACCGCGACGACGACGACGGGAAAGTGAGGCCCCGTGAGCCTGCTCGGGGGCGCGTTCCGCGGGGTGCGGCGGCGGGCGGGTGTCTCGGTCGGCATCTTGCTCGTCGCGACGGTCGCGTCGGCCGCCGCGGCCGCCGGGCCGACCTATGACGCGGCCGCCCGCGCGTCCATCCTGCAGGACAACCTGCACCAATCTCCCATCCTGCGAACCGTGGAGGCCGATGACAGGGTCCGGCCGGGCGACACGATCGCCACCTCGTCCGGGTATGGCCGCCTCAAGGTCACCGGGGAGTACGCGGCCCCGTCCAGCGCGCAACTCGGGGCCGCGTACTGGCTGAACGTCCCGTGCGAGGACTTCATCTTCGAGAACCCGCAGTGCCTCGAGAACCCCCCACCCTGGGACGCGATGTTCACGTCGGCCGCCACCTTCGCCGGTGCGCCGGGCAGCGAGCAGGGTAATGCTACGGTCCTTGACGTGCTGGCCTCGGGCGCCGTGCGGCCCGAAGACCTCCCCGGCCTGAAGGCAGCCGTGAACGACCTGCTCGTCGACCCCACCCTCCAGGGGATGGGCGCGGTCGCGACCAGCTCCATCCCGCAGCTGACCGACCAGATCAGGGCCGCCTGGCAGACGCTGGACGTGCCCGTCTTCCTGATCACCTGTCAGCTGCTGCTACTCACCTGGCTGCTGCTGTTCCTCATCGTTACCGACGCGGCCGAGGCGCGGGCCGGCGAGGTCGCGCTGGCCAAGCTGCGCGGCCACGGCCGCCTGCGGACCATCGCGTTCGGCCTGTCCGAGCCGGTGCTGCTGCTCGCCGTCGGGTTCCTGGCCGGCGTGCTCGGCGGGTGGGCGGCTACGGTGGGGCTGACCCGGATCCTGCTGCGGCCCGGCACGCAGGCCGGCCTGCCTGTCCTGGCGATCGCGGCCGCGGCGGCGGCCACGCTCGGCGGGTTCGTGGCGATCGTGCTTGCCGGGCGGCGAGCGCTGGCGCGCCCGGTCACCGAGCAATGGCTGCGCACCGCCCGCAGCGCTGCGGACAGGGGCTGGGTGCTTGACGCGGTGCTGCTCACCGGCGCGCTGGCTGGGCTGGCCGAGCTGGTCATCGGGGGGCAGGTGACGTCGGCGAGGTCCGGCTCGCTTAGCCTGCTTTTCCCGGGGCTGCTTGGGCTCGCGGTGGCGGTGGTCGCATCGAGGCTGCTTCCGGCCGCCTGCAGGCTCGCGTTCGGCGTCACGCGCCGCCACGGCGGGACTGGGCTGTTCCTGGCCGTGCGGCACATAGCCCGCCGCCCCGGCGGGACAAGGACCACAATCGTCCTGGCCGCCGCGTTCGCGCTGGCCACGTTCGCGATCGCCGCGTTCGCGGTGGACCAGCGCAACATCGACCGCGTCGCCACCGCGCAAACGGGTGCCGCGGCGGTGCTGAGCGTGACGGCTCCGGCCGGGCAGGACCTCGGCACGATCGTGGACCGCATCGACCCGGGCGGCGACGAGGCCGCCGCCGTGGACCGTTACGCGGGCGGCACGGATAATGGCGCGGTGCTGCTGGCCGTGCAGCCGCAGCGGTTCGCGCGGGTGGCGCAGTGGCAGCCGGGTTTTCTCGGCCGGCCGCCCACGTCAGTCGGCGCGGCGCTTGACCCGCTGGCCGCACCGCCGGTCACACTGCCGGCCGGGTCGGGGGCGGTGCGGGTCCGGGTCACCAGCACGACGGGGATCGCGCCGGGGGCGGATCTCACCCTCTGGGTCGCCGAGCAAGGGTCACCGGACGGCGGCCAGACGCCGGTCAGGCTCGGCGCCCTGCACAAGGGCTGGCTTGTCGCCCCGCTCACGGCCTGCCCGTGCCGGGTGATAATGGTGAGCATCGACGCGCCTACCGTCACGCCCGGCCAGACCCAGGGCAGCGTGACGCTGACCGGCCTTAGCGCACAGGCCGGCGGGACCTGGGTGCCCGTGTCGGCGGCGCTGACGAGCGCGGACGGCTGGGCCGCCACAGCCGAGAACCCGGTCGGCTGCGGGAGTACCACGGGCCAGGTCCGGGCCGGCCCCATCGGGTTGCGTTGGTCCTTCAGCTCGGGTAGCGCCTGCAGCCCGGCCCTCGACCGGCACGACACACCGAACCCGCTGCCCGCGTTGGTGTCCAGCCAGCTCACCAGCACCCTCGAGGCCATCCCGACGGTTGGCCTGAACGGGCAGCCGCTCACGGTGAGGCCCATCGCCCTGGCGGCCGCCGTTCCCGGTGCGCCCGCCACAGGCATCGTCGTCGACCGCAGCTACGCGCAACGGGCGGCCTACTTCACCTACGCCGGCAACGTCACCGAGCAAGTGTGGGTCGCGCCGGGCGCGCTCGCCGCGGTACGCGCCAAGCTGGCAGCGGCGGGCGTGACGATCAACGGTGTGGCCACGACGGCGGATGCCGAGACGGTGCTCATGCGGCAGGGCCCGGCGCTAGCGAGCGTGCTGTTCCTGGCGGCCGCCGTGGCCGCGGCGCTGCTGGCCGCGGGCGCCGCGGTGCTCGGCCTCTACCAGGCGGGCCGCAGGCGGCGCTACGAGTATGCGGCCATGATCGTCGGGCGCGTACCGCGCCGGGCCCTGCGTTCGTCGGTGTTCATCGAGCAGGCGACCGTGCTCGGCTTCGGCGTGGTGACGGGGGTTGCCGCCGGTATAGGGTCGGCCGCCCTGGTGCTGCGGAACCTGCCGGAGTTCTCCGCCCCGCCGACGTCACCCCCGTTGCTGTTCGCCCCCCCGGCCACGCAGGTCCTGGTCCCGCTCGTGGTCATCGTCGCGCTGATGGCGGCGGCCGCCACGGCGGCCGCCGTGGCGCTCGTCCGGTCGGCCCGGCCCGAGCTGCTCAGGGAGGCCCCGCCATGACCAGCCGCGCCGTGGCCGACCGGACCGCCGGGCCCGGTCAGGCTCCCGCCGTCCGCTGTGAGAACCTCGTGCACGTCTACGGCACCCCGGGCAGCGAGGTCGCCGCGCTCCGGGGGGTGGATCTCACCGTGGAGCCGGGTGAGATGGTGGCGCTGCTCGGCCCGTCCGGCGCGGGGAAGACCACCCTGCTGTGGCACCTGGCCGGGTTGCTCAAGCCCACCGCGGGAACGGTCCAGATCGGCGGCCGCCAGCTCGCCGGGCTCAGCGCCCCGGCGCTCACCAGCATGCGGCTGCGCGAGGTCGGCCTGCTGCTGCAGAACCCGGGCAGCAACCTGCTGCCCAGCCAGTCGGCGACGGGAAACGTGCTATTCGCCCAGGCGCCGACCCGACGCGGCCGCAGAGTCAAGCGCCGCCGGGCCGCGGACCTGCTGGAGCGCGTCGGCCTGGCGAGCGCGGCGCACCGGCCCGCCGGGTTGCTCTCGGGTGGCGAGCAGCAGCGGCTCGCGGTCGCGGTGGCGCTGGCCAACGGCCCGCGGCTGCTGCTGGCGGACGAGCCGACCAGCCAGCTCGACCCGGACTCCGCCGTGGATGTGATCGAGCTGATCCAGGCCGCCAACGTGAGCCTGGGCACCACCGTCGTCGCGGTCACGCACGACGCTGATGTCGCCGCCGCGTTCGGGCGTACGATCACGATCAGGGACGGCCGCGTGGGCGCGGCCGGCCACGGCGGCCGCGAGTTCCTCGTGGTCGGCAAGGACGGCACGGTGACGCTGCCGCCGGATCTGCTCGATGAGTTCCCGCCCGGCTCGCTCGCGATCGCGAGCCGCACCGAGCGCGGAGTCCTGCTGCGCCGAGTGGACCCGGGCGCCGTCGGTGACGAGGAGGAGGCGTGAGCCTGCTGCGGGCCGAGGACCTGCGCATCGAGCGCGGCGGGCGGGTGCTCTTCGATGGCGTCAGCTTGTCCGTGGAACCGGGTGACCGGGTAGCGGTGATCGGACCGTCCGGGTCGGGCAAGACCAGCTTGCTCTCCGTACTGGCCGGGATCGCCGCTCCCGCGGCGGGAACGGTGCAGCGCGGCGGCGACCCAGTAACCGCGGGTACGCTGCCTGCCCGCACCGCGGCGGTGTTGCAAGGCTACGGGCTGGTGTCGCTGCTGACCGTGGCGGAGAACGTGGAGGTCGTGCTCCGCGCCGCCGGCCTGCCCGCCAGGCAGGCCATGGCCGACGCGAGCGCCACGCTGGCCGAGCTTGGCCTGCGCGAGCACGAGGATCACCTGGTCCAGGAGCTGTCCGGAGGCCAGCAGCAGCGCGTCGCGGTGGCACGGGCCCTGGCGGCACACCCGGAGCTGCTCATCGCCGACGAGCCGACAGCAGAGCAGGATCCGGTCACTCGCGAGCTCGTGCTGGCCCGGCTGTTCGGCGTCGCGGCGGACGGCGGCGCGCTTGTGCTTGCCACCCATGATCCCGAGATCGCCGAGCGCTGCGACCATGTGCTCAACCTGGCGCGGGGTGTGCGACACATTTGTCGGGGAGCTGGGGAGTGCCAGGCTGGCGCGGTAGTCTGGAAGTGCTAAGACTTCCACAGGAGCCTGGACCCGGTGGGGCCGGGGACGGTTGGGGGACGAGTTACGCGGCGGCGAGGACGCCTACTTTGCGGTCGGTGGTCAGGCGGCCGGAGGAGGTGCCGACGTAGGAGCCGGAGGTCGGCGCGACGTCGGAGTAGTCGCGGCCGGTCGCGACGGTGACGTAGCCGCTGTCGGTCCGGCGATCGTTGCACGGGTCGAACGCGATGGCCTCGGCTTGCTGGTCGTGCGGCACGATCACCTCGACCCAGGCGTGGGTGCCGCCCTGGCCGAGCAGGTGTCCCGACACGTACCTGGCCGGTAGCTGGACCAGGTGGCAGAGCGCCAGCATCACGTGGGCGAAGTCCTGGCAGACGCCGCGGCCGGCGGCCAGGGCTTCGGGCGCCGTGGTCTTGACCGAGGTGACGCCGTATTCGTATGTGATCGCCTTCGAGACCACGTCGCAGATCCGCTGGGCGGTATCCTCCGGGTCGCTGCCGGTGGCCGCGATGTCCGCGGCCAGGTCACGTAGCCGCTCGTCGGCCGCGGTGAGCGGGGTCGACCGCAGCAGGCGCGGGTTACGCAGGGTATCGGCGGGAAGCAGGGTGGGCCCGTCGTCGCGGACCCGTTCGATCACGGCGGCGAGCCGGAACTCGATCACCTGCGTGACGCGATCGGCATGCAGCCAGGCCACGACGTTGCCGTACGCGTCCCGGCTCACCCGCCGCCGGGCTGGGGCACCGTTCACCTCGAGCAGGTGCGCGCGCCGGTACTGGTTGCCGTGCCGGGCGGGGGGCACGATGACCAGCCGCTGGCGCAGCGACTCCACCGGCGCGTCGTATTCGTAGCGAAAGCTCTGCTGCAGCACGTAGTTGACGTTCCGGGCGGCACCCAGGTCAAGCCCGCGGTGATCAAGAAGCGGGGCCTGCAGCACCGAGCGATCCAGCATCATCAGAGCGCCTCCTCTGCCTGGACCACCATGGACTCGAGCAGGGGGCCGCCGAACGTCGTGGCCATCGCGACATCTGACGCGTCACGCCCCCGGCCGATCACGATACGTCCTTTGCGCCTGATGTTGTTACGTGGATCGAAAGTCCACCACCGATCGCCCAGCCACACTTCCATCCAGGCCGCGAAGTCCATCGGGGCCGGATCCGGTGGGACGTCGAGGTCAGGCAGGTAACCGAAGACGTAGCGGGCCGGGATATTCAGCGCCCGGCAGAACGAGACCGCGAGGTGAGTGAAGTCACGGCAGACCCCGATCCGGGTCTGGTTGACGTCCGCGGCACTCGACAGGGCCGTCGTGCTGCCGTACTGGAAGGTCAGGTGACGGTTTACGTGATCACAGATGGCCTGCACCCGGCGGTATCCCGGCGCCAGCCCGCCGAAAAGGGACCAGGCCTCGTCCCCGAGCACATCGGGCAGGCAGTACCGGCTCGGCAAGGTATAGATCAGGGTCTCATCCGGGAGGTCGTCGGGCGGGCACTCTTTGGCGCCCTCGTCGGCATCCTCGGTCGCGTCGGGGACCACCGCCTCCGCATGGAACCGGAAGCTCGACCGGCCCGCGGGCAGCACCGCGCGGACGCACGGGTTGCCGTACAGGTCGGTGTAACCGCGGATCGCGATCGGCGGCTCGGACGCCCATTGCGCACCCTCGATCAGAACGGGCGGGTCTTCGATCGGCCGGACCTGGAAGATCACCGGCGTGCTGATGGCCGCGACATAGGTAAAGTCGCATCCGATCAGGAGCCGGCGCGTTTCCATGATTCATGATCTATGCCAGATGTTTCCAGCGAGTTACGCCACGCCGCATCAGGTGATCTTCCTGACTTTCCCGTCAGG
>Ga0302324_100021709_pt1 | contig 12510 bp, 9 predicted proteins | sample Palsa_T0_1_FD_201949 | JGI IMG/M metagenome (GOLD analysis project Ga0302324, IMG submission 201949) | Peat permafrost microbial communities from Stordalen Mire near Abisko, Sweden - Palsa_T0_1 | ecosystem: Environmental > Terrestrial > Soil > Palsa > Peat permafrost | place: Sweden: Abisko...
GAGCCGCCCATCGGACCGGAAACCGGCATTTTGTCGCGGCTCAGCGATTCCCTGCGCCTGACCAACGGCCTGACCGACCGCGCCGCCACCCTGCTGCCGCGCGTCTCGCTATGCTTCGTGGCGGAGGACCGCCCATCGGCCCAACGCCTGGCTACCAGCTATCCGCATCTCTACTTCCTGACCACCGAAGGGCTCTGCTATCACGGCCACACGGTGACCGGCGGCAAGAAGACTGCCAGCGGTCCGCTGGCCATGAAGCGCGAAGCGCGCGAGCTGGGAGTGGTCCTCGCAGGCAAGCAGAAGACGCTCGATGAGCAGGTCGGGCGCTTGGAGGATCTCGACCGCGAGATCGGCATCCTGGCAGCCGAACTGGAGCGCCTGCGCGGCGTGCAGCAAGCTCGCGAAAAAGACCGTGTGGCGCTGGAACACGAAATGCGCAAGCTGGCTGACGACACCAATCGCGCCAACTCGCGGCTTTCCGTCGCGCGGTTGGAACTTGACCGCCTGAAGCGCGATGCCGAGCGGTCCACGGAGCAGCGCGAGCGCAACCAGCAGGCCGTTGCGGAGAAGGAAGAATTACGCGAACAGCGCGAGCAGGAGTTGGAAGACCAGCGGCAGTTCCTGGAGAAGCTGGAGATCGAGGCGGCGGCTCTGGGCGAAGATCATTCGGCATTGCGCGCGGAACTGGCCGGCCTGGAAGAGCGGCATCGCGCCGAGCGCGCCGCGATGGGCCGTTTGGAAGCCCAGCACAAGGAAGCTACCACGCGGCTAGGTGCTATCGCGGCCGAGATCGAGCGCCTCGGCGTCCACCGCGCCGGTCTGCTGGCCGATAACATCGAGTTGGATCGCAAGCTGGCAGCTTTGGCGGAGCAGGCTTTGCAGACGGAAGCGGCGGTCAACCGCCTGGCCGCCGAGGAAGCCCGCATGCGCGAGACCCTGGCCGCCACCGAAGACGAGTTGAAGCAACTGCGCCTCAAGGTGGAAGAGGCGCATACAAACCGTTCGCAGATCGAGGTGGATCTGGTGCGGCGCCAGGCCGAGTTGAAGTATCTCGACGAGACCAGCCGCAAGGAATTGAATTGCGCCGTCGAGGATCTGGCCGCCAGTGACGAGACCGTTCCGGATATGGATGCCATCGGCGAGGCCGAGCGTCTCTATGAGGAAGTGCGGGCGCGCATTGAGGCGCTGGGCCCGGTGAACGCGCAGGCCATGGAGGAGTTTCAGGAGGCTTCGCAGCGCCAGGAATTCCTGAGCGTGCAGCGCCAGGACTTGCTCGATTCCATCCGGGACACGGAGAAGGCCATCGCGGATATCGACATTGTTTCGCGCCAGAAATTCGCCGAAGCCTTCGCGCGTATCAACGAGAATTTCCGCGAGGCGTTCCAGACGCTGTTCGGCGGCGGCACCGGCGAGATGCGCCTTACCGACGAAACCAACCTGGCGGATTCCGGCATCGACATCGTGGCTTCGCCTCCCGGTAAGAAGCTACAGAACGTATTGCTGCTTTCGGGCGGCGAAAAGGCGCTGGCGGCAGTGGCCCTGCTGATGGCCATCTTCCGCTATCAGCCCAGCCCCTTCTGCATCCTGGACGAAGTGGACGCGCCGCTGGACGAAGCCAACATCGAACGGCTGACGCGGCTGCTGCGGGAGATGTCCACCGGGACGCAATTCATCGTGATCACGCATTCCAAGAAGACCATGGAGGCGGCGTCGGCGATGTATGGCGTGACCATGCAGGAGCCGGGCGTGTCGAAGCTGGTGTCGGTGAAATTCCAGCACGCCGCGGCGTAAGTGGGGCACCGTCGAAGGATCCCATGGGGCAGACCATCGTTTTTCGTGGTCTGCCGGCTTTCATCACATTCGGTGGCCCGCAGGACCATGAGGACAGGCTCGAAGCCACGCTCTTAGCCTGCGGCGGCCTCTCAGGCCGCCCCTAACTACTTATGCAATACGGATACTTCGACGACAAGAATCGGGAATACGTCATTACCCGCCCAGATACACCCCTGCCATGGATCAACTATCTGGGATGCCAGGCTTACTTCGGCATCGTCTCCAACACCGCGGGTGGTTATTCCTTCTATCGCGACGCGCGCTTGCGCCGCCTTACACGCTACCGGTATAACAATGTCCCATTCGACCTGGGCGGCCGCTATATTTACGTGCGCGACAACCAGACGGCCGACTACTGGTCGCCATCCTGGCAGCCAACCCACAGCGACGTGGAGCAATACACCTGCCGGCACGGCATGGGCTACAGCACGATCGGCTCCAAGCGCCGCGGCATTTCGGCCAGCACCCGCTATTTCGTGCCGCTCGACGAGAATCTCGAAATCTGGCAGTTCACCATCTCGAACCAGCGCCAGGCGGCGGCAGCGTTGTCCGTCTTCTCCGCCGTCGAATTCTGCCTGTGGGACGCGCAGGACGACTCCACCAATTTTCAGCGCAACTTCAGCATCGGAGAGGTGGAGATCGAAGACGGCGTAATCTATCACAAGACCGAATACCGTGAGCGCCGCGATCACTTCGCGTGGTTCGCTTGCTCGGCCGAACTCGCGGGCTTCGACACGCAGCGCGATGTTTTCCTGGGCCCCACGCGTGGATGGGACCGTCCGGCGGCGGTGGAGCGCGGCGAGTCCTTCAACTCGGTGGCGCACGGATGGGCGCCCATCGGCTCGCACCATGTCCGCATGGTTCTGCAGCCGGGCGAAACACGCCAGATTGTTTTTGTTCTGGGCTACCACGAGAACCCCAAGGACCAGAAGTTCGATCCTCCGGATTCCCAGATCGTCAACAAGAAGACCGCCAAGCCGATCATCGCCCGCTATCTGATTCCGTCCAACGTCGATGAAGCCTTTCAGAAGTTGCGCACTTACTGGGACGGGCTGCTGGACATCTGCCAGGTTACAACACCCGACATCCACACCGACCGCATGGTGAACGTGTGGAACGCTTATCAGTGCATGGCGACCTTCAACATGTCACGGTCGGCGTCGTTTTACGAATCGGGCATCGGGCGCGGTCTGGGCTTCCGCGATTCCAATCAGGACCTGCTGGGCTTCGTCCATATGATCCCGCAGCGCGCCCGCGAACGCATCCTGGACCTGGCCGCTACTCAATTGCCCAGCGGCGGCGCGTATCACCAATACCAGCCGCTCACCAAGAAGGGCAACAACGATGTCGGCGGCAATTTCAACGACGATCCGCATTGGCTGATTCTGGGCGTCGCCGCGTATCTGAAGGAGACGGGCGACTGGAGCATTCTGGACGAGCCGGTCCAGTACGACAATCAGCCCGGCTCCGAGCAGCCGCTCTATGAACATCTGCAGCGCAGCTTCCGCTATACGCTGGAGCGCCTGGGACCGCACGGCCTACCGCTGATCGGCCGCGCCGATTGGAACGATTGTTTGAATCTGAACTGCTTCTCAGACACGCCCGGCCAATCGTTCCAGACTACTACCAACAAGGAGGGCAAAGTGGCCGAGTCGGTCTTCATCGGCGGATTGTTCGTGCTGGCCGCCAAGGAACTGGCAGCCATAGCGCGGCGCCACGGCCACGCAGACGAAGCTCCGGGGTATCTGGCCGAAGGGGCCCGCATGGAGGAAACAGTCCGCCGCGATGGTTGGGACGGCGAATGGTTCTTGCGCGCCTACGACGACTTCGGCAACAAGGTAGGGTCGAAGGAGTGCGCCGAAGGCAAGATTTTCATCGAGCCGCAGGGTTTCTGCATCTTGGCGGGCATCGGCCTGGAAGACGGCCTGGCGCGCCGCGCGCTCGAATCCGTCCGCAAGCATTTGGCCACACCGCATGGCATCGTGCTGCAGCAGCCGGCGTATTCGCGCTACTATCTGCACCTCGGCGAGATTTCATCGTACCCCCCGGGCTACAAGGAGAATGCTGGGATTTTCTGTCACAACAACCCGTGGGTGATCATCGCCGAGGCGATGACCGGCAATGGCGATGGTGCGCACGATTACTATTCACGCATCAACCCTTCGGCGCGTGAAGCGATCAGCGACGTACACCGGTGCGAGCCGTATGTCTACGCGCAGATGATCGCCGGACGCGATGCGCCGACCCATGGCGAGGCCAAGAACTCCTGGTTGACCGGCACCGCGGCGTGGAATTACTACGCGATCACGCAGTGGATTCTCGGGATCCGCCCGGCGTACGACGGCTTGCAGATCGCCCCGGCGATTCCCGAAAGGTGGACTGGTTTCCGCGCCGTACGCAGGTTTCGTGGTGTGACGTACGACATCACCGTGCGCCGTGAAGGGCCGGGTAATGCTGTGAAGCTGACGGTAGACGGCCAGCCGGTCGTGGGCGGGATAGTGCCGGCGCCCGTGGATGGCCGCAGCGAAGTGACCGTAGAGGTCGCGCTGAGCTGATTCTGTCACTGGTCGGCTTGGTCTCTCGAGTTATGAGTAGGTCGGCTTTTTCGCCCCCAGCGCCTGTCGCCGCCGGGCCAGCCTCGCGCAACCGCTGTATGTTTTGTTTGCTTCCCACAGAGCACATCACTCTCCAGAAAGCATGGCCCAAGCTGTGGATGCTCTTGTGGGGCAGGCTCGTAGCCTGCAGCGGCCTCGTAGGCCGCCCCGCACGCGCTTTCTGGCGGCAGCGACGATGCGAAGGACCGGCGGTTCTCGTGCCGAACGTTTGGAATGCGATATCCACTTTACCCGCGAACGAGATAAAAGCGGCGATCAGCCGCAAGCCATGGGCAGGAAAGTCCCGAGGCCTGCGAAACGGGGGTCAGAACTGGCGCTGGCGGCATACCCGACCCACGGGATCTGATATAGTTGGACCTAGAAAGGCACCGAATTGAATGCGCGCCACAGGGGTGTTATCCGCCATAATAGTTGCTTTTGCGGCCGCGTCGGCTGCGATGTTTCTCAGGGACACAATTGTTAGTTACGTTCACCGCACCCCTTTCGTTATTGGGGTGCCCGCTGCCGCTGCGGTGGGTCTGCGAGTTCTTATCCCGAAAGGTGAGACGCTGGGATTTATCAGTGATGGAAACGATCTCAATGCAATCGATCGAAGCTTGTATGGCATCACTTACAGCCTCGCTCCTTTAATCGTAGAGCATACGGCGAACCGGCGGTTCGTAGTCGGCGACTTCCGAAGCAAATCGAGTATTCCTAAGGCTCTCACGCAATACCGGCTGCGCATTGTGGAGGACCTTGGGAACGGGTTCTTGCTCCTTGCGGCCCAGTGATGACCTTTTTCGCATCGCTAATCTCTCTTCTTATTCCGGTTGTTGTCGGTTTCGCATTCGTTCGTGCCTGTATACCCGGAGAAAGGTATCTGTGCCGTCATGACTGGCTAAGACTTTGTCTCGGGATCGGAGTCGGATTCGGCCTCTGTTCTTGCGCCTTCTTCCTTTGGCTACTTACGAACGGAACGGCGCAATCGGCGTACATCGTTGCTGAGATTGTGCTCTCTATAGTGCTGGCAGCGCTCGCGGTATACAGAGCTACCGGCTGCAGCCTCTGCAAGGGGCCGAGGGCTCCGGAGACGACGCTCACGCGATGGAAGCATCCGCTGCTCATCGTATTCGGATCGATATTCCTGTTTGCCTGCCTGTCCTTCGCGCTTGAGTCCCGCATTCATCCCGAAGGCCAGGGTGATGCGTGGGCCATCTGGAACCTCAGGGCAAGATCTCTCTTCGGGGGGCGCGATCATTGGCGGGATGCATTTTCGCGCGCTATACCTTGGTCACACCCCGATTACCCTCTATTACTTCCCGGATCGGTGGCGAGATCATGGATCTATACAGGTGCGGAAACTCAGACTGTACCTATTGGCATCGCGGTGCTGTTCACGTTTGCTACTGTCGGCCTCCTGACGGCCGGATTATCTGAGCTTGCCGGCCGGGAAAAAGGCCTGCTAGCGGGTATCATACTGCTTGGAACTACCTCATTCATAAAGTTGGGCGCCGCTCAGTACGCCGATGTACCCATTTCTTTCTTTTTTCTTGCCAGTATTGTACTGCTTTGCCTGCAGAATCGCCTGCCGAGCTCCGGGACCGCGCTAGCAGGGACATCGGCGGCACTCGCAGCCTGGACAAAGAATGAAGGCCTTCTGTTTTTCGCATTATTGTTAATCGCGATGAAATGGACCAAGCGACCGGTCAGTAAGGCTCTGACGGGAGCATTCGGTATTCTCGTGCCGCTTGCAATTTTCAAGCTGAGTCTTGCCCCTCCAAACTATTTGGCGCAGAGCGGCGGAATCGTCTTACTCCGGAATGCTATGGATCCATCGCGCTACCTGCAAGTCGCGGTCGGATTCCTCTACCAGATGATACACCTCGGAGGCCAATCGCTCAATCCCATGATACCGCTCGTGGCGGCGCTGCTTGCGATAAAACACACGGCGAAATACGGCACGCGATTGGCTGCCATCATCCTGTCGGCCATGTGTGTTGGTACTTTTTTCGTATATATAATTACGCCCTTCGATTTGGCGTGGCAGATTTCATGGTCTTTGGACCGCGTGCTGCTGCAGTTATGGCCAGCCGTACTGTTTACGTGCTTCCACATGGTAGACTTTCCAGTTCTAAAACCCTGAGAGTGCCGGCCCGACCTCCGAGAGGGTGGGCGGCTTACGATCCGGCTCCGCAAGCCAGACCCGGCGGCCATTAAAATACTGGATCAACCGTTCGTTCTGATCCGGGGCCATTTCTCTCGCCCATACAACTTTGGCGCGATCGATATCGGGCTCGTTGTACACCCATTCGTTGAATGGGTAGTGGTTCGCCGCATAACGAACGACGACCAAATGACGTCCAGCCGTTTCGTTCAAGCGCTCAAGCATCCGGCTGCGGGGTGTCTTGGCCGGCAGGAAATAGTACCAGCGATAATCAGGCCACGGCTTGGCAAAGTATGCAGGCGCACACGCGACGGCTAGCAGCATGACGACGGAGATGGGCAGTATGGAGCGCACCAGTAACACGCCGGTATTGTTGCCCTTCCACTTCCAAAGCCGCAGTCGCCGCATGCACTGCACCAACAGGATGAAGAAAAGCGCAGTCCCGGGCGCGGCGTAGTGCGGATTGAAGAATACTCCCGCGGTTAGCGCACCCATGAAGATGGCGCCGGCGACCAGAAGAAACCGAACTCTGACGTCTCCGCATATCCCCGCCAATATCAGAAAAGGGAGCATGAGCGCTGGGCCCACATAGAACTGCCAGAACGAAATTATTTCCCAGATGGTGCGCTCGAATCTTCCTGCTACCGAGCGGACATTTTCGTACTCGACCAGTTCCCAGCCCACGTAGAAATCCCGCAGCGCCTTATGGTTATACTTTGGCACCGGGGAAAGCGGTTGCCACGGAAACACTGGCGCAACGGCGTACCTGGCGCGGTTCAACTGATACGGCAGAATCCACGGCTTTCCGAATACGCGCGCATTATAGTAAGCCATGCCGCCGGCGGTAAGTACTACGATTGTGCCAAGCGGCAGAAACAAACATAGCATCAGAATTCGCATAGGCCACGCTGTTCTGGCTCTTTTCCAGATCATGAGAGAGACAGCCACCGTAGCGCCCAGCACGCAGCCTTCGTAGGGTCTTGTGTTGGCCAGCAGGGCCATGCCCAGCCCCATAAGAACCGCGTCGCGACTACGGCAAAACCGCTTTATGCGCGGCAGGGCTCCAATCAATAGGGCGCCCCCGAGGGCGGCGGGCGCTCCACCCCAGTAGCTGTTTGCAAAATAGCTGAGAATACCTAACCGAACCGCGACCAATAAGCCTCCCAGCAACGCCCAGCGAGGGGGTAGCCAGCCTTGGAGCGCCCAGCAGATGGCGGCGCACATCAGGCCCGCACTGAGCCATACGCCTATCCAGGGATTGCCGGCCAACCTGATCCCGATCGCCAGGAAGAAGCCCTGGCCGGGAGGATACATAGACATGTACGTCGGTTGTTGGTCGATGTGGAAGCTCTCGAAGAACATCCAGAGCGGATGGGTGGGGTTGGCAAGTCTTCCGGAGGCGAAAGTCTCGCCTGCAAGCAAGTACGAGAATTCGTCGTGCGTTCTGGGCGTGGGAACCGGAAAAATCGGAAGCAGCGCCGCCCGCCCGGCGAGCGCCACAGTTCCAACTAGCCATACCGAGTAGTGAGGCTTCCGTGCGATACGCCCGAGTAGCGCGTCGATACTGTGAAACGCGCGGGCGCCGAGTTTGGGCCGCACGAGCGCCGCCAGCACAGAAGTGAGCACGAGCAGTCCCTCTATTATCGCGATCCGATCTCCGGAGACGATGACCCAGAGCAAAGCTACGATAGTGGTCAGCAATGACGCTAAAACACAAAGGCCGGATAGTGCGGAACGCATTCCTTGCTTTACCTGTATTGGTTGCTTGCGCGCTCAGCCGCCTGGAAGATCGGGCTGCGCTTTAAATACCTGCTTCGCCCCGAGGAAGACAAGGTACGAGAGCGAAATCAGAATCATCGGAAGCTCGTCCTTACGATTGTAAAGATAGGGCCAGGGCAAAAGAAAAGCCACCAGCGCCGCCGGGCTGGTCCCCAGCATGGCGATGACGGCAGCTAAAGAGTAATCCTGCCAGTATGTGTGCGGGCTGATGAGGAGAGCAGCCAAAAGCGAAGCTGAGACTGCGTCGGGAATAAAGCCTTGGCGCACCACGATGTAAAGACAAACGATTGTCAGCGCCAGGGCTATAATCGCGCATAACAAACCGAAGTGTATATTTAGCGCTCTGATATTTCCCATTAAAGAAGGAGTAATATCGGAAGACGGCGCTTGCACAAGCTGAACCCACTGACGAAATCCCTGCACACCCACGAGGCCCAAGGACAAAGTCAAAACAACGGCGCCTGCAGCCAGATCGTATAGCGCCATTTCCCGTCTCCGGGCGAAAAGAGCAACAGGGAGCAGCCCTGTCAGGTTAGGCTTCCACGAAGACAGACCCAGTATGACTCCAGGCCCTCGATCGCTTCCGCGCTTGCTCCGGGAGAGAGCATAACCAACCAGCAGCGTGAGGAGGAGCGTATCCTGTCCCAGGACGACGGACCAGAGGAAGGGGTAGAAGACCGCCAGTGCAATCCGTACTGCGGGACGAATAGGCCAAGGTACGCCGAACCAGATGGGAAGCTTCCAAACCAGGATTCCGAGCAGCCCGAGATTTCCCATGAGCGCGAGAGTCGAGGCTTGGCGGTATGAAAACCATGTGAAAGGAATGTAGAAGAAAGCCTCGAATGCAGGGCGTATGAAGTAATGCGCATCGAAAGGGCTCATGCGCTCGCCCTCGTTCCGCAACTGTGCGATCAGGGGCTGATATGCCGCCACCTCGTAGATGTGCGCGATTTGTCCGGAAGCAGCCAGCCTGCCGCCCAGGTAAAATGCCATGAAATCGTGCTGACCCCGTTGCTGCACGCGCTGGAACATCCATGTTCCAATCAGCAGAAGCAACACCGCAACTACGATGTTCGCAGCCTTTCCTGCAAAGTGTCTGTTCACGTTCGCCAAGTCCCAGTCCGGATCCGCCGTCACAACAGGGCCGCGCCCTGGAAACTTATTGGATTATCCTTTTAGTAACCAAAATCAAACAATAATCCCCGCCGCTCGTCGTATGTGGTCAAAGTTGCTCAGTTTTGTCCATCTTTCAAGGCGGTTTCAGGGCGCCGCATGGTGGATGTGTCCGGTTGAATACCAACAGTCACGTCGCTCCCTTTGGTATTAAGCCGCACCAAATTGCCTAGGGCGATTGAAAAAACCCGGAGACAATATGAAACGTGAGCATATTTGACCACACTCTTACCTAATTCCAGGCTTAACATTTAATTGTCGGATTAACGCTGAAAGAAATGCCAATAGCATTACAAACACCGGGCATTTCCTAGAGGAATCTTCCGATGGAGCTGGCGGAGCGATCCATTTGCCGAATGTTCGAATCTCCTATGATCGGAAATCTCGTTCCTCAGTATCGCGTCACTCAGCCGGCAGGTAAGATTCGCAGAGTTTATGGGAACCGGGGGCTCTGAATGGTTCGAATCCTACTGTATTCACAGGACGTCAATCTACAATCGCTCCTTGGGCCGACGCTCGGCGCCGAGTTCTCCGTCTGCCTCGAACGGCGCATGGATGGAATAAGGGATATCATTTCGCGAGCGCAGTGCGACGTGCTCGTCCTGGACCTTGATTCCAGCTCCTACCCGATTCAGCAGCAACTTCGGTTTTTCGACGAAATCCGCGATTTCGGCGTACCGGTGGTAGTGATGACGGACGACGATGGCAGAGCATCGGCAATGGATTTGGTTCAGCGCGGCGTCTACAACTACATCCGCAAGCCGCCTGCCCTGCCGGAGCTGAGAATTGTCGTCCGCCGCGCACATGAATACGCCGTCCTCAAGCAGGAGCTTGAGAATATACGCCAACTGTTGCCCCCTCCCGGCTGCGATCAGCTGATCGGTTCAAGCGCGCGCTCCCAAGTGGTCTACGATCTGATCCGGCGCGTTGCCAACCTGGACGCTTCCGTGCTGATCACCGGCGAGAGCGGGACCGGCAAGGAATTGATCGCCCGTTCGATTCACAACCTGGGCAATCGAAAGGATCGCCCATTCGTGGCGGTGTCCTGCGGGGCGATTCCAGACACGCTGATCGAGGCTGAGTTATTCGGCGCCGAAAAGGGAGCGTTCACGGGCTCGGCTTGCAGGCGCAAGGGCTACCTGGAAGAGGCCGGCAACGGAACGCTCTTCTTTGACGAGATCGGCGAGTTCAGCGCGCACACGCAGGTCAAGCTGCTACGGGTGCTGCAGGAGAGAGAATTCGGCCGCCTGGGAAGCAGCCAGCCGATCCCACTACAGGCCCGGTTGCTATTCGCCACGCACAGAAGCCTTCTTGAAATGGTAGAGGAAGGAAGATTTCGCCAGGATCTCTATTATAGAGTCAACGTCATGGGTATCAAGTCCCCTCCGCTCCGCGACCACACGGAAGACATTCCGCAGTTGGCGCAACATTTTCTGGAGCAGTACTCGCGGCTGTACCACAGGTCGATGAGCAGAATAACGCCGAATGCGATGACCCTGCTGCTTGAATACGAGTGGCCGGGAAATGTCCGGGAACTGGAGAATGTCGTCCAGAGCGCCATCATCCTGAGCGACGACGACACCATTCAACCTAAGGATCTGCCGAAAGCGATGCAGCATCCGGACCTGCTGGGCGTCGGAGACTCCTTGCCTGGAGCTTCCTTCGAAGAACAGATGCAGGACTACAAGATCAAACTCGCAAACAGGGCCGTTCAAGAGTGCAAAGGGAACAAAACGCTTGCCGCCCGCAGCCTGCACATTTCCCGGACCTATCTGCATCGGCTCATCAAGGACTCGGAAGACGACGACGATTCGTTGTCGGCGGCGGGATGACCTGAACGCTACGTCCGCTTCTTGAAGGGCCAATCCGTCGTTTCGATTACGTCTACGATTCTTTCGCAGCGCCCTTGACATCGTCCCCGGAAGGGTTCATACTAAGTTGTCTTACTGAGATACCTTATTATGTCCAAGCAGGACGCGCTCCAGGGTTCGCTTCCGCTGTTGGTCCTCAAGATCCTTGACCGGCGCGGTCCGCTGCATGGCTATGGCATCACCGCGCAAATCGAAGCCATCTCCGATCTGCTGCGTGTTGAGGAGGGATCGCTTTATCCTGCGCTGCACCGGCTGGAAGAAAGCAGTTGGATCCTCGCGCAGTGGACCACCACCGAAAATAACCGTCGCGCCCGAGTTTACAAACTCACCCCGGCCGGCCGCAAACAACTCATGGACGAGGAACGCCGCTGGACTTCGATTTCCGCCGCCATCGGCCAGGTTCTTGAGGAGGCTTGAACAAAGGATCTCCCCATGTCGTGGATTTCACGTGTCGCCAATGCTTTCCGGCCCGGACGCACGGCCGCCGGCCTGGATGACGAACTCCAGTTCCACATCGACCAGCGCGCCGACGATCTGGTGCGCGGCGGAATGCCCCGGCGCGACGCCGAGCTGCTGGCCCGCCGCCAGCTCGGGAACCGGCTGGCGCTACGCGATTCCAGCTACGACGTGAAGTCCGCCGCCCGGCTCGACTCCTTCCTTCGCGATTTCCGTTTCGGTCTGCGCATGCTGGCCAAACACCGCACCGCGAGCCTGGCGGCGATTGTGTCCTTAACCCTCGCAATTGGTGCTTCGACGGCCGCGTTCACTCTCATCGACGCGCTGATCTTCCGGCCACTCCCGCTCCCCGCGCCTAGCCAGCTCATCGATCTCGCCCGCGTGGTGCCGGCATTCCTCAGCCCCGACAACCAGCCCAGTGAATCGGACTCCTTCAGTTACCCGCAATATGAACTTCTCCGTCGTGCCGCCAGCGATCGAGCCGACCTTTTCGCTATGCGCCTTTCCGGCGGGCTCCAGCCGGCGCTGTTCGATGACGCCGGAGCCGTGAGTGAGAACCTCCGCGCCGAATCCATCTCCGGCCGCGGCTTTCAGATCCTCGGGGTCAAGCCTGCCCTCGGGCGCCTCATCCAACCTACCG
>Ga0302324_100021710_pt1 | contig 12510 bp, 9 predicted proteins | sample Palsa_T0_1_FD_201949 | JGI IMG/M metagenome (GOLD analysis project Ga0302324, IMG submission 201949) | Peat permafrost microbial communities from Stordalen Mire near Abisko, Sweden - Palsa_T0_1 | ecosystem: Environmental > Terrestrial > Soil > Palsa > Peat permafrost | place: Sweden: Abisko...
GAAGCCTATCACCGGGTGCGCCTGGAGGAGTGCGGTGAGGAGCCCGCCCGCACCATGCAGATGGCCATCGAGGAGGGCGGCATCGCACCCCATGACGTGCAGTATGTCAGCTATCATGGCACGGCCACGGAATTGAACGACCGGATTGAGACGCGCGCCGTGAAGCTGGCTTTTGACGGCCATGCTTACAAACTGGCGGGGTCCGCGCTCAAGAGCCTGATCGGGCATCCGCAGGGAGCTTGCGGAGCGGCCGGGGTGGCGGCCACTCTGCTGGCCATGCGCGATGGCGTGGTGCATCCGACCATCAATGTCGAAGAACCGGACCCGGAGTGCGATCTGGATTACATTCCGGAGGTCGGGCGCCGCATCGATATTGAGCATGCGGTGGCCAACTGCATCGCCTTTGGGAGCAAGAATTCCGCATTGCTGCTCAGAAGGATTTGAGCGTCCCGTGACTTTGTTTATCGGCGCTCGACGGCGGCAAACAGCTCGGCGGATCGAATAGGCTTGGCGATGTAGTCATCCATGCCGGCCGCCAGACAGCGTTCGCGATCGCCGGACATGGCGTGGGCGGTCATGGCAATGATGCGGATCCGCGTACCCGTTCCAAGCTCTCGCGCGCGGATCGCCGCGGTCGCCTCGAAACCGCTCATTTCGGGCATCTGGATATCCATTAGCACGGCGTCGAAGGGCCGCTGCTCGAAGGCCGCCACGGCCTCTTTTCCGTTGGCGGCTGCTACCACCATGTGTCCACGCTTAACCAGTAGACGCAACGCCAGCTTTTGGTTCACCGGGTTGTCCTCCGCCAGCAGAAGCGAAAGTGTGGGAGCGGCCGGAGCGAAAGACGGGGAGGTTGCCACGTTCACGGCCTCTGCTTTGGCTTCCGGCGCGCACCTGAACCGGGCGGTGAAGTGAAACCGGCTGCCCTTTCCCAGTTCGCTCTCGACCCACATTCGTCCTTGCATCATCTCCGCGAACGTCAGGCCCAGACCGGTTCCGCCGTAGCGCCGGGTGAGCGATCCATCGGCCTGCGAAAAGGCCAATGCCCGTTTCCACGACCTCGAAATGCAGTAGCGGACTTTCCGTCCCCTCTTCCCCATTGACCTGCAACGATACGCCGCCCCGCTCGGTAAACTTCACGGCGTTGTTCAATAGATTGATCAACACCTGGCGCAAACGGAGCGGATCTCCCACCAGGCTGCGGGGCACGCCGTCGCCGATATGCGACAGCAGTTCCAGGCACTTTTGCTGAGCCTGCGGAGCGACGTTCCCGATGGCCGCCCGCACCAACTCGGGCAGATCGAATACCGTCGCGTCCAAACCGAGTTTGCCGGCCTCGATCCGAGACAGGTCCAAAATGTCGTTCACGATGCTGAGTAACGATCCCGACGAACTACGCACGGTCTGCGTCCCGTCCCTGGTCTGCTCGAGCCCCTCCACCCGAGACGACGGCAGGCCGTCTGCCGTAGTAAAGCTGCGGAAGCGGCGCCCATCATAGCGGAACAGGCCGTTTTCGGTGCCCACCCAGAGGAATCCGGTGCGATCCTGGAGCAGGGTGGTGACGCTCAGATTGGGCAGGCCCGTGTCCCGATCATAATGCTTGAAGCTATAGCGCTGTCCGGACAAGGCGACAGGAAGCAGAACCAGGGCCAGCAGCGCACATGAGGTTCGACGTTTCACCTTGCTACCTTTTAATCGCCAGAACATCGACTTTCCTGGATGGAGCTAGCGGGTGCATCAAACTAGCGGCGGTCGAGGTCTAATAACGCTTGCGTAATCCGATTGACGGCGTGCTCTTCGGCGCCACGGCTGGCTTCGGTGCGGGGCAGCAACGACAACTGCAGATGGACTAGCTCATGCACCACGGTACACTCCATGTCCGCCAGCATGTCACGCGTGGAAAGCTTGTAGTCCTCCGGCGCCAGGACGCGAATCTCGGCGGTTTGCGTTTCCGCGTCCCAGTGGACATTACCGAGTGTCTTGGGTCTTAGCTCGGAGGAGCGGGCCAGCTTGAGGTGGACGTTCCAAGAGGTCAGGTTCAAGCGCATTTGCCAAAGCCATAACTTCTCGCCGAGAAAGCTCTTCGCCATCAAGTAGCGTTCCGGCTGGATGTCCGGCGCGGGCGTGCCCTCGTGGAGGGGCTCGATGGGCAAAGACGCTCCGACCGGAAGAGGTAGATCACATTCACGAGTTATGTACGGCTGCGCTTCGGCCAGCCCTATGAAAACAAGAGCGAGCAGAATCGCAAACGGAATGCGGCGATATCCGGACCGTGACGTCATAGCAAAGCTCCTACGAACGGATTTCGGTTAGGCGGAGAATGCACGGGCGCAGGTGGAATCTTCGCCTAACACACAGATCGGCCGGTTCGTGAGTTGGTATTAGGGTGCCTTCGCGCGTTTATTCTCATGGAACTGCTGTGAGGATCGCGTGTTAAGTTCTTGCGTGTCGGGGCCTCCACCATGGTGTCCCGCGTGGTGCGCTTTGACGGTCCGCGTGGGAAGTCCCTGTACGCCGCCTACGCGTTAGAAATAAGGCCCCTGCCCAGATTCAGCCTGGAGCCTAAGCTGACACTCGGCGGCTCCTTCCTCCAACGGGACTCCAGAGGAGGTTGGTGGGAATTTCTGAGCAGCGATCGGTTCAACTCGGCCTGCGCGTGGGAAAATAATGGAAGACGCTGGTACGATCCGTTGCCAACGAAACCAAGACCCGAAGACATGTTCATCGAGGCATTCTTGTCCGCCTATGAGGATTTGACGTGGGCCGATGCCGACAAGGATTGGTTCGATCGACGGATCGACGGTGCTGTCGAGATGCTCGCCACAAGAAAATCCGACCGCAAGACCCTGGCGATCGAGCACACGGTAATTGAGCCGTTTGTTAAGGAGAAAGAGGACTTTGCGTTCTTCCAACAGGCATTTCTCAAGATTGAGGACGATAAATCGCTGGTCGTGCCAGATCGGTGGATTCAGGTCTTCATTCCAGCAGGAACATTACATGGTCACCGTAAGGCTGCGGCACGCGAGGTGATCGTGAAGGTCGTTCACGAGTGGATTAGGGCGAATAGGCTCAATCTCAGAGACGGTGAGCATGACTACCTTTGTGCGGTGGCCGGAGTTCCCGGCACGGCCGATTTCGAGATCAAGCTGACGATCAAGGACACTCCGCTTGCGAAGCACGGCCAGCTGAATGTGCGGCGGCAGCAGGTCGGCAATGATTTTGGCGATGTCGTTAAGAAGGCGCTCTGCAAGAAACTGCCAAAGCTCGCGAGACAGAAGGCCGACAAACACGTGCTGATTCTCGAACGCCAGCACATAACCTCTGCCCAGAGCAAATGCTCGATGAGGTTGCCAAGCAGGGTGTTGCCTTCGTGCAGATGTCAGCGATAGATGAGGTTTGGATACTGGAGACCATCGGCTATCAACCGGGCGGCTATTTTCTGTTTGAACTGTTAATAGACGGTAAGCATGTCGCGGACCTCACGTTCAACGGAGGCATTTGCACGGGCCGGTCTAAGGACGGAATGCCGGTACCTATGTGATGCGTCAGCCAACGCCGATGAGGCATCTCAGGAGCCCCTCAAATGGTGTTCGCGGAGATGAGCGCCAGTACGGCAATCGCCATCTCCCATAACGCGACTTAGGGACAAGTAGCGGCCTCCGAGCGAAGTCGTGCGGCATACCGTCACGGTGAGCCGAAATCCAACAGCGGCTCGTAACCGGATCCCGAATTGGATGTTGATTGCGGACGGGTACGAGTTTTCACGCCCGCCAGACGTGCCCACGCGCGCAGATACTTGCCAGTACACAGCATCGTACCCGGCGCCCACTCTGCCCCGTACGCCTTGCAGAGAACGCCCCCGATGATGGTAGGTGCCGCACTGGGGTCGTCTGCGAGTAGACTGAGTGCTTCCTTGCAGCCTCTCTTGGCTTCGATTAGCGAGCGAAGACGGGCTTGGTCAGTCTGCCCGTCTCGCATTAACTCGGGGCTGACAAGCTTGAGGGAACCGTCGCCTGTGAACTCGACCGCGCCGAGCAGAAGTAGATCACGTAAAGCGTCTGTCTCGCGTTGGCTCAGCTCGCCTCCAACCTGCTCACCTGACGCTATGCGGCGCAACAACGCGACGCTTGGACCGGGTGCCCGTTGAGGAAAGACACCTCGCGTGCGCACGGGAGGACGAACACCGAAGATCTTGGTTGGCACGGGTGGTGCCGATTTTTCGCCCTCGTCGGCAAGCATTGCGACCTGTCCGGCCGTTCCAACGAGGCCGCCATACTCGAACCACAGTATAAATGCCCGTGCATACACCAGCCATGTGTTCGCGGCGACAGAAACCGCCGGAAAAGTGTTTGGGAGCTCGCGCGCATATTCAGAAAATAACACGCTGCTCCCGACCCTCTCAGCCAGGCGAACGAAGGAGCTAAATGCCCGGTGGCGTCGGAGCGCCGCCGTCACTCGTTTGCGTACCGCGCCCTCACGATCGTCAGCATTCCAAAGTTCTTCAGTCAACCTAACGCGGTTTGGCTCGTACGCCGTTACCCCCAGCAATCGAAGTTCGCGAGCGAGGTTGAAGATCGCGTTCTCGCTTGTATTCAGAGCAGTCGCCAGTTCCGGTACGCCCGTATCGCCGCCTCGCTCGGCGACCGCAGCGAGCAGTCGCGCAACTGCACGCGGCGACTGCCTGAGTATGTAGCTATCTTCAATGGGCACGCGTCCGGTCGTCAGGAAATCGCGGAAGATATCCCAATACGTATCCAGTCGCTCGCCAACTTGTACAACTAGGCGGCGATCAATCAGAGACTGCACTACGGGCGCTGAAGCACGCTCCATCACCTCACTCGCAGCAACGGGCGCGAACCTTGCCACAAACCGCAGAGCCTCTTGCTCCGCGGGCTGTAACTCGGCCAGATCGGCCTCGAACAGATTCTGCACGTTCAAGGCGTCCGTTAGCAGCCGTTCTTGCGTGGCTCCCAAAGCGATCTCCCGAATCAAATGACTAGCCAGCTTCTTCACCAGCCAGGGCAGCCCCCCGGAATACTCGCGCAATCTTTGGCGAAGGTCCGGGAGGAGCTTTTGGTCTATGCGCCTTTCCAGCCGACGAAGGAGCGTCTCGACCTCACGGGCGTCGAGCGGAGGGAGCGTCAACACACTCGCGTTTGCGCGAATTTCATCACGGAGTTGATAGGGGTGTCCCTCGGTCCAACCGACCAGATCGGTCTTCCAGGCGAACCCAATCATTAGCCGGCCCCCTGTCTCACGAACGGCCAACGCGAGGTCTCTGAAATCACGCGTGAGAACAACATCGCGGAAAACATTCTCGAACTGGTCAAAAAAAATTACCAGTGGGCGCGTTTTTCAGCCCATTCAGCGGATCCGATGGATCGGAGACTGCTCACTAACGTCGCCCATGAGTTTTCACCGCAGAGGCGCAAGACTCCCGTGGCCTGTGCTTCAAGAGCCGCTCGCCTGAGTACTGCTGTGAGAAAACCGCCGGGCGACGCGGTTCTTGAGTCGACTATCATCGCGTACCCCATCAGGTCCTCGACGAGCTGCCGGAACTTCAACGCGAGCGAACTCTTTCCCCACCCCGACTGGGCATTCAAGACGACGACGCTTGCGCTCTGGTCGATCAGACGAGACAGCTCGCCAACGAGATCCTGACGGCCAATGAAAAACTGCGGTGATGCGGGTAGCTGGTATTCGAAGTCCTCGCTACTGCCAGCGACAGTTACGATTAGCGGCTCTGCCTCGGATGACCGTGGCCGATCTGTGATGCCCGTGATCTCACCTGCGACGTCGTGGACGGGTAGCCCACCCCCGTAATCCGCGTGCCCCGAAAGCAGTTTCTTGACCGGACTCGGGACGGGTTGCGTTCCCCAGCAAAGAATCCGTGCGCCTGTGCGGTGTACAGGATCGAGCTCGATCACGGCGCTGAAGACGCCGTGCTCCGTTATAACAACAGCCGGATCGCTGGTAAGGCCGAGAGCGCGTGGAGGCGGAGTTACAATCTTGAGCTCTGTGAGGGCGTCAACCACGTCTTGCGCAATGAGAGCCTTGAAATGCCCGTCACTGCCCTCGATGTGCTTCGATTGCTCCGATGCGTCTCCTGTTAACCGAGGCAGTGCGATAAAGAAGCCCTGAATGTCGGGTTCGTCGAACCGGGCGACCGCGAGTTTCCCGTAGAATGCGGCCAACTGATCGGCCGAGACGGCGTTGGTATAGGCTTTGCACTCCGCTATCGCTCGATTTCCCGTTAGCTTGTGGCGCACCCGCACATCGAGTTCAACTCCGCGCATGGTTACTCGCAGTGAATCCGTTCGGGGTTCCGCATACCCGTAACGTTCGAGCAACCTCCCAACGAAATCCTCGAAGAGATGGCCCGCAGCATTCGAATTTGCACCGGGCGAATCAAAGTCCACCAGAATCAAGACCCGAGGATCAACCACCGGTACTGTGTTCATGGGAGTCTGACGGTCGCGGAAGGCGACCTGCGTTAAGCAACGCGAAAGCGGGCGCCAGCCCACGACAGAACATGTTACTCCGTAATTTTACCCTACTTCCCTCGCCCAGGTACTGGGCAGGAAATCTCCGTCAGTCTGCGGCCCGTGAATCATACCTCTCGGTCTGTGAAAGCCGTCGAAAAGAAAAGATTATTCGAAAATGCCGGAACTCCCAAGATACGGCGTTCCGGGACCCGACTATGCGGGTCCCCGCGCCATACTGAAGCCGCGGCACAGGAGGCCGCTAGTATGGCACGTCGGCAAAAAGCGACGAAACGGCACAAGCCAAAGACAATCCTTCGGTTCCCTGACCTCGAACAGTCGAAAACTGCAGTTGTGAATTCGCTTGCGGCGGCGAGTTCACAAGAATCCTACGGTCACGCCATCGATGAGTTCATCGGATGGTATTGTTCCGAACCGCGCCTCGCGTTCAATCGGACGGTAGTGCTTCGATACCGATTCTCCCTTGAGCAGAAGAATCTCGCTCCTTCAACAATCAACGTCCGGCTCGCCGCCGTTCGGAGGCTGGCGTATGAGGCGTCCGATTGCGGCCTTCTGAGCCCCGAGCTGGCCGCAGGCATTCGGCGGGTGAAGGGCGCCAAGCGGTTGGGAACCCGGATCGGGAACTGGCTGACGGCGGATCAATGCCGATCGCTCTTGCGGGCGCCGTGTCCGGAGACTCTGAGGGGCAAGAGGGATCGGGCGATCCTGGCGGTCCTCATCGGATGTGGTCTCAGACGCGCTGAGTGGGTCGGGCTACATGCTGAAGATCTTCAAATCCGGGAGGAGCACTGGGTCGTCGCCGATCTGATCGGCAAGGGAAAACACATCCGAACGGTTCCGATGCCGAGTTGGGTCAAACAGGCGGTGGATGCCTGGGCGCAGGCTGCCGGGATTTCGACCGGCTTCATCTTTCGCGCTGTAAGCAGAAACGGGGCGATCTGGGGGAACCACATCACGCCAAAGGCCATTTGGCATGTGGTGAAGGGAGCGGCCAAACAGGCCGGAATTGCGAACCTCGCTCCCCATGACCTCCGCCGCAGTTGCGCGCGCCTATGTCATCTCGCTGGCGGAGAACTGGAGCAGATCCAATTTCTACTCGGTCATGTTTCGATTCAGACGACTGAGCGGTATCTCGGCTGCAAGCAGAAACTGCGAAACGCTGTGAACGACGGAATAGACCTGGCGGGAGCGTGATCGGGGGACTTGGGTCCCCCAACGCGACTTCCTGGGAGCAACGCTGGAATCCGACCGTGTCCGAGTGGCGCGTGATCCGTTCGCAAACTGTCAATTCTGGACCGGATGTGCGAAGAGGCGACGAACCGGCAGACTGGGAGCTGACTACAAACCCAAGTTCTCGCAATAGCTCCAGGTTGACGCCATCTCGAAGGCGATCACGACCGCGATTGAGACCGTTGCCGACCGGCCTATCAGCCGCCATAATTGATACTGATGTCCTCAAACGCACCGAGCGGCACTTCAGTCTTTCTCAGCCATGCAGGTGCTGATTCGACGCGCGCTCGTGAACTTGCAGAGGCGCTCCGCCGCCAGGGGATTGAAGTCTGGTTCGATAAAGACAATCTACGACCTGGCGATGAATGGATGGGGGCAATAGAGGCGGCCATTCAGCATTCGTCAGGCATGCTGGTGTACGTTGGTCGGCTGGGCGTTCAACAATGGAGCGACCGCGAAGTCCGGCTCGGTATTGAGCGAAACACCATCTCCCCGGCGTCATTCCGCCTCATCCCTGTGCTAGGAGAAGGCTCTGATCCCGCGTCGCTTCCTCCGTTTCTGCGACAGCATCAGCATGTCGATCTCCGAGACAGCCAAATGACGGCAACCGGAATCCAGCGGATTGTCGAGGTCTTGAAGAATCCGCTTGCTGAGCCGACATTCGCACCCACTTATTGGCACGAGAACAGCCCGTTCCGCGGCCTCCAAACCTTCAACCCGGAGGATTCATGGCTATTCTTTGGCCGAGATGTCGAGACCGCGGATCTCGTAGCGCGTCTCGGCCGGTCGCCAGTCCTGACTGTCATCGGTAACTCGGGGAGCGGCAAATCGTCTCTAGTTCGTGCGGGATTGATTCCAGCTCTGCGGCGCGGGCGTTTTCGATCAAACGGCACCCCGATTGACTCGTGGCGGTTAGCTATCTTTCGCCCTTCCGAAAGCCCTTTTGACTACCTGTCCGAAACACTGCCGCTCCAACTTGCACCAGAAATGCGACCACAGGATTGCGCGGAGTTCATCGGATATTGCCGAAGCAAGCTTCCGATGGGCGGCGAGACACTTCGAAACGCCATCGCCTCGATTGTGCCTTCATCCCGCATGTCGGGGACCACCTCGGTACTACTGGTTGCTGACCAATTCGAGGAGATCTTCTCCCCGGCTACACCTCAGCAGGAGCGTGACAGATACATCGACTCCCTTCTTGCCGCGGCCCGACCTGAGGGTCCCGTCTCCGTGCGACTGGTCCTTGTGCTCCGCGCGGATTTCTATGCCAATTGCCTCGACCATCCGGATCTGACCCGACATCTGGAGACCAACCTTTATAACGTCGGGCCAGTACGTCCAACACAACTCTCTGAATTGATCGAGAAGCGCCTCGCGCTAGCAGGTGCTGGCGTCGAACCCGGTCTGCTAGATACGCTGCTCACCGAAGTCAACGCTGAGCCGGGAGACCTTGCCCTGCTTGAACATGCCCTCGGTCAGCTCTGGGACAAATGTGGCGGCCCCGGCCAGATGCTTACCAGCAACGCGTACGCCGCGATCGGTCGAATTCGGGGATCGCTTAGCCGGCACGCAGACGAAGTATGCGGACAGTTCACTAATGAAGTAGAGCGGAGCTTAACTCAAGAAGTATTTCTCCAACTTGTGCACTACTGTGATGATGCTCCGGAGACTAGGCGTCGTGTGCCTAAAGAAGCACTTCTCGAACTCGGGCCACGGGTCTCGATTGAGAGAGTGCTCGATCGCCTTGCATCCAACCGGCTTGTCACGATCAGTAGCGTTGGACCGTTAACCGCTCGACAGTATTTCGTCGAAGTCTCGCATGAGGCACTCATTACACACTGGCCTTCGCTACGGGGCTGGATTGCGGAAGACAGGTCTTTCCTTGTATGGAGGGACCATCTGTTACTGAAGGTCCGCGACTGGCTTCAATGCGGGCGAGAAGAGGAGTCATTGCTTGCTGGGACACCCTTGGCGGACGCTGAACGGCAACTGAACCTTCGGCGCAAGGATCTACCTATTAGTGCCCGTGAGTTTATAGAGGCGAGTATACAGGACCGCGTCCGCAAGGAATCCGAGCGTCTGGCTGAAATCGAGAAGGCTCGAAGACTCAAGGAGCTTGAAGAGCAGCATGCGGCTGCCATACGCACCGCCGAAGATGTGATGCACCAACTGAGGTCTCCCCTGGCAGCGATGGGGTTCTATCTGGAAAGGGCAATCAAGCAGCACCCAGAGCCTGACGACTTGCAGAAGACCTTTAGGACCCTGCATGCGCTATGGAACAGAACCGACCAAAGTGCCAGGAGCGGCCGACTCTTTGCGGACTTGGCGGTCGGCAGGACTCTGCCTCTCGATTTGAAGAAGGTTACGGCGCGTGAGTTGATCCGGACTTTAGAGGACCTCATTCAGGATGTCGAGACCTCCTTAGACCCAGAGCGGAGGATCAGATGGGACCTGCAGACCCACCAGGGCGAAGCCACGCCTCGAATTCTCGTCGACACGCACCTATTCGAGCAGGCTGTGATGAACATCTTGGACAACGCAGCCAAATATACCTTTCAAGATACGACCATTACGGTATCAGCCCGATGGCGGGCCGAGTCGTTCGTGGTCTCGGTTTCAAATGTGGGACTGCAACTCGGGGCCACCGACGCCCAGAGAGCGGCGGAGAGGGGCTATCGAGGCGAGAAGGCCCGGCTGGTCACAGCTGGAGGCACGGGCATCGGTCTCTGGGTGACCAGCGAGATCCTTAAAGCGCATGGAGGCAAGCTCGAGATCTTCCCGACGGACGCTGCAGGTGTCACGGTCGTAAGCTTGTGGTTTCCGACGCACTGATGCCGGTCATTGGTGAATTCAGTTGGGGAAGAAGTACCCAAAGCGCGCACGATTAGACTACGCGTGGATTGCCGGCAACCCGGAAGTTGGCCCCAAACGGCGTTCTGGGATGTATGCAAGGGCGACAGGTATACACGCCATCGGCGAGATCGACCTTACTCTAACGCCAATGCGTGGACCGCTGGCCAAGTCGTTCGCTTAGCACGGCGTCCTCTGCCGTGCGATTACAATAGACCCGGAGGATTCCGGAGTGTTACGAGCTATCACTTTTACGGCCGCTTTTTGTATCGCTTTCGACCTTGCGCCGCTTGGCGCGCAGACCGCCGGCGGCAAAACACCCTCCATCGAGGAGCGCGTCTCCGGCATGCAGAAACTGGACGGCTATTTCCCGCTCTACTGGGATGAGCGCGGCGGCAACCTCTATCTCGAGATCTCACGCCTTGACACCGAGTTCCTGTACACCACCGGACTGGCGGCCGGTTTGGGATCGAACGATCTGGGGCTCGATCGCGGCCAGGAAGGCGGCGGCCGGCTGGTTTCGCTGCAACGTGTGGGGCCCAAGGTGCTGCTGGTACAGCACAACGAATCGTTCCGCTCGTCGAGCGGCAATCCGGCGGAGCAGCGCTCGGTGGAAGACTCGTTCGCCAAGTCGGTGCTTTGGGGCTTCACGGTGGTGGCTGAATCGAACGGCCGTGTATTGGTGGATGCTACCGACTTCGTGCTGCGCGACGGCCACGGGGCGGCCAACGCGCTGGTTCCCGGCCCCTACCACGTGGATCGCGCGCGCAGCGCCGTCTACATGGAACGTACCAAGGCATTTCCCAAGAACACCGAGATCGAAGTGACTCTGACGTTCGCCAGTGAGTCGGCCGGCGGACGCGGCGGCGGTTTCTTCGGGCCGACTCAGGGGCCGCCTCGCATCCAGATATCCACGCCCGGCGCGGCATCGTCTGCTGGAGGGGCCGGCCGGGGCGGATTCGGCGGTGGACTTTTTTCCGGCACCATTGCCAGCGTCACTCCGACGGCCGAAGCGGTGACACTCCGCGAGCACTACTCGCTGGTCGAGCTTCCCGACAATAACTATACGCCACGGGAAGACGACCCGCGCGCCGGCTATGGCGGCCTGGTATTCGTGGACTACAGCACGCCCATCGGCGAGCCCATGGTGCATCGCTATCTGCACCGCCACCGGCTGGAGAAGAAGGACCCGGATGCGGCCCTCAGCGAGCCCGTGAAGGCCATCCAATATTGGGTGGACCCAGGCGCCCCCGAAGATGTCCGCAAGGCGCTGATCGAGGGCGCCGGCTGGTGGAACCAGGCGTTTGAAGCGGCCGGCTTCCGCAACGCGTTCAAAGTGGACGTACTGCCCGCGGGCGCCGACCCCATGGACATCCGCTACAACATGATCAATTGGGTACACCGCTCGACCCGGGGCTGGAGTACCGGCGGCACGGTCAGCGATCCGCGCACCGGCGAGATCATCAAGGCTACCGTCACGCTCGGCTCGCTACGCGACCGCCAGGACTACATGATCTTCGAAGGCCTCCTCTCGCCGTATACCAATGGCGACGAAAAGCCCGCCATCCTGTATCAGACAGCGCTGGCGCGCATCCGGCAACTGGCGGCGCACGAGGTGGGCCACACGCTCGGGCTTGGCCACAACTACTACGACAGCACCCTGGGGTGGATTTCCGTGATGGATTATCCGCACCCTCAGGAGAAGCTTCGCGACGACGGCACCATCGACCTCTCGGAGGCTTACGCGGCGCACATTGGCGAGTGGGACAAGGTGGCCATCGATTATGGCTATCGGGTATTGCCGCCCGGGGACGAAAAGGCGGGCCTCTCCAGGATTCTCGATGAGGCCTGGGACAAAGATCTGCGCTATCTGACGAATCAGGATACGGACGCGCACCCGCGCGCGGATCAGTGGTCCAACGGCGTA
>Ga0302324_100021711_pt1 | contig 12510 bp, 11 predicted proteins | sample Palsa_T0_1_FD_201949 | JGI IMG/M metagenome (GOLD analysis project Ga0302324, IMG submission 201949) | Peat permafrost microbial communities from Stordalen Mire near Abisko, Sweden - Palsa_T0_1 | ecosystem: Environmental > Terrestrial > Soil > Palsa > Peat permafrost | place: Sweden: Abisko...
GTCGTCAAACGAATTTAACGTCCACCCATTCATATTGGACGGAGTAACGACAACGGTATCCGCTCGGGACACAGCTTCCATTGCCGGCACGAGCATGAACGAACTGATCGCGATCGAACGACGAATAGATTTGAACGCTTTCATGGTGATCCTTCCCTTGATTTGGCCAAAATGGCCGCAAACCAAGATTGATAAATGTGAAAAGAGACTGAATTAATTAAGAAGCATTGGAACACCCATCGCTTCACTGAAAAAAAAACGATTGAATTCACGCGGCCTTGCAGCACGGGCGCTTAACTTCGCTGGCCGCTCGAGCGAGGTGCTGTTAACCGTTGCCGACCGCTCACACCGAACGTCTTCGCCGGCGAAGCAGTAGGGGAATTCCCAGGCTGATCAGTGAAAGAGACGCCGGTTCGGGAACTGTGTCTCCATAGGAAAGGCTGGAGATGAAAACTCCGTTGTCGGCGCCCGGTTCGCTGTCGCGCATCTGGAACTGCACGGCATCAACCCCGGTCATGATGTTTCCATTCGGCGCCTGCTCGGAGTCATAGAGGTAATAATCCGCCCATGTCGTGTCGGTCACGCTCCAGACCAGGGAGTTGTCGCTGGCATCGTAAACATCGACATTCACCTGGTCGCTATCAGGCCCGCTGCCGAAATCCACGCTGGTGGTTACGCGATAGGATTGACCCCACTGGAAAACTCCGGGATCGCTCACCTGATCAGTGAAAATATCGCCGTCGGTCGTGTGGGTGGGGTCGGTGACCCCGGAATAGTCGGCGACCAGATTTCCAGACCCATCATTTTCGAAGGAGAGCCACGTCGTTCGATCCTGGCCCCAGTCCTCAGACTTGAACTGGAAATTCATGACGGCCGTATCTGACACGGTATGGAAAACGAAAGTGGAGGTAAAATCGTTGGCGGTCGCTCCAGGCTGCGCCTGCGCACCCGTCTGCCCGGCCAAATTTTGCAGCTTTGGGGAGACGACGTTATTCACAACGCCGTCATTGCCGTTTCCATTGTTATATATAAGCAGTGCATTGTTTTCGGTGGTTGGATCGGTCGTTATCTGGCCACTCGTGGCCGCGTTGTCGGGATAATACCAATTGGCGCCGTCGCCCGGGGTTCGCACGTCGGAGGTACCGCTGCCGGGGAGATCACCCGGGGTAAATGTGCTGAAGTCTAACGAGAGCGAGTCGCTGTTGCCGGCAATGGTATCTCCCCACGCCGCGCCTCCGATAAAGCTTGCCCCGCTGGTGATCGTCAGAAGAGCCGTGATAAGTTGGATGGAATTGCGTTTCATAATCTTGATAACCTTTCTGGAGCGTGTTTCAGGTCTGCTCCACAACCTTCCGACTGGTGCGCGTCGGCCGCTTATATTTTTCGCTGTTGCAGCACCAGCGTGGCGGTTTGCGTCCGCCGCCGGACCGTCCCTGCCTTGAGTCGATTTTTTTAATAGATCGCCGGCTGCCCCGCCGCGCGAGCGCGGTTGTGGATCCCACGAGGAGCAGCCCGAAGACACGATTGAATTCACGCGGCCTTGCAACGCGGCCGTTTGATTTCGCCGGCTGCCCTGGCGAGGCGCTGGTATCCATCGGCCTGCCGCGTATCGCTCATTTTGAGAAGAACGCCGCGGATGCTTTGCGCGATGGTTTGATTGCCCTTGAGTTCCGCTGTTCCCAGCAAAGTTTCCAATATGGCTTGTTGCTTGCTCATGATTTCTCTCTCCTGAATTGAATTCCTGTTTTTTAATTTGAGGCATTTCGGATCAAAGTCAGACGGCGGCCGATGTCGTGACCGTCACGGAGGCGCTCGAGAGGGGCTGTGTTCCGTGACGACTTCACGCTCTGTGGAATCGCTCATGCTCCGCGTGCTTCGCGGCAAAGAGCGGATCAGCTCGGCGCAAATGGCCGGGTCATTCGACGCGAACGCGCCGCCGCCTGCCTGCCGCACCCGCTGCTCGTCCTGAAGTGTCATGCGCTCGTCGAGCAGGACGCATCGCAACCGCGCCTGCGCGCGCTTCGCCTTGACGAAAAGCTCCCACGGCCGCATGTCGGGCACGTCCAGGCTTGCGACCAGCAAATGGAAGCGAAACAGCCGGAGCATTCCGAGTGCGTCCGACCCGCTTTCGGCGTGACTGAACGCATCGGGTTGAAGCGACACGATTGCCGAGGGCGCCACCCGCACCAGCAAAACTTCCGTGAACGAGGGGCTCTCGTCGGCGACTAATTCGTGATTGTTCAAGGAAACCGTCATGCCGGTCGTATATCGAATCCGGTGCCAGTTCCCGGCGATGAGCGCGGATTATCCGCAAGCGAATTGCCCCCAAATGATTTATGTGTTTTGAAAGACCGCGGCATCCGCAACTGCCGCGCGGCCTCTGTGGACGACGGATTTTCAATCGTCATGCGCCAAGCGAAACTCGCGTCAGACGTTAGGAGCGGCGCGACCATTTCGGTCGTCAATCGACCATATTGGCCGCGCCATTGAAACGAAAATCGCGAGGACGGGAATGCGTTCGGCTTTTGCGGGAGGAATCAATGCACGCTGTCGCGGGAGACGGGGATGCCGAATTTTGCGATGAAGCGATTCAGCTTGCGCCGCTCGATTCCCAGCAGCGATGCGGCGTAAGAGCGCCGAAAACGGCTGCGCATCAGCGCTTCGGTGACGTGGCGGCGGATCATCTCGTTCAGGTTCATGTCGGCAGCGGAAGCGCGCTGGATTGGTGCGCGGACAGAGGCCGGGAGATCGTCCAAACAGATGCTCGCGCCGTCGGCGAGGACGGTTGCCTGCTCGAGGACGTTAAAGAGTTCACGGACGTTGCCGGGCCACGGATATTTTTCCAGCGTTGCCAGTGCATCGGAATCGAGCAGTCGAACCGGTTCACCGTTGGCGATGGCTTGCCGGGTGAGGAAATCCTCGGCAAGCGCGGCGATATCGACCTGCCGCTCACGCAGCCGAGGCACAGTGATGGTGATCACCTGAAGGCGGAAAAGAAGGTCCTGGCGAAAACGATTCGCGGCAACCATGGCGCCAAGGTCGCGGTGGGTGGCGCTGATCACCCGGATATCCACGGGATAAGACCGGCTGGCGCCAACCGGAACGACGCGCCGGTCTTGCAGGACGCGGAGCATTTTCGCCTGAAGCGGCGGCGCAAGTTCGCCAATTTCATCGAGGAAAAGCGTTCCGCCATCGGCGGCGCGGACAAATCCCAGCGTGTCGCGCACGGCGCCGGTGAAAGCGCCACGAACGTGGCCGAAGAGTTGGCTTTCAAAAAGAGTTTCGGAAAACCCGGTGCAATCGACGGGAACGAATGGCTTATTGGCTCGCGGCGAGCGCTGATGGATGTAGCGGGCCAGCATCTCCTTGCCGGTGCCGGTCTCGCCCAGAATCATGACCGTGGAGGGGCGCTTGGCCGCGCGGGCGGCGACTTCCTTGAGCCACCGCATCGGGGGGGAATTTCCAATCAGCGTTTCCTCAGGAAACACCGCGTCTTCCATCCCCTTTTGATCGTTTTTCAGCAAAGCAACTCCCATCCACGAGCACCGAGATACCCTCGCGCATTCTCCATGCGCGTGAACTCAACATCAGGCTTAGAAATGGTCGTTCCCCGACCGAGTTTACCGAGGTTCCCTGTTCAGCCGGATATATTGTCAAAATGCTAAGCGATTCCATGCAATTTTGACGGCGGTCATTTTAGGCACGCGAGGCTGCATTGCAAGAAACAAATGCGAATTCTGCCGAAAAATTGGATATATTTGACGCGATTTGGGGGAACAATGGAAAAATGAAGCACGTTAATTTTTGGACACCTAAAAACCACGGAAACAGACAGTTTATTCCCTCTTGGGCGGGGGTTTGGTTATTTTCGTGCCGGCTCGGTTAATATGCCATGATGCGGGTCTTGGTCGTCGCCAATAAACGCAAATCATCGGTCGCGGCCGCCCTCGAGCGGATCGTGCCGGCCATCAATGCCATCGGCAAGGTCGTCGGCATCGATGCCGAGGATCAGGCCGATCCCATGACCACCAAGGCCGATGCCGTGCTTGTGCTTGGCGGCGACGGTACGCTCCTTTCAGCGGCGCGGCGTTTGCGCGGCAGGCAGATCCCGCTGCTGGGGGTGAATTTCGGACGGCTCGGGTTCCTCGCCAGCTTCACGCCGGACCAATTTGATAAATATCTCGGCGCGTTCATGTCCCGCTCGCTGCCGATCACCGCGCGGGTGGCGCTGGAAGTCTCGGTTCTTCCCGCCAAGAGCAAATGCGCCTATGGCGAGCCAAGCGATGTGGTTTCGCGCCGGCGGTTCGTCTCCACGGCTTTGAACGATGCGGTCGTCACCGCCGGGCCGCCGTTTCACATGATCGAGCTGGAGATTGCCGCCGATGGGCAAGGACCCGAAAATGAAGCGAAATGGGCGGGCATCCGCTATTTCGGGGACGGCGTCATCCTCTCCACGCCGAGCGGAAGCACGGCTTACAACGTGTCGGCGGGCGGGCCGATCATCAGCCCCAACGTCGATGCGTTCTGCGTGACGCCGCTCTGCCCGCATAGCTTGTCGTTCCGGCCGGTGGTGATTTCATCGCATTCAACGGTGGTGATCACCGCGATCATCGTGAACGACGGCACGACGGTTTTCTGCGACGGGCAGGAAAGCACCCGCCTTGTCGCCGGCGAGCGCATCGTCATTCACCGCAGCCCCGAGCCGGTGCTGCTGCTGGAAAATCCCGAAGCGCAGGAATGGCACACGCTGGCGGCCAAGCTGAAATGGGCCGAGAGCCCGGCGTACAATAAAACGAAGGGATTGTAAAAATCAGGTCCGATAAACTCGAAACTCAGGCCTTTTTCGGCGAGGCCAGCCGCATGCGTCGATAGTGGCTGTGCCAAAGAATCTTCGGGAGATTACGGAATGCGATTTCTGCTGATGGGTTGCCTGCTTGGAGCTTTCACCGCCGCGGCCAACGGCCAGACGACCGTTCCCTCGGCGGCGGAGCGCATGCTCAATGAGATGCTCCAGCCGACGCAATCTCATCCCGCGGATGCTTCGTCGACAACGCGCCCGCAGGCCTCGTCAGTGCTGGAACCGGTGGGCTACGCGTCCGGGCCCGGCGCCGCTCATTCGATTCGGGAAGGTTCCGACGTCATCGCCCGGCGCGGTCATCTCCGCAAAATCCCCGATGGCGCTTACAGCGAGTTTGTATTCGATCAGGACGGCGGCCCGGCGCTTCAGCCGATGCTGGTGCTGCCGAATCTTCAGCTCATGTCGATGGAAGATGCCGGCGCCGCGACTAAGGAGAATTTAACCTTCACCGTTTCGGGGATGGTGACGGAATACCGCGGTAAGAATTACATCCTGCTTGAACCGGGACCCGAAGCGCTCAACCGCCAATCAGCGCCGCCGGTAGTTGGATCGGCGGACGCGGGAAGCGGCGGCCCGGTGTCGGCGGACCAGATGCTCAAGGACATGCTCTCGGCCGACAAGCCCGCGCCCAGCCCGCCGGCGAACGCACAAGACGCCCGGCAGGACCGCAGCACCGGCTCGGCAGCGGTAGCGCCCAAGGCGCCCTTGCTGACCGTGCTCCCTGAGCAATCGCAGATTTTCGACCGCGTATGCCGATTGATCGCCAGCGCCGATGGGATGCACGAGGAACTGACGTTCGACGCCGACGGTGCGACGATGGACGATCCGCCGATGATCGTGCTGCCCAATCTGAAGCTCGTGGACCTGGAAAAAGCGGCGGGGGACCACAACACACGAGTTAGGGTCACCGGCATCCTCACCGAATATCGCGGACGGAATTTTATCCTGCTGCAAAAAGTGGTGGTGATGGCGGAATCGGACCGGCAGTTTTAGCTCGCGCGTAGTTTTAATACAGAGCCTGGCGCATGCATTTCTCATCGCCGATATGGCTGGTTTTGCTCGTGCCGTGGACGGCGGCGGTGATCTGGCTGCTGCGCGGAAAATTTCCGGTTCAAGGCGTGCCATTTCTGGAGCTGTGGAAACGCGAGGCGTTTCACCACGAGCGGCCCGTGCGCGCCTGGATCCGGCCGCCGATCGCGGTGCTGGCGACGCTGGCGGCGATGCTGCTGGAGATCGTCGCGGCGGCCGGGCCGACGATTAAATCACCTGCGGCGAGGTCGCAATTGGAAGAGGATGTACAACTGGAATCGCTGGCGGTGCGCGATTGGCCGGCGGCACAAGCGATGGTGCGGGTGGGCAGTCAGAGTGGTTTGAGAAAAGCACAATTGACGCTATCCGGAGCGAGTCACCTGAGCGCGCAGTCGATTGATTTACCGGCCAGGGGCAGCGAACAAAATTATTTTATCGATCTGCCCGATGCGTCTCGAGCCGTGACGGTGGAATTGTCCGCCGGAAGCATTGAACATGATTTAGAAGTGCAGCAGGCGTCCGGCTGGCCAATCCTTGATGCTCGCGGCACTCTCCCCGAGCCGGTGAGCCGGATGATCAATGTGTATTCCAGCGACCGCAATCCCGATCCGGCATCAAAACATATCGCAATCGTGGCGAGTTTGAGGGATGCAGAAACAAGTGAACCGACGGCGATTGTTGCTGGATTCGGTAAAGAAGCGATCACTGCGGAAGAGCCGCTATCGATTCGCGACAGCCCCATCACGCGCGAGATTGACTGGCAGGCCGCCACTGCGGGGGCTACGGTTTCACAAGCGCCGGGGCCGGGTTGGCAGCCGCTGGTGTCGGTCGGCGATTCGGTCCTGATCGCAGCGCGGGAGCAGCCGGTCAGAGAAGTGTGGGTGGGATTCCAATCCGGCGATTTTCCTCGCCACGCGGATTTCGTGGTCTTCTGGAGCAACGTATTCAACTCGCTGGGCGAAAGTGATTGGGGGCAGCAGGTAACGACGGCCCAGGTAAAGATCAGCTCGCCGCCCAGCGGTCCCGCAAACCAGCCGGCTTCGCTGGCGGGGCAGACAATGCTGGCGGCCGTCGGAATGACTGTTCTGGCGGCATTTTCATGGAAATCCCGGCCACGGTCGGCTCGCCAAAACGGTAAATCTTGACAGCATTTTAACCAAGGCGTACGTTTCATTTATGGGTGAATTAATTCCTCCCGTCTCCGTGACCAGCCAGAAAGATATTCGCATCGTTGAATTCACGAATAATAAGATTCTGGACGAAGGAAATATCGCGGATATTGGCTCAACGCTGACCTCGCTGATCGACGAAGTCGCCAAGCCAAAGCTCCTGCTGGACTTCGCAAATGTGGACCATTTGTCCTCGGCGGCGCTGGGAATGCTCATCAACGTAAATAACAAGATCAAACAAAAGAACGGCCAGCTTCGGCTGACTAATATTAAGCCGCAGATATTTGAAGTGTTCGTGATCACGAAGCTGAACAAGCTGTTTCGCATTCTGCCGACTCGGCCTGAGGCCCTGACGAGTTTTGCCCAATGAACTGCCAATGAACTGAGTGCCGCGCGGCCGCGAATGCCGATAAATCTGAAGAGCCTGGAATGTTTTGACGTTCACGAACGGGTCGGTCCGAACGACGTATATGCAAAGAAGCGGATCGAAAGCTCGAGGGCGGGGAGAAGCCGGCAACGGCTCCGCGCGGTTTGAATTCACGATCCCATCCGAATACCAGGCGTCGCAGGAGGTTCAGGACAAGATCATGCACGACGTCAATCGCCGCGGATTCAACAGCCAGACCGTTTTTGCCATCAAGCTGGCGCTCGAAGAAGCGATGATGAACGCGATCAAGCACGGCAACAAGCGGGATGGGAAAAAACTGGTGCACGTCGAGGCAAACGTGAATTCGCACCAGGCGGAGATCGTGGTTGAGGACCAGGGGCCGGGGTTTAATCGGCGGTCGGTGCCTGATCCGACCCTTCCGGAGAATCTGGAGAAATGCAGCGGACGAGGCATCCACCTGATCGAAGCCTACATGAACGAGGTGGAATGGAGCAAAGGCGGAAGAAGAGTAAGGATGATCAAGCGCGATGAGCCGGATGTATTGCCCCGCTGATCGAATCATGGCTGACGGACAGAAAATCACCGTCGGTCGTTGTACAATCACCGCCGCTCATGCTGATTCCGCTGCGCACTGATTGCCCGCTTCGCCGAGTTCCCTGGATGAACTGGGGACTCATCGCTGCCAACATCCTCATTTTCATACTGACGAGTTACACCGATCCCAATTCCCACGGCCCGCTGGCAGTGTTTCACGGCCAGCCGGTGCGCGATCTTCTTTCCCTCGATCCGCAGAACCCGTCGCTGTGGCAGTATTTCACCTACCAGTTCATGCACGAAAGCTGGCTCCACGTGCTGGGGAACATGCTTTTTCTGTATATCTTCGGGAACAACATCAACGACCGCATGGGGAACCTGGGATACCTGGGTTTTTATCTGGCCGGCGGCGTCGTCGCGGGGATTGGATACGCGGCGATGGACCCCGCGCCCGTCATCGGCGCCAGCGGAGCCGTCGCGGCGGTGACGGGGGCATATCTCATCCTGCTGCCGCGATCGAATATCACCCTGCTCTTCTTCTTCATCTACATCGGGCCGATCGAAATCAGCAGCCTGTGGTTCGTCCTCTTCACGTTCCTTCAGGATGTGATCGGCCGGCTGCGCCCCGAACTGCTCGGCGGTCCCGAATCGGAATCGGTCGCACACATGGCCCACATTACCGGCACGATCTTTGGCGCGACGCTTTGCCTTCTGCTTCTGGGATTGCGGCTTCTTCCGCGCGATCAGTTCGATCTTTTGGCCCTGGTGTCGCGGTGGAATCGCCGCCGGCAATATCGCAGCATGATCAGCCAGGGATACGACCCCTTCGCCTACGTCCCCCCGCAGCCGGTGGATGTTCGCCCGCCGGAGCTGGATCCGCGCACGGTGCGCATGCTGGAAATCCGCGCTGAAATCAGCGAGGCGATCGCCCACCACAATCTTCCCCACGCGGCTTATCTGTTTCTGGAGCTGAAAAAGCTCGATCCCTCGCAGGTGCTCTCGCGGCAGGCGCAGCTCGATGTCGCCAACCAGCTCGCAAGCCAGCAATTTTTCGAGCAGGCGGCCGAGGCGTACGAGCAGTTTCTCACCCACTATCCCAATTTCGAACAGATCGAGCAGGTGGAGCTGATGCTCGGCGTCATCTACGCCCGCTACCTCAACCGCTACGAGCGCGCCCGGCAATTGCTGCTGCGGGCGCTTGCCCGGCTGCATACCGAGCGGGAAATCCAGTGGGCCCGCTCCGAGCTGGCGCGGGTTGAACCGCTGCTGGCCCAGCAGCGAAATCCGGGGACGTGATCACGGCCCCTGCGAAGCCGCGCGACGCTTGGCTTCGATCGTCGTCCGCAGGTAGGAAATCTGATCGGTGAAATCGGAAGACAACGGCGGATTCATCTTCGCGATCGCGTCCATCAGCGCTGTCGCATCCGCAAAAGAATCCGGATCGTTGGAATCCCGCAGCCTTTGCAGCGTCGAAATGAACTCGCTCCCCACGGTTTGCGTGGTGATCATCAGGTTCGGATCGTTGCCGTATTTCGTGATGATGTCCGAGGCAAAATGGCACGCATCGTCCCAGTGCTTGGCGGCGAGCAGGGCATCGGTGATATCCCGGCACAGGCGGTTGATGGTGCGCCCATCCCCGTGATTGGCTTGCCAATAGGCCAAAGCGGCCTTGTACTGGTCAACCGCCTGCATGGGGCGGTTGACGGTGGAATTCATCATCAGATCGCCCAGGTTCTGCTGCTGGGCTGCCAATTCCTCCGGAAACGGCGCTTCCCCCGGCGCCGGCGTACGGCCCTGCTGGATATCCTGCGCCAGGCGATCGCAGAGCTTCTGCAAAATCGGAAGCTGTTTGGCCGGATCGGATTTCAATCCATCCACGAGGGTCGCCAGACCGGTTTCATCGATGTTGGGGAGCTGCGCCCAGTATTGCAAATCATCCCAGGCGGCGGCGCGAACCGGATCATCCGGGTCGTCGTTCATCACCCTGAGCATTTCGGTGATGTAACCGGACGGAATGGGCGACGGCGGATTTCGCAGCGCCTGAATCGCCGCCAGACGCATTTCATAATCATCGTCGCTGAGGTGATGGCCGATCTCCTGCGCGAACGCGGCCGAGTTGGGAAGGTTTCCCAGCCCCACCAGCGCGCTGGCGCGGACGCCGATGGTTTCGTTGCCGGACAAAAGCGATCGGAATAAATCCGAAAGCGAATCATCGTGGATCGACGCCAGCGCGCCGACGATCGCCTCGCGCAGCGCCTCTTCGCCGGGCGCATCCGTCCCCTGCAGCGCATCGCGGAGAGTCTGGATCGCCTGCGATTTGGTCGTTGCGTTGGCGTTGACGATGTCGCTGCCTTCGCGGATTCCATCTGCGGCGGCGATCCTCACCGAATCGGGATAATTCTTGCCGACCAGGATCAGCATCTGCCCGATCGCATTGATATCGTGGAACGGCGCCAGTGAATTGATGAGCCGCACGCGAACCAGGTCGTCCGTTTCGACTTTGAGCTGGGCGACGAGCGCGCTGATCGAATCGACATCGGTGGACAGGGCGACTGCCGCCGCCGCGCGCACGGCGGGGGAGGGATCCCCCAGCAAGAGCCGGGTCTGCTGGATCGCGCCCGGGGGCGCGCCCGTGGTGGTGGCGCTGGAATAAACCAGTTCCGCCGCCAGCTCGCGGATTTCCGGCGCGGAAGATTGCATGTATGCCAGCAGGATGGCCGCCCGATTCTCCTTTGGGGCGCTCCAGAAATCGCTGCTCAGAAAACCATCCGGCCCCGCCACGGCATTTTGCAGCACCCGATGCTGGGCGACCTCGCTTTCAAAGGCGTTGCCGCGCAGGCGGATGATCAGATCGTGGAAGTCGGCATCGGACAGCGGATCATTTTGAGCAAGCCATTGGTCCCACCGGATGGAATCGTGGTCCAGATCGGACAGGCCCGTCATTTGCACCAGCGCATCGGCGGCCGTCTCGCGAACCGGGCCCTTTTCATGGAGGAATGCGACGAGGTTTACCGCCACGGTTTTCTGGCTGAACGATCCCAGCGCCCGGATGGCGGGCTGGCGGAAATCGGTCCGATCCGACTTCGCCTGGGCGATCAGCGCGTCCATGACCTGCAGGTTGTCGCCGTACAGAGCCAGCGCGGATGCGGCGGCGGCGGCGGGGACCGGCTCGCGGCCATTCAGGATCGCAATCAGCGGGTCAACGAACTGGTCATTAGCCCAACCCACCGAGGCGATGGCACGGGATACCGCGATTTTGACCGGGGGAGCCCCGTTTGTCAGAAAATCGACCACTGAAGGCACCACCGCCGGGTCGCGCCAGGCGATAAAGCGTGTCGCGGAGATATCCCGGTCGGCCTGGGAAACATCGGGCGATTGGAGCGTGATTTTGGGGTTCTGGGGCGTCAGGGGGCCTGACGGCATGGTCGAGACGACGTCGGAACTGGGAAGAGTTTGCGCAGCGGCGATGGCAGGCCCGATCAGTGCCATCGAACCCAGCAGCCAGCGGACGCTGATCCACCTTTTTTGTTTCACTCTACCCTTTGTCCTCGCACGCGGCGAAGTTACCGTATTTACCAGCCCCGGAAAAGCCGGTGGGCCGGGGTGTTGCGGCAAAACGAGGGGGCGATAACGGCCAACGGACGGCAGCGGCGGTTAAACCGTCCCGCTGGTCATCGGCAACTTTCAACGAAGATTAGCTGCGAAAAAATCGTAGAAAAGCGAAGTCGCAGCTTGCAAGGAAATCAAGTCCGTTGCTAAATTACACCCGGTCCGGTTGAGCTTTCCCACTAACGGGTCTGGCGGAATATGAACGACTGGAGCGATGCCGAGCGTCGGGTCGAAAAAGCCCAGCAGTTTTTCGAGCAGCGCAAGTGGTCCGAAGCGCTGCGCGAAATCCGCTTGGCCACCAGTATCAATCCCTATAACTCCACATGGTTCTTCAACATGGGGCTGATTCTCGATGAACTCGGCCGCTTTGAGGAAGCGCTGGAAGCCTACCGCCAGGCCGATGGCATCGACGCCAACGATGTTCAGACCCTCAACCACATGGGCGTCGATCTCTACCGCACGGGGCGGATCGACAAGTCCATCGAAACCTTCGTCCGCATCGAAAAAATCGACCCTTCGTTCGAGCCCTCCTACTGCAATCGCATCATCGCCTATTCCCAGCGGGGTGATCACGAGCTGGCCGAGGAAATGTTCTACACGGCCCGGCTCTACAAGGACAATTGCCCCCACTGCTTCTACAACATCGGCTGCAGCCTCGAAGCCCGGGGCCAGTACGACCGCGCGATCTACTGCTGGCGGCGATCGCTGGATCTGCAGGGCGCGCAGGGCGATGTACACCTGCGAATCGGTCACGCCTATGCGAAAAAAGGCGATCGCGAGCAGGCCCGCCGCCATATGCTCACCGACCTTCGGCTCAACCCCGGCCGCACGCAGACATTGCTCGACCTGGGAGAATTGCTCGTCAGCATGGGCCGCCTTCAGGAGGCGGATGAAAAATTCCGCCGCGCCATCGAGTTGGCGCC
>Ga0302324_100021713_pt1 | contig 12509 bp, 7 predicted proteins | sample Palsa_T0_1_FD_201949 | JGI IMG/M metagenome (GOLD analysis project Ga0302324, IMG submission 201949) | Peat permafrost microbial communities from Stordalen Mire near Abisko, Sweden - Palsa_T0_1 | ecosystem: Environmental > Terrestrial > Soil > Palsa > Peat permafrost | place: Sweden: Abisko...
TGACGGCCTCCTTGACGCACCAGTGCCTCGGCACCGTCTCCACGGTGAAGCCGAGGTCCCTGAGCTTCCTTCCCGCCATGACCTTCGCGGCGAGCTTCGCCAGCGGGACGCCGATCGCCTTGGCGACGAAGGGCACCGTCCTCGAGGCGCGCGGGTTGACCTCGAGGACGTAGAGCTGGTTGTCCTTGATCGCGAACTGCACGTTCATGAGGCCGACGACCTTCAGCTCCCGGGCGAGCGCATGCGTCGCCGTGCGCACCGCGGCGAGCATGTCCCTGCCCAGCGTGTGGGGCGGCATGACCATGGACGCGTCGCCGGAATGCACGCCCGCGAACTCGACGTGCTCGAGCATCCCGCCGATGACGCTCGTCTCGCCGTCGCTGATGCAGTCGACGTCGAGCTCGATCGCGTCCTCGAGGAACTTGTCGATGAGGACCGGCTTGCCCGGCATCACCTCGAACACCTGCCGGACGACGGCCCTGAGGTCGTCCTCGCTGTAGACGACGAACATCCCGCGGCCGCCGAGGACGAAAGACGGGCGCAGCAGGACGGGGTACCCGACCTCGAGCGCGAAGGCCTCGGCCTCCGACTCGCTGAGGGCCGTGCGGTTGGCGGGCTGGCGCAGGCCGAGCCTGGTCAGGACCGCCGCGAAGAGCTTCCTGTCCTCGGCGACCTCGATCGACTCGGGGGACGTGCCGATGACGTTGACGCCGTTCGCCTTCAGCGCCGCGGCGAGGTTGAGCGGGGTCTGCCCCCCGAACTGGACGATCGCGCCCTCGCAGCCCTCCTGCTGGTAGACCTCGAGCACGTCCTCGAGCGTCAGCGGCTCGAAGTAGAGGCGGTCGCTCGTGTCGTAGTCCGTGGAGACAGTCTCGGGGTTCGAGTTCACCATCACGGTCTCGAAGCCGATCTCGCGCAGCGCGAAGCTCGCGTGGACGCAGCAGTAGTCGAACTCGATGCCCTGGCCGATCCGGTTCGGGCCGCCGCCGAGGATCATGATCTTGCGCCTCGCGGAGGGCATGACCTCGTTCTCCTGGCCGTAGCTTGAGTAATAGTAGGGCGTGAAGGCCTCGAACTCCGCGGCGCAGGTGTCGACGAGCCTGAAGGTGGTCATGATCCCCCGCCCCTTCCTGTCCGCGCGCACGCTGGCCAGGTCGGTGCGCAGGAGGTGCGCGAGCTGCGCGTCCGAGAAGCCGAATTCCTTGGCGCGGCGCAGGAGCTCCGTGCTGATCAGGGAGAGCGACGAGCCGGCCAGCTCGTCCTCCATCTCGTGGATCTCGAGGAGGTGGTGCAGGAACCAGGGGTCGATCTTCGTCAGGTCGAAGATCTGGCCGACCGTGAAGCCGGCCTTGAAGGCGTAGCGGATGTAGAAGATGCGCTCCGCGTTCGGGGTGCCGAGCTTCGTATTGATGAGGGCGATGTCGGGCTTCTCGTAGCCGCCGAGCTTGCCGCCGCCGCCGAAGCCCAGGGCCCCCACCTCGAGCGAGCGAAGGGCCTTCTGGATGGACTCCTTGAACGTGCGGCCGATCGCCATCGCCTCGCCCACCGACTTCATCGAGGACGTGAGCGTCGGGTCGGCGTCCGGGAACTTCTCGAAGGTGAACCGCGGGATCTTCGTCACCACGTAGTCGATCGTCGGCTCGAAGCTCGCCGGCGTCAGGCGGGTGATGTCGTTGCGCAGCTCGTCCAGCGAGTAGCCGATGGCGAGCTTGGCCGCTATCTTGGCGATGGGAAAGCCGGTCGCCTTGGAGGCCAGGGCCGAGGAGCGCGACACCCGGGGGTTCATCTCGATGACGATCATCCGGCCGGTCTCGGGATCGACGGCGAACTGGATGTTGGAGCCGCCGGTCTCGACGCCGATCTCGCGGATCACCGCAAAGGAGGCGTCGCGCATCGCCTGGTACTCCTTGTCGGTCAGCGTCATCGCCGGCGCCACGGTGATGGAGTCGCCGGTGTGGACCCCCATGGGGTCGAAGTTCTCGATCGAGCAGATGACCACGCACTGGTCCTTGTGGTCGCGCATGACCTCCATCTCGAACTCCTTCCAGCCGAGGAGGCATTCCTCGACCAGGACCTCCTTGACCGGCGAGATGTCGAGGCCGTTGGCGACGATCCGCTCAAATTCCTCGCGGTTGTAGGCGATGCCGCCCCCCTGCCCGCCCAGGGTGAAGCTCGGGCGGATGATGAGCGGGAAGGCCCCGATCTCGTCGGCCGCCGCCCTCGCCTCCTCGGGACTCCTGACCGTCCGGGATTTGGCCACGTCCAGGCCGATCTTCACCATCGCCTGCTTGAAGAGTTCGCGGTCCTCGCCCTTCGAGATCGCATCCGGCTTGGCCCCGATCATCTCGACCTTGTACGCCTCGAGGATGCCCTGCTTGTGGAGCTCCATCGACAGGTTCAGGGCCGTCTGGCCGCCCAGGGTCGGAAGCAGGGCCGAGGGCCTCTCCTTGGCGATGATCTTCTCCAGAATCTCTACTGTAAGGGGTTCAATGTACGTGACATCCGCGAACTCGGGGTCCGTCATGATGGTCGCCGGGTTCGAGTTCACCAGCACCACCCGGTAGCCCTCCTCCTTGAGCGCCTTGCACGCCTGGGTCCCGGAATAATCGAACTCGCAGGCCTGGCCGATGACGATCGGCCCGGCGCCAATGATCAGGATGGACTGTAGGTCGGAACGTTTGGGCATTGGCTGGGGGCGCGGATTCCTCCGACAGTTGCGACCCCCCAAATGAGCCGCAAGGGAAATTGGGCTAGCCCAGCTTTGAGGCGTCGACGCCGAGCACTTTCGCGGCCGCGGCCTTGTCGCCCCGGCAGGCAAGCAGCACCCGGTCCATGTACTGCTTCTCCTGGCCCGCGATGAACTCGGAAAGGGTCGGCCAGTTCTTCACCTCACGCAGGCGCAGGGGAAGCTGCTCGGAGGTCATCACCCGGGTCTCGGTCGTGGAGGCGATCTTGGAGACCAGCTGGTAGAGCTCGGTCAGGTTGCCCGGCCAGTGGTAGGCCATCAGGACCGCCATGGCATCGTCCGTGAACTCGATCAGGTTGGTGTCGACAAGGGGGTTCGTCGCCTTGACCGAGAAGTGCTTCACGAGGAGCGGGATGTCCTCCTTGCGGTCCCGAAGCGGCGGCATGTGCAGGGGCAGCGAGGCGACGCGGTAGAAGAGCTCGTCGTTGAACTTGCCCTCGTCGACCATCTTCTCGAGGTCGTCCGTCGTGGTGCAGACCAGGCGCAGGCCGTGGGCCGTGTTGCGCAGGACGCTGACCAGCTCCTTCTGGATCGGGAGCGGGAGGCACTGCAGGTGCTGCAGGTAGAGCGTGCCGCCCTTGGCCGCCCTCACCCACGGGCCGCCCTCCCCGTTCTCGCCGAGGAGGCCGACGTGGAAGCTCTTCTCGGAGCTGAGCGAGCAGTCGATTCGGACAAAGTGGGTCTGGTCGACCCCCGTCACCGCGTGGAGGATCTCTGCGATCGACGCCTTGCCCGTCCCGTTCTCGCCGACCAGGAGGACCGGCGTCCTCACGGCGGCGAGCTTCTTGACCTGCTGGACGAGCTTGCGCATCTGCGAGCTCTTGCCGATGAGGCGGTTGTCGATGTCGTCGAGCTTGATCCCCGATCCCGCGGGCAGCTGCGAGCGCTGGGCCTGGAGATCGCGGAACTCGATCCCGCGCCGCAGCGTCGCGATCAGCTCGTCGACGCGGAAGGGCTTCTGGAGGTAGTCGAAGGCGCCGAACTTGAGCGCCTGGACGGCGCTCTCGGTGCTCGCGTACGCCGTCATGATGATCGTGACGGAGTTGGGGTCGTACTGCTTGAGCTGCTTGAGGAGCGTGATCCCGTCCATCGGCTTCATGTCGATGTCCGCGAGGACCATGTCGAACTTCTCGGCCTTGTAGCGCGTCAGCGCCTTCTCCCCGTCCGTTGCGAACGCCGTTGAAAACCCCGTCGGCTGGATGACCGCATCCAGCATCTCGTGGATGGATATCAGGTCGTCGACGATGAGGACGGAGGGCATGAAGAAGGCGTGGAGGGGACAGCCTCCGTGTTCATTGGGGGCAAGTCAACCACGCCTGCTACCGGCTGGTCGGCAGGCGCCCTCTTTTTGGGGAACCCCGATCAGCCCATTCCGCCGGCCACGGCACCCAGCTGGAAGATTGGCAGGAACATCGCCATGACGATGCCGCCGACGATCACGCCGAGGATAACGATCAGGAGGGGTTCGATAAGGGAGGTGAGCGCGCCGACCGTCGCGTCGCACTCGACGTCGTAGAAGTCGGCGATCTTGTTCATCATTCCGTCGACGTTGCCGGTCGCCTCGCCGGCCTTCACCATGTGCTTCATCATCGGGGGGAAGAATTCGTTGGAGGCGAGGATCTCGGAAACCTGGCCGCCCTGGCTGACGTGCTTGGCGATCTCCTGGCACGCGTCCTCGACCTGCACCTTGCCGCTGGCGGAGGCGACGATCTCGAGCGTCCGCAGGATGGGCACGCCCGAGCGGATCAGGGTCGCGTAGGTGCGGCAGAAGCGCGAGAGGGCGATCTTGTGGATCAGGTTGCCGAAGATCGGGGCCTTCACGAGGGCGACGTCCCTGATCCGGCGCCCGCGGGGCGTCGCCGTGAACTTGCCGAGGAGCCAGTAGGCGCCGTAGGCGCTGCCGAAGATCGCCCACCACCAGTGGCCCATGAAATGGCTCAGGTCGATGAGCAGCTGCGTCGGCACGGGCAGCTTGGCGCCGAAGTCCGCGAACATGGCCGCAAAAACCGGGATGACGAAAATGAGCAGCACGTTGACGAGGACGATCGCCAGCGAGATGACGCCGATCGGGTAGGCCATCGCCGACTTGACCTTCTTGGTCAGCTTGACGGTCGCCTCGAAATAGCCGGCGACCTTGCCCAGGATCTCGGCCAGTCCACCGCTCGCCTCGCCGGCCTCCACCATCGAGATGAAGAGCGTCGGGAACGCCCTCGGGAACTTCTTAACCGAGGACGAGAAGGAGTTGCCCTGGGAGATGTCGAGGCGCACGTCGCGGATGATGATCCGGAACCGCGGGTCCTCCGTCTGGTCCTGGAGAGCCTCGAGGCATTGCACAAGCGGCAGTCCGGCCACCAGGAGCGAGGCCAGCTGCTGCGTGAACATCGTCAGCTCGCCGAGCGGAAGCTTGTATTTCTTCGCGCTCTTCTCGAGCGACTTCTGCTTGGCAAGCGCCTGTGCCTGGCGCACGTCCGCGCCCGCCTTGTTCGCCGTCCCTGGCCTAGCTGATGTTGCTGTTCCCGGGGCGGCTGAAGCGGAGGAGAAAATTGCCATGCCTACTTTAATACAGGATGCAACCCCCGCCGCAATCCCATTTGCGCCCTAAATGAGGGTGTGAAAATCCCGTAAATTACCGGGCTGGCTGAGGTTTGGCCACGCCATCTCAGGCGAAACGACCGACGGCCTGCAGGTCCATGAGGGGCCCGCGGGAAGGGTCTATGGGGGCGAGCCCGCGGAGGTGAAGCCGGCGGAGCCGGATCCCAATCCTTCCCTCAATTTCGGGTCGCGACGTCCCCCATGAGCCGGCCCCTGGGGCGGGGCCATCCGTTTGGCGCGGAGTCCCGCGCGAAGGGAGCCTCGCGTCGGAACATATTGCAGAGGCATTTCCGGGCCGCCCATTCTCCTGCCACCCCCGGCCTATTCAAAATTCCACCCGCACAAGCGAACCGCGAAGCCCCCTGTGGATACGCGCCGCCGGCGTCGGCGCCGTCGCGCTCTTCATCGGCCTCGTGATCCGTTTCTGGAACCCGGTCTTCGGCTTCACGTCGTTCCTGCTCCTTGATCAGTCCTCGACTCCCGCGAAGATCGCGGCGGTAAGCGAGCAGCCCGTCTACATCTACCCCTACCCCGGGGAATACGACGGGCAGTTCTACGCCCAGCTCGCCCATCACCCCCTCCTGAACTCCGATGAGCTGCGGGAGGCGATGGACAATTTTCCCTATCGCGCCCGGCGGATCCTTCCGGCCGCTCTGGCGTGGTTGCTGGCGGGGGGAAACCCTGCGTGGATTTTCGACGCCTATTCCGTCCTGAACATCCTCGCCTGGTTCGCCCTCGCCTGGATCCTCTGGAGGCTGCTCCGGGTTCGGGACCTGCCCACATGGGTCGCGTGGGCCGGCGTCCTTTTCTCGGCCGGCGCCATGATCAGCGTGCGGAGGGCGCTGACCGACCTTGTGGCCTTGGCGTTCATTGCGGGCTCCATGCTCGTGCTGCGCCGCGGGAGGAATGTCGGTGCGGCGCTGGCTCTCGGCGCCGCAGGTCTTTGCCGCGAAACGTCCCTGCTCGCGGCAGCGGGATTTACCCTGGATCCTTCACCCGGCGCCGGGCGGCGCCGGCCGGCCTTCGCGATCTCGCTCCTTGTGGCCGTCCTTCCCCTTGCTGCTTGGCTTATTTACGTCTGGATCCAGGCCGGTCCTGAGGTCGCCGGGGTCCATAATTTCACCTGGCCCTTGCTCGGCTTCCTCGGGAAATGGAAAGAGGCCTTTTCCGATTCCCAGTATTATTCCGATGCGCCCATGGCGGCAGCGGCCGCCCTCGCCCTGGTGGGGCTTACGGTGCAGGCGCTCCACTTGTGCCTTCACCGGGATTGGAACGATCCCTGGTGGCGCATCGGGGCCGCCTACCTGCTGATGATGGCGGTCCTCGGCCCGGCCGTCTGGCAGGGCACCCCCAGCGCCGCATTCCGGATACTCCTGCCGATGACGCTCGCGTTCAACCTCGTGGCGTCTGCGCGGAAGGCGCCGATGTTCTGGCTCGTGCTCGGAAACCTGCCGGTGGCGCTCGGCGTGTGGTCCTTCCGGGATCTTCCGCCCACGGACCCCCTGGTGCTGTATGCCGCCCGGTCGCTCGAAATGGCCGGCATCGTCCGCCAGGGGTCAGGCTGGTACGGCCAGGAGCATTCAGCGAGGCACGTCTGGATGTGGGCTCCCGAGCGCGGGAGGCTCGACATTGAGGTGTGGCCGCGAACCCGCCCTCACGTCTCGGTCCGCATGGCCCTGATGAGCGTCATTCCCCGCAGGATCAAGATCACCGAGGATGGTGTGGCCTGTTGGAATGGAACCATTGGGCCGACCGCGTCGCCGCTGACTGTCGTCGCGGCGCTGACGAACGGGCGCGCCCGTCTCGACTTTTCCACGGACTCGCCGCCGGTGCGGGGCACCCCGGCGGGCGACATCAGGATTCTCAGCTTCGCCGTCTATGACCCGAAGATCATCCCGGGCCCCGACGCCGGGACCGGACCCTGAGCGCCAGAAGAGCCCGATGCAGGGGGGCGCGGCCTGAACCACGTCCCCATGATTGGCGCGCCTGACCGGCGCGTGCCCGCGACCGTCGTCTCTTGACGGGTCAATTCGCAGGCGCGAGCCTTGGATCCGAAATGCCGAGCGACGGAGCCACCGAACCTTCCTCCATGCCCTCCGTGTTCCTGAGCTATGCCTCGGAGGACCGCGCGGCCGCGCGGTCGCTGCGTGACGCGCTTGCCGCGGAGGGCCTGGACGTCTGGTACGACGAGAACGAGCTGACCGGGGGCGACGCGTGGGACCAGAAGATCCGCAAGCAGATCCGGGACTGCGATTATTTCATGCCCATCGTCTCGGCGCAGTCCGAGGCGCGGCGCGAGGGCTACTTCAGGCGCGAGTGGCGGCTCGCCGTCGAGCGCACGCTCGACATGGCGGACGACCACCTGTTCCTGATCCCGGTGGTCATAGACGGCACCGGCCAGGACAACGCCCGGGTGCCGGAGCGGTTCCTCTCCGTCCAATGGCTCAGCGTCCCGGGCGGACAGCCCAATCCGGCCTTGGAGGCCATCGCCGGCAGGTTGGCGTCAGGCGAGACGACGGTGAAAGCCACGGCGAAGCGGCCGCCCCTCGTGGGCAGGCCCAAGGGCGCCGTGGAGGCGATTCCGCCCTTTCCCCACCAGGAGCCGGGCCAGCAGGTCAAGTTCTGGTTCCATGTGGCCGCGTGGCTGACAAAGTCGGCCTGGTATCGGTACAAGCGGCTTCCTCGCCTGGCACGGATCGCCATAGCCCTGTTCCTTGTCTCCTGCGCGATCAACCTCAGCCGGAAGTCCGTGCACACCGTGACGATAACGCCCGCAAAGGTCGCCAAATTGAAGGAGATCGCGAGCGGCTACGAGGGCGATGCGAAAGCGGGTGACATCGCCAAGCTCGGCGAAGACATCGCGCGCGAATTGGACACCGCGTCCCGGGACAAAACGGGCGCCCGGTTCCCGCTGCTCGCGATCCCGTTCTCGACGGAGGGCGACGTGCCCGCCGAGGCCAAGGCGGCCAATTCAACGTTCGCGCTCCTCTACGGCCGGATCTCGGTGGACCACCAGGGCAAGGTCGGCCTCAGCCCGGACTCCCTCCCGCCGCTCAACGTGGCGGATGCCCGGGCGCGCGGAGTGGGCTCGCATGCAAGCTACGTCATCTTCGGCGGAATCGAGGTATCGGGATCCTCCCACGTGCTCACCGCCAAGATCGTGGAGGTCGAAGACGGCTCGGTTGCCTGGACGAAGAGCTATCCCGTGGGTTCCGACCCCGAGACGATTGCGTCCGAGGTCGAGGCGAACATCCCCAAGCTCGACGAGGACTGACCGCCTGCAGAGGCCGCAAACCTGCCTGCGGTAAAGCGCGTAGGATTCGCTCCAGCCCGCCGGGTCCCTGGTAGGGATCAGCCGGACCATAATAACGCTGCGGCGCGTGCGCGGGGTCGATGCCTCTGTGCCCTTCTTCATTGGCGGCCCGCTTCGCAGCCCGGCCCATCGCGTGAAGGGGACGAGGAAACGGGGAATCCCTCTCGGCCCGAGATGAAAGATTTTCCCACATTTATGAAAAAACCGGGTCGCGAGCCCCGTTACGTGGATATCAAGACCCGCTACGGGTTGAGAATCACAATAACGAAAAGCCAGAAACTCCCACCCCCATGAATAAGCTCACATTGATTGTCCTTCGAACCGCATCCCTTGCGGCGCTCTGCCTGTGCCTGTCGTCAACCTCCCGCGCCGCCGACCGAGCCGAGCAGCTCATGGTCGCCAACGGATCGGTCTCCCTCTCCAACGTCGGTCCGTCCGTGAAAATCGGCGTCACCAAGCGGGCGGTCTTCGAGGCCCTCAGCAATGCCGATGTCGTGCGGCAGGACGGTTCCCTGATCTACCGCAGGCCATTCTTCGTCGACAACAGCGATGCCAACGGCTCGCTGGCCGTCACGTTCAGCAATGGCAAGGTCAGCGACCTTCGCCTTCTGTCTCCCGCCGAGGCGGTCGCGTTCGTCTCGAGGTCCCAGCTCCTCGACCTGACGCTGGTCGCTTCGCTCCGCTGAGGCGCGAGCCGGGCCCTGCGCGGCCGTCGCCGCGCAGGGACCGACTCTGCCAGAATGGGTTCCGCAACCCCGCTGGAAATTGGCGGCCCGTCGATGGGCCGAAGCGAGGCCGCCGGAATTCCAACCCCGCCCCTTCCAAGAGGAAGGGAGCTCATGCCATCGTCCGCTGCATCCCTGGGGTGACGTCGCCGAGAACCGAATCCGGCGCCGATTGTCTACACTATCATCCTGCCAGCCACGGACCTGGCGTGCGGGTATCACCCCATTTCAGGGCCGGCTGCCCTTGGCTACTGTGCGGGTGCGGCCCCGTCACCCCAGACACGAACATGAACCACACCCTTCGATTCGCCCCACTCATGGCCGCCGTTGCGCTGCTCCTCGCCGGCCTGTCCCTGCCGGCCCATGCCGCCGACTTCCCGCCCCTCAATTCTCCGCAAGCCACGGACCACCGGCCCGGCAAGCTCGTGTGGGCCGATCTCTTCACGACCAATCCCGACGGCGCCACTGCGTTCTACTGCGGGCTCCTGGGCTGGACCGCGAGGCCGCTCACGCATTGGTGGAAAAGCTACACCGTCTTCTACAACGGGCACACGCCGGTCGCCGGCCTTTCGCCGCGCCGTGTCAGCGGCGGAACCCACCCTTCCCGGTGGATCGGATATTACGCCGTGGTCGACATCGACGCCACCGTGGCGCTCCTGACCAAGGACGGCGGCACCGTGCGCGCCCCGTCGCGCAATTTCCCGGATCGCGGCCACCAGGCGATCGTGTCGGACCCGGACGATATTCCCATAGGCGTCCTCCAGTCGAGTTCGGGCGATTCCCCCGACACCGAGCCCACTCCGGGCTCTTGGAACTGGTTCGAGCTCTACGTGAAGAGCCCCACGGCCACCTCTGCCTTCTACCACGATGCGATAGGCTTCGACGTCGCGCCGGAGACAAGGGCCAACAGCAAGAGTGATTTCGTCCTGTCGAGCAATGGGCAGGCGCGCGGAGGCATCGCACCGCGACCCGACGGGGACGACGTCAAGTCCACCTGGCTGGGCGTGATCCGTGTCGCGAATCTCGACAAGACGCTCGCCCTGGTCCCCGGCCTCGGAGGCGAGGTCCTGGTCGCCCCGCACTCGGTCGAATTCGGAAGCCGCTTTGCAATCATCCTGGATTCCACCGGCGGCACCGTCGGACTCGTTGAATACATCGACAGCGCCAATCCCGCCAACAACCCATGAAACTTAAACGCAATATACTTCTCTTTTCCCTGGTGGTCTTCGGCATGCCGTTTGCCTGGACCGGATGCGTCGGCTATGTGGGCGGCGGCGGCGGGTACTACGGTGGTGGCGGGGGCTGGTTCTCGGATTCCGTCTGGATCGATGGAGGCGGCAGGGGCTGGTACGGCGGCAGAGGCGGCTACGTCCATCCGGGCGGCTGGGGCGGACGCAGGTAAGCCCAAGGCCGCTTGCGAGCGGGTGGAACGGGTGCGGTCGCTGAGAATCGGAACCGGCGTCCGCTGTCGTCATAGTCCTCCCACGGGGAAAAGAATTCCGAATTTCCGACGAGGGCCCATGTCCCTCCCGGTGGGCGCAAGGCTGCAGAAGCTTGCAAGCCGCGGCATGAATGCTGGCAGGAATCTGGCGGGAACTCATGGAGGCGCGCCGAAAGTAATTCCAGCCTGCGCGACGGACGCGGCCGATAGGCATATTGAAGCATCAAAAGACGCAAACAGGGACCTTGACGAGCGGGTTGTGCCTTAATGCTATTCGCCCCGTCACGCAGCCGTCGGGCCTCTCCAGCCCAAATACCCCAGCCAACCGTCCATGTCTGCCCGCCAGGCAAAATCCCTTCCCCAGCTCGCATGGTCTGTTGCGCTCACGTCCTTCCTCTTGTCCGCGCGGAGCGGATTCTCCCAGGCGACGGCCCCGGAGCTGACGGCCTTCAGCCTGGCGGGGAGCGCTATGGTGAATGCCGCGACGACCCCATCGGTGACCTTCGATTTCTCAATCACGGTCGGGACATACCCGATCGATATTGTCGGCGTCTACGTTAACGATCCGAACGGGTTCCAATCTCCGGCGACGAGCTTCAGCCTCTTCAACGGCACGGCGACCTTCACTCCCCTTGATTCCGTCTGGGTCAATGGAACGTACACCGTTCACGATGTGGAGATCGTTGATCTCACGCCTGGGCTGACGACGGATGTAACGGATTATGCTTCAACCGGACAAATCGGCACGGCAAGCGGTGAGACCCTCGCCTCGACAGCCAACCCCGTGGCGCCCCCGGTGACCTTCACCGTGACGGGAGGTGTCAATGTGGCCGGACCGACCCTCAATTCGATCAGCATCGTCTCGAATTCATTGAATGTCGGCGACGACATTTCGTTTGTCGTCAACATCACGCCGGGCACGTATTGGCCGCTCACCGAGGTCGATGTGCTCGTCCAGGATCCGAACGGAGGCCAGGAGCGCCTCGAGGCCTTCACTCCCACCATTAATCCGTCCGCGACGACGACCGTGACGATGTCCACAACCGCTTTTCCAAGCCAGCCGCTGCCCGGCCCCGGCACCTACACCGTGCTCGAGGTCCTCCTCACCGATGGGTACAATGGGCTGCTCTACCAGCCGTCCGGAGTCAGTCCGGAGATACCCGGGATATCGGCGAGCTATACGCCGAGTACCAATCTCAGCTCGTCGGAGTACGCAGCGCTGGACTTTACGGTCGTTGGCCCCACGCCAACACCAAGCCCGACTCCGACACCCTCGCCGACGCCGACGTCAGGACCGACTCCGACACCCACGCCCACCCCGACACCCGTACCGACGCCCACACCGACCCCGAACCCGGCGGGAATCGTGATCACCGCCCAGCCGCTTTCCGCCAACGCGCTGACGGGCTCGGGCGTGAATTTCAGCGTCTCGGCGACTGGGCCCTCCGGCCTGACCTACCAATGGTTCCTGAACGGATCTCCCGTTTCCGGGGCCACGGGTCCGACCTATTCCATTGCCTCGGCTCAGTTATCGGCCGCCGGAAGCTACACGGTTTCCGTCTCGGCCGGTGGCAGCACGGTCACAAGCCAGGGAGCCGTGCTTGCGGTCGCCCCCGCCTCCGGCGGTCCAGCCGTTTCCACGCAGCCGACAAGCACCTCGGTCGCCAGCGGAACGACGGTGGTATTCAGCGC
>Ga0302324_100021714_pt1 | contig 12509 bp, 17 predicted proteins | sample Palsa_T0_1_FD_201949 | JGI IMG/M metagenome (GOLD analysis project Ga0302324, IMG submission 201949) | Peat permafrost microbial communities from Stordalen Mire near Abisko, Sweden - Palsa_T0_1 | ecosystem: Environmental > Terrestrial > Soil > Palsa > Peat permafrost | place: Sweden: Abisko...
GTTCGCTTAGAAATTTTGGTTTTCTAAAAATCGCCAAACGCAATACCTTTGTGATCGACCCGCAAGGCAAAGTCGAGCGCGTCTATCTTAGCGTAAGCACGTCAAAAAATTCGCAAGAAGTTATCGAAGATTTGAAAAAGTTATCCGGCAAATGACCAGCACAACAAAGATATCGGTTGCTGAGCGTTTCCGGCAAATCGTCGCCGGCCCGGACGAGAAGATCCGGCTTGCGGAAGCAGCCCTTTTGATCGCGTGCGATGAATATCGCGATCTAGATGTTGGCGCTTACCTTGCACGGCTTGATGAAATGGCTGTCGTATTCAAGCGCAGATTGTGGCGGGACATCAGCCCCGCGGATATTATTTTACGACTTAACCGTTTTTTGTTTGACGAGCAAGGATTTGCCAACAATGCCGATGATTACTATGACCCGCGCAACAGTTATCTCAATGAAGTGCTCGATCGTAAGCTCGGCATTCCAATTACCCTCGGTCTGGTTTATATTGAAATCGGTCGTTGCATCGGATTGCCGGTGCAAGGCGTGTCGTTTCCCGCGCATTTTCTAGTCAAATATCGGGTGCGTGAGGGAGTCGTTGTCCTGGATCCTTATGCAAAAGGCATTTCGTTGAGCCTTGATGACTTGCGACATCGAATTAGGGGGCTGTGCAACGGCATTGTGCCGACAAAATCCCGTGTTGCAGCAATGCTTTGTGCCGCCAGCAACCGAGAAATTCTGATGCGCATGCTGCACAATCTTAAAAATATTTATATCAAAAACGAACAATGGTCGAAAGCGTTGGTTGCATCCGATCGCATCATCGCAATCATGCCGGATGATGGCAATGAATACCGCGACCGCGCCATGATTTATATTGAGCTTGAGTGTTACCGCGCTGCACGGGCGGATTTTCAGACTTATTTAGAAAAGGCGCCTGACGCCGAAGATGCCGGCGTAGTGTGGCAGTACGTGATTAATCTGCAGCCAGTAGCGCGCCTGAATTAATTACTGTGCCGGGGTCAGATCGCCGGCTGAGGAGCCGACGTTGGTGCCGCAGCGCCTGCAGCTGGCAGAGACGGTACGGTCGACGACGGCGCTTCTTTTGCGGGAATGCTGGCGGCGCCAGAGTGCTCAGGCTGGTCATCATCCTCAAGTTCACTCTTAGGCGTCCCCTGGTCTTTTTCAGGGGGCGGGTTACCGTCGTAAATCAAGTTACGCCGCCGCTGCAAGTAAGCGTCGCGCTGAAATTCATAGGGATCAAGCGCTGCTTTTTCCAAAAGATCGGTGGCATCCAAAAGATTGGCACGGGTACTGACGAAATTAAGCGCCCACAGGGAGTTACGCGTTGCCACATCGTGATACCACACCCAATAGATCGGGTCGAGTTTGAAATCCACGAATCGTCCGAGGCCGTCGCGGAAAGAACTTGGGCCAAAGATAGGGAGCTGCAGATAGGGGCCAGATTCGACGTTCCAATGGCCAAGCGTTTGTCCGAAATCCTCGTTGTGTTTCTCAAGTCCGACTTTGGTGGCAACGTCGATCAAACCACCAATACCGGCTGTCGTGTTCAAGGCGACCCGCCCGACATCGGAGGCTGCCTCTGGCAGTTTGCCTTGCAGCAGATTATTGAGTGCAACCAGGATGTCATAAAGATTGTTGAAGAAATTGGTGACACTGGTACGCACAACCTGAGGCAGTATCCCTTGATAGACTTGGGCAACGGGTTTGATGATTACCTTGTCTAGACCGTCGTTGATCTTATAAATTACCCGGTTCATGGGTTCGAGCGGATCGCGTGGATCCTTAGTTGCGCAGCCGGCAACCATCAAAAAGCAGAGTGGAAGCAGCAGCCACGTGCTTGACCGTTTAACCGGGGAAATTGGTACCGTTGTCATGGGGGGCAGGACTATTTTTCCTAATTATAGCAATATTTCAAGAAAGACCAGCAGAGCTATTGAGAAGGATGGGAGAGAATCTTGCTTGACATTAAGTCTGATTCTGGTTGCGCACAGAGAAAAGATGGGGGTCGTAAACAGTTAATGGGCTGTTTTTCCTACTTTGCTTTGAATTTCACTCAAAGTTGCTTGGGTATCTGGCAACATCGGTCCGCCAAGGCTGACCGCTTGCTCGGCAGCATGTAACGCGTCGTCGAGACGGTCTTGGTCTGAAAGTACTTGCGCCAGGTTGTTAAAGGCCGCCGCAGAGTCGGGGTGATCGACGGTCGCGCGCCGGAACGCTGTCTCGGCGGTAACGAGATCGTGCAACGCATAAGCGGTGTTACCGCGCCCCATTTGGGCGGTCAAACTGTTGGGCCATCGCCCAAGCATGGCGTTGTAGGCGATTGAGGCATTTTTGATTTGTCCGGCTTTCTCGAGCGCGACCACGGCGGTTGCATAATCGGTTTCGGTCGCGGTTACCGGCACGTGGTCGGGTGGCATCGCGACCATTGCCCAGTAGCCTCCCGGTTCCCATGTCTTTTCGAATATTCCCATCGGCTCGACACGACGCGGTTTTTCCCCCGAGCGCCGGATAACCTCAAATTCGTCGAGGTCGTAGCCGATCATTACTGAATAATGCCATTTTGGGTACCATTTAAAACCGTAATTCTCAAGAGTGATAACAGGTGTGCCGGCGGCAATCTCACGTAATACATCACTGAATTTGGGTGCCAGGGGATAGGCCACTAACCCATGGCGGCGGACTGCCGCGAGCATTTCCACCTGCAGGCTGCCTTCGCGGCCCGGTAGATAAACTTCCTGGATCAAAGTATCGAGCGAAACATTAGTCCCTTCCGCATTGAGCACCATTGCGAGCGCGGAAGGACCACAAAAATTATCTTCCTGTTTTACAAACGGCACCTGTTCGAGTTCAACGTGTGATGGCAGATCGGCTGGACGTTGTTTCTTGAACGCAAGGGTTTGCGGCGAGAAGCTGGTGCATCCCGAAAAAAACAAGGCCGAGGAAATAAGAAAGCCCGCTAAAAAGCGGGCTTTCATAGTGAAGATATTCAATTACTATTTATATGCGTACCAGACGATCAATGCGACAATAATTATTCCCGCGGCCCACCACCAGGCAGAGTCATCCGCGCCTGCAGGCAGCGTGTCAATCTTGCCGGCAACAGCGTTGATTTCTTCCTGCGTCATGGCGGCAACTCGCGCTTGCGCTTCGGTCGATTTAACCCCCAGCGCTTCGAGTTGCTTGGCGACGTCACCGCGACTTACGAACTGAACCACCTTATCGCGATTGGCTTGTGCTGCAGCGCTTGCTACCACTTGGTCGGTACCGATCATCCCAGCTTGCGTCGCGAACGGCACTAACACCATGCTTACGATCAGTAACTGACTTATCAGCTTATAAAGACTTTTCATCACTAATCTCCTGTATGCGCGAATTAAGACAAGGCGCCGATACTTTCAAAAAGCGTTGGCGCTGCTGCTTTATAACGCCTGAAGGTTGCAATCGTCAAGTGCAGCATTTATTGGGAATTTATCCGGGGCATGTAACAATGCACCATTGGTAAAGTGCCTCGATATCTTCTGTTATACCTGGTTAAAACTGCTGCAACTCAAGGACATAGGCATATTCCGGGGTGCCGGCAGATGACCGTCAGCGCAAGCGGTGATTGACAGGGGGGGGGATGCTCATACTCGTTAATGTGGGCGTTCAAGTATCCAAATACGAAGCTTTGCCGCAAGGTGACGGATATTGTCAGCAATGGTTGCATCTGAATCTAAGAGTTGTGGGCATTCCGCAAAAAAATGTCGCTTGGCACAATACGGTGGTAATAACCACGGGCGAGCCAATTGTCGTATAGTGTGCGCCACCGGCCATGGCTGAAATACTCAATTACCGCAATGCGTTGCCGCTTGGCACGACGCTACTCGAGTATCGGCTCGAATCGATACTAGGGGCCGGTGGTTTTGGCATGACTTACCTCGCCTACGATACTCATCTCCAAAAGAAGGTTGCGGTCAAAGAATACTTGCCGGTCGAACTCGCGGTACGCGCACTTGACGGCAGCATTGTGCCGATCAATACCGGCACTGAATATAACTACAATTGGGGGCTCGACCGTTTTTTGCAGGAAGCGCGATTGCTTGCCAAGTTCAGCCATCCGAATATCGTTCAGGTCAAGCGTTATTTTGAAGCTAACGGCACTGCTTACATGGTGATGAATTACGAGTCAGGCATGTCGTTGAGCCAATTGCTCAAGCGCATTCCGCTTCCAGACGAGCCAATGCTGACTAAGATACTGATGCCACTGCTCAACGGTCTGGAGGCGGTGCATCAAGCCGGGTTTCTGCACCGTGATATCAAACCTTCGAATATTTTTATCCGCGACACCGGTGTGCCGGTGCTGCTTGACTTTGGTGCTGCACGACTTGCCGCTGGTGCTGTGACACAGACCTTGACTTCGATCCTGACACCGGGGTACGCGCCACTCGAACAATATTCGAAAGACGGCAATCAAGGGCCGTGGACCGATATCTATTCACTAGCAGGGGTTATCTTCCGCGCGGTGTCCGGCGAAAACCCACCTGATGCGGTGGGACGTATGAAATCAGATACTGTTAAGCAGACCCTGATCTCGTTGCGCGAGCGCTACAGCGTCGGGTTCCTCCACGGTATCAATCGCGGCATGGAAATCGACGAAAAAAAACGCCCGCAGTCAGTTGCGGAATGGCAAGCACTTTTTACCGGCGCGGCTGCTTCGTCACCTACGGTATTGTCGGTAGACACGACCGATATTCAAACACAGCATGCAATGGAGAGTGAGACGACGCAGTTAATTGAGAAGACGGCTGCGCTCAAAACTACCCTGATCAGGATGCAGGGCCCTTCGATATCACAGTTAAGCTGGTTCGCTGCTGGCGTGCTAGTATTATTCCTCGCGATCAGTGGTGGCCGGCTATTCAAGCAAGTAACCGACAAGGCGCTGCCCAAACCAGAGTCCGCAAAGGTCATGCCATCACCGATTACCGGTGTGCCATCATTACCGGCGACGCTCGACTTCAATGCACTTGATGTCAATCATGATGGTTATTTGACACCGGATGAAGTCAAAGGAACAATGCTCGAACAAAACTTCCAGAAACTCGATGTCAACGGAGATGGCCGTATTTCGCGCGAAGAATTCAACAACGCACACTAATTTCCCGACAAGTGTTTTACGCCGATTTCTAATCTGTTTGCAGTCAAAGAGGGTCCGCCTTGGGTCAAATACGGACGCCTACTCATTTACAGTTAGCTGTTGAAAAAGCCTCATTTCAAGCCGACCATTTAATCGCAGTATCATAAGCCTCTCAAGGGTGGTTTATTAACTCGACAAAAGGCAACTCGAATGAAGGTTGTTATTGCGGTCTTGCTGGTAATCGTTCTGGCTCTTGCGTGGCTTCTATACATTGAGCACGCAACAAATAGTCAACTACAAAGCCAGTATGCCGAGCTTTCGTCAAAATTCAGCGACAAAACTGCCCGTGAGAATTTTGAACTTCGGCAAAAATGTGCGCTGCAAGGAGGGGATTTATTTCGCCAACTAGGTTATAAATTGAATGATCTCGCCTTATTACAAACTCACTATAACGCAAAGCTTAATAAGTGCTTTCTGGCATTCGATTACACGACTAGTAGCGCTGATGGGCTTGAGAACGTTAGGTATTTGCTTGATGCTATCGAACAGAAGGAATACGCTGAATACATATGGAAGTCAGAAAAGGGCAGACCATTCCTTGCGGTTCCCCCGCTGTCCTGCAAACTGAACCCTTCATCAGGGGATAAGAGTATTTGCAAGTCCGAGGATGAATACGAGGCATTCGTGGCGCACTATATGGAATGAATGACGCAAATGAGTGGCGTCTCAATCGAAATGGTTGAAATGGCTGCTTGTGACAAAAAGTGAACATTTGGTGCAATGAAAAATACACGTCGAATGGATGCCCATGACTCATAGGTTGCACATATGAAACTTTGGAGTTCAAGACCGAGCGCCAGGTTTAGAGTGATATCGTTGTACGTTTTTATTTGTGTCGGGCCATTTTTGGGCGCCGCTGTTCTTAGATACCAGGACATAGAGCCGAAAGCAATATGGAATGCAATGCACTTTTCTGATCTTCTAAATTCAGAACTGATTTATACCTACTGGCTTGGGAGTATTCCTGCGGCTTGGACTTGGATTATCTTTCTATTTTTTTGTTATGTGCTGGCACCCTTGTTTGAGTCAATATTAAACTCGTTATTACGCCCACTAATTGTACCCCTGATTGGAATTCTCGGGGCAGTAGCCGGGGTTCTTGGAGGTGGCTTACTTATGGCCTCATACGCGAGCGATGGTTACCTAATTAGCACTTGGGGTAGCAAAGTAATTCATGGCGACGTAATTCCCGCTTGGGAAACTTGGCTTTTTTATTCAAATTGGTCTCCAAGTATAGTGGCGGGTTTTATTTGTGCAGTGCTTTCATCCCTATTTGTTCCAGTAATTAATGCTGGCCGAATATTTTCGACAAAATAGATTGAATGTCTGTTTTTGGCCAAAAGCAGACATATTTATCAATGCAAGAAGACAAGTCGATACATGCGATAACTTCTCAATCCATTTGGAACCAAAAGTCGGTTAAGTCAGATTGGCTGGTTTTTACTGATTATGGTTAAGTTTCCTCGTATCGCTTTTTTCGTTCTTGGCCTGTTAACGGCCATTCATTATTGGCCCTCTCACCACGTTGTACCAGTCGATCGTGATGAGGATATACCGCCTAGTCTTGCAGCGGGCGGTGAGATAACCGATGATCCAAAACAAGTCGATGAACACTTATCATTGGTCTGGGGGCGAGGGGGATATGTCATAACACCTTTGGCCCAATATGCTGGCACCGTTCGTATTTTGGGCACACAGGATTATTCTTCCGGACGAGAGGCTGATTTATCCCCGGAGGATTTGGTTTTTGGCTGGGGTCCCATGGCTGATACCAATGTCGTTGCCAAAGTGAGCATTAGTCAAGGCGGTAGATGGTACCATTGGCAGGTCAGGGATCCTCCCATTCCCTTGCGCGACATTGAAACCCATAGCGCCAATACTCATATAATTCCAGCTAATGATACGGTGGCTTCCGAGCTGGCAAAGGTGGAGACAGGAGACATCATTGCTTTCAATGGTTATCTAGTGAAAGTCGAAGCGCCTGACGGGTGGCACTGGATAAGCTCACTTACTCGTAACGATACCGGCGCTGGGGCCTGCGAGCTGCTATGGCTGGAAAACCTGGATATCCATCATTCCGATTAAAGTCGCCAGGAGTGATGTTCGCGTGAGCTAGCAATTTCGTAACTATCGAGAGAAGATATTTTAGAAAGTTGGGTTCAAATAACTGAATGTTTGCCTTCGGTGATAACCGGACATTTTTCAGTTTGACCAAAAAGTTAATCAGGCCAAATTGATGTCATTCTAAGTTGAAAATTAAACCAATCAACTGGGTGTCAAAATAACCTGACATGTCAATGGGGTACGCCGACCACAAACTGATTTAACTTTACGACGATAAGCTGTAAATCTGGAATCGATGTGGCTGTGGGGTAAGCGAGTATCGATGCGTTTTGAAGAGTGAAGGCGGGTTAACGAGCAGCAAGTCAAGAATAAAGACTTCAGGCCGCCTTATTCTGGCATAAGCAAAAAATCGCGCACTACAGCAATCTGATCTTCCGTCAACAACATTGGCGCATGGCCGATACCTGAAAATTCGATAATGCGTGCACGCGGGCCACGTTTGCACATTTCATCAGCGATGTCGGGAAGTAGCAGGTCGGATTCCGCGCCACGCAGCACCAGGGTTTGACAGATAATCGCGTCCCACGCGTTCCACAGGTCAATATCCTGCATTAATTCCTGGCGAAACGGTAGCCCGATTCCGGGATCATAGCCCATGCCCCAACTTCCGTCTTCGTATTGTTTTGCATTGTATAGCGTCAAATGATGCCACTGTGCCTCAGTCAACGGCCCGAACTGTGTCGATATCTTGCGTACATGGTTTTGCAAATCGTCGAACGTTTGGAAATGCGGATCGGTTCGCATATAACTGCCGATCCGTTCGAGGAAAGCTTGCGGAATAAGCGGGCCGACATCGTTGACGACAAGCTTGCAGATCGGTGACTTCGGTTGTGCGGCGAGGAGCATGCCGATAATACCGCCCATCGAGGTGCCAACCCAGTAGAGCGAGCGCGTGCCATAACGGTGCCGCAAAAAGTTACCAAGTCGCGCGAGCCAGTTGCGCGCGGACGGCCACAGCGTGATGTGCGTAAGCAGCGTTGTTATGTCGGACAGATACTGTGGAATTCCGTAATCTTTTTTGTTGGGTAACCAGTCGCTTCTACCGCGACCAACGATATCGGGACAGACGACGCGGCAGTCGCTCGCCAGCTTGTGTGCGAGAAAATCAAAATCGCGGCAATTACGCGTGAGTCCGTGTACGCACATCACGGTACGCGGACTCAGCGGGTCGCCCCAATCGGTGTAGTGCATCTTGTGAAAACCGCGTGTGCCGGGGCACAAAACATAATCGTTTTTCATGAGGGCATCACCAAAGTGTGAACAATGGAAATACCACGCTGCCGGTACCGAAGAAAATTACGAGGTGGGCTCAGTTCCACAACAGAAAGTCGCTTCGCATTTTGGCGGGCGGTATAGTTAGGAATCAAAAAAATCTGCTGTCAGTGGCGTTGCGTAACAAATTGATTACGTCTCTCATCTATGTTTCACGGCATTGGGCTTCGACTTCGGGACGTGCTTGGCGCCGCGCGAGTTTCTATTCCATAGTGTCGATTTCGTCGTCGCGACTAAGATCGAAACGTTTAAACAATTGCGGCCGCTTTTTTTAACTCAGCGAGCTATTGACCAGTATCACCTTCGAGATCGAGTAAGCTATTGGCACCGCCGATTGTCGGGGAATCTCCGATCGTGTAGATCTTATTGCTTGGCAATAACAACCATTCGGTATAACGGAGATTGTCCTGTCGCCAGATATTTTGGCGAAAGTAATAACTTCGGCCCCCTTCTGCAGGTGAAAGATGGCGGGTCAGTATAGCATCGGCATAGTGCTGGCCACATTACCAGCTGTGCTGAACGATATAGCGCAGCACACTTTCCTCTTCCGCAATCCTGACCGGAAAACCTATGGTACGCGAATCCTCTCTTTGATAATCGTGCGTTTTTTGCGCGCATGATAGATCTCTTTCTGAGGCGTTGATTCACGCCCTATTATCGATGTGCGATGTGTTTGGGGTTGACCAAGCCATCATCGTTTAAAATCATGCTTCAATAGCAAAGACGGCAGACTATGCATAGTATTTGCGTATTTTGTGGCTCCCAACCGGGTAACAGCCCGATTTACGCCGAAGCGGCGCGCGCATCGGCACGCGCCATCGCCGCCCGTGGTCTCCGCATCATTTACGGCGGTGGCAATGTTGGGTTGATGGGAGTGTTTGCAGACGCGGCACTTGCCGCCGGCGCGCAGGTGACCGGCGTTATTCCCCACGCATTGCACGAACGCGAAGTCGGCCATCATGGTCTGGCTGACTTGCGGGTCGTCAATTCGATGCATGAGCGCAAGGCCCTGATGGCAGAACTTGCGGATGCCTTCATCGCTCTGCCTGGCGGTTTAGGCACCTTTGAAGAAATGTTCGAAATGCTGACTTGGGCGCAGCTTGGAATTCACCGTAAGCCGTGCGGTATCCTCAACGTCGGTAGCTTTTATGACAGCTTGATTGCATTTCTCGATCATGCCGTTGCCGCGGGGTTTCTCAAGCCCGAGCATCGTGGCATACTAGTAATCGATCACGAGCCACAGGTGCTATTGGAGCGGCTGATTGACCACCAACTGCCCGAAGTTAAAGCTTGGATCAAGCGTAATCAAACCTGAAAGTGCTTGATTCCAGCAAAGAAAATGAGTAGCCTAACCAACCCTGTTCCAGCTTTCGCCGGATCCTAATATTTCTATTAAGAGGCATGTGATGAATACCGATGCTAATGTTGCCAAGGACAAATTGGTCCAAGATTTTAAAATTGTGATTGCTGATACCGAAGAATTGTTGAAGGCGACGGCGACCCTTGCCGGCGAGAAGGCTGCCTCGGCACGCGAACGTATTCAAGAAAGTTTACATCGTGCCAAGGTCAAACTTGCTGATGCTGAAGATGCAATTGTCGGAAAAACCAAACAGGCCGCCCGCGCCACCGACGAGTACGTGCATGAAAATCCGTGGCACGCTGTCGGCGTGGCCGCCGGCATTGGGTTACTGATCGGTTTGCTGATCGGCCGGCGCTGACGTTCCGTGGCGGCGGAAGAGTCTGACCCCGCAAAATCCGGTGGCGGACTGCTGCAATCGTTGCGCAATCTTGCGGCCACGCTGGTCTCGGTGGTGCAAACACGGCTCGAATTGCTGGTCACTGAGGTCGAAGAAGAGCGTGTCCGGCTAGGACGGGTGCTGGCGCTAATTGTGGTCGCGATATTTTTTCTTTCGCTCTCGGTCCTGACTCTCACACTGTTCGTAATTATTCTGTTTTGGGACACCTATCGCTTGTCAGTCGTTGGTGGATTGGCGGCGGTTTATCTAGTTATCGGCTGCATGGCGGCTTTTGCAGCGCGGCGCCGGCCCAGGCCTCGGTTGTTTTCCGCGAGCGTGGCTGAATTGATTAAGGATCGTGAACGGTTAACCCCCAAATGAATCAAATCGACCGTTTGAATGAGTTTGCCCGCCACAAGGAACGTCTGATTACGCGCATCGAGCAGCAAAGAGGTACGCTATCGGGCGAGTGGCACACATGGGAAAAGCCGGCCGCATTAGTTGATCGTGGCATTGCGGTTGTCAGATTCTTCAAATCACATCCATTGTTGATTACCGCTGGCCTCGCATTGGTCGTCGTCTTGCGGTTGCACAAATTCAAGGGATGGCTTGGCCGTGGATTAATGTTGTGGCGGTTCTGGCGTTCCGCCAGCGTATGGTTAGGGCGGCGGTTCGATTGATGGAATTAAAAACTGGGATGCGCCAACGTTTGAAGCAGATCAATGCGCGTACCGTGGTGGTATTCCGCCTGGTTCGCGATCTGACCACGCGCGAGAAGCAATTCTTGTTGAGTGAAATGGTACAGGTCAAGGGTTTGATGCCGCTGCTGATGAAGGAACGCAACAAACAGCGATGGACACCCGAAGATCGTGCCGAACTGCGCGCACATTTACGGCGCTTGTCGTCCCTGAGTCCATATCTGGTAGTGATGGTTCTGCCCGGATCGTTTCTGATGCTGCCAGCTCTGGCGTGGTGGCTCGATCGCCGGCGCGGCCGCAACCGCATTCAGCAAATGCCGGGCTAGCAGTGCCGGGTTTTAAACGTAGTGCGCGACAATGATGTGGTATCTGATCAGCTTGGTTTTGGTCGCGTCTGTTGCCGGTATTGTCTGGCGTTATAAAAATATAATAGCCAAACGCGACGCTGAACGCGAACAGAAATTCGGGCAAATGCTAGCGGAATTAAAACGCGGAAGCACGCCGCCTGCTGCCAATGCGGCGGTTGCTGTGAGCGCGACTACTTCTATCCAGTTTTCGAAAAAACCACGCTTGTTGCCGCCCAACAGCGCACTGATTTATTACGTATTACGCGCTGGACTTCCCGACCATGAAATATTTGCCAACCAGTTGTTGGGCGATCTCGTGGTGGTCTCGACGCCAGGGTACGAAGCTGAGCAAAAGATGAAACGATTGGCGGTCGCCCGCGCTGATTTCGTCGTTTGCAATAAACAGACGGAGATCGTCGCTGTAGTATTGATCGCCGACAGCGCGGCAGCCGCGGAAACAAGCCTGATTGAAGAATGCCTGCAAGCCACAGGCATTCGACTGGTGCGAATTGATCCAAAGCTGGTGCCGAAACATACGCAGGTGCGGGCGTTGATTTACGGGCGCGCATAACCGCGTTATTTAATTACTACATTCTTTTCACATCCCCACATGTCTTTTATGTCGTCGTGTTTTTTTTCATCATCGCCGCAACTCGCTCTTGTGCCTTGACTTGCACCGACTGGCGTTGTTTGTCGGCGCTTTCGATGGTCAGGTCAATAGTGTCACGCGTTGCTTCAGTGACTAGATGATATCAGTCAGTATGATGTGATAAGAGTCTGGTTTTAATTCCACGGTCTTGCTGGCCGACGAGTTAAGCGTATCAAGCAGCCGCATATGCATTACCTTCCATTTTCATTTCGTGAATTTCGTCGTCTTGGCGATTGGCAAGCTAACTCTGATCAGTTTCGCTTCGGCGTCGCTTTTAATGTTCGGATAAGATGTTGCCGTAGTCTGTTGGGGCGCAGAGGTTTTAACTTAGGCGTCGGTGGTAGTGACGAGGGCGTAAGCAGGCAGCGTAAATCCGATAGTGATAGCGAATACGGCAACGTTTCGAATATTCATGGAGTTCTCCAATAAATAATTAAGGAGTGAAAATATAGAAATCAAAATGGTTGCAATGATGTCTATTGTTCCTTCAG
>Ga0302324_100021716_pt1 | contig 12508 bp, 7 predicted proteins | sample Palsa_T0_1_FD_201949 | JGI IMG/M metagenome (GOLD analysis project Ga0302324, IMG submission 201949) | Peat permafrost microbial communities from Stordalen Mire near Abisko, Sweden - Palsa_T0_1 | ecosystem: Environmental > Terrestrial > Soil > Palsa > Peat permafrost | place: Sweden: Abisko...
TTCGGCTCCCGCTGCGACGGCCTTTTTTGTGAAAGCGTCGACGTCGTCGACGTAGAGCATCAGACTGACCGGCGATCCGTTGTGATGTTTGGGGCCGTACGCATCCATTTGCGGGGCTTCATCGGCCAGCATAATCCGAGAGTTTCCGATCAGGATCTCGGCGTGCCCGATCCGGTCCCCCATGGGCATACGAAAGAGTTCCTGTGCGCCGAATGCCTTCGCGTAGAAATCAATCGCGGACTTGGCATCCTCGAAGATGAGATATGGCGTGATGGAGCTATATCCGTCGGGAATTGGCTTGACCATGATAAAGTCCTCTTTCCATGAACGAATGTCCAATGCCAGGAGTATAGACCTTCCGGGCTCAACGCATCTGCAACTTGGTTCCCGTCTCGCCGCGTTCGATGCCACCTAACTTCCGAGTTGCCGGCCACTGGCCAGGTAGTGGGTGATGCCCTCCCGCAGCTATCGAAGTAGTGCAGTAGAGGACTGTGGAGGCTTCTTGGGCGCAGATTCCATTCGTCCGGGCTGGAAGCCGGGGCCGCAAGCAACCGAGCGCTCTGAGACAAAAGTCTCTAAAGCAGAAAAATCATGCCGGGCAAGTACTCAGACCGAGTTCGCCTTGCTAGGTCAACGACGCCTCAAAGCCATAGCCAGTAAACAGGTCAACACCCCTGCTCGACTCCTTCCCTCGAATCAATTCTCCGCATCTTTCGAACATTCACCACGGACAAAAATTTTAGCTTATTGGACATTGTCAGTTCTTGTGTAGCTGCTGAATCATTGCGCCTGTGAATAGAACGGGTAATTCAGGCCGCCTGCCCCGGCGAGCGCAGACAGCTCGAAAGAAATAATTTAGGAGAAGGGTCATGACGATCCGCAAGTGCGTTGTAGGAATTGGTCTGATGTGTTTACTGTTGGCCGCAGTCGCAAGGTCACAGGAAAATGCCCAGCTCACCGGAATCATCACAGATCCCAATGCTGCAGTGATACCGGGTGCATCCGTGTCACTGATCTTCCCGGCGACCGGAGAAGTGCGCCACACCGCAGCGGATAACGCCGGGATATACACCTTCTCCAACCTGCGAGTTGGGGTCTACACTCTGACCGTCTCCGCATCGGGATTTCAGACATACAGTAAGACGAACATCGTCATCAACGTTGCCTCAACCGTAAAAGAGGATGTTCCGCTGACTGTCGGCAGCAACACCCAGACTGTAACTGTTCAGGCGGACGCCCTCCAGCTGCAGTCTGAGACAAATGAGGTCAGCGACCTGATAACGGGTAAACAAATTACAGAATTAGCCACCAATGGCCGCAACGTGACTCAGCTGGCGGTGTTAGGCCTTGGCGTCTCGAACAATCTCCCAAGTTTTAATGGCATCAACGCGTTGACGGCGGGAACAGGAATCAGTTTCGACGGCACCCGCCCTGGCCACAACGTCTACATGATCGACGGAAGCGAAACCTACGACCGAGGCTGCGGAGGCTGCTTTACAATACTACCGTCTCTGGATGCGCTCTCTGAATTCAAGACCCTTGACAGCAACTACAGTCCTGATTACGGCGTAGCGTCGGGCGGCACCATCACGATGGTAGTCAAGTCGGGCACCAGTGACCTCCACGGTGGCGTTTGGGAATTCAATAGAAATGATGCTTTTGACGCTAACAACTACATATCTAATCTGGAGAACCAGGCTAAGCCGGAACTGCGCCTTAACATTTTTGGCGGCAATATTGGAGGTCCTCTCACCATTCCGCATCTCTACAACACGAATCGAAAACGAACCTTCTTTTTTGTCAATGAGGAATGGCGCAGACTCGTCACGGGTACAAATCCCACAGTAACTCCCACCGTGCCGGCATCGGACTTTCCTGCGCCCGGGGAGGCATTGGTGTATACCCCTCCCGCAAACGGTACGGCTCCCGTTGTGCCTGCTACCAGCGATCCCGCGAAACTTCAGCTCTACGCGCAGGACGGTCTCACGCCTCGCCAGCCGTTTCCGCATAATACAATTCCAGCCAACCTGCTGGATCAGAATGCCGTCCTCTTCATGGGCACCGGCGCAATCCCGAAGCCAAACGCCAGCAATGGAAGCAACTCCTTCATCACCTCACTCAAACAGCCGACCTACGTGCGTGAGGATCTGGTCCGTGTCGATCACACGGTCAACAGTAAAATGGCGTTGATGGGGCACTACATTCACGATGCGGTTTCCCAGCAGAACATTCCCAGTCTGTGGAGCGACAGTTCCTACCCAACGGCCGGCAGCGCCTTTTCTAATCCCGCCTGGAGCGCGGTCGTTCAACTCGCGCAGACCATCTCACCCAACCTGTTGAACGAGACTTCTTTCATTTACAACGGCAGTGTGATCAACCTCTCGCCTACAGGCATTTATGCGCAGCCGCCGGGATGGTCCGCCACCAGCCTGTTCCCCAATAACAGCCAAATCAACAAGCTCCCGGAGATAGATCTAGGCGCTCCCTATGGGACCAACTACAGCACCAGCTACTACCCATGGCAGGATGCCCAGCAGGATTATCAGGAACGCGACGATCTCTCCTGGACCAGGGGGAAACACAACTTTAAGTTCGGTGGTTCTTTCATGCGGTTTACCAAGAACATGGGCCTTCAGGCAGAACCGCAAGGTACTTACGTCTTTAGCACACCAAGCTTTTCAGGCGATGCATACGTCAATTTCCTACTCGGCTTTGCCAGCAGCTACTCGCAGCTCAATGAGCAGAGTCGACGCCACCTTGTGAACAATACCCCATCGTTCTACGCGTTGGACAATTACAAAGTGACACCGCGCCTGACCCTGAATTTGGGCCTGCGCTATGACGGGTATCCACATGCCTACGAGAGGCAAAATCAATTATCCAATTTTGTCCAGGCCGACTATAACCCCGCTCAAGCCGCGGCATTCAATGCGGATGGAAGCCTGAATACCAGCGGTCCCGGGTTCACGGTGCCTGCAGGCTACACCACCCCGTTTTATATGAATGGAATACAACTGCCCGGGACAAACGGTCTTCCACGCGGCCTGGTCAACAATTATTGGTTAACATTCCAGCCCCGCGTCGGGTTTGCGCTGGACGTTTATGGGCGAGGATCAACGGTTCTGCGTGGGGGCTTCGGTGTGTTCTACGAGCGCATCCAGGGCAACGATATCTATCCAACAGAGACAAACACACCCGTTGCGTTCATTCCCACGGCGACAAATGTCCAGTTTTCTAATCCTTCTGTAAGCGCTTTGACCGGCTTGTCGTCACCAACTCCTTATTTTCCCGCATCCCTCGCTAGTCTTGCACTCCACTATCCCAGCCCTGGCACAGCAGAATACAGCCTCGGTATTCAGCAACAACTCGCCCCGGCTGTCATCGCAGTTGTTCAATACGTTGGGACAACAGGATGGCATCAGGACATCGGCCGTAACATAAATACGCTACCCCTAGGCAGTCCTTACCGGGAGGGTGTCGCGACGGGAACCTACAACTCCAACCTGGCCCGTATCTTCCCGGGATTTTCTAATATCAGTCAATATTCCAATGACACGAACCAACGGTACAACTCATTGCAGGCGGGGCTCCAGATGCAAAACAAGCATGGACTAAGCGTGCAATTGTCTTATACCTGGTCGCATGAACTGGATGTCGAGAGTAACGATGTCGCTACCATCTCGGACCCTTTTAATCCCAGGTACGATTATGGATCTGGGTCTCTCGACCGCAGAAATATTTTCACAGCCAATGTTATTTATAATTTGCCATTCTTCTTGCACGCCGACAACGCTTTGCTCCGCACCGCGCTCGGCGGCTGGGAGATCTCTGACGTGAACGTTCAGGAGAGCGGTGTGCCCACAAACGTCACCTATTCCCCCGATACGTTGGGGCTCGGCGGTGGTACGACAAATCGCCCCAACTTGGTTGGCTCGGTTAACGGTCCCAAGTCACAAAAACAGTTTTTCAACACCACTTCCTTCGCGCCTCCAGTGGCTCCATGGGACGGGGGTCCGAATCAAGGGTTTGGCGACGCGCGCAAGGACTCCATCACTGGCCCGGGGATCAATAATTTCAACATTGCTCTTTTCAAATCCTTTAATTTGACCACGCGGTCGGAAGGTCCAGTCTTCCAATTCCGCGTGGAGAGTTTCAACACCTTTAATCACACCCAATTCTTGACCATCGATGCCGGCTACACTGATTCCACCTTTGGCCAGGTTACGGCCGCCCAGGATCCACGTGTTTTGCAATTCGGGGGCAAGTTGCTATTTTGAATTCCACCGGTGTGTCAGGCTTCGAAGCTTCTCGGCCTTGAAGAGGGCGAGTGAGAAATCGGTTTTGTATGTCAGGTGCCCGTAGCATGCCAAAGTCCCCGTCTACAGGCCGAGGGGCTTTCACCGTAGGCTTGTTTAAACTTTCGAGAGAAATGGTAGATGCTGATAAAACCGCATTTTTCAGCGATTGCACTGATGGGAAGTCCCGTTTGTCGAAGCAGATCCGTCGCCACCTCAAGGCGGGCAGAGTAGAGTTGCGCCATCGGCGTTTGTTTGTGGTGCGTTCGGCATACCTTGAGCAAATGTTGGCGAGAAACACCAACTGCCCGGGCGATATCGGACAGCGAAAGCGGCGCGGATAATTTTTCAGAGATAAACTGCTCCATCTTGGCTAATAAGGTCTCTGCGGCAGTGTCATTTCTCTTTCCACTGCGTACGGCCGAAGCGAAGTCGCACATGAGGGCCAAACCCAGGCTCAGGTAGAAACCGGTCTCCAGTGGTTCTTCGGGAACCGATGTGAGCTGAGGTCTCCTGCTCATTTCCAAAAGCGTATGCATCCGCCCCGCAAACGGGATCGGCCCACGGAAGGCTCGAAATTGTTCCCGCAGCTCCGCCGGAACAGCTTTGGGATGGATGGCGCACCAGCTATGGTGAGTTTCGCCATCGGGTGAAAAAAAGAAATGCTCCCGGTGTCCAGGGCTCAGCAGTATTCCGTGATTCCGGGCAACGCGAATTCTTTCATCATCCATCAGCAGATCGACGAAACCATCGTGCACAACCACCAGCTGGAAATCGTGCTGGACGCGCGGGCCGCAGCCACCACCTGGAGCATATAAAATATCGCCGATGACGGTGGCTCCGCGCCGCATCCTGAGATTTTCATGACGAATGTTCTTTAACTTCTCGACTGTGGGTCTGTTCCTCATCTTGGAAAACTTACCTGTCACCCGGTGCACGCTGATAAAACCCTGCCCTGGAGTAACGCCATTGGCACTCGGACTCTTTAGCGCCCCATATCCTACCGATGCACAGACACCACAATAGTCCACCAGATTCACCACAGGCAAGTTTTTTGGCTTGTCAGTCATTGCAAAACCAGCCCCGAAAACCAATAATCGTGTGTCTGGCAGTGGCAAAACTCCATAGAAGCTAGCTTCGCGCTAAGGTCGTACAGTGAGCGGCCGTCAAATACGCTCAGGGGATCCGCTAGGACGGTAATTCATCATGATGCAGCTCAACGGACAAGTAGCGATCGTGACTGGCGCAGGGAATGGAATTGGTCGGGGAATCGCGCTCCGCCTGGCCGAGGAAGGGGCGGCGGTGGGAGTTCTTGACTGCGATTCATCGTCCTGCATCCGTGTTGCTCAGCAGATTGTGGATGCCGGAGGAAAGGCTGTGCCTTTGACTGCTGATGTCAGCGATGCGGTCGCGGTGGAACAAGCAGTCGAGAAACTCACCGGCTGCCTGGGACCGCCCACCATCGCAGTCCATGCCGCCGGCGTGATGCCGACCGGCACCATCGTGGAAACGTCGGAATCCGACTGGGACCACGTCCATTCGGTCAATGTGAAGGGCGCGTTTCTGGTTTGCCGGCAAGTCATCCCGCATATGCAAGCGGCGGGTACGGGATCGATCATCCTGATGTCCTCGATTACAGGAGTGAGTGGCTTACCCGGATTGGCAGCCTATTCCAGTACCAAGGGCGCCCTCATCGCCCTTGCCAGGGCTCTCGCGATAGATCACGCCAGGCAGGGGATTCGAGCCAACTCGATTGCTCCGGGAACCATCGATTCTCCAATGTTGCACCAATTCGTCGCCACCCAGTCCGATCCGGATCTTACCCGAAGGGTATTTGATGAGGTGCAGCCTCGTGGCCGCATCGGGACCATCCAGGAGGTTGTCAACGTAGTCACCTTCCTCGCTTCCGAGCAGTCTTCGCTGGTCAATGGGGCGAACATTTGCGTGGATGGCGGTATGAGTGTCAAAGGTGAACAACCTCGTATCTAAGCGTAACGGACACGAACGAAAGGTTCCCAAATTACACCCTATGAAGATTGAGAAGGTGAAGGCAATTGTGGTCAACGCTGAAATGCGCAACTGGATCTTTGTGAAGGTTGAGACCGACGTGGACGGCTTGCATGGTTGGGGTGAAGCTTCTCTCGAGTGGAAAACACGAAGTGTCGTGGGGGCAGTGGCCGACTTTGAGCCAATGCTTGTGGGGGAAGACCCCACTCGCATTGAACATCTGTATCAGAAGATGTATCGCCAGTCCTTTTGGAGGACTGGAGTCATTGGCCTCTCCGCGATCTCTGCCATCGAGCAGGCGTGTTGGGACATCTTGGGAAAATCACTTGCACAGCCCGTCTACAAACTGCTTGGGGGAGCCGTTCGTGAAAAAGTGAGGATGTACACCCATCTCGGAGGCGGCGATATGCGCGCGGTCTACGAATCCCAGCGAAGTGCAGATCCATCCGTCTTCGTCGACCTGGCCCTGCAAGTGGTCGCGCAGGGATATACAGCTGTAAAAGTCCTGATCACGCCGCCTACCGAACCGTTGAATTCTATCCGCGCCTACAACTACGCTGCCAGGATGATGGAAGCTCTTCGCCTGGCAGTGGGGGACGACGTGGATATTATGGTTGATTGTCACGGACGGCACTCGCTTGGCAATGCGGTCGAGTTTTGCCGGATATTAGCGCCGTTTCGTCCTTTCTTCATTGAAGAACCGGTGCCACCGGAAAACGTAGATGTCCTGGCCGAGGTGCGCAAACTGAGTCCGGTTCCCATAGCCACCGGGGAACGCTTGGTCACCCGGCATCAATTTCGGGAGATCTTCGAAAAGCTCGCCTGCCACGTCATTCAGCCGGATCTGTGCCACTGCGGTGGGCTTTGGGAAGCGAAAAAAATCGCAGCAATGGCCGAGGTCTACACCATGGGCGTGGCGCCCCACAATCCGCTGGGGCCGGTGGCGAATGCGGCTGCACTGCATTTCGATCTGAGTACGCCAAACTTTCTCATCCAGGAAGATATGCTCACCGATGTTCCCTGGCGCTGGGAGGTCGTAGAGCACGCGCTCGAAACCAAGGATGGGTTCTGGCTTCCCAGTGAGTCGCCAGGATTGGGCATCGAAGTAAATGAGGCGGCAGCCGCAAAACACCCCTTTAAACAGGAAGTCATGCACTCCACAACAATTCGCGCGCAGGATGGCGCAATCTTGGACTGGTAAGCAGCGTTGGAGACGAGCTATTAACCCATGGAAATCGCCTCGAACATACACCTCATCCCGGGCCTGGTTGGTACGCGGCCGCTGCAGCTATATCTCCTCAACGGACCCCTCCGCAGGGTGCTGTTGGACACTGGCTGCGCGCCCGATCCCGAGCGCATGATTTCCCCTTACCTTCACCAAATCGGCCTCGATCTCACTGCCATCGACATGGTTATCAATACTCATTGCGACTTGGACCATTGCGGTGGCAACCATGCACTGAAGAAAGCAAACCCTCAGCTGCAACTCACCTGTTCGGAAGCGGACAGACCGCTCATCGAGAATCCGCAAACCATGTGGGACCTCCGTTATAACGCTTACCACTCTGAGCATGGCATCCGCTACGACGATCTCGGCCGCGAGGCGATCTTCGCCGCGCTTGGCCAACCTCAACCAGTCGACTGGACCTGGACCGGCGGAGAGACGCTCAGTCTTGGCGACAATTGGCGGGTGGAAATTCATCACGTCCCCGGGCACAGCCAGGGGCATCTCGCGGTCTTCGATCCACGAAGCGGCACCATGCTCTTTGGCGACGCTGTCCATGGAGCGGTCTATCTTGATCAGGGAGGTTTGCCGGCGCTCTGCCCAACTTATCTCCAGGTGGATCATTACCTGGAAACCATCCAATACCTCCGATCCCTTCCCATTCGTTGTCTTGCAGGTTGCCATTGGCCCATCAAGCGAGGGACCGAGGTCGGAACATTTCTGGACGAGAGCCGTGCATTCGTGGAGAAGGCAGACCAGGTCATCCTGGCGAAGCTAAGCTGCTCCCCTGATGGCAAGACCCTGCGAGAGCTGATCGATAATGCTGGTCCAGAGCTTGGTTCCTGGCCGCTCGCGGCGAACAACGAACTCGTGTATGCGCTCAGTGGTCACTTAGAGCGGCTGGTTAGCAATGGTAAAGTCACGGCGATGGCAGACGCGCACCCCTTGCGATATAAAACGGCTTGCAATGGGTGAAACTGGCCTGTAGTCGAGCCACTATCCGAACCTCTGAAGGGACAAGCAAATCGAAGAACAAGCAAAAGACGAAATGAACACTGGCTTCGTTGTGCTGGTCACATGTGTCGCCGCTATGGGGGGCTTGCTGTTTGGCTATGACACAGCGGTCATATCGGGAGCAATCGGGTTTATTCAGTCCGCCTTCAAATTGAATGCTGCCGAGACCGGATGGGCAGCAAGCTGCGCCTTGATAGGCTGCATGATCGGTGCGGCCATAGCAGGGACCATCAGCAATCGATACGGTCGTAAGCGCTTGATTCTGATCTCCGCCTTCCTCTTTCTTGTCTCTGCTGCGGGGACCGCACTCGCGCCCGGATTCTCGACATTCATTGCCTTCCGCATGATCGGGGGAGCTGGCATCGGAGCAGCCTCGATGGCCAGCCCGTTGTATATCGCGGAAATGGCTCCTGCCAGATGGCGGGGACGGCTGGTAGCAGTCAATCAACTTGCGATTGTAAGTGGCATGCTCCTGATCTACTTCGTCAATTACCGGATCGCCCAATTGGGTAGTCAGGCCTGGAACGAAACTACTGGGTGGCGATGGATGTTTGCTTCGGGAGCGATCCCCTCCCTTGCGTTGCTTGCCCTGCTGACGCTGGTGCCAGAGACTCCTCGATACCTGGAGTCAAAAGGGAGACATGCCGAGGCGGCCAAGGTGTGGATGCGATTGGGAAGCTACCGGAGCGCGCCTGCAGTTCAGGAGGTCGAACAGGAAGCATCGCAAGAGACCGGGCTTTCACTCTTCGGACCGGGAACGCGGCGGCTTACGACGATCGGGATTGTTCTCGCCGTCTTGCAACAAATTACGGGCATCAACGTATTTCTCTATTACGCGCCGGAAATATTCAAACACTTTGGAACTGGAACAGATACCGCGCTGCTGGAAACTGTGGCGGTCGGCGTAGTGAATCTGGTATTTACCTTGGTCGCTATGGGTACAGTCGATCAGTTTGGTCGAAGAAGGCTGCTCATCGTCGGATCGTTGGGTATGGGCCTCTGTCTGATAGTGACCGGGCTAGCGGGCTTGCGCGCCAACCAACAAGGATGGTTGTTGGTTGTGATCTTGGGTTACATAGCCTGCTTCGCCGTCTCTGTCGGTCCAGTCACCTGGATTGTCCTGTCAGAAATATTTCCTACTCGGATACGCGGGACGGCGCTGGCCGTGGCCACCCTTGGTTTGTGGACCGCGAATTTTCTTGTGTCGCAGACCTTCCCCATGATCAGCGAAGCCAGGTTTTTAAAAGTACAGTTTCGTCATGCATTTCCCTTCTTCCTCTATGCAGCTTTCTGCTTTGTGGAGAGCTTGTTTGTGTGGATGTACATACCAGAGACCAGAAATCGCTCGCTTGAGGAGATCGCCGGTTCCTGGGCATCTCCTTCGAAAGTCGCGTCGGTTCCCTGACCCTGAGTACCTCCTTGAACTCCCAGTCGTCAAGAAAGGTATACCAATGCTTACTAGAAGGTCGTTCATCGGAGCTGTACCGGCTCTTTATGGTTTAGCCAAAGCGACGGCGCTGCCAACGGACTCCACGTCCACGGGCACCGAATATCATGTCTCCGAAAATGGAGACGACAGCCATGATGGCTCACCATCGCGGATGCTTCGGACCATCTCCGCGGCCGCTGCTCGTGCCAATCCCGGAGATGTCATCACCGTCCATAAGGGTATTTATCGGGAGCGTGTGACCCCGCCGCGTGGTGGTACTTCTGATGCCAAACGTATTGTCTATCGGGCTGCACCAGGAGAGAGGCCGGTGATTACCGGTGCTGAGATTATGAAGGGCTGGGTTAAAGAGAAGAATGACGTATGGAAAGTATCTATTCCAAATAGCTTCTTCAAAGGATTCAATCCTTACAGCGATCTCATCCACGGAGATTGGTTTGAGCCCAAGGGCCGCCAGCACCACACAGGCGCTGTTTACCTGAACGGTGATTGGCTTGTAGAGGCCGCGAACTTGGAGGATGTGCTTACCGGAGCCGGTCCGGAGCCGCTTTGGTTCGGCCAGGTCGATGACCATGTGACGACCCTGTGGGCGCAATTCAAAGATGTCGATCCTAACCGCGAACTAACTGAGATAAATGTCCGTCAAACGGTCTTCTATCCGGCGAAAACAGGTCTGAGCTACATCACCGTGCGCGGCTTCGTTTTGCGTCAAGCAGCCACACCGTGGGCTCCCCCAACGGCCGAGCAGATCGGGATCGTCGGACCCCATTGGAGCAAGGGCTGGATTATCGAAGAAAATATCGTCAGCCATTCCACCTGCTCAGGCATCTCGCTTGGGAAATACGGGGATGAATTTGATAACACTTCGGCTAACTCCGCGGAGGGCTACGTAAAGACCATCGAGCGAGCGACAAAGTTCGGATGGTCCAGGGAAACTGTAGGTTCTCATGTCGTTCGGGGAAACACTGTTTCCCACTGTGAACAGGCCGGAATTGTCGGCAGCCTTGGTCCCGCTTTCAGCGTAGTGACTGGCAATACGATCCATGACATTCACATTCGGCGTTTGTTCACCGGTGCTGAAATGGCAGGGATCAAGTTCCATGCTGCAATTGACGTCGAGATCAGCCACAACCACATCTATCATACGAACCGTGGCCTTTGGTTGGACTGGATGGCCCAGGGCACCCACGTGCACTGCAACTTGTTTAACGATAATCAGGAGAATGAGGACTTGATGGTGGAGGTTGACCACGGTCCATTCCTTGTCGATAACAACATTTTCCTTTCCGGTACATCTCAGCGCATTGTGTCCCAGGGTGGTGCCTACGCACATAATCTATTCTGTGGTGGCATCAATTTGACTCAATATGACCGGCGTTTGACGCCCTTCATGAAGGCCCACTCCACTGAAGTGGCCGGGCTACACGACAACCCCAGTGGCGATATGCGTTTTTACAACAATCTCTTCGCGCAAGCCGGGGATCTGAGCCCCTATAACCAGGCACAGCTGCCCATGTTGGTGAAAGGGAACGTCTTCCTGGGAACTGCGAAGCCGTCTACTCAGGAAAAAGCCCCCCTGTTCAAGCCAGGCTTCGATCCCGCTATTAAGCTAAACAATACCGATGCCGCTTTTCACCTGGAGATTAACTTAGACAAAACGTGGGCCACTGAGCAGCGCCGCGAGTTGGTCACAAGCGACCTGCTTGGCACGGCTACGATCCCACATCTTCCGTTCGTACGTGCCGACAATACATCCGTCCGTATCGATACCGATTACTCAGGGCGTCCGCGAAACCCGGCCAACCCGTTCCCAGGACCATTTGAGAGCCCAGACGGAGGCAAGCATTCAATCTTGATCCGGTCTGCAAAGGCATGATCCCGCTGCGACTATCGGGTGCAGACACAACAGCCGGCGCAGCGTGGCTTTGCCGAGCGGACCACGCGCCCTTTCACCATATGTACGGGGCACACCGGCGGAAGCGAGGGGATGCTGTGTGCTACCGCCCGAGCCGGCCAGGAGAGAGACGCATAATCTCACGAGACCGCCCGAGAATCTGGCCAGCCATCGCCAACCAACGCACTTACCTCAGCGCTCCCTCAACTCCGTGGTTCGCTCGTATTCTGCGACGACAGGCCCAAAGAGTCGCTAATCGTATACCCGTTCGGAGCGAAGTGACTGGGCCCTTTGGCCTATCTCCTCTTGAATCTCTTGACTGATCCCTCCCTCAAGGATGGAGCTCATAGAGGGTAAGATGGTGGCCCGCGACGAGAGCCAACATGGACCCGTTCGGCGAAAGGGCAAAGGCGTTGCTGGAGTGTTCGCCAGCAGGCAAGGGAATCGAGGCAAGAGGCGACCCATCTTCGCTTCCGAAGACTTCGATCCTTTGCGTCTTGATCATGCTGAAGCGGAAGAGACGCCCTTGATCCCAATTCTCCTCTACTCGAGTCAGCATGAGGGCGACTCTGGCGGAAGCGCTCGAACCTGTGACCGACGCAGGTAGATCCTGACGAGTGGATGTT
>Ga0302324_100021717_pt1 | contig 12508 bp, 9 predicted proteins | sample Palsa_T0_1_FD_201949 | JGI IMG/M metagenome (GOLD analysis project Ga0302324, IMG submission 201949) | Peat permafrost microbial communities from Stordalen Mire near Abisko, Sweden - Palsa_T0_1 | ecosystem: Environmental > Terrestrial > Soil > Palsa > Peat permafrost | place: Sweden: Abisko...
TCTCGGTCCTGGCGGCGATCCTGCACACAGATCCACCGCCGCTGACGGAGGCGCCGCCGGAGGTTGCGCGCGTGGTCGCCGGTTGCCTCGCTAAGCAGCCGGCGAAGCGGTTCCAGAGCATTGCGGAGGTAAAGCAGGCGCTGCAACAAGCCGCGGCGGCTTCCGTCTCGAACCCACCTTCGATCGCCGTGCTTCCGTTCTCCAATCTCAGCGGCGACAAGGAAAATGAATACTTCAGCGACGGCTTGGCCGAGGACATTCTCAATGCGCTGGTCAAGGTGCCAGGTCTGCTGGTGACGGCGCGCACCTCGACGCTGGCGTTCGTTGGCAAGGGACAGGACATCCGCAGCATCGCGCAGGGGCTGAACGTGGAATATATCTTGGAAGGTGGCGTGCGCAAGCTCGGGAATCGCCTGCGCGTGACCGCCCAGTTGATCAAGGCGTCGGACGGATACCACCTCTGGTCCGAGCGCTACGACCGCGAGATGACCGACGTGTTCGCGATTCAGGATGAAATCTCGCAGGCCATCGTCGAAACCCTGAAACTCAAGCTGAGCGGCCAGCCGCTGCTGAAGCGGCCCACCGCGGATCTGGAGGCCTACAATCTCTACCTGCGGGGACGGCATCTATCGGCCCGGCTCAACCCGGAGAGCGTTCGGGTGGCCCGGGAGTACTTCGAGCAGGCGCTCGCACGCGACTCAAAGTACGCGCTCGCCTACGCTGGGGTGGGATACTTGCTGTTCATCGAAGCCGTGTGGGGGCTCGGGGCCCCTTGCGGCATTTTGCCGGACGCGAAACGCGCTTTGCAGAAAGCTCTGGAGCTGGATGGCAGTCTCCCGGTGGCGCATGCCTACCTGGGCAGCGTGCTGGGATATTACGACTACGATTGGACAGGAGCCGAGCGTGAGATGAAGCGGGCTCTGGAGCTGGGCCCGGCCGTCGCCGAAGTCCATTTCTGTTACGCCATGCACTTCCTCCAACCTCTAGGGCGTTTGAAGGAAGCGGAAGTCGAGTTCAACCGGGCCGCGGAGCTTGACCCGCTCTATCATCTGGCGGTGATCGGCTTGGCGGAAAATGCGTATCGCCGGGATGATCCCGACACGGCAATCACTCTAGCGACGAAGGCGCTCGAGTTGGACGCAACCTACTATTTTTCGCACTGGATGCTCGGCCTGGCTTATTTTCTTAAAGGCAACCTCGACAAGGCAGTCGATGCCGTCGAGCGTGCAGCTGGGTTTTCGGAGCGCAACCCTTGGGTGCTGGCTTCGCTGCGCAATCTTTATTCGCGGGCAGGCCGGAACGAAGAGGCGACCGCTGTCTTGCAGGAAATAGAACAGCGCGCGCAATCGGGTTACGTGGCCCCCGGCGTATTCGGAATCATGTGCCTGGGCCTCGGACAGGTGGAACAGGCGCTGGACTGGTATGAGAAAGCTATCGAGGACCGCGACGCCATCGCGCTCTATCTTGCCACCGAGCCCAAACTAGGCCGTCTTCGCTCTCATCCTCGCTACCAGGCCCTGCGCCGCAAAATGCTTCTGCCCGATTGAACCTCAGCTCTTACAACTTCTTGGCGTGCAAGCCTCGACGCCATCTCGTTCCACGAGCGCTCCCCCTGCCAGACCGCTTCGTACCCGAGAGTTCGAAGGGCATTCACGGGAAAGGCGCGCTGCTCTGCCTTGAGCTCTCGGAGACTCACCACGTCGGGCTCAGCTTTCGCTAACCAAGCCAGCAGGTTGTCGAGCCGCTTATTGATGTTGTTAATGTTGAAGGTGGCGAGTTTCAGCGGGTCCCTTTAGAAGTGGCTTCAGTTTTTCCGGGGAACGGCAACGCCGCCCTTTCGGAGAATTCCTGCTTCGACCCGGAAAATGTCCGGTACATTAATCTTGCCGTTCGACCGTTCTTCCATCACAGCTATACTCGTCATGGTTTGCAAAAGTGCGTCCACGCTGTTTTCGATAAACATGCCGATGGGAGCGAGTCCCCCTGTGTCCCGGATGTTTTCCAATACGCCCTCATCCCGCCACAACTGAAATAGGTCATCCCTCGGAATAGGTACGAAGTGCCCCCGCAGCGGCTCGAGAGCCATATCGATCCATGGATAGTCCTCGTGAAGTTCGTTCAACCTTGCCCTTGAGGCTTGACGAACCCCTTCATTGAGGCCAAGGTGATCGACTGCTAGTTCCTGAGGCGAAGGCTGATGCTCAGCAGCCGTCTTCCAAGCAGTCAGAAACGTTCGAGGCGAGCAATTGTTCGCAGCATCACCTAGGTGTAGCGGAACCCAAGTATAGACGCGACCGCGTTTTCGATCCTTACCCATATACTCACCAGCGATCGCTCTAATTAAAACCTCCTGCTGCTGGAGAGCAGCACTAAGGTGGCCCCCAGCCGGGAGGGCAGATTCAGCGTTAAGGCGCCTGCCCAAATCCTTAAGTGCCAGATTTGCACCTGAATCGCGAAGTAGCTCGAAGAGCAAAAGGCCGTAGAGTTCGGATGCTTGCCATGTCAGGTCCACTCGGTCATTTAGAATCTTCGAACTGTCCGGAAAACGGAAAAGTGCTCGGTCGGCAAATTGGTCCACGCGCATGAAAACCTTTGCCCGGATGTTTCGGAACGACTGGAGACCGACCACAGTTAGAAGTAGCCCTTTTGTTAGTTCGCGGATCAGTCCCCACTCGTGAGAAAAGCGATCTAAAGCGTCAAAGACAATTAGAATTGATTCGTCGCGAACCGCCGCCTCATCATCCAGCGCAGTCAACTCGACCGCATAATCACCCGGAAGGGTTTTGAGTTGGTCTAGTGTTTCCAGGATGCTCAACCGCGAACTGGACGGATGGAGAGACCGAATTGCCCGCAGGATGACCGCCCGCCAGACTAATTCCGGGTCATAGCCTGCACTGTGTACGCTCTGAATCTCCTCAATGGTCGGGGTCACGCCGCTACCCCTCACCGACCCGTTGAAACCAATAATTACTCTTGTACGTGCGAGCTTCGGAAACCTGTAGGTGCGCGCAAGACGCTCGCGCACGTCAGAGCTTGTTAGTGCATGAGTCCAAAAGCTTTTTCCCATACCGCGATTGCCGACGACAAGCTGTCGCTTCAAGTCCAGGACGCTGCGATGGCCATCTGGAAAAAAGACGCGGTCGATATCGATCGGCTCGTTGGGCGTAGTGTTTGGCGAAATCTCGAACCTAGCCAAAGCCTCGCGGACAGAGGCCAGATCAACAACCGTTGTGCCGTCTGTCATCCCTGCTCCGATTGTTCAACACCGACGTCGCTAGACTCGATAATAGAATCGATGCCGTCCAAAAACGGACGATAAGCCTGTTCATAAAATTCTGCCAGAAGCTGGTTTGGCGTTTGAACTGGATCGAAATCGACGAAGTTTTGGCTGAATGGAACGATCAGCGGCCAGTGAGGTGCGTCCTTATCGTCAATCTCGAAACTGATGGCGTCGGGGTCACTTTGCTGGTTGCTATCCTCGTCATAAAGGTTGTCAGCGAATAGGTCATACAGGTCGTCTCGAAGACGCGCGGCTGCCAATTCGTCTCGACCCGCCTTGGCGTAAACTGCTTTGAACAAAAGCCGCCACTCCGCGCGCCTTCCGGCGGCGCGGTCACGCTCAGCCAGCAACCTGAGGCCCGCAAAAAGAGCGGCATAGCCTTGAATGGTTTGCCACTGAGCTGCTCCAAAAAGAAGGACGGTTGCACCCAATCCGAGGATGGCCGGCGCCGCAAGCTCCGACAAGCCAGCTCTGCTATCGATCAATACAACGTCATAGGATTCTCGCCCGGCAAAGCGGCGGATCATATCGGAGATCTGGACGGCCACGGCAAGCGAGGCACCGTCGGCGCCGATATCTTCTATCATGGCCCGCGACAGCTTTGGCAGGGTATTGGAAGGGTATTCGATAGCTTGCCTGCCAAGTGCCGGAAGGACGTCGACGCGTCCTCCCCCTGGAGTGGTCAGAGAACTCGTTCCGACAAAGTCCGTAAGATTTTGATCGGAGAGACCGCCCAAGCCGTTCTCGACCAGATAATCGACCGTTCCAAACCGCGGTATCCGCTTTTCATCAAGTAGCATATAACCAATGCCGGGTGCCTCGAGATCGAGGTCAACGATGAGTATGTTCTTATTGCGCCGCGCTAGATCAGAAGCCGTTACAGCGAGTGCCGTTGACCGACCGACACCACCTTTGAGACTGGCGAAGACAATCCGCGGTGGCCCAGCAGCCTCCTCCTTTGGTGCATCTAGCCATGCCGATCCGACGATGCGCCTGTCTAGGAAACGAAAGGTAAATGAATCCTGCTGCATCGGGAAGGCCTCTGGGTCCTTCAGAAGTTGCTTAACGCCAGGCTCATCGTTAAAGGCGATGGCACCGTCCCTTCGCGCATAGGCGCCGAGAACGTCAGCAATCCGCTTTTCGATGTCCACGCGCCGCTCTTCGGACGGTGGCGCCTCCGAAGTGAGAAAGCGCAAGCGACCACTGGAGTCGCGCACAATAAGCCCTTGCTTTAGCACATCGACGCCTAGATGCTCGGCGAGCGCTCGGACGAACGTAGGCAGGGATTCGTCAAAAAAGATATTAGGCGATGCGCTCATACCGCTCCCATCCTAGCAACGAGCCGCTCGGCAGATACCTTCCATGTTTCTACCCAATTTACGTCAATGTCTTTGGTCGGCGCGTAGCGCATCGCAATATCCCAATTTTGGAATAAGCCCGTATCTTCAGAGAATGTCCGCAGTTCTCCGGCGCGGCGCCCCTTGGCCGTTGAGAGCATCGTCTTAAGCACCGGAAAATGCGCAAAGAACGGATCGTCACGACGTTCTGCATTTGGCAGCGGATTCATCCCGCTATCGCGCATAAGCTCCTTAACCGCAAGTTCGCCCGCGAGACCGAAGAGGTATCCCGCGACAGCCTTACACCCCGGCTGCTCGCCAGCGCCGTCCCGTTCATAGAGAATCTGAGCCGCCGTGAGGTGGCGGCGCGCTGCTTTCCTCATGTCTTGCGAATACGCCATTGCTAATCCATAGAACGAAGTTAGATATTAACAGTTTGCCCTGAGACCAAGCATGATCCGGACGAAAATACGGGGACAGACGGGACTGGCCTAATTTCCCATGTTTCCAAGCGCTTAAGTGTCATAACAGAACCGTCATCCCATATGCGTCATGACGATATGTTCCTTCAGGAACACTTGGCCCATCCGATGAACCCCTACGAATAGATCCCCGGGCGCGCATGGCGCGAACGTACGATGTGAACGTTAACAAAACCAGTCCTGCAGAGACGGGCGGATCGGCTATCGGCGGTTTACTCACGAGTGTCAACGACGACCCTAGGGCGAAGCCACCGGAACAGCATCAGGATTCCGGCACGGGTGATCGCTCGGGCTTCGGTCGCGGCTTTCGCCTCAGGACCAACGCGGAGAACAGCGTGATGACGAGCCCAATCGGGAAGGGATGAATGAACGTGAGCGCTGCATTGAAGAACGGGTTTTTGTACAGCTCTTTGTATTTTCTGACCTGCTGAAGTTTTTCCTGGACGGCTGCCGGACTCGCCCCCGAGGCGGTGAGCTTCTGAACCAAATGAGCGCCATATGCGTCCCAGAAACCAGGCAGGAAGTTGTAGTAGATCACTTCCCAGGTTACGACATAGATGATGCAGGATATCAGCGTAATGGAGAGGCCGACGGCAAAGGCCTTTAAAAAGGTAATCTGACCATTGCCGACGTTGTCCCGGTAGGTTCGGATGCCGACAAACACCATCAGGAACGAGAGCACGATGGAGGTGTTGCCGATGATCGCGCCGCGGTCGAAGCCAATCCTGCCGCCGCCATCCCCGCATTTCGTCCGACGGAAAACGGCTCCAGTCTAAGGTCCCGGGCTGCCCCACCCTTTCGCAAAGAACGCGAAAGGATGGGGCAGCCTCAGTTAAAATATGCCACACAGGAAAGGGCCGGAAAGGGCGGGCGAGCCGGTCCACTTTATCGGCAATTTCGATGGCGTCATCTGCCCGTGGCTGACTGGGCTTGTTCCCACCCGTCATTTGTTGGCGTCGATTTTTGCGTCCGCCGGAAACGTGACCACCACGGCATAAGCATAATGTTTGCCCCAGTAAAAATTGCATACTCCCATCGTCTTATTCGGTGAAGAACCGCAATTGAGCCGGTACCAACGGCCAATATAACCGCCAAGCGCCGGTGAAGCTGGCTTTTCCTCGCCGATCTCGCAGTTCGGCAACTTCCTTAAAATACGGCTTTTGAAGATTTCAAACATTAAGTCATCGACCTTCTGTTCCTGTTTCGAAAAGTTGTAAACCACCCCGTAAACATCAGGAGGCGCTACGGTCATCAGCGTGTGAGACTCCCATTGGGTATCAGATTCGGTGACGCTGTCCTGAGGATCATGCGGAAAAAGAACGGCGAAATTGCCGGCGGCGCTGCTGTACTTCTTCCAGCCCTCCGTTTGTCCAAAGAATGGAGCAGCGAGCATCATTACCAGCCCGGAGCATAGAAGCGCTTTGCGTGCCATCCTTCAACCCCTTTTTGGAAGAAATACGCAATACGTGCGATTCTCGCATATCCTACGGCGGGCTGGCTGTGATCTTTCAAGACGTTGTCCATTCGATCGGAACCAGAGAAGGTCGTTGTACCCGCGCTTCGCAAAGTACGCGAAGGACGGGCTACCCTCAGCTGTGGTGGCTTCTGCAGTTTGAAGGCCGGTCCACCCGCCAAGTCCTGACTCCTGCGACGATAACGTCCTTTACCATTCATGATCGATAGGGCTTTGGCGGGATCGACTGTTGTCTTTGGAATCAAGCACACAATCGGCGCACGGCAATCTGACGGCGAGCGGACTTGTCGCGGCTCCTAAGGAATGGTTGACTGATCGGCCGTCAGTCGTCATAAATCAGAATTCGATGTCAAGTCCGCATTCGCCGACCATTCGGTTTGCGGTCAAGCCATCGAGCGCGAATCGCCGGAAACAACAGATACTAATAACGGACAACTATTTACGAACGGTGGGGCGGACTCGAATTCCCTGGGTTATCTATCAAGAACCGTTTACTCGCTTGTCGTCGATTTTTGTAAACGATCGTGGCGCGAACGGTCCGCCGGTTCGATGTGGTAGTGGAGCGTAATGATGGGCAGCGGGCTAGAAATCGCGCCTTCCGATGGCAGTTTTTTTCCCCCCGCTTCTCCCTCTTGCTTCTGCATCACTGCTTGTTCCTCCTCAGTTTGGGCAGCATCCAGATGCAGAGCGCGCGGTGGCGTCATGGTTTGGAGACGCGCCCCACTTGTGTAATCCGATTCCGAAAGGTTCCATCTCGCACGGTATCCGGCAAATTCCGCGCTCATGCGCAACGTGCCAAGTTCCGGAGCATCGATGGTAATGCGCGAGGAAATGTCCGCCTGCATGACTTCCTTGCCATCGGGCAGCTTCACCCGCCGCGCAGTGGACGGCTTAACCGACACCCGGGTTGGCCCTACCTGGATCTCAAGACTTTGGCTGGTTTTTGGCCAAAAGGGTGACTCAACCTCAGCCTGGTCAAACGCGATAACAATCTGCCGGTTGCCGGCGTCGTACAGCTTTTGCCAGTTCGTTCCTCCGAATCCGCCGGTTTCGCTAAGTTGATCAAAAAGGGTGCTGAATTGGCCGTTGTTGGCATCCACGGAAAGAGTGCCCGAGTTCGACGTTTGCCCTAACGGGATATCCGCCCAATTTCCCGTGATCAGGCTGCAGTTTTGGCCTGCCACCGGCAGCGGCTGGGTTCCTCTCTGAGCGCTCGGGTTTGTTCGAAGTGTGTGTATCAGATGGCATGGGCTGCTTTGCAGCGTGCCTTGAAAGACGTTGGCGAACGTCTGGCCTTCGTCGGCGCTGAGTCCGAGCCACCACACGGTGTTGCCGATCTGCCGCACGTAATAAGTGCCGCCATCGTTCGCGGCCCACGCTCCGGTGAGGTTGGCGTAGGGCCTTGGCGCCGTAAAGTCTTGAATCACATCGATGCTGTAGATCGGATGAACTTCCTGGTTTTGATATTGTGGCTGGCTCTCATGACAGTTGTGCCACCAGCCGTGGCCGCAATCCAACACGAGGATGCCGGTCAAACGAACATAGCTACCGGCTCCCAGTGGCACTCCTAGAATTGATAGCAACTGATTGGACTGCCCGTCCTTGTCCAGCGGGCCCTGATATAGCAAATCCCCATCGATCGGTACTCCATTGAGCAGTGTGCTCAAGGTTCCGGTTTGTTGCCAGCCAGGCGCTAGATAGGAAGTAGGAGCCGCGACCGTACCGTCGCACTCGGTCGTGCCGCCATACATGATGACTTCGCCGTGAATCATATTCGTATCATTGAGCTTGTTCTGAAACTCGGTGGCAGTGATATCGTGGCTGGTTTCCCAGTCGTCGCTCCAGAATCCGATCTGCTGGTCCAGATTTGCGCGGTCCACGTGCATATCGAACGTCAAATCGCCATCCGGCGGCCCCTTGTTGTCCAGACAAATAAAGTTGTCATAGCTTCGATAGTTGGAAACGGGATAGGCGACCTTGACGGTGTAGGGATCATTGCTGGGCGTGTAGATGGTGCCAAACATGCTGACAGCCTTACTTTTGACCGGCTTCAGATTGTCGAGCAGCGAGTGGTCGCGAAAGTGGTTCTGGTTCTTTTTTACGTAATCAAAAAGAGTAAAGACATCAAGCTGGGGTATGTTCCAATTCACACGTTCCCAGCTGACGGCGCGATAGGCACTTGGTGCAACCCAGCTTTCCATCTCATTGCCGTTAATCATCAGAGTTAGCGGGCCATAAGTCAGCATCTGCCCTTTTGGAACATCGATGAAATTTCCCGTTAAGGTGTTCCCAGACAGAGTGCCCTGAAAAAGATCAGTGAAGAGCAGGCCTTTGTGCAGATCGCCTAAGCCTGAAATGTAGCTCGTGCTGAATCCTGCCCACCAGACCTGATCGCCAATCTGTCGGATATAGTAGATGCCGCCATCAGTCGCGGCCCATGTGCCGGTCAGGTTCGTTTGCGCAAATGCGGTGGCCGCGGCCGAGATGGCGAGCGCTAAGGCGAAAATATGGAGTCCGCGCATCGCTCCAATACGTGGCGAGGGGCTGCCGGCAAATCCCCGGAGTCGGCGCTGCACGCGCCCCAAATCCAGGATGGTTGTGATTGGCATTGTTGGCCTCTCTTCGAATCAGTCTGCGAGCCAGATCATAGATTGACCACGGCGTCGCGCTACAACGCAGGATACTTCGAAAGAAACCGGAAATAAGCAAAATTGTACCAAGAAGTTGATGATCGGCTGCCTTCGCCAGGACGGCCCTAACTGATTCTTTCACGTCTTCCAGTCCCTTGGATCCTATCCATCATCTCGGACAAGTGCCGGCGAAGGCATGCTCGAGAGACCAGTACTGACAAGCAGACCTCACAGGACTGATCCAGCTATGGAAGCCAGGCTAGTTTCCGGTTTGCCGACAACGCGGCCAGAATCGTCGCATCCGCGTGCAATGTACGGCGCCAGCTATAATTACGCGCACGCTTGGCTCTGACTTCTGGTACAAGACTCGGCTCTATAAAATTCGAATCGCCCTTAGGCGCTGGCGCCATGGGCGAGGCGTATCGGGCTCGGACACGCGCTTCGATCGCACAGTCGCAGTCCATCAAAAGTTGCGAGATTATGCCAGGGATCCAGAAACTACATGCATGCAACGGCGGCAACCCCAGTCATTGAATTCCGTGGTGTCTCCTACGATGTGGCCGGCATTCCAGTTCTTTCTGGACTCAGTTTGCAGGTCTACGCGGGCGAGACCCTCGTTCTGCTGGGACGCAGTGGCTCGGGCAAGACCACAACCATCAAGCTAATCAATAGCCTGCTATTTCCCAGTGCTGGAGAGGTGTGCGTTCGCGGTGTGCCCAATAGAGACGCCGACGTAATTCGCTTGCGACGAAGTATCGGTTACGTGATTCAGGATATAGGCCTGCTTCCTCACTTCACGGTGGAACGGAACATAGGCCTCGTTCCTAGGATCGAGGGCTGGCAACAGAATCGAATCCGCGCGCGGGTGCAGGAGCTATTGCAAATGGTCGGGCTGGCACCGGAGATCGCCGCTCGCTATCCGCACCAGTTGTCAGGCGGGCAGAGGCAGCGGGTTGGGGTGGCGCGAGCATTGGCCGCCGATCCTGAGATCTTGCTGATGGATGAGCCTTTCGGGGCGCTCGATCCCCTCACCCGCGATGAACTGCAACGTGAATTTCTTTTGCTGCAGCAGAGACTCCACAAAACCGTGGTCTTTGTGACCCATGATCTTCGCGAAGGCTTGCGGCTCGGATCACGGATTGCGCTGATGGAGGCAGGACGCTTGGTCACAGTTCTGACTCCCCAAGAATTCCTGCGGTCCACGGATGCATGGGCCTCTGCCTACGTCAGAGCATTTGGCGATGGCCTGGAATCCGCAGCGAATCGAGGAGTGTCATGAACGTTTTTCGCTTCATTTTGCAAAACCATGAACAAGTGCTGGGGCTTACGATAGAGCATCTTTGGCTGGTTGGGATTTCCACATTGATCGCGGTGCTCTTGGGCGTGCCGCTAGGTATCGTGATCGCCCACTGGCCCCGGCTAAACAAGCCCGTGTTGGTAAGCGCGAACATTATTCAAACCATCCCGAGTCTCGCTCTTTTCGGGTTTCTGTTGCCCGTGCCCTGGCTGGGTGCGCGTGCGGACCGTTTGGCGATTCTGGCACTGACACTCTACGCTCTGCTGCCCATCATCAGGAACACGTATGTCGGCATCCGTGGAGTTGATCCCGCTGTCGTGGAGGCGGGTCGAGGCATGGGGCTCACCGATTCGCAGCTTTTGTTCCAGGTGCAGCTACCCCTGGCCCTGAGTGTGATCCTCTCGGGCATTCGAGTGGCAGTAGTCATTTCGATTGGGCTGGCCACCATCGCGGCAGCAATTGGCGCCGGAGGTCTTGGAGAACTTATCTTTCGAGGTCTCGCCATGGTCGACGACCAAGTCATCCTGGCGGGGGCCATTCCAGCGGCCGTCCTGGCGCTCGCGGCGGATATTGGCGTGGGGCAACTGGAAAGGCGTCTGCGGCCGCAATGAGGGTTCTTCGATTGGCTCTCCGGATGCTGGCGCTTTCAGGGGTAGCCTTGCTGCTACCGTCTTGTTCGCCGTCGCATGCTGATCGCATCGTCATCGGTTCGAAGAATTTCACAGAGTCGTTCATCCTGGGCGAGCTCATGGCTCAGGAGATTGAGGGCCATACCAACCTCAAGGTGGAACGGCGCTTCTATCTGGCCGGAACCTATATCTGTCATCAGGCGATGCTCGCCGGACGAATTGACGTGTATCCGGAATACACTGGCACCGCGGTCACCGCCATCCTCAAAGAGAAGGCCAGCAGCGACCGGCAGCAGGTCTATCGCCTGGTCAAGAGTGAATACCAACGCCGTTTCGGCCTGACTCTAGGTGAGCCCCTTGGGTTCAACGATACTTTTGCCATGGAAATTCGAGGTGAGGACGCTCGCCGCCTGAACCTGCAGACTTTATCGCAGGCAACTGTGTTTTCTCCCCACTGGCACGCCGGATTCGGCTACGAATTCATGGAGCGCCCCGACGGCTATCAGGGCCTGACCGCGGCCTACGGGCTGCACTTCGCTGCGCCGCCACGCACCATGGACCTGGGTTTGTTGGCACGGGCACTGAAAGATCACCAGATTGACCTAGCCGCCGGAAACACCACTGACGGCCTGATCGCCGCGCTCGATTTGTTTGTTCTTCAGGATGACAGGCACTACTTTCCTCCTTATGAGGCAGTCCCGGTCATGCGTCAGGAAACTCTGCGCCAGCACCCGGAGGTCGCGGAAGTCTTACGCCACCTGGCGGGAGAGATTTCCGACCAAGAGATGCAGCAACTGAATTACGCGGTGGACGGCCAGCATCGAGGTGCGAAAGAGGTGGTACGGGAGTTTCTCACGAAGAAAGGACTCTTACCGTGATAGCCGGCACGCTCTCCACTGTAAGCATGGCGCTGCCATTGACTCGATCCGGATTTCCGTCAGTGGCTGGTTCAAGGGCTGATGAAAGATGTAGTAGCTGAAGCAGCAGCGATGGAACCCTGGCGCTCGTCTCGAAGCAAAGCAACATCAAACCGGATAAGCTGACGACTTATGTCCTGGCCAGCACCGACTTGCTCCCGGCAAAGTAGGCGCCAGTACCTCTAGCTATCAACCTGTCGCTTCGATAACTTAGTTTCGATACTCAGCTTCGATAGCTTAGCTTCCATAACTTAGCCTCGATCGTTTAACTTTGGACAAGGTCTGGAGCCAAATGTGATGTAAAGGCCAAAATAAAAGGCCCAACTCATCGAGTTGGGCTGGGAAGTTGGGTAACGTCTTTTTCGAGGTGGCTGATTGAGCGGAAATTAGGTAGCCGGACGCGCCTGCCTCCCATTTTCAAGGGATTTAAGAACTGGCGGAGAGAGTGGGATTCGAACCCAC
>Ga0302324_100021718_pt1 | contig 12508 bp, 11 predicted proteins | sample Palsa_T0_1_FD_201949 | JGI IMG/M metagenome (GOLD analysis project Ga0302324, IMG submission 201949) | Peat permafrost microbial communities from Stordalen Mire near Abisko, Sweden - Palsa_T0_1 | ecosystem: Environmental > Terrestrial > Soil > Palsa > Peat permafrost | place: Sweden: Abisko...
TGCTTGTCATAAGCATCGTCCAGGGGCATGCGCCAAACTTTCTCGCCGATCGTGAGGCCGGCGGCGGTTATCTTCTGACAAAGTCCGTCATCGTTACTGAACATTCCGGCATGTTCATGACCAAGCCCAATAATGATCGCCCCGGTCAATGTCGCGAGATCGACCATGAATTTCGGATCGAACTTCTCTTGCGCATACCAGATCACATCCGCCAGTACAAGCCGTCCTTCGGCGTCAGTATTGATCACTTCGATCGTCTGACCCGAATAACTTTTCACGACGTCGCCCGGCCGTTGTGCCGTGCCGGAGGGCATGTTCTCGACGAGGCCCACAAGGCCGACCGCGTCGACTTTCGCCTTGCGTCCGGCGAGCGCCGCCATCAGGCCGACCACCGTTCCGGCGCCGGCCATGTCCCATTTCATGTCTTCCATGCCGCCGGCGGGTTTGATGCTGATGCCGCCGGTATCGAACGTCACGCCCTTGCCGATGAAAGCGACCGGCTTGTCCTTGGCCTTGCCTTTACCGCCGTTGCCGTTGGCGCCATTCCATTGCATCACGACCATGCGCGGCTCGTTCGCGCTGCCTTGTGCCACGCCAAGGAGCGCCCCGAACCCGAGTTTTTGCATCTCTTTCGGTCCAAGCACCTCGACCTTCAGGCCCAGTGCGGTGAGCTTTTTGCAACGCTCCGCCATCTCAGCCGGGTTGAGGACGTTCGGCGGTTCGCTGACCAGGTCTCGGGTCAGGTAAACCCCATCGGCGACCGCTTTGTTTGATTCCCATACGGAACGAGCTTTGGCCGTATCGGCGGTCAACACCGTGAGTTTCGTCAGCTTCGGTTTGTCCTCGGGTTTTTCCTTGGTGCGATACCGATCGAACCGATAGGCTTTCAATACGGCGCCCAACGCGACATCGGCGGCCTGCGCGGACGACAGCGTGCCAGTGGCGATGGCGGCCGTGCCGTCGTGCGACAATGCCGCGACCGCGGCACCTCCGGCTTCGGTCACCCCCTGATCCGTGATCTCCGCCGGCTTACCCAGACCGATGACGATGACGCGGCTCAGGTCGGCGCCGGGCGCGAGAATGGTCACGGTCTTGCCCTTGCCGCCTTTGAAGTCGGCGACTTCGAGCGCGCGTCCGATCGCACCGCCGGTGACTTCGTCGGCATGCTGCCACGGTCCGGATGGCTTTTCGCCTTCGTGCACAAGCAGCACCAGCGCGCCGGATTTTGGCAAGGACGGCCTGACGAAGGCGATGTCGAGCATGGTCTGGTAACCCCCCGGATTGATCCCGGACCGGACAATAGACCGAGACCCCCCATTTTGCCATTGGGCTTTCGCCATTGGAGGCTCGTCGTTTCGGTTTGTTATTGGGGCTTTGTCATTGGGGGGCTTTGCCGCGGCGGGACGGGCAGGTATTGCACAAGTATGACAGAGACGCTGCTTGCCAATCCGGACGGCATCGCGCGTGCGGCCGAATTGTTGCGCGCCGGCTCGCTTGTTTCATTCGGAACTGAAACGGTTTATGGACTTGGCGGCGACGCGACCAACGCGGCCGCGGTGGCGGCGATTTTCGCGGCGAAGGGTCGGCCCAGATTTAATCCCCTGATTTGCCATTATCCCAAGGCAGAGGCGGCGTTCGAGGATGTCGAGCCGACGTCCCTCGCACGTTCGCTCGCTGCCGTGTTTTGCCCAGGACCACTGACGATGGTGCTGCCGAGACGGGCGGGGTGTGGGGTTTCGCTGATCGCGGGGGCGGGATTGGATACGCTGGCGATCCGAGTGCCGGCGCATCGCGTCGCGCTGGAATTACTGACAGCGGTCGACCGTCCGGTGGCCGCGCCGTCGGCCAACCGATCGGGTCAGGTCAGCCCCACAACCGCGGCGCACGTGCTGGAGGGATTGGAGGGGCGCATCGCGGCGGTGCTCGACAGCGGGCCGTGCGATGTTGGCGTGGAATCCACGGTGCTCGATCTGTCCGGTGAGCGGCCGTTGCTGCTTCGGCCTGGCGGTGTGACGGTAGAAGCGATCGAAGCGGTCATTGGGCCGATCGCATATGGCATCTCGCCCGCCGGTGCGCGAACGTTACGATCGCCTGGGCAGTTGGCGTCGCACTATGCGCCGTCGTTGCCGATGCGTTTGGACGCGGTGTGTGCCTCGAGCGATGAAGCTTTGCTCGCGTTTGGACCGCCTTGCGAGGGCGGCGACGTGATCTTTCAATTGAGCGAAGACGCGGATGTGATCGAGGCGGCGTCTCGGTTGTTCGACGGCATGCGCTGGCTGGACGCGGAGGGCCAACGCCGCGGCCTGAGCGGCATCGCGGCCATGCCGGTGCCCGAGGTGGGACTTGGGCGGGCGATCAACGATCGGCTTCGCCGTGCGGCGGCCCCTCGCGGTTGATCTTGCGGCGGGTGCGAGCCCGGACGAAGATCGCCGCACGTCGTCAGAACGGGAGGAACCAATGCGTCTGAAAGACAAAGTCGCCATCATCAGTGGCGGCGGCCACGGGATGGGAGAGTGCGAGGCACGCCTGTTCGCGCACGAGGGTGCCGCTGTCGTGATCGCCGACGTGATCGAGGAAGGCGAAGCGGTCGCCGCCGATATCGGCGCCGGCCAGGGAAGGGCTCGGTTCATTCGATGCGACGTCACATCGGAGACCGATTGGCGGAATGTCATTGCCGAAACGATCCGGCAATTCGGCAGGTTGGATATCCTGGTGAACAACGCCGGCATCAGTGGCAGCGCGGTCGGCGATCACGACGATCTGGCCGGCTGGAAGAGGCTGTTGGAGGTCAATGCGACCGGGGTCTTTCTGGGCACGAAACTGGCGGCGGCCGAGATGGTCAAAGCGGGCAGGGGATCGATCGTCAATATTTCCTCGATCATGGGGTTCGTGGCCAATGCCGAGGGACATCCGGGTTACTCGGCGTCAAAAGGCGCTGTGCGGCTTTATACGAAGGCGGCGGCCTGTCGATACGGACCGCATGGCGTGCGGGTAAACTCGGTGCATCCGGGGTATTTGCCGCCGATGCTGAACGCGACGAACCAGGCGATGCGTGCCTCGAAGATCGAGGCGACACCATTGCGCCGATTGGGCGAGCCGATCGACGTGGCGAACGGCGTGCTGTTCCTGGCGTCGGACGAGGCGTCGTTCATTACCGGAACGGAACTGGTGATTGACGGGGGGTTCCTGGCCCAGTGAGGGAGCGCGGGGTATCGCGATGTTGGTGGCACTGGCGTGAGGCGGGGTGGGTCCGGCGGGATTTTTGTGATCCGGGTACGACCTGATTGGGGCCGCGCGGTATGAAAGAAAGGAATTTATCACCACGAAGTCACGAAGAGCACGAAGATCGCTATTAAACAGACGGCTCTGAAAGCGACCCATGCTTTTTAATATCGACCGCTCAAATGACTGGCTCTTCGCACAGTCGCCAATCACGTCATGGCCAGCCATCTATTGCCGCACGGTGCAGCGATAGGTCCCTCGGACGATCCCCCGATCAAGCCGGGTTATGACGGGTTCGCATTGGAGAGCCAATGGCAGGAGCTGTTGGTATCAACAATAAACTTCGGGTGCTTCGTGGCTTTGTGGTAATTTAATTCCCAGGTCGGTACGGGACGGGTCCAAAGGTCATCCGCACTGACGTCGACATCCCTCAAATTGACGCGACGGAACGCGGGGGCCGTGGGCGTTGTCACCCTCCCGGCCAACCTCACGCCTTGACCAGCGGACACGCGCCCTCGGACAGGGGGCGAAACGCTTCCTCGGCCGGGGTGGTCGCGATCAGCTTGTAGACGTCCCATTCCTGCTTGCTTTCCGATGGCTTCTTCACCTCGAATAAATACACGGGATGGATCTTCCGTCCGTCCTCGCGAATGCGGCCGACACCGAAACAATCATCGTCGGTTGGCATTTTCTTCATCTGCGCGACGGTCGCCGCGCCATCGGCCTTCGCCGACGCAGCGCCCATGGCCTGAACCGCCTTGAGATAATGCAGCGTGCACGAGTAATTGCCGGCCTGCGCCATGCTCGGCCACAGTTGCACCTTGGGTTGAATCCGTTTCTGGAACGACCGCGTCCGATCGTTCAGGTCCCAGTAATACGATTCCGAAAGCCGCATTCCCTGGGCTCCCTCCAGCCCGATCGAACGAACGTCCTGCGTATAGGCCACCATCGCCGCGACGCTCATCGTCTTGTTAAGGCCGAACTCGGCTGCCTGCTTGACGACGTTCACCAAATCGGCGCCCGCACCGCAAAACCCCAGAACCTTGGCGCCGGATGCCTGGGCTTTCACCAGCTGAGCGGAATAATCGGTTGTCTCCGGGAACGGATAGGGTTCGCCGCCAAGTACCTTGCCGCCCGCTTCGAGGACGAAGCGCGACGCGTCACGCTGCAACGCCTCACCGAACGCGTAGTTGGGATACAGCATGTACCAGGTGTCTCCGCCGGCCTTGACCATCGCACCGCCGGTGGATTTCGCTTCCATATACGTGTCGTACACCCAATGGATCGAGTTCGGCGTGCACGCCTTGCCGGTCAGGTCCGAGGTCGCCGTACTGGTGGCGATCATGACCTTGTTCTTCTCCTTGCAGAGCGACGCCAACGCCAGTGCCGCCGAGGATGCCGCGCAATCCATCACGATATCGCAACCCTGTTGATCGAACCATTGCCGTGCGATCGACACCGCGATGTCGGGCTTGTTCTGGTGGTCGGCCGACAACACCTGGACATCGAAACCGTTCGCGCTGAATTCCAGCACCGCCTGTTTCGTGCAGATGACCGAGGTCGGGCCGTTAAGGTCGCGGTACGGTCCCGACTGATCGTTGATCACCCCGATCGTGACGAGCGGCCTTGCCTGCGCGCGCGCGCGAAACACGGGAAGAGCGGCGGTCGCGGCGGCAGCCGAAAGCGCGGCGCGGCGGGTAAGGCGCATGTGGACGAACTCCATCTGGCTTATTGGGACGAGAATTTATCGCTGGTGGCGTGGTATTTCTCAAGGCCGCGATCGTGAGGGGAGGTATCAAGATGAACCCTTTGAGTGTGCGGGCTCATTCCGACCTTGAATGGATGGCGATCTGGTTGGGTCCGTGTCCAGGGCAAGTACCGCGAAGGTTTCATCTGGGAGAAGCCAAAAAGCCAGAGGGCCAGAGATCTCTTTGCCATTCAACCGTCGGCGACCTCCGATCCGGCGAGTTTTCTGGTGCGCGGCAGCGACCGTTGCCGTTTGTCCGCGCAACGGCGAGGCGGGCACCGACTGATTGACTGCCTTTTTATTCTGGTCCGTGCATCACACGGTGAAACCCGCCGCGGACCGATCAATTGGCGCCTGTTTCTCGGGCCCTCTGGCTTTCTGGCTTCTCCCGGATGAAACCTTGCGTTCGCGAGCACATTCCGAACAGGAAAGGGTGGCAACCAGCCTTGCGCGGCGCTTCACCCGAGCGTGGGTGGACGGAACGTGTAGCCGGCCTGCTCGAACAATGAGGCAGCCATGAGTGTCATCCGGTCACCGTAAATCGGCCCCGTGATCTGCACGCCCAAAGGCAGACCGGCTTTTGTAAATCCGATCGGGACAACTGTCGCGGGCAAATGAAATCCGGCGGTCAGACCAGGCCAGAACAGCATGTCGTTGTAAGCGATGATGCGACCGTTGACGGTGACCCGGCGTTCCCAGACAGGTCCGGTTTGAATGTGGCGCGGCGCTCCGCCCAAGGGGGGCGGCGCATCGGCTGGCCGCATGATCGACGCGCCTTCCTGCATGTGCGGCAGCGCGGCGGAACTGATCACCGGGCTTAACAATACGTCCCAGTCACGGAAAAACGCACTCCAGATCCGCCGCAGCTTCATGCGTCTCTCGTTCAGTGCCAGCCAGTCCCGATGGAGGATATCGGTCGTGCGCGCCATGACCGCGTCGGCCGACATGTCGTTCGGATCGTGCGTCTCGAGGTATTTTCGTTTCGACTCCAGTATCGCCTCGGTTGCCCGCGCGCTCCAGGCCGAGTCGAGCGCCCGGAGATAGAGATGAAACGCCTCCACCGCATCGAACGCCGGGCGAGCGGTGCGGCTTACCGTGCAGCCCTCGCGTTCGAGACGCTCGGCCATGGCGTCGATCGCGGCGACCGTTTCGGCATCCGTTTCCTGGCCTGGTTCATGCGACCACACCGCGACGCGCAGCGCCTTCAGGCTGGTCACGCGCGGGCGCGGCAGATTGTAGGTCAACCCCGTCTCGTCCGGATCGGGTCCCGCCAGCAGGTGCAACGCCACCGCCAGATCGTCCGCCGAGCGCGCCATCGGTCCGATTACCGCGATGTCGACGGGTGCCGCCAAACTCGTTTCATAGTCAGTATAGTTGGAGCATAGTGTCCAGGTCGGCTTGTGGCCGAACACGCCGCAATAATGCGCGGGCACACGGATCGATCCGCCGATGTCGCTGCCGATTTCCAGCCCGGTCAAACCCGCCGCCAGCGCGGCCGCCGAGCCGCCCGACGACCCGCCCGGGGTATGATCGCGGTTCCAAGGATTGCACGTCGTACCGTACACCGGGTTGTAGCTCTGCCAGTCGGCGAGATCGACCGGCACGTTGGTTTTGCCGAAGATCACCACGCCCGCCGCCTCCAACCGCCGCACAGCGATCGAGGAGGATTTCGCACGATGATCCCTGGCCTCCGGATGGCCGCGGGTCGTCGGCAGGCCGGCGACGTCGAAGCTCTCCTTCACGGTCATCGGCACGCCGAACAGCGGCGCCGAGCGGTCGGTCGCGCTGTCCAGCGCACGGGCCCGATCGCGGGCGCGGTCGAAATCCCTCACGACCACCGCGTTGATCGGCCCATCCAGCCGCGAGATGCGCGCGATATAATGATCCAGCAGTTCCAGACAGCCGATTTCGCGGCGCCTTGCCATGTCGGCAAGCTTAACCGCCGGCAGATATGTCGGGTCCATGCGCGTTTTCCTCAGCTCAGGCTGGCGAGGATCATAGCGAGTGACGATGCGCGGAACAAAGTGGTGCGAAGTGCAGTATCGATCGCACCCATGGGCACATTACAGGCCCGTCACTATTCGGCGGCGACGCCCTGAGTCTTTACCAGCGGGATCGCGGCGGGCATTTCGACGTCGATTTCCAGCGTCGATACCTGATCGCCGCGGTCAAGCTTTATATTTACCTTGTCACGATCGACCTTGATATGTCTCGCGATGACGTCGACGATTTCCTCGCGCAACAGGTTCAACAGGTCGGAATGACTTCCCGCCATTCGCTCATGCGCGAGCAAGACCTGAAGCCGCTCCCGCGCGACGGGTGCCGAACGCTCGCGGCGGAACAGAGCCATCAGGTTCATGCGACTCTCCGTCCAAACAGCCTTCCCATCAGGCTCTTGCGCTCCAGAGGTACGACAAGATCGAAATGCTCCCCGCGCAAGCGTCGCGCCGCGTCGAAATAGGCTTTCGCGGCGGGACTCGTGGGATTGTTGAGGGTCACCGGCGACCCGAGGTTGGAAGCGTTCAGCACGTCCACGCTTTCCGGCACGATGCCCAGAAGCGGGATCGACAATATTTCCAGGACGTCTTCGGTTTTCAGCATCTCGCCGCGGGCCGCGCGGGCGGGATCGTAACGGGTCAGCAGAAGATGCTTGTCGATCCGCTCGTCCCGCTCCGCTTTTAGCGTCTTCGAGTCGAGCATGCCGATGATGCGATCGGAGTCGCGCACCGAGGACACCTCGGGGTTGGTGACGACGACCGCGACATCGGCGTGCCGCATCGCCATCATCGCGCCTTTCTCGATCCCGGCCGGGCTGTCGCAAATGACCCAGTCGAATTTTTCGCGCAATTGGTCGATGATCTTCGCGACTCCCTCGTCGGTGAGCGCTTCCTTGTCGCGAGTCTGCGAGGCGGGTAACAGTGACAAGTTGTCAATGCGTTTGTCGCGGATCAGTGCCTGCGCCAGCTTCGCGTCGCCCTGGATCACGTTGATCATGTCGTAAACGACCCGTCGTTCCGCGCCCATCACCAGATCGAGGTTGCGTAGCCCGACATCGAAATCGACGACGACGACATTTTCCCCCGCCTGCGCCAACGCCGCACCGAGAGCGGCGGTTGACGTGGTCTTGCCGACGCCACCCTTACCGGAGGTCACGACAAGGACTTTGGTCATTTTCTTTCCTTTCCGCTTCAGTCGAACCCAGTTTAGTCGATCGGGGTGATTCGCATCTGGTCGCCGTCGAGCCAGGCACATGAGGGACCGCCGATTCGCTCCGGCGGCATGTCTTCCGCTGTTTGATACACGCCGTCGATCGCTACCAGTTCGGCGTGCAGCTTGCTGCAGTAAATGCGGGCTCCGGCACCGCCGGACAACCCGGCGATGGCTCGGCCGCGTAACGCGCCGTACACGTGGATCGAGCCGCCGGCCACCACTTCCGCTCCGGATGCGACCGAGCCGATGACCGTGATGTCGCCGCTCTCGAACGCGATCGACTGGCCTGATCGCACGGAATGATCGACCAGCAGCGATGGAGGTTCGGACTGGGCCGGCTCGGTTCGGGTCGGTGCCGACTGTGTTGGCGGCGGTTCGGGTGCGGCTTGTGGCGGCGGCGCGTAGTGTGGGGCTGCTTCCGGGATTTCGACCGGCTTCCCGGGCTTGCCCGCGCCGGGGAGCTGGCGTCCCCAGGGCTCGAGCCCAGGCCATGACGGGTGCGCGCCTTCGAGGCCGATGATGTGAATGCCGCGGGCGGCGATTTCGTGCATCAGTCCTGCGACGTTAGGCGTTTCTCTTGGCAGGGGCCCGACATCGACAATGACCGGCCGGCCATCGAAAAAGTTCGGCGCCCGCTCGATCTGCGCATCGAGCGCGGCCAGCCAACCGGGCAATGGCGATTCCGGGGTCAGAACCAGCGCCATGATGGAGCGGCCGCGCAGTCGGATGAAGGGGCGAGTCTCGGTCATCGTCACTCCGAATCGGTAGAGCGCCGGTCAGGGCGGGTCAATGGGAATCACTCCTCCGACCACAAAATACTGTGGATAAGAGAGAATTGGACCACTACCCCTGGTCCTGGGCTGCGCCATGCCAACCCGCCCCGTCATGACCTTCGGAGGTCAGGGGGTGATCGACCGGGCCTGCCGCCGCGGAGAATGACCTTGGTTCGGAACGCCCGGTCGAGCCAGGACATGATGGTGGGGCGAATCGGGCTCGACGCTGGTCGATCCTACGCGAGCCCCTCGTAAAAATCATGGCCCTTGTCGTCCTTGACGATGAACGCGGGGAAATTTTCTACCTCGATTCGCCAGACCGCTTCCATTCCGGGTTCGGGATATTCCAGCACCTCGACCTCGCGGATGCCGTTTTGCGCCAACCGTGCCGTGGGTCCGCCGACCGAGCCGAGGTAAAAGCCGCCATGGCTTCGCGCGAACCCTTGACCGCCTTCGACCGGTTGCCTTTGGCGAGCATGACCAGCGACGCGCCCGCCGCCCGGAAGTCGGTGACATAGCGGAATCTTCTCCGACGGCGCCGCGCTCTGGAGCCGAACAGCACGACGCGATCCGGCGTGGGGCCATAGGGTTCCGCCAAGGCGTCGGGAGCTTTCCAGTATGGGGTTGATGGTAACGGCACGAATCGCGGGTTCACGGCGGGACGGCAGCAGGTTCGCTCATGATGCCGGATCTTCGTCGGTGTCCGTCAGCGGCTACGAAAATCCTGATCCGGAAATGACGAAGCGTCCGGAACCCGGATCACAATCATTCCGCGCCCGGCGCTTTGATGACACAGATCGCAGGCTTCGGTGAGTTGCCCATAAGCCTGCGTGAAACCCGCGGCGTCAGCGTGTTTGATTGCCGCGGAAAGGTCTGCCATCGGCTCCCGCGTGACCGCCTGAATTGTCTCGGCCACCGCGAAATCGTTCCATCGCCGGGACAGCCGCGCGATGCGGTCGAAAGACTCTTGAAGCTCACCCAATTCGTAGGCGGCGTATGGCCAGTTTTTTTCCTGCCCCGCCACCCCGAGCTTGGTATGACGCGGCTGCAAGGTCGCGAGCATAAGATCGCCCAGACCTGGTGCCGTCGCTTGTTGAACCCGCCGCACGAGAAGGGGTTTGGCGTACCAGAGGGCGGCGACGGCCAACACAATACATAACGCCAGCGGGATGACCGATCGTTTCATTGTACTCTCCGTTATTGAAGGAGTTGAGCAGCCAGCGCCGGCGCCGGACAAAGTGAGAGCGTGCTTGCCGGCACGCGCCCGCGGAGTATCACGTGCGTTGCGGCTGACCTTCCGGCGCTGGAAAATTCGCCCTCGCTCTGCTCAGCTTTGACCTTGCTCGTACCATCCACGCGAGCGTCGGACGATGTGAACCACCGACAGCATGACCGGCACTTCCACCAGCACACCGACGACCGTTGAAAGCGCCGCGCCTGACTGGAAGCCGAACAAGGCGATCGCCGTTGCCACGGCCAGCTCGAAGAAATTGCTCGCGCCGATGAGGGCCGAAGGCCCGGCCACGCACCATTCGACGCCGAGACGGCGGTTGAGCCAATAAGCCAACCCCGCGTTGAAATAGACCTGTATGACGATTGGCACCGCCAGCAGCGCGATGACGATCGGCTGGCGCATGATCTGTTCGCCTTGCAGGCCGAACAACAGCACGAGCGTCAGCAGCACCGCGGACAGGGACAGCGGCGCGAGAGTGCGCAGCGTCCGCGCCAGCGCCGCCGGGCCGCCACTCCCCAGCGACAAGCGCCGCCAGAGCTGCGCCACGATCACCGGCACGACGATGTAGAGGACGACCGATAAAATGAGTGTGTCCCACGGTACCGTGATCGAGGACAGACCGAGCAGCAACGCCACGAGCGGCGCGAAGGCAAACACCATGATCGTGTCGTTGAGTGCGACCTGCGACAGCGTGAAATGCGGCTCCCCGTCCACGAGGTTCGACCACACGAACACCATCGCCGTGCAGGGCGCGGCCGCCAACAGGATCAAACCGGCGATGTAGCCGTCAATCTGTCCCGCCGGCAGGAGCGGCCGGAACAGATAGCCAATGAACAGCCAGCCAAGCAGCGCCATCGAAAACGGCTTGACCAGCCAGTTGACCCCGACCGTCGTCGCGATGCCGCGCCAATGGCTTCGCACCTGGCTGAGGGCGGCGAGATCGATCTTGAGCAGCATGGGAATGATCATGAGCCAGACCAGCACCGCGACCGGCAGATTGACCTGCGCCACCGTCGCTGTGCCGAGCGCGCGGAACACGCCTGGCACGGCCTGCCCGAGCGCGATGCCGACGATGATGCAAAGCGCGACCCAGAGCGTCAGGTAACGCTCGAATGTTCCCATTGACGGGGCTTTGCCCGGCGAGACGGCAACCGCGTCGCTCATGATGCCTGGTCCTCGGCGGTGTCGGGGCGCATCCGGCCGATGGCTTCCACATGCCGGGTAAGCGCCATGCGATCTAAAGAGGCAATCGGCAGGCTGATGAAAATCTTAATGCGCCGCTCAAGCGCACGAAACGCATCGCGGAATGCGAGCACGCGCTCAGCGTCGGAACCATCGACCGCCGCCGGGTCGGGAATGCCCCAATGCGCTGTAATCGGCTGGCCCGGCCAGACCGGGCAAACCTCGCCGGCGGCCTGATCGCAAACCGTGAATACGAAATCCATCGCCGGCGCGCCCGGTGCGGCGAACTCGTTCCACGATTTTGACCGCAAGTCCGCCGAGGTGAGACCGTGTTCCGCCAGCAGCGTCAGCGCGACCGGATGCACTTCGCCTTTCGGGTAGCTGCCGGCGCTAAACGCATTGAACGTTCCCTTGCCCTCGTCCCGAAGGATGCACTCGGCGAGAATGCTTCTCGCCGAATTGCCCGTGCAGAGAAACAGCACGTTGAAGGTGCGAGCGACCATGGACCGTCACTCGGCCGCTGTCGCACAGCAGGCGGACGCCGGAGCAGGGGTACAGCAACAAGCTGTCGTTGCCGCCGACGGAGCATTGCCGCGAGAGGCTTCGGCCTGAGCGGCCCTGAACCCGCGGTCGCCATAGACGGTCGCCTCGCCGCGGGTGAGGAACGCCTCCCAGTTCACACCGGCCGGATCAGTGATCCACGACTTCTTGGACTGGTGGTAGCAGCACGTCACCGCGCCATGTTCCAGTACAGGCCCCTCGGCGGCTTGCAGGCGGCCGTAAACCTCGGTCAGCTCTGACTCGTCCTCGACCTGAATACCGAGGTGATCGACGCCGGCATTCGCCCGACCGCGCGCGGAGATCGCGAAATTGACGCGGGGATCCTCCGGCATCCACTTCGCATAGTCGGATTTAGCGACCGTCGGTTCGGTGACGAAAAGAGTGCTGTAGAACCGGATTGAGTGAGCCAGGTCGTCAACGGACACGTGGACATGCAGACGCTTCATGCTGATCTCCTGTTTCTCCTGGTGACAGATGCAACGGGCGGGACTGCCGGGTCGCAGAGAGGCGCACAGACCTGCGTCGAGCCGCGCCCGCAGCAGTTCTCCGTGAGGTAGCCGAGCAAGTCGTTCATGGCGG
>Ga0302324_100021719_pt1 | contig 12508 bp, 8 predicted proteins | sample Palsa_T0_1_FD_201949 | JGI IMG/M metagenome (GOLD analysis project Ga0302324, IMG submission 201949) | Peat permafrost microbial communities from Stordalen Mire near Abisko, Sweden - Palsa_T0_1 | ecosystem: Environmental > Terrestrial > Soil > Palsa > Peat permafrost | place: Sweden: Abisko...
TAAAAGGCCAGCAATAGCATGGGTAGATGTCTTTGAGAGCTTTCTCTCACCAGACCCCAGACTTCCCGGACTGCGTTTCAACCTTCCGCTGTAACCGAAGGCGCTCGACGGAGGCACCATCAACCTCAAGGATGTCGTTGGGGAACCGACCGAGTGAACGCTTGAGCACCCGAACAGTGTTTAAGACCTTGGGGACACGTCGCAGGATCGAAACCGGAGTGCTCCTCATCTCGCGAATGTCGATGGGAATTTCCTCGATGCAAATGCCTAGCCGCCAAGCAAGAAGCACGATTTCCGTCTGGAACACTTCATCGCTCGAGAGCGCAGTCCGGCATAGCCTCTTTGCGCAGTTCGTCTCTATGCTTTTTAGACCGTGCGTGTCAGTCCCCGGGTAGTCAAGAAAAAGACGGAGGAAAATCACGTTATAGATTGCTGTCAAAGCGCGCCGCTTGAGTGGCCGTCGGTCAACCGATTCGGGATGCCTTTTTGACCCAACAATCAGCTCAGCTCGTTCTGCGCGAAACACTGCAATTGATTTGACAACGAACGTCACGTCAAGGAGGTCGGATTCCAGGATCGAGAGGTGTGTGCCTCTGCTCTCTAACATTCCGAGCTTTATGGCTTCACCGTAACTGCCCTTCGAAAGCGTACATATCCTTACCACGTTCGGAAATGTTTGTTCCAATCGGCGACAAGCATCTAATGTGTTATCAGTCGAGCCATTCTCTACAATTATGATCTCCAGTAGTATCTCTGCCATCTCACGTGGAAGGCTTTCGATAAATCGAGTCACCTGGCGCTCGATATTCACGGATTCGTTATGAGCCGGTATGATTACACTGTATTTCATTGACCTGCCTCCAAAACTGCCGCTCGAGCAGACTCCATAGAATCTTCCATGCTGGTGTAGTCCCAAAGACCGTAACGCCCTATCGGAACGACGCAAGCTTCTCGCAAGCGCCCGCGGATGAAATCAAGTGCCGAGTTGCGCTGCGGAGTGTGATGAACGTATGCATGGCGCATCACATGCATGACCACACAGACCACATCCTGGCTGTCTATCCAGCCAAGTTCTTCTAAAGATTGAATGATCCTTGGCTGCAAATCGTGGACGAGATTCGTGCGATCTACGGCCTCCGATGGCAATCCAACTTCGACATAGATTGAGCTACGCCCCGGCGCGCAAGTGCCGTCGCCGATATTTGAATAGAACCCGACGCGATAAAAAGGAATCGATCGGTCCGGAACATATAACCAATGAATACCTTCAAATTCAGGACGTAATGGACCGCGCAAGCCGATGTTGAAGCTGATCGTCGAACTATGCGACAAAGTTGCTGCTACCGACTGCAGTTCTTGGTCTTCAGTCATCTCACAAAGAGACTTCAGTGGGATGCTGGAGAACATCACGTCCCAGGTAAACCTGCCGCCGGTTCTAGTGCAAATCGTCCTGTCTCGAAGACTCACGGAAATGACGTCCTGATTTTCAACGTGGTTTCTGATTCCGGTTCGTAGCCCCTGGACTAGCTTTCCAATCCCACCCGTTTTTGGATACCAGAAAACTGAGTTATAACCATTCGTACTGTTGGGTGCTCGGACGGTCATTCCCTTACGAACCAGATCCTCGTCTGGGGCAGGAAAGAAACGTCGGACGGCATCCTTGGAGAGCAGGTCGAGGGAAATGGCCATCGTTTTTTCATTCTGCGGAATCAGGAAGAGGTCTGCCAGCGCCTGTCCAAAACCACTCACCATGTACTCCCAGAAACTTGCATCCTGGGCATCTGACAGTGTCGGCCTCGCGTTATAGGACGCCACACACTGCGTGAACAGACACGAAGGCAGTTCCGCCAAATGGTATTGAATGGGAGCAGTGATGAATTTCCCTCCCACAAAACAATAGGAGCGGCGGCTGATTTGTGCCCACTCGTCATTCTTCAAATTGGCGTATGGAATATCCTCTGGGGTCGAATAACGTGTTAGATGGAGAAAGTGTCCGGTATAGTCGAAACAAAAGTCGCCGACTTCCACGGTACGTGTTAGCCCTCCAAGAGTCGGGCATTTTTCAACCAGCAAGTAATCATGCCGTTGTTCCTCGAGAGTACAGGCGGCAGTCAAGCCGGAGATGCCGCCGCCAAGCACAATTGCGGGAATTTTCTGCGATGGTGCCATTGTTGCCTTCACAACCTTTCTGAGGACGTCGGGGGCGGGGTTAATGTCGTGGATCTACGTTGATCGTGGCTCTGTTCACAGGCGCGGGATGCCTGCGATCTCAGGTGCGCTTCGCTTCTACCCACGCCACGACATTGTGCCATCTGCTTCTTCCCAAGTTGAGAAGCGCATCTCCGACGCCAAGTGGTGAGCGCCGAAGCAGTTCGGCCGTTGACCGACTTAGCGAGCGCAGCCGCAGACCACGCTCATAGCCAACATTTCTTAGGTAGTCCGGGGAGTGCTCCAGTTCTTCAAAGAATGCATTCTCGTCAGCCATCGTGCGAGACCGTTCCTCCCCGGTTGGGCACTCGAAAAGGGGGTGGCTCTCTATTAGGAAATTGCAGATACGGTCCAGGGAATAGTCTTTTCCAGGAGCTAGATCTTGCGGACTACTATAATTCTGCTCCGCCTCGTATATACCTACTACGTTGATTGTGGGGAAGGGGAGCTCAGATGCCAAGTAACAGTGAGCGAGTCGAAACGCTTCACGCTGAATCTCTCTGTGATCGAAAGGCTGCAGGCATCTCTCTAGCATTCCAGGCAATGATTCCCGGCAACGCACAGTAAATATCTGTGAACCATACTCGTACAAGGCTCTTGACGCCAAAAGCACCGGTTTGCCCAGCATTGCCATCTCGAGCCCGATAGTCGAGCCGAAGGTCAACCCAACATCAGCCTCCTCTGCCAATGAATAAGCGTTTACAGAATCTTCCGGCATCACCAGTCGGACATTGGCAGGCAGTGACGCCATCATCTCTTCATATATCCGTAATTCACTGACCGCTTTCCCGATGTAACGATTCCCGCCCAAATTGGGATGTACCTTAATAATCAGCTCCACATCATCCCGCAGTGCAACCCACTGCACTACGTCACGTACCCACGCCGCTTGCGACTCATAGGGACCCTGCCAGAGAGGATCTCCGGCAACCTCATCCGTTGAAGAGGTGAACAAGGCCCACAGGCGCTTGCTTCGGCTAAGGCTCAATCTTGTCCTCAATGAGGAGTCAAGCGCGAACGATTTATTAAAGGAAAGCCAGGCCAGATTGGCGCCATACCGCCGCTGGATCAGCCATTTCAACGTAGCATCCAGCGATTCTCGATTGAGTGGTACCTGGGACCACATACTCCACAAATGCTGAAACGGTTGCAAGTTCATGCAATGAGCATTGGGTCGAACGTTTAAATGCCCACGTGTGTACTCAGGCCGTTCGTGGGTTAACACTCGGATACCATGCTGCCGAAACATCTCCATGGCAACTCGGGTGATGGACTGACGCCCATTGAAGAGGATCGCTGAGTCGATCGGGTTTGCCTCCAGATAGTTCGTAAGGCCCGTTGCCACGATCGCTCCGCTGAGCAGAAACCCGCGATAGACACTAACCACGCGCCAGTTGTTCATGTCCGGAGGATATTGCCGGAAGTATGAAATCACAGAAGACAGAACCCATTCACCGAGGGCAAGGCCCTGGTATGAAGCTTGGCGAAGTTCAGAATGTGGCACATCCTGGGCCCATGCAAATGCGGCTGCTTTCTCCGCTGGACTTACAAACTCTCCCAGCCATCGGTAAGAAAAGCCGAGGTTATCAAGACTGGTCTTAGCCGCCCCCTGGCAGCGCTGGCAAAGATCATGGGGCCGCCCCGAACTCGTTTTGGAGTCCCAGTGCTGATCGCATTCAGGCAATAACCCATCGCAGAGGAGGTACTCAACTTCCGCGCCCCGTAAATGACACGCCTTCGCAATGGTCTCTTCATAGATGTTGTGAATTCTCCACAGTGCGTAGGGTGAAAACACCAGGATTCGTGTCATGAGATTAGCTCTTTCATATCGTTTGTTCGGCAGACAGTCACACGCTGGCAGCTCACCAAGAATATGCCGCTGGATTTATTTGTCTGGGCGTCCAGGTTCACTATGCTTATGCACTTCTAGTCAGAACCGAGTTTGTTTGGTTGGTTTCGGGGTGAATCAGACCTTGGATTTGTTGATACGCGCCCCGACTTTTTTCGACCTGACAGCGGGCGGACTGCAGCAGAGGCGATCGAACCGCTTCTGCTGCAGTCCATAACCTGTCCATCGCAGCCGCTAACTTATGGGGCAGGTCGGGTTCGCCTAAGATCACGACTGCACAACCCACCCGGAAGAGGTCTTGCAATCCTTGGAATTTAGCCAAATAGTAGGGAGAATTAGATAGACATACAACCGGTATACCCTGAGCCAGGGCGAATACCGCCGCATGATAAGCCCCCGTAACGACTATGCGGCAGCGCGCCGTCTGTTTTATTAATGCCAAGGGTGTATCCAGGGATAGTCCTCCGTCCGATTCGTCATCGAATCCAGCCAGAAGACGCCGGATGGCCTGATGATCATTGGCGTATTCATGAAACGCGATGGGAATTGGAAGAAGAGTGACCTGATGCCGGCGGGCGAATTCTTGCAAGACCGACCCAACCATTTCGACAATATCCGTTCTCACTCCTGCATACGAAGCGATCCGAAGGTTGACCCCGATCGCACTTCCGGGTTCTTCGGCCCGCGCGTCGTAAGCAAGCTCTATTGCTTCGTCGCCGGTGGTAAGTACTGCTGCCGAAGAAACTCCGATAAATTCTAGGAGTGGCAAGCCGCCTCGACTGCCCCGTAAAGTGATCAGGCTGACTCCAGGAAGGACATCTTTCGCCCTGCGCAATACAAGCGGATCGTTCAGCGGCCCCATTCCCTGGCCAAACATGGCGACGGGGATGCCACGTACTCTAGCTGCTTCAATTGTTCCCAGGATCGAGACATTCCACCGTCTGCAACTGTCGGCAAATCCACCTGAACCACAAACGACTAGCAAATCGGACTTCTTAAGCGCTTCCAGGAAACTTTCGAAATCGCGCCTTCGGTCATCGCGCCGAAAACTCAGCCTCAAACGGATTAACAACTCAAGGAGGACCGGCCAGCGCATTTTGAGGAATCGTTTCAAGGCGCTCAATCGGGCCGAAACCCAAATCGGCAAGAACCGATGAAAACGTCCTAGAATGACGCGATCCTCGACCCAGCACCTGCAACCCGCACGGGGTAAAGGTCTGGCACCTGGACAATAACGCGCCAGATGGGAGGGAGATTCGGTCAGTACTTCGATGCGCCCCGCCGGCCACAGCCTCAACAGCCGGCTAACCGCGACCTGCAACATGGCGACATCACCCATGTTCTTGTATTCTGCGGCACCTGTATTCAGGCCGGTAGCAACGATGACACGCATTTTCCTCAGTCTTAACTCTCGGTGATGACTGGCAACTGGTCGCGCCAGCAAGCCCTTTCAGGGTAGCGAAACGTTAGCTCTGATCCTTTAGCCGTCAAATAGCATACGAATCCATCGGCCTTAAGGCCTACGCCCCGGCTCGTCGGTTGAAATACAGCTGCAGAAGCATGTACGACGGAAGGCGGTTCACTTCACTTGCGAGCCTTGCAGGAGCACTCCATTGGGCTTTCACGTGCCGGGGGAAGTTCACTCACCAAGTACGCGTTGCGTTCTACAGCAGGGCTACTCAAATATCAGCATATTCAACCAGGCCAAGCTGACGTATGTCTTCGACCACACGACGCGCAGACTCGACAGAAATGTTGCAGACTCTGGCAATCTCTGCCACGGACCTTGTTCCGTCGATCAAGAAAATAATGTCGAACAGAGCCCGATTACCCTCAGGATTGCTGTAGGCATCAATATTTAAACCGTATCGCGAGCAGAAGATCTCTCCTTTAAACCGGTTCACGGGCACCCGATTTCCCTCTACGGTTTCGATCATTTTCAAGACTAGATCCCGCGACTCGGCAAGCCGAGCGGGAGAGGCAAGATCCGGGGTGTCTTCACTGGAATGATATTGGGGATAGTACGGCCAACCTATTTTTGCTTTGGTTACGCGGGACAACGAAAGCATTGGTACTCGCACGCCGGGTGCGTTGAATTGTCGCTCGTCATTTCCCACGACCGTGCGGAAGGGGCCGGTCCATCCATGCGGGTCGGACTCCATAAGCGCCTGACTCAGGCATCGATCCACCTCGGTATCGCCGTAAAAGGAGAGCTGTAGGGCGTGGGGGTTCTCCAATCCCAGCATCTCGAGGAAAAGGCCGCCAATCATTTTTGGGATGAGCTCCTCATGATGGCTGAGATAGGCTAGGGACCCAATAGTTTCGGGTAGAATCAGAAACCGATAGGTGTAGCGCAAGTCGGTTCGCTTAAGTAATTCTTGCATCACCTTTAAACCGACTACAACGCCTGACAGATCATCGTTAACCATCGCCGGGTGGCAGAGGTGTGCACACATTACAAAGGTCCGGGCGCTCTTCCCGCGAGCAATTACTTCTCCCACCTTAAGGGACCCGTAGCTAAAGTCGGACCTGATCACGACTCTATAGCGATCATCGCGCAAGGAATCTTTCAGGTTCCTACTGCAGCACAGGCCCCAGTCCCGTTCGTAATACTTGAAAACGAAGGGAATGGCGTCGGGCAGCTCCTGGTGGACATGTAGGTGCTCGCACAATTCCTCCCGCGAGACCTCACGATCAATTGGTAACGAATACGACACCACGTGCAACGGATTGTCGGCATAGGAAAACAGACGATGTCCATCGATCGTTTCGAGCATAGCTTCCTTGCATGTCCATCGTTCCGGGACAAGCCAGGTCCAGCATTCGGTTCCCGTCGGATATTCGTGAAGCTTCATCGGCACTTGGGTAGATAGAGCGTACAGTGCTGCGTCATAGCCATCAGATACGATGTCTCGCGGTAATCTCCATAGTGCAGAAATCAAGTCCTCCATAGAGGCATTTTCCGGAAGCTGAATATGGAAATCGTTGCCGCCGCTGCCTGCATTCCCGAGTTCCACCGGTTCCGCGGCCGGTTCTCGCGCGGGAATCCACCGATCGGCGGCGATCTCGCGACTTATCACTTCGTAAAAGCTCTGACAGTCAATGGAGACAACTTCGCCCAGCCCAACACTGGCAACACGACACACCCCCTCCGAGCGAGCCATCCTTTCGAGGCGGGTTCCGTCCGGAAGACCATTGATGGCCTGGATGGGAAGGCTCGTAATCCATCCTTGTTTCCTCAATTCTCCGTTCTGCGCCACGCGGCCGGTCAATAGTTTCTTGTACCTGAAGGGCACTCCCACGGACTCCTCAACATAGTGAATAAATGGTGCTTCGGCCACACCGACTCCGATCCCACATATCTTTCCCCCTGATTTCATTAAGCGCTCATGAAGACAATCCTTTCCGTAGCTGGTATTCGGGAGTCTGGTAAACAGCTCTTCAGCCCGAGGGCCCAAACCCGCAATCGGAAGGATCGGGTCGGCTGATCGTACAACGCCCGGGAGGCTCAGGAAATACGCGAGAAGGCCGGAAGACAAACTCCGCGCTGCTTCAGTGTTGCGGGGGTGCTGGAGCCCGGAGTCGTCGTTTCCGGGAGAGGAACAAAGCCAAGCCGGCAGCAGCATGGTTCCCTCAGGCCCGATCGCTTCCCGCATCGCCGAATACAGACAATTGCCTAAAGCAATTTCGGAAGATCCACACTCCGCCTGCCCCAAAGAGGCATTGGATACCTCAAAGAACACTGTGTCCCCGGGGCAGATACCAGTGAGCCTCAGACCTTCCAAGAGGTCGGTCCGGCAATAATCGGGCTTTCTCGAAGAGATGGTGCACGATCCTGTGGGGTGATCTTCACCCGTCAGAACTGCAGGACTTCTCATGCTTACCTCACTACTTGATACTCAGAGATCAGGCAGGCCATGATTGCTGCTCGCGCTCCCGCAGGAGCAATTCAGTAATCGTGTACGAGCTAAGACAACCCAAAACCGCCCGCAGTACCGACGGCCAAAGGAAATGCCGGCCTTGAGGCCCGTCGTACAGCACACTGTCACGACAGCAAAGAATCTCAGCACATCGAGTTCGGGGGCTGGTAATAGCAATCAATGCGTATCAAGATCTCGGGTCGAAGGCACGATGGTTTGAACAGGGGCCAAAGTTTGTGTAGGCGACCGCCGGTATGCGACGTAAAGTTCTGCGTTGGTTGGCGCGACCACGCTGTGCACCTCCCAGCGTGGCGGCAGCGAATTGACGATCAACTTCTCCTCCGCACGATCACTCGACTGCTCCAGGTGTGAAAACACGAGCCAGAGCCGATCGCTGTTCTGGTCGAAAGATCGAAGTAACTCTGGGGTATATTCGCGGGCATCTACGTGGAATTTCCCATAGATGAAGCGCGGGTCACGTTCTCCCTGATAAAACTTAAAGGCATCTACTGCGTCGTGATTGACCCACACCTGGTCATTTGGCCCGATCGACTTGGCTAGTTCTCTAAGGATCGTTTTGGTATCCTCGAACTCCTTGTACGGCGAATCCCTTAGCGTGCCTCGACACAATGACCCGACAACAAGGGCCATGACGGCGGCCGTTACCACAGGGCGGGCAGGCCCTTTCAGCCGCTGCAAGAGGTCGGAAAACACGACCCCCGCAAACAGTGCTAACACAGGGGCCAGAAAAAGGCATTGGCGTACTCCACCGTAGGGATACAGTCTAGCCACCGCAGCGCCCATAGTGATCGAAAGGGAAGTGAGTAGCAATAGAGTAATAAGATCGACTTTTCGAGCGATTAACTGACCAATGCAGAAGATCACTGCGGCCACGATAAATAACAACTTGACCACGTGGCCGGGCATTAAGAAACGTAGTAACTGGAATGAGTTTGTGAAGAGAAAGTGCAGCAAGCTCATCGTCTTGCGGTCAAAGTACTGCGGGGCTAAATACCAGGGTGTGCCCCCGGGCTTAAATTGATAACGAAGCGTTAGGAAGAAAGACAACATGCCGCCAGCAGCGAGAGAGGCGGCCGCGATCACGGCGTGTGCCACTCTAAAGCGACTATCGCGACTCAGCAGAAGGCGCAGGACAACCGTGCTCAGAATGGCAAACCCAAAAAAAACGAGACCGTATTGGACGAGAGGGGCAACGAACAAAACAGCATACAACAAGATCGGATGACCCCTTCGAGACCCTTCTGCCTCCCAGCGAAAAAGGCAGAATATGAGACCTGCCGCGACCAGAACACAGAGTGAGTACTCGCGTACCTCTTGCGCGTAGCGGATCTGGGAGGCCGAGAAGGAAAGAATTGCCGCCGAGAACAGAGCGGCAATGGGGTTCACCTTAGCGCGAACCAAAGCCAACATAACGAGAATGGCGAGGAGGCTTGCCAACACAGATGGTGCGCGCGCGACCACCGGGCCGTTGCCGGCTTTCTCGGCCAGGTACAGAATGTATGGGTGTATGATGGGGGCGCTGTAGTGCCTCGTCTCCTCTAACACTTGCAGGAATGTGCCACGGGACCCATTCGCGGTGACAGCTTCGTCGTACCACAAGCTACGGTCACCCAGACGGTAAACGCGTAGCGCGCCGCCGGCCACTAGCAACAAAACCGCAGCCACAAAAAAGAAGAATCTGCCCGGTACAACTTGAAATCTTTCGGTACGATCGGCGAGGCTAGAATTTAGCAGTTCAGACATTTTCGCGTAACTGTTTCTCGGCATTATCGAACGACGACTTATCTCTTCGAATCTACAATAGCGGCGATAACCGTGTCTTGTTCAGCTTCGCTCAGGCCCACCGAGCATGGGATGCTCAAGCCTCGCTGAGCCAGTTGTTCCGCGACCGGCATAATAATCTTGTCTATGGAGGCATGGGCAGGAGACTGATGAATCGGCTGCCAGAGTGGCCGGCTCTGGATATTTTGTGAGTCTAGTGTGCGCAGCAATCGGCGAGAACCCATGCCGAAGTTGTCCTCTTCAACGAAGATGGTATACATCCAGAATGTACTCTCAGCCCACCGCGCGCTCCTCATGGGTACGATGCCCGGCAAGTTCTGCAGTTTTTCCGTGTAACGGGCGGCAATCCTTCGTTTTGCGGCGATATAGGCTGGTAACTGCTCCATTTGAGCGCAACCCACTGCCGCCAGCAGATTACTCAAGCGATAGTTGTAACCCACTTCCCTATGGAGGTATTCGATCGGGTCGTCCTTGGCCTGCGTGGTCAGATACTTCGCCCTGTGAGCCCACTCGTCGTTGTTCGTGACGAGCATGCCGCCCCCACCGGTGGTAATGATCTTGTTCCCGTTAAAACTGAAGCAGCCAATGTCTCCGAGGCCGCCCAAAGGACGTCCGTCGTAAGCCGCACCCAATCCCTCGGTGGCATCTTCGATTACTTTCAGACCAAATTTTCTCGCGACCGAAATGATCGGATGCAGGTCAACGGGATGACCGAGTACGTGAACGGGAATTATAGCGGTGACGCGGCGTCCGGTGCGTCGGTTATGCAGACTGCCGGCACTCCACCGACAGTTCCGCTCCAGGAACTCCACGACGCGGCCGGGGTCCATCTGGCAGTATTCGCTCTCGGCATCAATAAATACCGGCCAGGCGCCCGCGTAACGGATTGCATTCACGGGCGCGATGAACGTCAGTGTAGAGACGAGCACTTCGTCGTCAGGCTGCACGCCAGCGACAAGGAGTGCAACATGCAGCGCCGACGTGCCGTTCACAGTGGCCACAGCGTGCTTTGCCGCTGCTTGCTGTGCCACCATTCTCTCAAACCGGTCCACGTAGGGGCCCGCTGAGGAAACCCACGCAGTATCGAGACATTCCTTTACATAACGCCACTCGTTGCCATGGATTTCGGGCGCAATAAGGGGGATAAAGCCTGGCGACTGCGCTTTCTTATCGAGTGCCTCACTAACAAGTGTTTGGGTCAATTTGATTCACGCTTCGTTAGAATAGTTGAAAAGTGGAAGACCTGATTTATTTGGAACGGGGATAGTTATCTAGCCCGTTCATCGCAGGCACCATAACGCTTTGGGCAGCCAAGTCAGGCGTTCTGCCCCGAGGTATGAATGAAAGTCATTCATTATATGTGGGCGATAAATTAGTTGCGGTATCTGTTGTCGGCTAAGTTTCCGACTACATTTTCTTTCACTAATCGTGCGACCTCACTAATGCCTTCGGCAACTGTGCGCGTCGTCTTGAATCCCAGTTGATTCGATATCCGAGCAAACGAGACGCGATAGTCTCGCGGGTCCTCCGTTTTGTGTACAAACTCGACCACTGCGTCTGGTGCGTAGGGGCGGATCAATTCGACGAGTTGTTGCTTTTGGAAGTTCTGATCCGTTGCCCCAACATTAAAGACGGATCCGCTGACGGTCGTAGTTGGCAAGCTGAGTACCAGTTGCACCGCCCGGGCGGCATCGCACACATGGACATAAGGCCGCCAGAATTGCTCGCCAAATACCTTCAGGTGCTTCCTGGTCAGCATCTCCATGGTGAATTCATTCACTGTCAGGTCGAACCGCATGCGCGGTGATACTCCATAAACCGTGGAAAACCGTAGCAATGTTGGACACCAGCTATGGTTGTGACCGCTTTCTAGAAGGGCCTTCTCGACTGCGACTTTGGTTTCTGCGTAAAGAGACACCGGACACAGCTCGGATTCCTCATCTACGTATTGATTCGGGTCCTTCATCTTACCGTAGTTACTGCAGGTGGAAGCGAATACGAATCGTCCAACCCCGGCGCGCTGACTCTCTTCGATAAGGGCCAGCGACGCGTCAAGGTTGATAGCGCGCGCCACATCCGGTTGGCGAGAACAAGCCGGATCTCCGACCACGGCCGCCAGATGCACCACTGCGTCCTGGCCCGACACCGTGCTTCGCAGAAGTGTGCGATCACGGATATCCCCCCGAAAGAATTCGAATTCAGAATGGCACCAGACGCCGAGCAGGGATTCGCCGCCATGCGCCAGATGATCCACCACGCGAACCCGATGCCCGGCGGCAAGCAATAGTGGGACGAGACTGGAACCCACGTACCCCGCGCCGCCTGTAATCAATATCCTCATGTCGCAAACACTCCTCTCAGCACATCCTCTTGCGCCTTCTGATAATCCTCGTGTCGCCCGACATCGAGCCAGTATTCCATGATTGGAAAGCTGGCCACTGTCTGTTCAGCGTCAATCAATGTCTGTATTAGATCAGTCATGTCGAACGGCCGACCTTCAGGAATGTAGTCCCAGGCGGACGGTTCGAGCAGATAGGTTCCTGCATTGATGAAAAAGCTCAGAGACGGTTTTTCCTGCAGTTTGGTGATTCGAACACCTTCGCACTCCACCACTCCGAAAGGAACTTGCATATCGTATCTGCGGACTCCTACAGTGAGCATCGCGCGATGCTTCCGGTGATAGGTCAGCATTTCCTGGAAGGGCACCCCAGTGAGAATGTCACCGTTC
>Ga0302324_100021722_pt1 | contig 12507 bp, 10 predicted proteins | sample Palsa_T0_1_FD_201949 | JGI IMG/M metagenome (GOLD analysis project Ga0302324, IMG submission 201949) | Peat permafrost microbial communities from Stordalen Mire near Abisko, Sweden - Palsa_T0_1 | ecosystem: Environmental > Terrestrial > Soil > Palsa > Peat permafrost | place: Sweden: Abisko...
TGGCGCATGGCGACGTGCGCGCTGTTACCAGTGAAATGGTGGGCGAAGCCTTCGCGGCCGGCGATCCAATCGCCAAATCGACGCTTGAAGAAACGGCTGACCTGCTGACAGTGTGGATCGGGAACACCATTGACCTGCTCGAGCCCGAGATTATTGTGATTGGCGGCGGTGTGGCGAAGATGCTGGCGCCATTCTTTGGCCGGATCCGTGAGAGGTTGCCGGAGTGGTGTGTCAATCCGACGCCGCTTGAAATTCCCATCGTGCATGCGCGGTATGAAGGCGATTCTGGGATTGCGGGCGCTGCGGCTTTGTGTGACTAGCGCAATGCCGCTGGCGATGCCGAACACGCACGCCCGCAAGCTCATCCTCGCCACAATGCGATCACCAGAGATGAAAAAAACCGTCCTGTCGGGCGATTTTGACTTCGACGCCGAAGAGATTGGCTAGGCGCTTTTCTGTGAGTAGATCGGTTTTGCTGCCGTCGGCGAGGATTCGTCCCTCACGCAGGAAAATGATGCGATCGATTTCGGGAATGATGTCTGAGATATGGTGAGTGACAAGCAAAATTCCGATTCCCTGCCGGGCGAGACTTCTCATGGTTTCCTGCAGATGGCGCTGGGCTTCAACATCCAGCGCTGTTCCCGGCTCATCGAATAGCAGCGTTTTCGGATCGTGGACCAGGGCACGCGCGAGCAACACTCGTTTTGCTTCTCCCGAGGATAATTCGGCGACAGGTCTCGCGGCCAGATGCGAGGCGTTGAGGCGGGCCAACGCCGATTGCGCGCGAGCGATAAGCTTCGATTCGATCTGATGATGAGTGAAAATTCGAGTGCTGCTGAAGAAGCCCGAGAGCACGACGTCGAGGCCAGTCGCTTCCGAGGTGCAAGAGGCCAAGAGGTCAGGCGAAACGATTCCCAGCAGCGAGCGCAGCTCGAAAATATCCCATTGCGCCTTGCCGAAGATCAGAATCCGCGAGTTTTCAGTCGCCAGCGGATAGCATTCGCGCGTGATGGTTTTGATTAACGTGGATTTTCCGCATCCGTTCGGACCCAGGATGCAGACATGTTCGCCCGCGGCAATGTGGAGTGTGACGTCGTGGAGCGCCGTGCGAGCGCCGCGCATCACGGTTACATTTGTGAGTTCCAACAGCGAGGGATGTTGTGGGTCGATGGAAGTTTCCAATGTGAGCGCCGCCCGCTAATTCAGGTGCGAAGGCTCAGGTTTCAGCTTTCTCTTCATATTGTAAGCGAGAGAGCATTGCAGGCGAGGCGGTATTGATGGCGGGGACGTTCGTTTGCAGTGGTGATAGCGAGGCGCCGCTGTACGCACAGCAGCGCCCCGCCAACAGTTTTACAGCGACCGCAGGAAGTTCAGCAGGTTCTGCCTCTGGCTCGGCGTGAGTTTGTAATACTGGGAGATCACACCGTTGGCCTCGGAGCCCGAACTAGCGTGAGCGAGAATTGCTTGTTGCATGTCCGACGTCCGTCCGTCATGCAGGAAGTAAACTCGCTGGCCTACACCCCAAAGCGGCGTCGTGCGAAACTCATCAGGCCCGGCGCTTCCCTGGGTAATGCCGTCAGCTAGTCCTGTTCCCATGTGGTGCACGATCAAGTCACTAAACAAGTTGGCCTGGACCTGCGAGAGAGCAGCCAGCTCGCTAGACTTCGCGGTGGTCATACTTGGCGTGTGGCACAGCGCACAGCCAATCTGATTGAACACTTGCTGGCCTTGTAGCGTCTGTGGTGTCGGCGGTGCGGGAGTCGGCGGCGCAAGGTCGCGCATGAACGCCGCAAACTCTTCGATGTCCGAGAGCACCTGTACTCCAGCGAGCGTTGGGTTAGACGTGTCATCCGGCGTCGCAGTGATCTTGCATGACGCTGGCAGTATCTCGCCCGGTGAGGGCCGCTTCGTTGTGAACAATTCGTTCGTGACTCCCACTTCTACTGCGTATGCTTCACCTGCAAACATGAGCAGCGAAGGGTTCTGCGCCTTCCAGCCGAACTTGGTGATCGTACCGGTGTTGCCGCTGCGGTTGGGCCCAGGCGTGAAATTGGCATGGCCCGAAATGCCTAGCTGCTGCTTCTGTTGGGAGTTTGCTGCCGCGTTAGCCAAAATCGTCGCATCATCAATGTTTTCGATTAGCCCATCACCAAACACCGCGAGCGGCGTTCTGAAGATTACATTTCCCGCCGCAAGTTCTTGAGCGAAGTTTGGTTGTGCGAGTTGGCAAGTCGACGCGTCAGAGCGACCTGCGACCGTAAATAGATCATGCACGCCGCCGTCCGCCGTGCCATCCGGGAAGTTGATGAATCGAGCCTCGCGGACCGGACCGTTTGGAGTGATGAAACTCGGTATTGAGTTCGTCGCGCCGTCGGCGTTGAAATCAACTGCCGCCTGGGGATTCGGGCCGATGTATGGGTAAGCCGTGGGCGATGGAGATGAACCGCCGACGGCCGGTTGTGCGTGACATTCGCTGCACGCGCCATTCGGCCCGGAGTTATAGCGCGGTCCGAGACCGCCCGGAAACGTCTCTGTCTCAGTGAACCTCGCCAGCATATCTACAGCTTGTGCAGATGTCACGCCGGGCAATAGCTGACCAGCGCCGAGGGGATCACCGCGCGGGCCGGGATCCTGCGCCCCTAGTTGTCCCGATTGCTCGGGATTACTTTGCCGTCCTTGCTGGCTGTACGTAGTTGAAACTGTAGCAAGCAGCAGAGCCAGTGCTGCAAGCAGAAACGAGGAATTTTTCATGTCCGCCCTCCTGTAGAAGATATTTCGGCACAGTCACGACACACTTTATTTCGTTATCTGCACTTCGCTTCGGTTGCTCCGTTTCGGGTCAAGTCCGCCCTCTCTCCGAAATGACGCCGTTACAGGGGGGAACACGGCTCCGTGCCGGGTTAGTTAGTCAATGCCTCTGTGAACATCTCTGTGGCAGGCTGGTTTGCCTGTGGGCCTGAAGACTGGGATCGCGGGCTCACGTCAAACGGACCTAACTCCCCCCCAAACCGCGCGAACTTTGAAACTTGCATTTCTTTTCGCGCCGGACCTGGAAGGTTGGCCCGTCGTTGGAGCGCAATCCTAGTGTGTGAGTACCGGGGAGTCCATTACCCTGTGGTGCAGGAGGAGGTCAGGCGAGCGAACTGGCCGAACAGGCTACTCTTTGTGCGGAAGGACAGTAGCCGGAAATTTTCATCTTGACGGAGGAACGCCATGGAATAAGGCCGCGTCGCTCGGGTTTCTATTAGCGCCTACTCGACGACGAAATTGACTGAGCGTACCGGAGTGCGTTCTCCTCCAACTTCGCCGGCCTGCATATCCAGCCGATAAGAACCCGGCGGCAGGTCATCGAATGGAACTTTCAAGCCCATCGCAATCACCGGACTTCCCTTCACGATAAATGTGTCAGTTTCGATTGCCCCAGACGCCATCATTTGCTTCCCGGTTTTCGGATCAACGATACGATAGCCGATTCGCACGGCAGGTGGATTCGCAGCCGACAAGCGCGGTTCGTAAATTTGCGTATAAATGACAGTCTTGTCGGTCTTCTTGAAGTGATTGCTGCCGGACGGCACGATTTGGTAGTCCCTCACGATCAGCGGCGTTCGATCCTCCATGAGCACCGCGTCCAAATCGGTGCCTGAATCGGCCACTTTCTGCACGTTATTACTCAGCGCCAGTCCGCTGAGAGTGAATTTCTTGCCGTCGTACGGCTCGATCAAAAGCGGCATCTCGTATTTTCCGAAACTCTGTCCTCCGGACGACAGAGCAATCGTCAAGCGATACTGTCCTGGCGCAACCGTGAATTGATTCTGGTAATACCAGGGCGCGTCGGTGAAATGTTTCAATTCGTCCTTGTCAAAATCCAGGGTTACAGCATCGCTGAAACGCGCGCCTACTGTGCCGTCCGGCTTGTAGGCGATTCCAAGGATGTTGACGTCCGAATGAAATCTTCCTTTCACTTTCGCAAACTCGACCGATGAAGACACGATATTCATAGAGAGATCCACTCGCGCAGCGTTGGGCGCCGTATAGAAAAAGGGCGCTTCGAGCGTTCCTCCGATGTTGCCGGGAACCGATCCCGTGGCGCGCGCTTCGAGTGCCTTTTCCGCCGGCCGCCCGGCGAGCACGTCGGCTGGCTTCACGTTGCAGTATCCGCTCCGAGATCGTACATTCGTGCCGCCGCGATCCACTTTCACTTTCAATGTGTGGCAGGATCCGTCCGCAGATTCCTCGGGCGCGTAACCCAGAAGATAGTAGGCACTCTGTTCGCGCGCGATTTTATCGAGACCTGAGAGCAGGTCGTTTGTGTTTAGAATCGGAAATCCGCCCGTGCCTTCGGCGAGCATCCACAGAACTTGCTGATTGTTGCTCGGCAAATTTGGAAACGACGGCACGATCGATCGCGGCTGATTAACTAGGGGCGAGCCGGGGTTTCCTGTGCTGCCACCTCGTCCTCCACCTCCGGTGCCTCCAGCGCCTCCCTTGCCACCTCCGCCGCCGGAGCCGCCTTTGCCGCCCCCACCCGTGCCGCCTCCGCCCGTGCCACCGCCACCGATGCCGCCGTGGCCGCCGCCTCCACCCGCCCCGCCTCCGCCGGTCCCTCCACTGCCTCCATGCTGAGGCGTCGCCCAGATCGGTGAACCAGATATGCGGTACGCCGCGAGAACCAGCCTCGGTTGCGAAGTGTTTTCGCCCGCCTCGCGTGATTTCGCAGCATTATATGTGGGCGCGGTTCGATCGAATTCATCGCGCCGCAGCGATGCGCCCGGAGCAACAAGGCCGCGAACATCCAGCGGGTATATCGCGACGTTGGCTTTGTTGCAGGTGTCAATCGTAGCCGTCAGTTCCGACATAATTTCTTCCGTAGCCGGAAATCCCGCGGTGAAGAAAACAAGAGTCTTTCTTCCTGGAATTGACGCAAGATCTTTGGCCAGATCCCGCAACGCCATCAATACAGTGCGGGCGCCAAAGTTGGCCTCCTCGCCGCTCAGCGATGTGAGCCCACCCGGAGCGGAGAATCCGCCAGAAGTGTCGGACGTCAGCCCGGGCGTGGTCGTCGCGGAGACGCCGGAAGTATCTGTCGCGGGCGCATTCGGGGTGACGGCAGAGCTTTTTAGTCCCGACACGGCTGCTTTGAGCCTGGCAACGTCAGGAGTGAAGTTCTGAGTCACTTGAACAACGCCGCCAAAGTTGACGACAGCCATCACACGATCCGGACCCGCGTTTGAATCAATGAACTTCGCGGCCGCGGCACGGGCGCGCGCCTGATCGCCGAAATCCATCGTGGAATTGTCGAAGAAAAGAATCATGTAATGCCGCCGCGCAGCTTCTGCCCCGGCCGCATCCGCACCGAAATAAAAGCTGTTCACTTTCTGCTGCTTGTTATCCTCGAAAACCTTGAAATCGTCCGCGGTCAGGTCCGTGACGTAGTTGCCCTTCTTGTCGGTGACGATTGCGTCTACGCGAACCAGACGCGATTCACTGCGAATGACGGGACCCTGGGCCGCCGGTGCCTGATCTTGCGTCCCAGCCGGGCCATGCGCCGCAGCCGCTTGCTGCGGCGGAGCAGGTTGAGAAGCGGGAGGCGCCGAAGCGGTACCAGTAGAAGATTGTTGCGATTGGGCAAACGCGGTCAGCCCGGCGCCACGGCATGCAAACCACGCCGTGATGACCACAGCGGCGGCGATCGCGAGAAGGGTGATCGTTTGCCGTGATTTCATGGCTTCCTCTCTTAATACGGAATCTCAACCATTCCATTTTCTGCCGCGATCAGCGATGCTTCCGAATCTCGTACGACCATGCGCACCATGTACGCGCCGGGCTTGACGTCGAAATTCGATTTCACCGTCATTCCGGTTTGCTCCAGCCTCGCCAATGTCGTGTCGCGGAGGCGCAGCTCAATCGTTTTCTCATTGCCGGTAATAAAATTGCCGTTGCGGTCAAACAAGGCCGCGACGACGGTCAGATTATTCTTGTTCCGCCCATCTTCCTTGCGAAATTGAAGACGATTCACGTTCACGCGAGTCAATACCGCCAGCTGCGCGTCGGACTTGTCCTGCTTGTAGAATTGCGTATGGAGCTCGGCAGGTAGATCGTGAATTTCTTCCTGGGAAAACACGGCCTCTTCAATCTGCTCCTTGGCAACCTCCGCCGGATCGGTGCTGTGCTTCGGCGCGTAGTAACCCCGGCGGGCCTGGATCGTATATTTTTGTTTGGTTACGAGCGTCACTTTCAATTCGTGAAATCGCCCGTCAAGCTTCAGGCTGATGGGCGAAAAACCCAATAAATACGATACTTCGGGCGCTCCCGCAGCCTGCCGGAACCCTGCATCGAGATCATTGTTGTTGTGAAAAAAGACCGCGCCCGTGCCGTCGGCAAGCTCCTCCAAAATATCGGCCTGCATATTTTGGGAATTCAAGTAAAGCATGCTTTTAGGCCCTGCTGCGGCCGGCGAACCCGTGTAATCGCGCGAAACATCCTGCCCGTCGTCGGGCGTATAGAGGCCTCTCGCATCGAGGGTGTTGATCAAAACATTCGCGCGCGTTGCCTTGTCAATCAACTCGCCGAGTTCGACTTCGCGTCCGTAAAATAAAAATCCCGGCGAGACCAGAACAATGCTGCGCTGGCCGGGAAGCACCGAAATCCGCCGAATAATTTCCTGAAGCCGTCGAAACGAATAGTCAATCAACACGTTCCCGGCCGAAACCATCGAGTACGCCGTGGTCGTAGCTAGACTCGCCGCCGCGGGGGACATGCGCGTGTCATTGTTGTACGCGCACGTCAGTGCATCCGCAGTTGCCACGGCCATTGCAGTTTGGTCGTTGTGATCTACGATCAGGCTCGCTTCGTAGAAATTCATCGTGGGGCAGCCGGTGGTTCCCGTCGCATCGCCTGCGGTCACCTCGCGCGGTATCAGCACAGCCAACTTTTTCCGCAACGCGTCGCGGTCGTCCGTAAAATCCACCTGATCCTGCCCCGACACGGTGAACAGCGCGACTCGATCCGACGGTTGGACAGTAGACGTGAGGTAGCGCATCGCCGCAAGCCGGGCCTGCACCAGATCTCCCATGCTCAAATGGATGTCATCGAAAAGCAGCGCGACAAATCGCGAAGGCAACGCCGCTGCGGCCGGCTTACCCGTCTCATCCACATCAGCAGTCGACTTCGACAATGGCGCGGGCTGTACCGGTGCCGGAGGCCTTTCGACGGAAAAATGCGTGACGATTTGCGGCTTGCGGCTATCGAAAAGTTGGAAGTCGTCCTTCTTCAGATCTGCCACAGCGTGCCCCGTCCCGTCGCGGACAACAACGCGGACGAGAACCAGGTTTACAGGCACCTTGAATGGCGCCGTTGATTCGTGCGTGCTCATCTCTGCGACGGGCTCGCCAGCGGCCTTTGTATCCTGCGATGTCGTCGTTGGCGAAGATGCCGGCGCTGGAGGTGATTGCGGCGCTGGAGACGACTCCGGCGCGGCGCTCGAATTCGGTGGCGGCGGAACGGAATTTGGCGGCGGAGTAGACGCGGGCGGAGTCTGCGCACGCAGAGGAATCATAATTCCGACGCAGCAAAGCCAAAGTAGAGCGGAAAGAAAGGCGAAAGAGAAAGCGAGGCCGCTTCTGGGTAGATGTCTCACTGTAGAAATGCCCATGGGGAACAGCCTGAAACCTCAGCGTTCTTATTCGAGCATCCACCCCTATGCTCAATAAGATCGCACAGTGTCGGGAACTGGGGATGACTCTACTTTGGCGTCATGCTTCTGTCAATTGGCGGTCGCGCTGGTCTATGTTGTCGGCTTATCAGGAATCGGTTGGGTCGCCAGGAAGTCGTCGCGGAAGCGAAGCATGTATGATTCGAGCAGCTCCGCAATGCGGCCGGGCTTGGGCGATTTCAAAATGAAGCCCGCGTGATGGTGCTTCTTTACACGCAAGTGAATCTCGGGCTCAGTGTAGCCCGAAGTATCAGGCTCAGGCTGCCGTGCAAGCGAGAGGACCACCCCGGCGTAATCTCGCCTGTGCTCCGGAAGCGCGTACGGCTCTTTCCCGCCAGCAATCTCAATGCTCGCCCACTCTCGCCACAGATTTACGCCCGTCGCCGCTTCCACAACATCCGCGATGTATGCTCCGCCCACGCGCGATGCAATCTCAATGAAATAGAATCTTCCATCTTCGTGAGCGCGAAGATATTCCGCGTGCGCCACGCCGCGTACGAGCCCGAGACCTTCAATTACCTCCTTATTGAGCTTGAGCAACGATTTCGATTCCGCTGAAGTTCGAGGAAGCGTTCGCGTGGTGAACACGCCCCCGTAATGCGCCGTTTCAAACGGCGGCTTGCCATAGGCGTGGGCCTCGGCAAATACGACTTTGCGTTCGGAGACGATACTGTCCACGTGAAACACGTCGCCCGGAACGAAATGTTCCAGTAGATAGAACGATTGCTGGTCGCCGAGTTGATCGAGCCATGGCCAAAGCTCGTCCGCCTTCTCGATTTTCTTCATCCCGATACCTGAAGCCTGCGAACGCGGCTTCAAAAGCCAGGGCGGCGGGACACGCGCGAGATAATTTCGAATCGCATCGTAGTTCAACACGTGCACGAATTCCGGAACGAGAATTCCCGCGTCCTGCGCTCGCGATCTCATCGCCAGTTTGTCCCGAAAGTACCGCACCGTCGTAAGGCCCATTCCCGGGACGCGCAGGTGCTCGCGGAGCGCCGCCGCATTCTCCATGTCGAATTCATCGAGCGCCACAATTCGATCGATTGGCCGCGTGCGCGCGATGTAGCTGACGGAATAGATCAGGTCCTGCAGCGGGATTTCACCGGGAATCAGGAAAACTTCTTCGAGTGCTTCGCGCGGCCAGTCGGCATCGCGCAGTTTTTCTACGGTCACGAGCAGCACGCGAGCTCCCTGCTCTTTGCAGGCGCGCATGAACTCCTGCCCTTTCTCGTAGGAAGTAAGACAAAGGATTGTGAGTGGTTTCTTGCCCGGCATCAGGAATCTCCGGCGAATCCGTGGTTCGGTTCTTCAGCCGCTGCGTGAATCAGGAAGCGCGGATTATACAGTGGACTCCTGGGCGGGAAACAGAAATTGAAGGAATGGTCCGGCACGTTTCGCCCACGCCGCTTCGTTGTGCTCGCCGCCCTCGACGATCTCGACGCGAAGGTCTCGATCGAGAGTCCAACCGCGATGCAAAAGAATATCGCGAAGTCTTTCGACCGTGGGAATGAGCCGCGCACCCTCGCGCGTCCCCGCATCCATCCAGATTCGCGGCCGGTGAGCGATGCTTACGTCCTCGGCGTACCGGTGAATCCAGGCTTGCCCCCACCAAATCGAGGGCGACAGTGCGGCGATCCGTCCGAACACGTCCGAGAACTGGAGTCCCGCATACAGAGCAAAGAGCCCGCCCAACGACGACCCCGCAATTCCGGTATGCGCCGGCCCTGCCAACACGCGGTATTGGGTTTCGATGAATGGCTTCAACTCCCGCAAAAGCATTCGCGCGTAGCGATCCGCTCTCCCTCCGCCCAAGCGCAGCATCCGAGTCGGCGTGTACTCACGCACGCGAATTTTCCCGATGTTGTATATCCCGACGATGATGAGCGGCCGGATAGCGCCGGAATGAATAAGGCTGTCCGCAGTCTCTCGGACTTGCCAATACATTCCTTGTATGAACGATGTCGCGGGATCGAATAGGTTCTGGCCATCCTGCATGTACAGAATCGGGAAATGGCGATCCGGCTGTTGGTCGTAACCTGGGGGGAGATAAACGATGACGTCGCGTTCATTTCGAAGAATCCGCGATCGCATCTGTTCGTGCTTTCGAAGTTGACTATCGCTCAACGGCGGTGATCCCCCGCGGGGGTGGCGTGCGGTTTGCGGGCAACGCGATATGAACGAACGAATTCGGTGGAGTGCGGCGCGAGGTTGAGGAGTGGTTCAGTCATCATCAGGAATAGAGGATATCAAAATTACGGAGTCTTCAGTGCGATGCTCGGCGCGGCAGCATTTGTAGCGCCGCGTCCGTTTTCATGGCGTGTCTGTCAAGGAACCCGCACGCTAGGAGCGCTTACCATCCTGGTGCACGTACTTGATCACCTCGACGTTCGACATGGCGATCAACCCTTCAGCGACCATCTCATCCAAAAATGGGAGCAGCTTTTGAATCTGTTCCTCTGAGTCAATCACGCTGACCATGAGCGGAGCATCGTGTGAAAACGAAAGATGGTGAGGCCGGCGAATGAGCGTGCTCGCGCCATAGCCCTCGATGCCGCGGAACACAGTCGCGCCCGCGATATCCAGCTCGCGGCATTTCTCGACGATGGCGCGGTAGAGAGGCTTGTCTTTCCATTTGTCGTCTTCGCCGAAATGAATTCGCAGCATCTTGGCGGTTCCCTCAAGCTTCATTTCCGCAACTCCTTCTTTTTCTCCTGGCCCGTGAGGCTGTGCGTGTACTTGATGACATCCACGTCGGAGAGAACCACAAGGCCTTGCTGCACCATGCTGTCGAGAATTGGAAAGAACACGCGAAGCTTTTCTTCGCTGTCCACAACGGAGAGCATCATCGGGCGGTCGTGAGAAAGATTCAGCGTCGTTTCCTTGTGGATGCGCCGGTTTGCTCCATAACCCAGGATGCCCTGATACACAGTTGCGCCAGCGATGTCGTTCGCGCGCATGCTTTCAAGAAGAGCTCTGTAGAGCGGCATGTCGTGCCATTTATCGTTTTCGCCGACGAAGATGCGCATCAGTTTGGCCTTCCCTTCGCTGCGAAGCGATGGTGTAACGGGTTTCGCGGCTGTCTTTGCGGATTCCTCGGAAGGCTTAACTACGGTCGTATCCTGAATCTCGATCAGCCCGCTACCTACCAACTCGGACAATTTCGGCAGGAGCTCTTCGACTTTTTCCGCCGATTCGACAAACTCGATCTTGATCGGCAGATTTTCCGTGAGGCGTTCGATCCGCATCGTGTGCAAATGATGATCGGCGCCAAAGCCCGCGATGCCGCGAATAACGCTAGCTCCCGAAATGCCGCGATAAAAAAGAAAATTGAGAATCGCCGAATAAAGCGACTGGCCGTGGAATTGATGGTCCTCGCCGACGTAAAGAATCACCTTCTTGGCTGGGCCCGCTGTGAGCACATTCCCTCCTCGTTCGCGGTCTGAATTCTATATTTGCCGCTCCTTAGCAATCGCATGCGGCGCAAACCCTTACGAAATCGTTCTACCAGTAATTACGCCCAGCCAGACCGAGAAAAATCCGACGACAACGCTGAGCAGCACATTCAAGCTCGCGATCAGTATTTCGCCGTCCTGCATGCTGCGGAGGGTTTCGAGTTCGAACGCCGAAAATGTCGTATATCCGCCGATGAAACCTATCGGAATCAGGTATCTCCAGTTCGGGCTCCAATGCGTTCTTTCGGCCAGAAGCGTGACGATCAGTCCGATGAGAAACGAGCCTGTGCAATTCACAACGAAAGTGCCGTAGGGGAAGCGGCCGCCCAGCCGGTTGCTGACAATCCCGCTCGCCCAAAATCGCAAGATAGATCCCAGCGCCCCTCCAAGCCCGACCATCAAATACTTTGTCATTTTCTCTGTGGCTCCCGTTCGAGGGTCAGTGCCTAAAGTTTCGTCCGTGCAGTTCGCGCCGTGCGCAAACTGATCAACACGCGCATCAATTGGAAATTCTTACGACGACACTGCGTACCCATCCTTACGTTTCGATTTAACTGTGGAATCATTGCCTGGGACATGGCTCCGCGACAAGATTCCTTGTCAGGAGTCATCATCTGACCCGGCAAAAGAGGGGCAGCAGTTATGGGGCGAACTCCATCGCCTAAACTAATGATATTGCGGTTAGCGTGGAAGTCAACCGCTTGCGGCGATGTCCGATGCATGGTAATCACCGGTTTCGCGCACCGCGAGCGACGCGGCTCAGGGGCTCATCGATCCAGAAAGGCGCGGAGCCGGGAGTAGCCGGCGCGGCTGACTGGAAGCTGCGCGCCATTCGGTAAGATCGCCACATAGCTGTCTTTCCCGTAGGGCTCAAGCCGGGTGACGCGTTCCAAATTCACGATGTAAGAGCGATGGACGCGCAGAAATCGCGATGGATCGAGTGCTGCTTCAAGGCTCGCGATCGTCTGCTGCTTCAGGTGTTTCTTGCCTTCGGAAGCCAGTGCGACGTAGTCGTCCTGAGCCTCCACGTAATCGAGCTTCGAAACTGGAATAATGAATACTCGGGTGCCGTCGCGCACCGGAATTCGATCGAGGTATTGAGCGGGAGGGCGCGCGGCAGCGGCGAGTTCCGACGCTGGAAGCGCGGCCTGGGGCTTTGCGCCGCTCAGGCGATCCTTCGCGCGCGTGAGCGCCGCCTCGAATCGTTCGGCGCCAATCGGCTTGAGCAAATAATCCACTGCGTGCACTTCGAACGCGCGAATCGCATGGCTGTCATAGGCCGTAACGAAAATTACCGCGATCTCGTTTCCAATCAGCTCGAGGACCTCGAACCCATCAAGC
>Ga0302324_100021723_pt1 | contig 12507 bp, 12 predicted proteins | sample Palsa_T0_1_FD_201949 | JGI IMG/M metagenome (GOLD analysis project Ga0302324, IMG submission 201949) | Peat permafrost microbial communities from Stordalen Mire near Abisko, Sweden - Palsa_T0_1 | ecosystem: Environmental > Terrestrial > Soil > Palsa > Peat permafrost | place: Sweden: Abisko...
ACCGCATGGTCGAGGCTTTCGCGCGCGCGCGGCTTCCGCTCTTCATCGCCTATTACCGCCGGAGGCTGCCGCGATTCCTCGAGGTCCAAAAACTCATGGCGGCCGGCGCGATCGGCCGGGCGACCGGCGTGCGCTACCAGGGGTCCGCGCCCAAGCACAGGGACGCGGCCGGCTGGCGGCTCGATGCCGAAAAGGCCGGCGGCGGCCATTTTCTCGATGTCGGGTCGCACGTGCTCGACCTGGTGGATTTCCTCTTCGGACCGCTGGGGGAGGTGGCCGGGACGGCGGCCAATCTGGGCGACGCCGCTGCGGTGGAGGATGCCGTGACCATGAGCTTTCGCTGCGGGAACGGGCTGCCCGGTTCGGCGGGATGGAATTTCGCGAGCGCGCTCACCGAAGATGAGTTCATCATAACCGGCACCGAAGGCCGGCTGACCTTTGCCGTCTTCACCAACGAGCCCTTGCGGCTGGAAAATGCGCAGGGGACGCAAGTGATCGACCGGCCCAACCCGGCGCACGTGGCCCAGCCGCTCATCCAGACGGTGGTCGACGATCTCCTGGGCCGCGGCACCTGCCCCAGCACGGGGGAGTCGGCGCGCCGCACCGCGCGGGTCATGGACGCGGTGCTGGCCGGCTATTACGGCGGACGGGACGACGCCTTTTGGCTGCGCCCGGAGACTTGGCCGGGGCGGCGGCCCTAGGCGGCGCCCGCCAATTTCTGGCCGAGGCTCTGGCGCAGGCCGCTCAGCTGTCCGGCGCTGCCGAGCAGCTTGTTGCGCCCGGCGATGAACTTGGCGTATTCCTCGATGAAGATCTTGCCCGGGGGGCGGAAGTCGAAGTCGCCGGGCTTGTCGCGGAAGTACTCCCGGTGCACACGGGTCCAGACGAGGCGCCCGTCCGTGTCGATGTTGACCTTGGTCACCCCGCGTTTGGCGGCCGGGAGATATTCGTTCGGGTCGACGCCCATCGAGCCGGCGATCTTGCCACCGGCGGCGTTGATGCGGTCGACCTCTTCCTTCGGCACGCTCGAGCTGCCGTGCATGACGAGCGGGAAGCCGGGGAGGCGGGCCTTGATCTTATCGAGAACATCGAAATGAAGGGACTGCTTGCCCTTGAACTTGAAGGCACCGTGCGAGGTGCCGATGGCGCAGGCGAGGGAGTCGCAGTGGGTGGCCTTGACGAAGGCCTCGGCCTCCGCCGGGTCGGTCAGGCACGCGTTACCCTCCTCGACCTTGATGTCCTCCTCGACGCCGCCGAGCATGCCGAGCTCGGCCTCGACCGAAAGACCCTTGGCGTGCGCCTTGTCCACCACGCGCTTGGTGATGGCGACGTTCTGGTCGAAGGGATCGTGCGAGGCGTCGATCATCACCGAGCTGAAGAAGCCCGAGTTGATGCAGTCGTAACAGGTCTCCTCGTCCCCATGGTCGAGGTGGACGGCGTAAATTGCGTCCGGAAAGATCGTCTCCGAGGCTCGGATGATCGCCTCCAGCATGCGCTTGTCCGTGTATTTCCGGGCGCCCTTGGAAATCTGGATGATGAACGGGGCCTGCGAGTCGATGCAGCCGCGGAAGAGGCCCATGGCCTGCTCCGCATTGTTGATGTTGTAGGCGCCGACGGCATACTGCCCGTAGGCGTGCTTGAAGAGCTGCGCGGTGGTGACGATCATGGGAGGGAGGCGGACGGAGGCATCGGGACCGAGGTCCGAAATTCCAGAGCGCCGCGGCCCCCAAGTCGAATTTGAAATTCGAATATCTGGCCCACCGGCTAGGCGGCGGGAGGCGGCGGCGAGGCGGCTGGGACCGCCGCCGCCGCCGAGGCCGGCTCCCCCGCGGCGGGCGCGGCCTTCGCTTTGCGCTTTCCCCGGCCCTTCGGTGCATTGGGATCCTTGGGTGCGCGGGGGGCGAATTCGAAGCCGGTGCTGCCGTCGGGCTTGAGAACCAGGAAGGCGTTGAAGGGCCGCCGGGTGCGCTGGCTCCAGAACTTCTCCAGGAGGTCGGTTTTCCCCGTCTCCAGGAGCTTCATAAATTGTTCCAGCGGAATGTCGCGGGCGAGGATCCGCCGGGAGCAGCGGGCCAGGATCTTGTCCTCCCCATTCTCGACCCGGCGGGCGACATAACTCTGCGGGGTCTCGTAGACCTCGGCGCCGGGGCCGAACTTGGCCGGGGCCTGGGCCACGGGCTTGAGGCCGGTGAAATCGATCTTCACCGCGCCCGTGGCATCGCGCTGGCCGTCGAAGAGGAAGCCCACCTTTTTCTCCTCCGGATTGTACTTGAGGACGGCGCTGAAGGGCTTGCCGGCCTTCGAGCGGAAACCGTCGAGCGGACCGATCTGGCCCTTGGCGAGGATCTCGCGGATCTCCTCCTCGGCCATCTTGCGGTTTCCGATGACCTTGTAGACCATGAGCTCGCCGTCCTGCGACTTGTAGCCGCGCAGCGTCTCGCGCAGCGGCTTCGAGTCGGTCGGCGAGATGATGTCGGTCACGCGGGCGACCGAGTCGTCCTCCTCGAATTTTTTCACCCGGTTCACCATGCCCTTGGTCTGGGCGGCGATCTCGGCCATGAACTTCTCGCGGGTGAATTTCTTCTGCTCCATCTGGCGCAGCTTGTATTCCCACTCGCCGGTCATGGCCGGGCTGGTGACCTCCTCGGCCTTCACCGCCATAAGAAACTGCAGCACTTGCTCGGCCTTGGCCGTGGGGATGAGCTCCCGCTGGGCGCGCTCGACATAGCGCGAGTTGATCAGCCCGTCGATTGTGTCCGCGCGCGTGGCGGGAGTCCCCAATCCGCGCTCCTTCATCGCCTCGGCGAGCTCCTCGTCCTCGACGAGCTTGCCGGCGCCTTCCATGGCGGAGAGGAGCGTCGCCTCGGTGTAACGCGGCGGAGGCTTGGTCGTCTCGGCCTGCAGTTCGGCGGCGATGGTCTTCGCCTGCGGCGGCTTTCCATCCGCCGGGTCGAGCGCGGGCAGGGCCTTGGAGTCGGGATCGTCGTCCTCCAGCGTGGTCTTGCCGTAGACCGCCAGCCAGCCGGGAAACGTGAGCACCTTGCCCTCGGTCTTGAAGGTGTGGCTGGCGACGATGCTCAGGCGCGTGGTGATGTCGAATTCCGCGGAGGGGTGGAAGGCCGCCACGAACCGCCGGGCGATCATGTCGAAGATCTTGGCCTCAAACTCATCGAGTGTCGCCGGGTTCGCCTCGACCGTCGGGATGATCGCGAAATGGTCGGAGATCTGCGCGTTGTTGAAGATGCGCTTGTTCGGCCTGACCCAACCCGAGGCGAGGACCTTCTGGGCGTGCGGCGCGAGGTCGCCCCCGAGGTTTTGCAGGGCCTGCTGCACGGTCGGCATGTAGTCCTCAGGCAGCGCGCGCGAATCGGTGCGGGGATAGGTGATCACCTTGTGCCGCTCGTAGAGGGCCTGGCCGATCTGGGAGGTGCGGCGGGCGGAGATCCCGAAGCGGTTGTTGGCCTCGCGCTGGAGGGTCGTGAGATCGTAGAGGCGGGGAGGGGCCTGGGTGCTGCCCTTCTTCTCCTCGGAGACCCCGGCCAGCGGCTGGCCCTGGCAGGCGGCGTAGACGGCGTCCGCCTGAGCCTGCTCCCAGATGCGGTCGACGCGGTCGTGCTCGTCGTCCTCCGCTTTCTTGAAATTCGGCCGCTGATAGGTGCCCTCGTAGGCACCCTTGGCGACCCCAAAGGTGGCGGTCACGCGCCAGAAGGCCCGGGGCTTGAAATTGCGGATCTCGAGCTCGCGCGCGTAGACGATGGCCAGCGTGGGGGTCTGGACGCGTCCGACGGAGGCGACGTTGCCCGCCCGCGAGCCGAACATGCGCTTGGTCAGGGCGCGCGTCCCGTTGATGCCGATCAGCCAATCGCTCTCGCTGCGGCAGCGGGCCGCGTCGGCCAGGCCGCGCATCTGCTCGCCGTCGCGAAGGTTTTGGAAGGCTTCGCGGATGCCGGTGGCCGTCATCGTCTGCATCCAGGCCCGCTTCACCGGCAGCTTGGATTTCGTGAGCTGGTAGAGGTAGGTGAAGATCAGCTCGCCTTCCCGCCCGGCGTCACAGGCGTTGATGACCACGCCAATATCCTTGCGGGCCAGGAGCTTCTTGAGGGCCTCGTAGCGGTCCTTCGACTGCTCGATGGGCTTCAGGCCGAATTTGTCCGGAATGATCGGCAGGACCTCGAGGCGCCAGAAGCCATACATCTTCTTGTCGATGTCCTCGGGCATGAGGAGTTCGACGAGATGGCCGACGGCATTGGAGATGACGTATTCGTCATTTTCGAAATGGTCGCCCTTTTTGGGAATCTTGCCCAGGGCGCGCGCGAGATCGGCCGCCACGGACGGCTTCTCCGCGATGATGAGCGTCTTCATGAAGAGGCGAGCGGTTAGGGTGCGCCGCCCCGAAGTGCAAGAAATTGTTTTTCATCGGTTTCAGGAATGGTAGGCTTTTCGCACCCCGATGACTACGAATTCCAAGGGCCTGGCTGCGGCCCTGACTGTGGGAGTTTTTTTTACGGGAGTGGCATGGTCCGAGTGGCGAACGGTCTTTCGCCAGCGGACAGAGATCGCCAGGCTCGAGCGGCAGGCGGCAGGCATTGAGCGCGAGATCCGGGAGCTGCACGCCCAGCGGACGGCTGACTTGCAGGCCTTTCAGGCCGCCCGTGATCAGGTCGCCGCAGCGGCCGCACCCTCGGCGCTGGAATCGCGGGTCCGGTCGGTCTTTGCCCGCGTCGACTCCCTCAAGGAGCGGATGGCGCGTTCGCCTGGCCAGCGGATCCCAGAGTTGCAGCTTCTGACCGCGGACGACTGGTTTGATTCTGCCCAGCAGAACAGCCACCTGGAGACCGACGATGATTTTCGCGTGGCCTTGGGCGGGCTCAGGAACAAGGCGATGAATCACTTCCTTGGGCAGCTTCAGGGAGCTTTGAACAGCTATCTTAAGTCTTCGCAGGGACAGTTGCCTGGCGACGTTTCGCAGTTGGCGCCATTTTTCGCGTCTCCAGTCGATGCTGCGGCCCTCCAGCGGTACGAAATGCTAAAGACGGGTGTCGCGGGTAATGCCACCCACGGTGCCATTGGAGAAAAGGCATCCGCAGTGGTCGATCCGGACTTTGACGAGATGATCAAGATCGGGACCGACGGTTGGCAGACGGAGCCCGCCTATGACACCAAGCCCCTGCATGACGCGCTCAACGCCTTCAACACGGCCAATCCTGGCCAGGCGGAACCAACACCGGACCTGTTGGCCACCTACTTCAAGGATCCGGCCCAGGCCGCGAGATTTCTAGAGAGGGAAAAGGCCAACGAGCGGGAGAGGGCACCATGACATCGGCGACAAAAGCCCTCGTGGCCGCCATAGTCGCGATCCTCGTCATAAGTTCGGCGACTTGGTTGGGATGGCGGACCGTTTGTGGCCAAGATGTGCGCTTGACGGACCTCGAACAGCAGGCGCCAGCTTTGCGCGCCGAGATCCGGCAAATGCGCGCCCAGCGAGCGGCTGATCTGAGGGCGCTGCAGCCGGCGCATGGTGCCGATGGCGCCCGGCTCCCCGATTCGGCTATTTCATCCGAAGTGCAATCTCTCGTGGGACGAATTCGCGCCCTTCAGGAAAGGCTGGCCCGATCGCCGAACCAACAGATTCCGGAACTGCGGCTCTTGACGGATCGCGACTGGATTGAAATCGCCCGCCGGAACAATCACCTGGAGACGGACGAGGATTTCCGCCGGGCGTTGGGGGAACTTAGGACCAGGGCGGTAACCGAGATGTGGCGGCCGATGACGACGGCTTTGCAGGGCTATCTCAAGGCCTCGCAAAGCCAGCTTCCAGCCGATCTCACCCAGTTGGCGCCCTATTTTAATCCACCGATGAACGCGGACCTGCTGGACCGCTACGAGATGCGCAGCACTGGCGCGGTGACTGACAACGTGTCCGTCAGCTACAAGACAGCGCTCGTAGGCGAAAAGCTTTCGGCTTTGCCCGATCCCATCTACGACGACGTCGTCATGTTCACCACGAACGGACTCGTCACATCCCATGCCTACGACGTCGACGCTACGGTTGCGGCTTATAAAGCCTTTAGCGATGCGAACAACGGTCAGCCCCCAAAGAATGCGGAGGAGGCTTTGCCCTATTTCCAGGATCCGAACGCGGGAGCGAGATTTGTCGAAATCGCCAAGGCGCGCCACGTGTTTGGCGAGCCGTGAACGCAGGCTTTGAGACCGCACTGAGTAGGGGTCATGACGGGGGTTGCTATCATGCATCCAGACAGCCGCGATTGCCGTTAGACTTGCATAACGCTACCATAATGCTACCATGCCTTTGATGCCTGCAATTCTGCTCAAGAACGTGCCGCCGGGGCTGCATCGCCGGTTGAAGCTGAGGGCCGCCGCCGAACGGCGGAGCCTTCAGCAAGAGACATTGTTGGTGCTGCAACACGGCCTGAGCGCGCTCGAGGCATTTCCGCATAATCACCTCCCGCCGCCGGAACCTATGAAGACGAGCTTTCGACTGACGGACGCGTTTCTGGAGGAACTCAAAAGGGAGCGCGATGCTCGTCGCTGACACGACTGTCATTGCGCATCTGCATATTCCGGGTGATCGCCAGGCGCTGGCGATCGCGGCCTATCGGCACGATCCGGATTGGGTGACGGTCCCGCTATGGCGCTATGAATTCATCAACGTCCTTTGGAAAATGCAGCGCGCCGGCCATCGCGACGCCGAGGCGGCTGCAAAAAGTCTTCAGCTTGCGCGGGAACGCCTGATCCCCCGGGAGCGGGTTCCCGATGATTTGGAGGCGCTGGCCCTTGCCCTGAAGCACAGCATCAGCGCTTACGATGCCTATTTCGTAACCTTGGCCGAGGAACTAAGACTGCCCTTGCTGACCCAAGACCGCGAGTTGCTCACGAAATTCCCCGACACCGCAGTCTCCCTTGAGGCTTTTGCCGGTGGTTCGGGTAATTGGTAGTGGGTCAGTTTGAGGGTAGTGCGGGTTGTCCCCAACCCGCCGTTCGCTCCGTCCGACTCGGAGGTCCGTTCGGCGCGTTGGGGACAACGCGCCCTACCGTACGATCAGCGATTCTCCCCGTCCAAGACCACGATCCGGCTAGCGCCGCCGGGCTCGCGCAGCGCGAGCAACGGCCGGTCGCTCACGTCCGCGAGGAGCTCCTCGTCGGAAATAACCTGGTAGGCGGGCGTTCGCCGGGGCGCGACCGGCGCGCGGGAGGGCTTGCCCTCGGGATGCGCCAGGGCGAGGAGCAGTACGGCGGCCATGCCGGCGGCGGCGCCTGCGCTCAATAGAAAACGCTGGCGGGCTCGGCGGCGGCGGACCCAGGCCGCGGCCTCGCGGCTGGCGGCTGCGGCCGGGCCCTGGCTCCAATCGCCCTGGAATAGATCGGCGACCAGCCGCGTGCGAAAATCCGGTTTCTCATTCATGACGCTTGAGAACGGCGAGCAGGCGCTGGCGCACCTCGGTCCGGGCGCGGGTCAGGCGCGATTCGGTCGCCTTCGGCGAAAGCGCTAGCTCCGCGGCGATGGCGCGGACGTCGCGATTCGAAAAGTACTTGGCCTCGAGCAGCGCCCGATCGTCCGGGTGGATGGCGGACAGCACCGCGTCCAGCGCGGCAAAAAGCCGGTTCTCGGCGGCGGTCGACGTGGGATCGGCTTCGCCTTCGGCGCCGCGCCGCTGCAGCAGGGACCAGAACGCCCTCCTCCTCCTCCGGCAATCGCTCAGGGCGGAATGCGCCACCAGGCGCAGCCAGCTGGCAAACATGGGCGGGGACTCGCACGGGCGCGCGTGGCGCGCGATGCGGAGGTAGGCCTGCTGGAGGGCCTCGTTGGCCAGGTCATAGTCACCCCAGGCGGCGGCCAGAATCTGGCGAAACATCCCCGGGCCATAGTCTCCGTGAAACCGGCTCCAGGCGGCATCCTCGCCGCGAGCTAGGCCCGTCGTCAGCTCGCGCAGCTGCAGGGCCGCTGCGTCCAGCTCCATGGGCGCGGCGGCTAACGCGGCATTCAGCGGAAGGGACGCGCCCGGTGTCACTGTTTTGGCGGGGGCGGAGGCGCACTGGTGCGCGGCCTTCGCGTTTCATGGAGACTGCGGATGACCTGGCGGGTCATTTCGACGGCATCGGGCGGGCCGGAGACCAACAGAAGCTTGGTGCCGGGATGAAACTTGAGTTGCAGCGCGTTCGCTTCATGGGCGGGATTGAGCGTCCAGGCGGTGCGGATGGCATCGACGATATTGTCGACCGACTGTTGTTCGTCAATGATGCCGCCCAGCTGGAACGAGTCAAAGATGGCCTCGGTTTTCGCCCGGGGAGGACGCCGATCCCGGGATGCGTCGCTGCTCACAATGAAGACGCCGTTGCCAACCGCTTCCAGCCGCACTCCCTTGGAGCGAAGAAGCTGGCCGATCGCCATCAGGACGATGTCCCGGTTGGCGTTCCGGACTGTGAAGGCCTGGACTTCTGTTGCGAGGGCGGCCTTTTCGCCGATGACGTTCAGGGCGGGCTCACCGCTCATGCCCTCCACTGTCTTGATCAGATCGCCCAGCGAGCCGCCGGGAAAGTCGAGGGTGAGAGTGGGCTCCGACTTTATGGCAACGGATGACGTCCGGGAGGACGGAGGAGGGGAAGGGGCCGGCTCGGCGTGGGCGGCCGTCAGGAGGGCGCCGGCCGCGAAGAGGGCGAAGGGGAACGTTTTCATGAATGGTCTTTAACCATTAAATACGCGCGCGGGCCCCGCATCCTTCGAAAAAAGCCCGTTGTTTGCGCCGGTCGCGCCAACGGTGCGCCCGGCGCCTTGGGGACGCATCCCGCCGGACAGACGTCAGGCGCGGAAGGAGCCGCCGTCGGGTTGGGTACAACCCGACCACCTCCAACCTGTTACGCTACCCGTATGCCGTGCGCGGGCCTAGCTCGCCAGCGCGGGGGTTTCCGCCAGGGCGCTGTCCAGGGACGTAATCAGCGAGGCGATCGTTTCGTCGGTCTCGTCGCCCATGTTGGAGATGCGGAAGGTCTTGCCCTTGATCTTGCCGTAGCCGCCGTCGATCACGAGCTTGTGCTTCGACTTGAGCGTCTTGTTCAAGGCGCCGAGATCGATGTTCAGGTTGTTGGCGAAGCAGTTGAGCGTGACCGAGCCATAGCCTTCCTTCGGAAACAGCTTGAAGCCCTTGCCGAAGATGAAGTCGCGCACGGCCTGGTTGAGGCGCGCATGCCGGGCGTAGCGGGCCTCGACGCCCTCGGCTTTGATGTCCTCCAGCTTCGACTTGAGGGCGTAGATCAGCGGGATAACCGGGGTGCTGGGAGTCATGCCGTTCTCGTGGTTCTTTTGAAATTCGATGAAATCGAAATAATACCCCCGCGTGGCGATCTGGGCGGCGCGCTCGAGCGCGCGCTTCGATGCGGAGAGGAGCGAGAGGCCGGGCGGCAGCGCCAGGGCCTTCTGCGAGCCGGTGATGAAGACGTCGATCCCCAGTTCGTCTTTCTTGATCGGAACGGCGCTGAACGAGCTGACGGCGTCCACGATCGAGATGACCTCCGGAAATTGGCGGATCACGGCCATCAGCGCGGGCAGGTCGCTCATGCAGCCGCACGAGGTCTCGTTGTGGATGAGGGTGATGGAGTCGTAGGCGCCGGTGGCCAGTTCGCGGCGGACCGCTTCGGGATCGACCGGCTGGCCCCATTCGAACTTGAGGGCGGTGGCGGCTTTGCCGCAACGCAAGGCGACATCGTGCCATTTGTCGGAGAAAGCTCCGTTCATGCAGGCCAGGACCTTCTTGGCCACTAGGTTGCGGACGGCCCCTTCCATGGTGCCGAAGGAGCTGCTCGTCGAGATGTAGACGGGGTCCTTGGTGTAGACGAGCGCCTGCAGGTCGGGCTGCACCGACTGGTAGAGGGCCACGAAGTCCGTGCTGCGGTGCCCGATCATGGGCTGGGCCATGGCGCGGAGGGTTTTTTCCGAGACGGCGACGGGGCCGGGGATGAAGAGTTTGTAGCTCATGGGCAGAGGCGGAGGTGAAAGATGGAAAACAGTTTACGTCCCGCTGGCCGTCAACCTTCATATCTGCAAAATCCCGCATGGCCCTCTCCTGGTTAAAGAAGAAGTTCAACACCTTCGAGCTCTACACGGTGGATGTGGTGCTTGGGCGGCGTGCGGACGCCGGGGTCGCGATCTACGGGGCGTTCCTGCAGGTCCTTTCCTGGCTGTTCAGCGGGGTGGTGCAGCTGCGCCTGTGGCTTTACCGGCACCGTATCCTGCAGGACCACCCGCTCGGCTGCCTGGTGGTGGTGGTGGGCAATCTCACGGTCGGGGGAACGGGCAAGACACCCGTCGTGGAAAAATGGGCCCGCACCCTGCGGGACCGTGGCCGCAAGGTCGCCATCCTCAGCCGGGGCTACAAGAGCAAGACGCCGCCGCTCTGGCGCAAGTTCTGGCACTGGCTCTCCCACACTGACGAACCCCCTCCGCGCGTGGTCAGCGACGGCGAGCGCGTCCTTCTCGACAGCGAGGAGGCCGGCGACGAGCCCTATATGCTCGCCCGCAACCTTCCCGGGGTCGTGGTCCTGGTGGACAAGAACCGCGTCAAGGCCGGCGCCTATGCGATCAAGCGCCTGGGCTGCGACACGCTGGTCCTCGACGACGGCTTCCAGTACCTGCCGCTCAAGGGCAGCCTGAACCTGCTGCTGGTGGACAAGACGAACCCCTTCGGGAATGGCCGGCTGCTGCCGCGGGGCATCCTGCGGGAGCCCGTAAAGCACTTGCGGCGGGCCAGCTACGTGCTCCTGACCAAATCCGACGGGCGCCGCGACCTGGAACTCGAGGCGACGATCGCGCGCCACAACCCCAGCGCCGACCTGATCGAATGCGCGCACCGGCCCCAGTACCTCCAGCCGGTCGGGACGGGCCCGGATGAGGCGGAGGGCCGGCAGCCGCTCGCCTGGCTGAAGGGCCGCCGCGTGTTCGCGTTCAGCGGCATCGCCACGCCGGAGAGCTTCGAGAAATTCCTGCGCGACCTCGGGGCCTTGGTCATGGGCCGGGAGCGCTTCCTCGACCACTATCGCTACAGCGCCGAGGACCTGGCCGGGCTCCTGGTCCAGGCGCGGCAGGCCGGGGCGGCCTGCCTGATCACGACCGAGAAGGACGCGGTCCGGCTGCCGGCCGTCGGCGCCGCGAGTCTACCGGTCTACTACCTGCGCCTCGAGATCGAGATCATCCGCGGCGCGGTCGATTTTGACGAGGCCGTCGGCCGGATCTGCTTTCCCCAGAGCGCCGTCCGCGCCTAACTTGCCTTTCCCATGCTCATCGATCCCCGGTTCCTCCAGTTGGCCGACGGCCTCGTCGGCTTTTCCACCGCCCTGAAAAAGGGCGAGCGCGTGCTGATCGACGCCTTTGACGTGCCGGACGCCATGGTCGTGGCGCTCATCCAGGCGGCCCGGCGCCGCGGAGCCCATCCTTACGTGCAGCTGCACCGCGCCCGCATCACGCGCGAACTGTCGCTCGAGGCCGTGGACGCGCAATTCGCCCCGCACGCCGAGATCGAGCTCAGCCGAATGCGCAAGATGGACGCCTACATCGCCCTGCGGGGGTCGGAGAATATCTTCGAATCGTCCGACGTGCCCCCCGAGAAGGTGCGGCTGGTCAGCCGGCTGATGAAGCCCGTGCAGGATTATCGGGTCGGCAAGACGAAGTGGGTCGTCCTCCGGTGGCCGACCGCCGCCATGGCCCAGCAGGCCGGAATGAGCACGGAGGCCTTCGAGGATTTCTATTTTCGGGTCTGCACCCTCGATTACCGGCGGATGGAGCCGGGAATGAAGGCTTTGGCTGGGCTGATGCGCCGCACCGACCGGGTGCGGATCATCGGCCCGGGAACCGATCTGCGCTTTTCCATCAAGGGCATCGGGGCCAAGGAATGTGGCGGTCAATACAACATCCCCGACGGCGAGGTCTTTTCCTGCCCGGTCCGCGACTCGGTGGAGGGATTCGTCCAGTTCAACGCTCCCACCGTCTACCTGGGCACCTCTTTCGACCAGGTGCGGCTCGCTTTCAGCAAGGGCAAGGTCGTCGAGGCGACCTCCAGCAACAACCAACGCCTCGGGGAGATCCTCGACAGCGACGAGGGCGCGCGCTTCGTCGGTGAATTCGCCCTCGGGTTCAATCCGCACATCCTCGCGCCCATGCGCGACATTCTCTTCGACGAGAAGATCGCCGGCTCCTTCCATTTCACCCCGGGGCAGGCCTATGCCGAGTGCGGAAACGGCAACCAGTCGCAGGTGCACTGGGACCTGGTCTGCATCCAGCGCCCCGAATACGGCGGCGGCGAGGTCTGGTTCGACGACCGCCTGATTCGCCGGGACGGGCTCTTCCTGCCCAAGGCGCTGCAGCGGCTCAACCCCGACCACCTGCTCGGAAAGAGCCCGCCGTGAACCCGCGGCTCCGCGCGTTCATCCGGGCGCTGCCGAAGACCGAGACGCACCTGCACATCGAGGGGGCGCTCCCCTATGAGCTGCTGCTCAGGG
>Ga0302324_100021725_pt1 | contig 12506 bp, 10 predicted proteins | sample Palsa_T0_1_FD_201949 | JGI IMG/M metagenome (GOLD analysis project Ga0302324, IMG submission 201949) | Peat permafrost microbial communities from Stordalen Mire near Abisko, Sweden - Palsa_T0_1 | ecosystem: Environmental > Terrestrial > Soil > Palsa > Peat permafrost | place: Sweden: Abisko...
TCTTCAAGCGGCTCGAAGAGAAGCTCCAATGGGGCGTTCCGATCAAGAAATGAGCGGTCCGACCGCGCTGCTGCGCTTGTCGATCGAGAACGTCGGCTTGATCGAGCGCGCCGAAGTCGAGTTCGCGACCGGGTTGACGGTGGTCACCGGCGAGACGGGCTCGGGCAAGACGATGCTGCTGGGCGGCCTTTCGCTCGCGCTGGGCGGCCGGATCGACGGCGACACGGTCCGCCAAGGCGCCGAGCGCGCGCGCGCCGTGCTCGAGGTCGCGCCGGACGCGGCGCTGCGCGAACGGCTGGCGGAAGCTGGGTTCGCGCTCGCCGACGACGACGATCTCATCGTGCAGCGCGAGGTCTTGGCGTCCGGGCGTTCGCAGGGGCGCATCAACGGTCTGCCGGCCGGCGCGAGCCAGCTGCGCGAGCTGGCCGGCACGCTGGTCGATCTCGTCTCCCAGCACGAGGCGCAGCGGCTGCTCGCGCCGGCCTACGCGCTCGATGCCGTCGATCGTTTCGGCGGTCCGCCGGTGCTTGCGCTGAGCGACGAGGTGCGTGAGCTGTACGAACGTGCACGCGTTGCGCGCGAGCGGATCGATGCGCTGCGCGACGACGACGGCCGCAAACGTGCGCGCGCCGAGTTCGCGCGCTTCGCGCTGGCCGAGATCGACGCCGCGGCGATTGAGGACGACACCGAGGACGAGCGCTTGCGCGAACGCCGCGACCTCTTGGCCAATGCCGAGCGGGTCGTCACCGCGCTGTCGATCGCGTCGGGTGCGCTCGAAGACGACGCCGGCGCCGTCGACGCGCTCGGCGCGGCCGAAACCGCGCTGCTCGGGCTGGCGCGCTACGGAGAGCGCTTCGCCGAGCTGGCGAGCGCCGCCGGCGCGCTGCAGTCGGACGCCGGCGAGCTGGCGGCGCGGATCGCGCGCGAGCGCGACGCGGTCGAGCTCGATCCGGCGCAGCTCGAGACGGTCGGTGCGCGGTTGGACGCGCTCGATGCGCTCAAGAAGAAGTATGGCGGCTCGCTGGCGGCGGTGCGCGCGCAGCGCGACGGCTTTGCCGGCGAAGTCGCCGATGTCGACGACCGCGATGCGCGCGTCGCCGCGGCCGAGCGCGAGGCCGAGCAGCTCGCCGATGCGCTAGCGGAACGCGCCGCTGCCTTGACCGCGCGACGGCGCGAAGCGGCCGACTCGATCGGCGAGGCCGTTCGCGCGGAGCTGGCCGAGCTGGCGTTGCCGGCGGCGCGCTTTCGCATCGCGCTCGAGCCGCTCGAAGCGGTCGGACCGAACGGTGAGGAACGCGCCGAGCTGCGCTTCGCGGCGAACCCGGGCGAGCCGGAGCGCCCGCTCGCGCGCGTCGCCTCGGGCGGCGAGCTGTCGCGCGTCCTGCTGGCGCTCGTGCTGGTCGTCGCCGATCGCGGCGAGCGGACGGCGTTCGTCTTCGACGAGGTCGACGCCGGCGTCGGCGGCGCGACCGCGACCGCGGTCGGCCTGCGGCTGGCGCGCCTCGCCCGCACCGCGCAGGTGGTGTGCGTGACGCACTTGGCGCAGATCGCCTCGCACGGCGACGCGCACGTCGCGCTGCGCAAGCGCACCGCCGGCGACCGCACCACCATCGAGGCCGTCGCGCTCGACGCCGACGGTCGCCGCGCCGAGATCGCCCGCATGCTCTCGGGCCGCGAGCGCGGCGTCGCGCTCGAGCACGCCGCCGAGCTGATCAGCGCCGCCCGCCGTCCGGCCAAGACGCGAACGTGAAGACGCTCGCTTGCTTGCCGGCCGTGGCGGCGAACGTCAGGCCCCAAAGAGAATCGCCGGACCCCCTCGCCGAGCAGGCCGAGTAGCAGTAGAATCGGGCCATGCGGACCGTGCTGTTCGCAGCTGTCCTGCTGCTGTTGCTGCCGTACGCGGCCGCGGCCGACGACGCGCCCAGCGTTCCGGCCGTGCTGGCGGCGATGGCCGCTGCGCCCGAGCAGCCCGAGGAGTACAAGGCGTCGGTCTCGCTGCACGTGCGGCTGCGCGTGTTCCCGTTCATCCGCGTCACGTTGCACGGTGACTCGTGGTACCGGCGTCCGGGGCTGTACCGGTTCGTGTTTCGTGGCGTGCCGCTCGTCGCGCGCGCGTTCTCGGACATGAAGTACGATCTCGGCGATCCGTCGCGCTGGCCCGAACGCTATGACATCGCGTTCGCGCCGGGATCGACCGTCGACCAACCGGTGCTGCGGCTGACGCCCAAGAGCCCGGTCATGGTGAAGACGCTCGACGTCGCGATCGATCCGGCGCACGGCAAGATCCTCAAGGCGACGTGGTCGCGCGCCGACGGCGGCGTGATCAACCTCGTGCAGACCTACACTCCGGTCGCCGGGCACGCGTACGTCGCCAAGCAGGTCGCTACGATCAACCTGCCGCGCATGAAGGCCGATCTCGAAGCGGATTACGCCGACTTCACCACGATCGAACCTTCGGTCGGCACCGCTCCACAGTGACGGCGGCGGGTCTCGTCTGACCGCGGGCCGTACTAGGCCGCGATGACCGAGGTGCACTTCGCGTCGGACAACAACGCCGGCGTCCACCCCCGCGTGCTCGCCGCGCTCGCCGCGGCCAACGGCGGTCACGTCGCCAGCTATGGCGACGACGAGCTGACGCAGCGCGCGGAGGCGGCGTTCCGCAAACTGCTCGGCGACGATGCGCGCGTGTTCTTCGCCTTCAACGGCACCGGGGCGAACGTCGTCGCGCTCGCGGCGGCGCTGCGACCCTTTCAGGCCGTCATCTGTCCTGAAGCCGCGCACTTGGCGGTCGACGAGTGCGGCGCGTACGAACGGTTCGGCGCGGGCAAGCTGCTGCCCGTTGCGGTCGCCGGCGGGAAGCTGACACCCGACGACGTCGAGCGCCACGTGCGCGGCGTCGGCGACCAGCACCACGTGCAGCCCGGCGCGATCTCGATCTCACAGTCGACCGAGGTCGGCACCGTCTACACGGTCGAGGAGCTGCGCGCGCTCGGCGCCGTCGCGCGCAAGCACCGGCTGTTCTTTCACGTCGACGGCGCGCGGCTGGCCAATGCGGTCGCCGCGCTGGGCGGCGACGTGCGCGCGATGCTGGCCGACACCGGAATCGACGCATGTACGTTCGGCGGGACGAAGAACGGCATGATGTTCGGGGAAGCGATCGTGTTCCCCAAGCACCATCCGGCGGTCGACGTACTGGCCTACACCCGCAAGCAGGGGATGCAGCTGGCCTCGAAGATGCGGTTCGTCTCGGCGCAGTTCGAGGCGCTGCTGAACGACGGTCTGTGGCTGCAGAACGCGTCGCACGCCAACGCCATGGCCAAGCTGCTCGCGGCGCGGCTGCGCGACCTCGACGACGTCGTGCAGCTGGCCTATCCGATCGAGGCGAACGCCGTCTTTCCGGTGCTGCCGCGCCATGCGATCGAGCCGCTGCAACGCGTGCGCCGCTTCTACATGTGGGACGCCGAGCGCGACGTCGCGCGCTGGATGACGGCCTGGGATACGGCGCCCGACGACGTCCACACCTTCGCCGATGCGGTCTGGCGGATCGCGGCGCCGCAGAAGTCCGTCGCGCGGACCGGCGTCTAATGGCGCTCGACGACTTCAACTACCGGCTCGACATTCGGGTCGTGTTCGGGGACATCGACTACTACCGCCACGCCAACAACGTCGCCTACATCACCTGGATGGAGACGGCGCGCATCGACTACTGCAAGGTCGCCTTCGACCGGCCGCTCGGCGCGCCGCAGAACGTGATCATGGCGTCGCAGTCGTTCACCTACGAGCGCCAAGTGCAGCACGACGAGCGGCTCGTCATGGGTTGCCGTACCTCGCGGATCGGCCGCAAGTCGCTCGACTTCACCTACGAGCTCTGGAGCGAAGACGGCCGCGCCGGTCACGGCATCTCGACGTTGGTCGCGTTCGACTACGCAGCCAACGAGACGATCGAAGTCCCCGCCGAATGGCGACGCCGCATCGCCGCCTTCGAGCGCATCCCGCCCACCTGACGCCACGCGATGCTCATGACATCAGTTTGATGGGAGGCGGTGGATCTTGAGGACGTTGGTGCCGCCGGCGCCGACCGGCATGCCGCTGGTGATCGCGATCGTCTCGCCCGGTGAGGCGTGGCCTTCGGCGACGACGCGCGCTTCCGCAATCTCGATCAGCGTCTCGATGTAGCGATAGGTCTGCACGACCGACGACTCGACGCCCCACACGACGGCCATCCGCCGCGCGACTTCTTCGATCGGGGTGAGCGCGACGATCTTCGCCCGCGGGCGGAACGACGACACGTAGCGCGCGGTGTTGCCGGTCGTCGTTCCGATGACGATCAATCGCAGGCCCAGCGTGTCGGCGCAGCGCACGGCGGCCTCGGAGATCGACATGCCGATGTCGGCGTCGGCCTCGGCGACGGCGCCCTCGGAGGTCAGCCGGCGCGCGCGCATCTCGAGGTGCGGATACTGCGCTTCGACGTGCATCGCGATGCCGGCCATCGTGCGCACCGCTTCGAGGGGATAGGCGCCGCGCGCGGTCTCCCCCGATAGCATCACCGCGTCGGTGCCGTCGAGGATCGCGTTGGCGACGTCGGTCGCCTCGGCGCGCGTCGGCCGCGCCGACGAGATCATCGACTCGAGCATCTGGGTCGCGGTGACGACCGGCTTCGACGCGCCGTTGGCGCGCGCGATCAAGTCCTTCTGGGTGAGCGGCACGTCCTCGAGCGGGATCTCGATCCCGAGATCGCCGCGCGCGACCATGATCCCGTCGGCGACCAGCAGGATGTCGTCGATATGCTCGAGCGCTTCGTGCTTCTCGATCTTCGCCATGACCGGGATCGTTGCGCCGGTCTGCGCCAAGTGTGACTTCACCCGCCATACGTCTTGCGCGGTGCGCACGAACGAGACGGCCACCCAGTCGACGCGGTGCGCGATCCCGAAGTCGAGGTGCTCGAGGTCGCGTTCGGTGACCGCGTCGAGCTCGAGCGTGCCGTCGGGATAGTTGATCCCTTGCTTTTCGCGCAGTTCGCCGCCGACCTCGACCACCGTGTCGATGCGCGGCGCGTCGACGCCGGTCACGCGCAGCGCGATCGAACCGTCGGCCAGGTAGATGCGCTTGCCGACCTCGACGTCGCGCGCCAGTCCCGGATACGAAACGGAGACGTGCTCGCCGTCGCCGGCGACCGGCTCGGTGGTCAGCGCGAACGTCGATCCGGTGTTCAGACGCACCGAGGTCACGCCGGCGGCGAAGGTTCCCGTCCGCACCTTCGGGCCGGGGAGATCCTGCAGGATCGCGACGTGCAGGCCGAGCTCGGCGGCGATGCGCCGCACGTCGGCGATCGTCGCCGCATGCTCGTCGTGGGTGCCGTGCGAGAAGTTCAAGCGCACGACGTTGACGCCGGCCAAGAAGAACGCGCGCAGCGTCGCCGCGTCGCGCGACGCCGGCCCGACGGTCGCGACGATCTTCGTCCGCTTCGGCGGTGGCTGCATCGGCGCGCGGCGTTCCGCGACGTCACCGGCGGTCCTGCGACTGGTCGAAAGCACCAAGCCGCTTGTTCCCCGCCGAAATCGTTTTGCTGCGCGGCATGGAGCGCGGCCGAGCGCAGGAAAGAAGACGCTCGGATGCGCGCCGTGGGCCGGGAAGCTCATATCGAACGCCCGTCGCGGCGTCGCGACGCGTTGGCGCTAGCCGTCTCGTTGGTGCTGCACGCGCTGGCGCTGCTGCTGGTGTTGCTGTACGCGACGCTGCCTGGCGGGTCGCCGGCCGAGGCCGACGTCACCGCCGACGTGGTCCTCGAGGAGACCGCCCCGCCGCCGCCCGAGGAGCTGCCGACGCCGGTCCCGGTCGTGCCGCCCACCGCCGCGCCCCAGCGCACGCTGCGGCCGCTGCCGAGGCGCCCGGTCGTCGCGCGGCCGGTGCCGAGACGGATCGTCCCGCCGACCCCGCCCCCGCCGCGCCACCGCGAGCTGGCGCGCATCCGCCCATCGGCGCCGCCCGAGCCCACCGTCCCGCCGACGCTGCCGCCGACGTTACCGCCGACGCTCGAGCCCACCCGGCCGCCGACCGCGGTGCCGAGCGCCGTCGTCGCGATCGAGACCGCGCCGCCGACGGCGGTGCCGACCACGGCGCCGACGGCCCGGCCCACGCTGGCTCCGACGGCTCCGCCGACCGTCGCGCCGCGAACGTTGCCGCCGACCGTCGCTCCGACCGCGCCGCCGACCGTTACGCCGCGGACCGCGCCGCCGACGGTCGCGCCGACCACGGCGACCAGCGCGCCGACCGCCGCCGCGACCGGCGCGCCCACCGCGCGCCCGACGACGGCGCCGACGCGCGCGCCTTCGGTCGCGGTCGTGCCGGCCGCCCCGACGGCCGCGCCGGGAACACCGCACCCGCTCGCCACCGCGGCGGCGGCCGGATCGCCGCATCCGGCCGGGAGCGCCGCTCCTCGGCCGGCGAGCAGCGGCGTGCCGCGCCCGGTCGCCTCCGGCGCGGCGGCCGGATCACCCGCCCCACGCGGCACCGCCGCGCCCGCGGGCACGGCGACCGGGCGACCCGGAACGCGGGCCGGAACGCCGGCCTCGGCTGCGCCCGCCGCACCGGCCGGGCCGGCGAAGCCCGCCGGTGCGCCGCCCGCCGGTCCGGCGGGCGCGGCTGGACGCCCTTCGGCGGCGCCGTCGAGCGGTCTGGCCGCGCTCAACGAGCGCCTGCGCTCTCTGCTGCCGCACGGCGACGCGAGCACGATGGGGCACTTCACCCCGGGGTTCAGCCCCTCGGAGCTCGACCTGGTCCGCGAGTACGTGCCGGTCGACGTGCTGGCGGCGACCTTCGGGCTGATCACGGTGACGCGCACGACCTATCGGGCGGGATCGACGACCTACGTCTTCGAGCGGCGCAAGGACATCTTCGGCCGCGAGGTCTGTCGGGCGCTGCGCTTCACCCCCCACCCGCAGCCCTCGGCGCCACCCCGGTTCGATCCCAACCGCGTGCAGTTCGGGCCCGACGCGCCGAACATCAAGCCCCAGGTCGAGTACGTCGACGTCTCGTGCAACGCTCGCGGGATGGAGCTCGTCGAGCCCGGCTCGCTGCTCAAGTCGCCGGCGCCTGCCGCCCGGCCATAGGGAGCAGGCCACGCAGCGCCGGCGCTTGCGAGAAATCCCGCGCCGTCGTATGATGGCGACCGGACGTAGACGCTATGGAGCGTGGGCAAAGCCCGCGCTTCTGTGTTGTACGGGGGAAAGGAGGTCGGCAATGGAGTCGTACGACGAGAAGACGCTCTTCGCGGAAGCGTTCGAGCGCGTCGTTCACGCATTGCCGCACCAGCCGGAGTTTCGCGACGTCGAGATCGTCGGCACCAGCACGCGCAGGCATCATCACGAGACCGCCCTGCACGTCACGGTCGACCGTCAAGGCGGGGTCGACATCGCGACTTGCGAGCGCATCGCCGCGCGCGTCAACGCCGCGCTCGACGCGTTCCCCGATCCGTACACGCTCGAAGTCGAGTCGGCCGGTCTCAACCGGCCGCTGACCAAACCCTCCGACTACGACCGCTTCAGCGGGCGCGACGTGAAGATCGTCACCACGCTCCTGATCCAGAACGCCAAGACGCACCGCGGCAGGCTCGACGGCGTGCGCGGCACCAACGTCATCCTCGCCCGCGACAAAGGCGAGCTGCCCATTCCCATCGCCGTCATCAAGTCGGCCAACCTGGAGTACGACGTGCGCGCCGATCTCCAGCGCGCAAAACAACGAGAGAAGAACCGATGAACGCAGAGATGATCGCGGCACTCCGCGAGATCGAGAACGAACGCAACATCAGCTTCGAGTCGCTGCTCGAAGCGCTCGAAGCCGCGCTGATCTCCGCCTACAAGCGGAACTTCGGCGGCGAAGCCAACGCGATCGTCACGATCGACCGGCAGAGCGGTGACTATCAGGTCTATCACCGCCGCACGGTCGTGGACGACGGCGAAGTGACCGATCCGAAGCTGGAGATCACCAGGCGCGAGGCCGGCGCGCGCTACGAGCCGGGCGACTTCTACGACGAGATCGTGACGCCGCGCGACTTCGGGCGCATCGCGGCGCAGACCGCTAAGCAGGTCATCGTGCAGCGCATCCGCGAGGCCGAGCGCGACACGGTCTACAACACGTATTCGGCCAAGCTGCACGACATCGTGCTGGGCAACGTGCAGCGTTACGAGCAGCGCAACATGTACGTCCTGCTCGACGACCGCAAGACCGAGGCGCTGCTGCCGTTCAGCGAACAGGTGCCGCGCGAGAACTACCGCATCAACGACCGCATCCGCGCCTACGTGCTCGACGTGCGCAAGACCAACAAGGGTCCGCTGGTCGTGTTGTCGCGCGCCGCCGAAGGGCTGGTGCAGCGGCTGATCGAGTTCCAGGTGCCCGAGATCCAGGACGACATCGTCGAGATCATGGCGATCGCGCGCGAGCCCGGGGCTCGCACCAAGGTCGCGGTCACCTCGAAGCGGCCGGAGATCGATGCGGTCGGCGCGTGCCTGGGGCCCAAGTCGTCACGCATCGCGAACGTCTCCGACGAGCTGCGCGGCGAGAAGATCGACGTGATCCGCTGGGCCGCGGACCTGCCCACCTTCGTCGCCAACGCGCTCGCGCCGGCCAAGGTGCTGGGCGTCGAGCTGTTCGAGGAAGAGGGGATCGCCCTGGTGACCGTTCCCGATCACCAGCTGTCGCTGGCCATCGGGCGCGAAGGCCAGAACGTGCGGCTGGCCGCGCGGCTGACCGGCTGGCGGATGGACATCACCAGCGACTCCGAGTCCGCCGAGACTCGCGAGCGCTACCTGGCCGAGCGCGAGGCCCGCGCCGCCCAGGCCGGCGTCGAGGAGCCCGAGGTCGCCGCCGAAGAGGTGGTCGCCGAGGAGGCCGACGAGGCCGCGATCGACCAGGACGAGCTGCTGCGCCGGCTCGAGGAGTTCAAGCGGGAGATGTTCACCGGCGAATGATCCCGCAGCGCACCTGCGTCGGCTGCCGGACCGTCTTCGGGCAGCCGGCCCTGCGGCGCTTCACGCGCCGCGCGGGCCAGTGGGTCGCCGACGGCGGCTCGCGCGGCCCCGGCCGGGGCGCCTACCTGTGCTCCCGTCGCTGTGCGGAACGAGTCGCAAAGAACAAACGTTATCCTGGGTTCAGCGTCGAAGCTCTGCTACAATGGTGACTCCCCGGCGGGGCCGCCGGAACTCCGGATCTCGGAGCTCGATCAGAATGACGTAACGGCGGTGGCGCTTTCGGGCGCCCTAACTTTGAAGGATTGCATGGCAACCGGTAAACCTCGGATCTTTGAGCTCGCCAAAGAGCTCGGCATGTCGTCGAAAGACCTGCTCGCCCTGTTCGGGCGACTCGGGCTCGACGCCAAGAATCAGCTTAGCGTCGTCGAGCCGAAGGTCGCCGACCTCCTCCGCGCACAGCTCAAGGGGGCCAACGCTGCTCCCAAATCGGCGCCGGCCGCGTCCGCACCGGCCGCCGCACCCGAAGCCGCCGGTCGAGCCGCCGCGACGTCCGCGCCGCCCCCGCCCGCCGCCGCGGCGTCGGGCAACGGCGTCGCGCCCCCGCAACCGGCCCCCGCCGCCCCCGCGCGCCGAGCTTCGGCCGCCAAGCCGGTGCAGGCCGAACCCGGCGTGCCGCCCGCGGCTCCCGCCCAGCCCGCGGCGCCCATCCCACAGCTCCGCCCGGTGCCAGCCGCCGGTTCGCCTCCGCCGCGCCCGCGGCCGGCGCAACCGCAGCAGCCTGCCGCCTCCGCCGCGCCGCCGTCGGCTCCGCCCGACGCCGCGTCGGTACAGGCCGGTGTCGTTCCCGAGCCCAGTGAGGCCGGGCCGGCCGCCCCGCGCCGCCCGGCCGCGCCGAACGAGCCCGTCCCGACGCTGCGTCCGGTGCCCGCCGGTCAGGCTTCGGTGCGGCCGCCGCGTCCGCCGGCACGTCCGCTCGGAGCGCCGGGTCAGGGCAACGGCCAGATCCCCGGCCGTCCCGGCGTCGCGCCGCGTCCCGGGCAAGGAACTCCGGGCCAGTATCAGCCTCCGCGTCCCGGCGTGCCGCCGGGCGTCGCGGGAGCTGCCGGCACACCCGGCGCACCGGTCGGACGCCGCCCGGCCGGCAACGGCGCCTTCCGGGCGATCCCCGGCGGTACGGCCGGTCCGCGCCCGTTCGGCGGCGCGCGTCCCGGCGGCCCGGCCGGCAACGGTCCGCTCTCGCCCGGCGGCGGGCCGACGCCCTCCTCGGGTGGCCAGGGCGGACGCCCCGGCGGCGGCGGTCGCGGTCGTCAGACGCGCGAGCAGCTCGAGGCCAAGAAGGCGCGCGACGCCGAGATGCGGCTCGAGAAGCAGCGCCGCCGCAGCGGCGCGTACGTCGACCGCGTCGAGGACCCCACCAAGAAGCTCGAGTCGATCGAGATCCCCGACGTGCTGACCGTGCAGGAGCTGGCCACCTCGATGATCGTCCCCGCCGCGGACGTCATCAAGGAGCTGTTCCGCACCGGCACGATGGCGACGATCAACCAGAACATCTCGTCGGAACAGGCGATTGCGGTCGCGCGCAAGTTCGGCTTCAACGCGATCGTCAAGGAGGCCGGCGACGAAGTCGTCGTCGAGCAGGAAGAGGACAAGCCGGAGATGCTGCAGCCGCGGCCGCCGGTCGTCACCGTCCTCGGTCATGTCGATCACGGCAAGACGTCGCTGCTCGACAAGATCCGTTCGGCCAGCGTCGCCTCCGGCGAAGCCGGCGGGATCACGCAGAAGATCGGCGCGTACACCGTCGAGCAGAACGGCCGCGCGATCACCTTCATCGACACCCCCGGTCACGAGGCGTTCACCGCTATGCGCGCGCGCGGCGCGAAGGTCACCGACGTGGCGATCCTCGTCGTCGCGGCCGACGACGGCGTGATGCCGCAAACGCGTGAAGCGATCTCGCACATCAAGGCCGCCGGCGTGCCGATCGTCGTCGCGATCAACAAGATGGACAAGGAAGACGCGCAACCCGACCGCGTCAAGCAGCAGCTCACCGAAGAGGGTCTGCAGCCGGTCGAGTGGGGCGGCAAGATCGAGATGGTCCCGGTCTCGGCGCGGCGCGGCGACAACATCGACACGCTGCTCGAAACGGTGCTGCTCGAGGCCGACCTCAAGGAGCTCAAAGCCAACCCGCACCGCCGGGCGAGCGGCGTCGTCATCGAGTCCGCCCTCGACCGCGGTCGCGGTCCGGTCGCAACGGTGCTGGTGCAAGCCGGCACGCTGCGCGTCGGCGACGTCGTCGTGGTCGGACCGACCTACGGCAAGATCCGCGCGCTCATCGACGACAAGGGCAAACAGACGAAGAAGGCCGGACCATCGGTCCCTGTCGAGATCATGGGGCTCAACGACGTCCCGTCGGCCGGCGACACGATGATGGTCGTCTCCGACGAGAAGTCGGCGCGGGAAGCGGCCGCCAAACGCTCGACCAAGCGCCGCGACGTCCGCATGGCGGCGACCACCGGCGGCGCGAAGGTATCGCTCGAAACCTTCATGCTCATGCCGGCCGACGGCGGGCAGAAGACGCTCAACCTTATCCTCAAAGCCGACGGCCAAGGCTCGGTCGAAGCGCTGCGCAGCCGCGTCGAGTCGCTGTCGACCGGCGAAGTCAACGTCGCCGTCGTCCTCGCCGGCGTCGGCGGGATCACCGAGAACGACGTCAACCTCGCCTCGGCGTCCAACGCCGTGCTGATCGGCTTCAACATCCGCCCCGACGAGTCGGTCAAGCGGCTCGCCGAGTCGGAGCAGGTCGATCTGCGCTTCTACCAAGTCATCTACGACGTCGAGAACGACCTCAAGAAGGCCATGGTCGGACTCCTCGCGCCGAAGTTCCGCGAGATCGTGCTGGGCCGCGCCGAAGTCCGCGAGATCTTCAAGGTCTCCAAGGTCGGCTCGATCGCGGGCTGCTACGTGCAGTCCGGCAAGATCACGCGCAACTCGAAGGTTCGCGTGCTGCGCGACTCGGCGGTCGTGTTCGACGGCGAGATCGAGTCGCTGCGGCGCTTCAAGGACGACGTTCGCGAAGTCGCCGAGAACTTCGAGTGCGGTATCCAGGTCGCGCGCTTTGCCGATCTCAAGCAAGGCGATGTGATCGAGGCGTTCACCTCGGAGCTGGTCGCTCCCGAGTTGCAGCCCGCGTAATGGTTGCGTTGGGGCGGGCGTTCGCGGCGGGGATGCTTCCTCGCCGGGGACGCCCGCAATTTCCCATCCTTGGGAAATTGCTGCTCGGCACAAAATCTGCTCTCGCCCTCCGGGCTCCGCAGATTTCTGTGACGCCCCGGCGAGAAAGCATCCCCGCCGCGAACGCTGGGCACCACTCGTCGTGAAGCAGCAGCGGCAGGCTCGGATCGATCATGAGATCCAGCGGGCTTTGGCCAAGATCATCGACGAGGACCTCAAGGACCCGCGGCTGGGGTTCGTGACGGTGGTCCGGTGCGAGATAAGTACCGATATGAAGATGTGCAAGGTGTTCGTGTCGATCATCGGTGACCG
>Ga0302324_100021726_pt1 | contig 12506 bp, 10 predicted proteins | sample Palsa_T0_1_FD_201949 | JGI IMG/M metagenome (GOLD analysis project Ga0302324, IMG submission 201949) | Peat permafrost microbial communities from Stordalen Mire near Abisko, Sweden - Palsa_T0_1 | ecosystem: Environmental > Terrestrial > Soil > Palsa > Peat permafrost | place: Sweden: Abisko...
GATTGGGGCGTTTCTCTTTGCTGCACCGTGCAGCCGCCTAAAAATCCAACGCCACCTGCGAATACACAGGATCACGAAACGTAGAATAAAACGCCTCCTTCAACGGCGTCGACCGCACTTGAAAAATTCCCGGCCAGTCGATCACCTCAAACACATCCGGCGTCACCAGCGCCTCCAGCTGCTTGGTCGTAAACGGAGGATTCTTGTCCCACAGCGCGTTCGTCTTCAGCATCGCCCAGAACACGCGATACGGCAGCTTCACAATCCGCGCCTTCGCCCCGGTCGCCTGCTTCAGTAGCCGGATCAAGTCGATATAGTCAATCCGCTCCATACCCGTAATGTTGTACGCGCCTGTAATCTCCGTCTCAATCGACGAAGCAATAATGTCCGCAAAATCCCCCGCATACAGCGGTTGGCGCAGAAACTTTCCATCGCCTGGCACCGGAAACACCGGCACCCGCTGCATGAACCGTCCCAGCCAACCCACATGCTTTCGATCGAACCACCCAAACATCAACGTCGGCCGCAGCACCACTTGCTTGATTCCCGATGCCGCGCCCAGCGCCTCCTGCGTCTTCTTCGTCTCGGTGTAATCATCTACCGCCATCGAATTCACCACCGACGATGAAATGTTTACCGCGTACGGAACCTGGTACCGCAGCGCGGTCTCCAGCAGACGCTCCGTCGCCGTCACATTGTTGCGCACATACTCTTCTGAGAACAGTCCGCCAATCTGCGCATGCCCGATCATCAGGTGCGTGCAGCCCTCAAGCTCCTGCTGCCACGACCCTGCCTCCGCAAGATCTGCCTCAATCACCCGCAGCTCCGGATGCAACTGCCTAAGAATGGCCGTGTTCTTCGGATGCTTATCGATAGCGATCAGCTCGCCCAGGTTCTTGCGCTTCAATCGCGGAAGCAGATTCTGCCCAACCAGGCCCGCAGCCCCGGTAATTACAATTTTTCTAGTCGCCATACTCTCCAGAACAGACGCGCGTTATGCGCGATCTGTCATGCGCTCCAAAAGCGGTTTATCTTCCACTATAGCCCGCTCTCCCACCGCTCGCGCCATCGCTGTTCCCAGCCGCACGCTCTCCGCTATGCCGCGATCCTCGGGATAGTAATAGCAGGTATCGGCAATCTGTAGTCCCTCAATCGGCGTCTTCACCGGAGGAATCTTCGCCGCAAATCCCGGCTCGCAGATCGGTTGCCCGTAGCGCAGTCGCGCCACCTTTGTGTCCTTCACATCCACGTCGCCGACCATCGGATTAATCTGCTGCAGACAAGCAAATGCCTCCGCCAGCAACCGCTCATCCGGCCACGAAAACTTCTCGTGTGTCACTGGCATGTAGTACGGCACATACACGATCGTGTCGCCGCCCATATCGCGCAGATTCGAGAATTCAACAATCCCCGGAATCTCAATCCCCGGAACCGAAATGTTTATCCAGAAGTGCGGCGACACCTTGCGTGCCAGCTTGAAGATCAGGCAGATCACGCCGATGTTATGAATCGCGTCATAGCGCTGCTTCCACTCCTCCGGAAGGTCTGGCACCATCGCGTTCACCAACGGTGTCGGCGTCGTGCAGATCACCGCGTCCGCATCAAACCTCTGCTCCGCCGTCTGCACTCCCGTCACACGCCCGTCCGCCGTCAACACGCGCTGCGCCGGCGTTCTCAAATGCACCCGTCCGCCGTGCGCCTTGATTCCCTCAATCAGCGCATTCACCAGCGTCAGCGTGCCGCCGTCGATATAACCGAGCTGCTCTTCCAACATGCTCTTGCGCGAACGCCCGATCCGCCGAATCCTCGTCCAGATCCACGCAGCCGAGATGTCATCCGCATACTCGTAAAACTTAAAGTCAAACAGCGGCTTCCAGAACCGGTCATAGATCGACTGCCCACACCACCGCAAAATCCAGTCCTTCGCCGACTCTTGCTCCAACACCGGCCAGCTGTTCCGTCGCACACACACAAACGCGAATAGCCCATACCGAATCTTCTGGAACAAATTCAATCCCGGATACTTGAACAGCGAAATCGGGTCGCCCCACGCATGCAGCTTCCCATCGAAGTAACCCATCGTCGTCTTGCGCCACCTCATCTTGTCGCCAATTCCCAACTCGTTCAACAACTCAAACGTCGGCGCATCCGACAGGCACACAAAATGATAAAACCGCTCCAGCGACAGGCCCCCAAAATCGAAGTGGCCAGCCATCCCGCCCGGCTCCGGAGCCCCCTCAATCACATCGACGGAATGCCCCTCTTTGGCAGCTCGATACCCCGCCGCCAGGCCCATCGCTCCTGCCCCAATCACTACTACGCGAGCCATTCATTCCCCTCTTGCTTCGATTCAAATACATCGGAATGCGCCATCTGGCTCCAGACTCTAATGTATGTTTTCAGTTGGATTTGAGTGTACATGGCCACCCTGAGTTGCACCGCCTGCCACCACGCAAACCCACCCGTTGCGCCAGCGCGGAATTTAGCGAATCGTTCAAGGTTTCTTGTAATACACAACATAGAGCGTCCCCGGCTCCCACCCAAGCCATCGTGAATAATGCACTGGCGCGAACGGCGCCTGCCCGTAGCACGCATCCGGGTCAAACGAGATCCCATACTGCGGCTGAATGTGCGGCGTCAGATCGTATCCGTTCACCTCGCACGTGCCCTCAGGCAGCGGCGGCGCCGGCTTGTACATACCCTTCGGATTGATCATCCGGTAATCATTGATGAACCCCGCATGCGCGAGCTCAACCCCCTGGTTATATTCCCAGCCATTGTCCACCGCAGTATCAGGAACGCCCGCCGCCAAAAGTTCATTCGCCAGCACCACACGACCGCGATCGACCGCAAACGTATTGTGCGTATTCACCACTCCATAGATCGCCATCATCCCCACCAGCACCGCGCACACCCACGACAGTTGCGGCCGGATCGCATCCTGGTAGTACCGCACCATGCAAATCAGCGCGACCACCAGCAGCGCCAACAGGTATCGCTCGGTCAAATGAAAGTCTCCCGCGCGCGGAATCAGCAGCAGCACGTACGCCACGACAAACGGCCCCAGCAGCACGCCCAGCTGCTTCCATGAAACCCCCGCGGCATCCTCCGTTCTCCGTGCGGTTCGTCCATCGCCCAGCAGCGAAATCAACCCCAGCACCCCGCCGACTGACACCACCGTCAACACCACCTGCACCGCTCTATTCAGAAATAGAGGCGGATTGCCCTTGAGGATCATGAACTCGTACACCCCATGCACGCCCACCCAGTCACCACCCGTTGGGTCCAGCGGGAAGCCGCCACGCACATGACTCGGATACGTCGCCAGAAATAAATAACCCGCAGCCAGCACCGCGCCAACCACCAGTACCCACCGCCGATTCTTCCGCAGCCCGGGAAGAAACAACGCCACAATCGGAAGCAGCAGAAACGGCGCATCCAGGAAAATATGCCCTAATTCGCCCGCCGCTTGGCTCGCGTTAAAGCTGTCAGAAAACACATGCTCCGGCACGTTGTAGGGCTGGTGCTTGAACCACTGCAGGCACCCAAAGACCCACAGCATCCCCGCTACATTCGCAGCCGCTGCCGCAACCAACACATTTCTCCGCGACCGCAGCAGCCACACCGCCGACGGCACCATCACCAAAATCCCCAGCCACGCGATCTGCCGCGACGTCCCACAGATTCCATCTGCCGCCACGGCAAAACACACCCACCCAATCGCCGCCCGCCCCGTCTCCGCCTGCAGCGCGCGCAAGCATCCATAAAGACACAGCACGATCGCAAACAACCCTTGGATGTCCGACATGAACGTAACCGACAGCACCAGGTACAACGGCGAAAGCACCAGCGCCAGCGTACCCAGCGTCGCATTCCGCTCGCTGATATTTGCCCGCACCAATGCCCGCTGCAGCACAAACGCCAGCACCATCGACACCAGCAGCGTGCTCATCCGCACCGTCGTCAGCGAGTACCCGAACAACTTAATAAACAACGCCCCCAGGTAAAGCTGCCACCCCAGCATCGGCGTCGTTGGCCCGTTATAAAAGATGTGCCCCGTTTCCGCCACCCTGCGCGCAATCAGGATGTACGACATGTCGTCGCACACGCCCATCGTCGTGTACGGCCAGCTCACCAGCTCGCACACCAGCACCGCCAAGGCGCACAACACAGCCGGCAGTCGAAATTTACGAGCGAGTTCCATCGAGTCCGTTGCTTTCATCGCAGCGGCGTCTCCACCACCGGAAATTCCGGTAGCCGGCTGAACTGCACGTCATAGACGTCCGGCTCCTCAAACCCCGGTCCCAGCAGCCGCAGCGACGCGTTTCCCAACTCCCCCTGATGCATCATGTACGGCGGCAGCCACAACGTCCCTTTCATCTCACCCACCGCCATCAACGCGTGCCGATGCTCCGGCACAAACCTCATCACATCCATCGTCTGATATCCCAACTGATTCCCAAACAGCAGAAAGTTTCTCTGCGCAGTCTCCGACAACGGATACGCCGACACCTCCGCGAAGTCCGTCAAGAAATACAGTCGCCGTTTCAGCTCCAGCGGAGCATAACACTCCAGCCGCGTGTACAGCAGGTGATCGCCCACCAGCACCGGCAGATCGTTTCCCTCCAGCAGCTTCACCCACGGCTCACTGTCGTATCTCGCCGCCAGCACGGCATGCACGCTTTTTGGATGCAGCAGCGCATGCATCCCCCCTGGCATCGTCTTCAAGTCCACCTTCAGCGTCACCGCCGCGAACAGGATCAGCAACACCAGCCCTGCCGTTTCCGTTCGCCGCGACTGCTCCGCAAACAAGGCCACCAGCAGAATCCCCAGCCCAATCGCATATCCCAGCACGTAATCCGCGCGATAGGCATGCAGCAAATACGACGCCGGCAGCACGTACACTGGCAGCGCCGTCAACAGCCCTACCAGCATCCACTCCGGCCCCGAAAATCCCTTCTTCCTCTTCGGTAAATCTTCTGCGCTCTTCCCCTCCACCAGCACCAGCGACACAATCAATCCCGCGATCAGCAGGATCACCAGGAACCGCCAGTTAGTCGTGAAGTAGTCGATATACGTCTGCTTCATCAGCGCCGAACTCGGCTTCGACCAGAAGTTCGAGCCATACAGTTTCGACGCCCTCAGATCACCTCGCAACACCGGCAGCAGCGCCGCCGGAAACAGCGCCAGCGCCGCCCACATGGCCCAGCTCACAAGCCGCCGACGCGCATCAGCCCACCATTGTGCCACAGCAAACGGCACCACCAGAAAAATCGCAAACGTATGCGAAGAGATCGCCAAAGCCAGCCCGCACCACACCCCCACCGCGCTCCAACCGCTACCTTCTTCCAGCCCCTTCTGCCAGCAAATCATCGCCAACGCAAGCCCCGCGAGCTCCACCGCATAACTCTTTGCAAACACCGCAAACGCCAGCAGCGGAAACGTCGTCAGCAATAGCACCACCGCGAACGCATACACCGCCGCATAGCGCCGCTGCACAAACACAAACACGCACCACAACATCCCCAGGAAACTCACGATCGCCGGTAGCCTCGAGCGAATCTCTTCATCCGCCGGCAGACCTCTCAGGGCATGCAGCACCAACGCATACAGCAGCCCAATCGTATCCAGCCCGCTCGCATAGAAATTCCAGATATCGTGCCAATGCGGAAGCGCAGCCACTCGCACAATGATCAGCTCGTCATACCAGAGGTAGTCGCTCGCAGCCAGTCCCACCAGCGCCACGAACAACAAACACAGCAGCACCACCATCCCCGCCCCGGCATGCTGTTCCACCTTTTCTTCGACTCGTTCGAGTGCAGAGCTTGCCTTCTGTTTCGCCGCGGATCCTAAAATCATCTATCTCTCGACTTTGATGTAGGTCAGTAATCTTATAATCTAATCTTGCGCGAAACAGCGCAGCAAGCATCTATCGTTCTGCACGTTGTCGCAATCTGCACAACGTTCCTAACGCTCTTCGTTGACTCGCCAGAGGATCTCAATGCCGTCTTATGATCTTTGCATCGTGATTCCCACGCTGAACGAACGCGAGAACATTGGTCTGTTACTCGAGAAGCTCCGCATTACCCTCCATGATATCCGCTACGAGGTTATCGTCGTCGACGACGACTCACCCGATGGCACTGCAGCCGTCGTCAAGCGCCTCTCCCGCACCCAGGACAACCTCCACGTTCTCCATCGCATCGGCCGCCGCGGCCTCTCCTCCGCCTGCATCGAAGGCATGCTCGCCACCTCCGCCCCCTACATCGCCGTTATGGATGCCGACCTCCAGCATGACGAAACCGTGCTTCCCGAGATGCTTCGCAAAATATCTTTCGAAGATCTCGACCTGGTCGTTGGCTCCCGCAACATCGGCGGCGGCAGCATGGGCGACTTCTCCGACTGGCGCATCAAACTCAGCCGCCTCGGCCGCCGTCTCTCCGGCGTCGAGCGCCACGCCCAACTCACCGATCCCATGAGCGGCTTCTTCATCGTCCGCCGCTCTTTCTTCGAGCGCGTCGCCCATCGCCTCACCGCCATCGGCTTCAAGATCCTGCTCGACATCGTCCTTTCCGCCGATGGCCAGGTCCGCGTTGGCGAAGTCCCTTACCACTTCCGCCTCCGCCAGCATGGCCAAAGCAAGCTCGACCTCATCGTCGGCCTCGAGTACCTCGAGCTCATCCTCGATAAGCTCATCGGCAGCTACATCTCCGTTCGCTTCGTGCTCTTCTCCCTCGTAGGCACCATCGGCACCGTCATTCACCTCCTGCTCCTCGGTCTTCTGCTCATAGACGAACGCTTCACCTTCATCGAGTCCCAGGCCTTCGCCACCGGCATCGTCATGGTCCTGAACTACGTCATGAACAACTCGTTCACCTATCGCGATCGCCGCCGCCGCGGCTCCGCCTTCTGGGTCGGCATGTTGACTTTCTGCATCGCTTGCTCGCTCGGCGGCATCGCCAATGTGCTCATCAGCGCCGAAGCCTTCCGCCAGGGAATGCCCTGGCCGCTGGCAGGCATCACTGGCCTGCTCTTCAGCGCCGTCTGGAACTACGGTGTCACCTCGATGATCACCTGGCGGCGCGCCCGCCGCTCCGCCGCCCTGCGCGCCGAACGCCGTGCCCAGGCCTCTGCCCTCGCAGACGAGCCGGCCATCACTGAAGTCCGTCGCTAGAATTCCGACCCCTGACCACTGAACCCTGAACCCTGAACCCTTGCTCTTAGACCGGATCGCACTCCTTCGCCGGCACATGCACCCGCGCCTCTCCATGCCTGCGGCTATACCCCGTCCAATGACGAACTCCCGCCGCCCCAATCAACAACAGTGCCAGTCCGCAAACTCCATCCCATCCCCACCGCCACCAAGCCCATCCTGCCACCGCCGACCCCATCGCACCACCCGCAAAGAAGATCGTCATGTAGATCGTATTCAGCCGGCTCCGCGCCCCCGCGCCGAGGCCAAAAATCCGGGTCTGGTTACCCACCTGCATCATCTGCTGGCCCACATCCAGCGCGACCACGCCCACCACCAGCGCCACCATGTGCCATGCAGTAGACGCCCGCAAGCCCTCCGCCACCAGCAGCCAAATATACGAGCCCGTCATCACCGCGCCCGCCGCTGTCACCACGAACCGTGTCCCCCGCTTGTCCGCGAGCCATCCCGCAAACGGCGCAACCACCGCACCCGCCGCGCCCACAATCCCAAATGTTCCTGCCACGCCCGGCCCCAGTCCATAATGCGAATTCAGCAGGTACGCCAGCGTCGTCCAAAAGCAGCTGAACGACGCAAACGTCAGCGCCCCAATCACACCCGCCTCACGCAGCAGCGGCTCCGTCTTGAACAGCGTCCACAACGACCGCATCGCCTGCCCATACGTCAGCGACTCCTTCGGCACCATCTTCGGCATCGCCCGCCACATCACCGGCACAAACATCAGGTTCATCACCGCCGCCACCACAAACACGCTTCGCCAACCCGCCACATTCGCCAGCCATCCCGCAAACGTCCGTGCCAGCAGAATCCCCAGCAGCAGCCCCGTCATCACCGTCCCAATCGCCTTGCCCCGCTGCTCATGGCTCACCAGCTCCGGAGCAATCGGCAGCACCACGTGCGTTACCGCGGCCATCAACCCCACCAGCGCGCTCGCGACAATCATCCACGCCAGCCCCTGCGCCAGCGCCGCCAGCAATAACGCCACGCTCACCGCGGCATACATCCGCATCATCAACGAGCGCCGCTCCGCCACATCTCCCAGCGGCACAAAGAATAAAATCCCCGCCGCATAGCCCAACTGGGTCGCCACCGCCACCCACTCCATCGCCCGCGCATCGCGCCCAAACGTCTTTCCCATCACCAGCAACAACGGCTGGTTATAGTAAATCGACGCAACGCCGACCGCGCACGCCACCCCCAGGAACGGCAGCGCCCATCGTCCCGCCATCGCGCTCTGCTGTCTATCTGCCAATCAAAATCCTTTGCTCTCGATCCAGCTTCGCCGGCATCTCCGTCTCCGCCCCGCTCTTCGGCAAACTGCGCCACAGACTATCATCTTACCTAGAGCCTTTATGTCTCAGCAGGACACCATTGCCGTAGCCATGTCCGGTGGCGTCGACTCCTCCGCCGTCGCCGCGCTCCTCCACGCCCAGGGACACCCCCTCGTCGGCCTCACCCTCCAGCTCTGGAACCAGCGCCGCCTCGCCGCCAACTACGCCGACCTCGGCCTCCCCGAGACCGTTCCCCAGGGCCGCTGCTGCTCCATCGACGACGTCTACGACGCTCGCCACGTAGCTGAGCACCTCGGTATCCCCTACTACCTCGTCAACGCGCAGGACCGTTTCGAAGCCGAGGTAGTCCGCCCCTTCGTCAGCGAGTACCTCGCCGGCCGCACCCCCATCCCCTGCACCCTCTGCAACAACCACCTCAAGTTCGACCAACTTCTTCTCACCGCCCGCCAGATCGGCGCCGAGCGCATCGCCACAGGCCACTACGCCCGCAACCATTACGACGAAGCCCGCGGCCGCTGGATCCTCTCCCGCCCCGCCGACCGCAGCAAGGACCAGACCTACTTCCTCTTCGGCCTCACCCAAGACCAGCTCTCCCGCACCCTCTTCCCGCTAGGCGAAATGCAGAAGCCAGCCGTCCGCACCATGGCCGCCGACCACGGCCTCGACCTCGCCCAGAAGCCTGACTCGCAAGAAATCTGCTTCATCCCCGGCGGCAGCTACCAAAGCTTCCTCACCGCCTACCTAGCCGAGCAAGGCGAGAACCTCCCCGACTCCTCCGGCGATCTAGTCGCGACTTCCGGCGAAGTCGTAGGCAAGCACACCGGCATCCACGCCTTCACCGTAGGCCAGCGCAAGGGCCTGGGCATCAGCTCGCCCGACCCGCTCTATGTCTTAAAGATTCATCCCGACTCCCACAAGGTAGAAGTCGGCACCGACAGTCAGCTGCTCTCCACCAAGCTAACCGCCAACCGCCTCAACTGGGTCTCCATCTCCGAACCCACCAAGCCCATCCGCGTCTCGATCAAAATCCGCCACCGTCACGAGCCCGCCCCCGCAACCCTCCGCGTCACCGGCCCCGACACCATCGAAGCCATCTTCGACGAGCCCCAGCGCGCCATCACTCCCGGCCAGTCCGCAGTCTTCTACCAGGACGACGAAGTAGCCGGTGGCGGCTGGATCTTCTAAAACACCCTCTCACCCACCAACCGGGTGCCCCATTCATACGCGGCCTCATCGCGGATGAGTGGGATGCGAGATTTCCAAGACAACCACGCCCCGCTTTTACCTACGCCCAAACGGCGATCGTGCCGCCAGCGTCTCAACCGCCGCGCGCACACCCGCAATCACCCCGGCAACCTGCTTCAGCGGCACCTTGATCCCGTGCTGAACGGTATGCGAGATCTCCTCGGTAGCATGCAGCGCATCGCTAACGATGTTGTCCGCGCGCTTCACCTGCACCCGCGTACGCCCATTGATGTCGCGCATGGTCGCATTCAATTCGGTCATGGTCGCGCCCAGCTCATCCACCTTCACCCGCACCGTCGACGTGATGTGATCGGCATTTTCCCCAACACTCTTCACCTTCGGCGCCAAGTCCTGCAGAATCACATTCGTTCGATCCAGAATCGGCCCCGTCTTCGTCTCCACGATATCCGCAATCACATTGACCCGGTGCAACAACTTCGCACCAAACATGCTGATGACGATGACCCCCACCGCCTGCGCCATCAGCGCCAGCGCAATGAGACACAAAAAGATCATCGCCCAATGAATATCGCGTTTCGTCAGCTCATCCTGCTGGAAGACAATCGCTGCTGCGCCAATCAGTACCGGCATGACCCTGCTCCTGTTCGCTCTGCAAACTATTGATCTCTACTATCTTGTGCGTTTCCTGCACATCCGTGCAAGTCCCGCAACCGCGCATCCACTGCCCACCAACCGCCTGTCGCGACAAAGGGCCGGCATACACCGGCCCTCATCGCAACAAGTCCTTAGCTCCATCAACCGCTAAACAATGGACCTAGACAATCGGTGTCGTCTCGTTCGTCTTGGACGCGTACGCTTCCTTACCCGCATCCAGGGCAGCTTTCGCCGCCTCCGTCTGCGTCTGGATCAGGTCCTTGCCCTTGTCCACATACTGTGTCCACTGGGTGCGTCCCTTGTCGTAATACTCCTTGCCCTTATCGACATAATCCGACGCAACCTGCTTGCTCTTGTCCACATAGTCGCTCGCAACCTGCTTGCCCTGTTCGGCGTACGCTGCGGCCTGCGTTTTGCCCTGCTCATAAAGCTCGTTCGCGCGATCCTTAGCTTCCAGCGCTCCCGCCCTCAGGTCGTCGCGGGTCTCTTTGCCCGACTTCGGCGCGTACAACACACCAACCAGCGCCCCTATACCCAACCCTGCCAGAAACCATCCAAATCCACCTGCGCTGTCATTGTCTGCCATGCCACTCTCCTATCGAGACTTAACCTTCTGCGACAGCATACTCTCTTCCGGCTTGCAAATTCCTTCGAAAATCCGGTCGTAGAAACCCATCGCTTGCTGTAGTCTCTCTCTTAACTGGATGCCGCTTCAACACCCGCGGGTTGCGTCCCCACCGCTCCTGCACATGCCCCTGGTCTCCACGAACACAGGTCCTTCGCACGCTGCCTAAGCAAACAGACCTCCTTAGCAGCCACGGCCCCCGCACCGGCCCTGCACTCCCGCTCCATGCACCCCGCCCCATTCACTTTGCATCCAACGAACGGAATGCAGTCCAATCTCTTTCCATCAAGCTGCGATTACCTGCCCTCTTGTAGAGGATGCCATCGCTACCCTTTGCAGCTTCACCCGTTTCCCCAACGTCTAACCACTTAACGATGGAGATCGGCCGAACGCCCGCCTTTCTCCACCCACGTCTCGCGTGGCTTCTTCCCAGCCCACCACCCTGCCAGAAGGGATCACGACCTTGAGCGCGCAAACAACCCAGGCCACGCAAGCATCCCAGGCCAACCGCTCCCATCCCGACCGCAAGCCCGCCGGCTTCCTCTCGTTCACCCTCCACGCCCATCTCCCCTGGGTCGTCAATCACGGCACCTGGCCGCATGGCATCGAGTGGCTTCACGAAGCCGCCGCCGAGACCTACCTTCCGCTTCTCCGGGTCCTCGGTAATCTCGAGCGCGATGGCATCGCCCTCAACTGCAGCCTCAATCTCTCGCCCATCCTCCTCGAGCAGCTCGCCCACCCCGTCTTCAAGACGGACTTCCCCCGCTACCTCGATCGCAAGATCCTCGCCGCCCGCGAAGACGAAGCCTACTTCCTTTCCGTCAGCGAAGACCACTACGCCGAGCTCGCCCGCTTCTGGCAGAAATATTTCACCGACGCCCTCAATGACTTCAACGCCCTCGACGGCGACATCATCAAAGGCTTCCGCCACTTCAACGACGCCGGCTTAATCGAAATCATCACCTGCTGTGCCACCCACGGCTACATGCCTCTCCTCGGCACCGACGAGAGCGTTCGCGCCCAGGTTCGCACCGCCGTCACCACCCACCAGCGCCACATCGGCAAACATCCCCGCGGCATCTGGGCGCCCGAGTGTGGCTATCGCCCCGCCGGCCTCTGGAACTATCCCGTCACCCAACAGGACGGCTCGCCCATCGCTCCCGCCTTCAACCGCATCGGCGTAGAACAAGCCATCAGCGAGTCCGGTATCGATTTCTTTTTCGTCGACACCCACCTAGTCGAAGAGTCCGCCCGCACTCCCTCCCCCTACGAACTTCGCGATGGCGCCGTCGTCCGCCCCACTGACGAGCCCATGACCCACAACGACTATCGCCGCCTCTACCAGCCCTACTACGTCGACGGCGCCCACACGCCCGACGCCGCGCAGCACCCCGTCACCGTCTTCCCCCGCGACCCCAGCACCGGCACCCAGGTCTGGTCTGGCAACTTCGGCTATCCCGGAGACAGCAACTACCTCGACTTCCACAAGAAGCGCTGGCCCGGTGGTCATCGCTAC
>Ga0302324_100021727_pt1 | contig 12505 bp, 14 predicted proteins | sample Palsa_T0_1_FD_201949 | JGI IMG/M metagenome (GOLD analysis project Ga0302324, IMG submission 201949) | Peat permafrost microbial communities from Stordalen Mire near Abisko, Sweden - Palsa_T0_1 | ecosystem: Environmental > Terrestrial > Soil > Palsa > Peat permafrost | place: Sweden: Abisko...
AGGTTCCGTATCAGCAGACCGCGGACGGCTTCGAGCTGACGTTCGCCGCGAACCATCTGGGGCATTTCGCGCTGACCGGGCTGCTGCTCGACTCGCTGCTGGCCGTCGAAGACTCGCGGATCGTGACGCTGAGCAGCCAGGGTCACGTGGATGGCGTCCTGAACTTCGCCGACCTGCAGTCAGTGCGCAGCTACGACCCGGCCGGCGCCTACCACCAGTCCAAGCTGGCCAACCTGCTGTTCAGCTACGAGCTCGACCGCCGGCTCGCCGCCGCAGGCGCACGAACGGCCGCGCTGGCCGCGCACCCCGGAGTCGTCTACACGGAGCTGTTCAGGAACCGGTCACCGGTGCAGCAGCTGCTCATCAGCCCCCGGGCCCGCGTGCTCAACTTCTGGGCGGTCCAGAACGTTCAGCTGGGCGCCCTGCCGGTACTGCGGGCGGCAACGGACCCGGCCGCCAGGGGCGGTGAGTTCTACGGGCCGCACCGGCGCCACGACACCGGCTACCCGGTGCGCGTCAGGTCGAGTGACCGCTCGCACGACGTCGCCGACCAGGCCCGGCTCTGGCAGGTCTCGGCGGAACTGACCGGAGTGAGCTACCGCATCACGCCGCCGCTGGCCATAGCCTGACGCCATGCCTGCCTCCGCCAAGGGCGGCCGTTACCACCACGGCGATCTCCGCGCGGCGCTCGTCGATGCAGCGATTGACCTGATCGCCGAGCGGGGCGTGCGCGCCTTCTCGCTGGCCGAGGCGAGCCGTCGCATCGGCGTGTCGGCGGCGGCGCCGTACCGGCACTTCGCCGACCGCGATGATCTGCTGGCCGCCGTCGCCGTCCGCAGCCTGCAGGTGTTCGCGGCCATGGTGGCAGCCGAGGCGGATGACGCCCCGGACCCGCGGCAGCAGCTCGCCGCGATGACGCGCGCCTACGTCAGGTTCGCCGCGCAGCAGCGCCCGCTGTTCGACGCGCTCTACAGCTGGGGTCTGGACAAGAGCCGCTACCCGGAGCTGCAGCGCGCGTGGGAGCCCGTGGACGCGTTCCTGGCCGTCGTCACCGAGATCTGCGACGGCGACGCGGTCGCGGCTGACGCGCTGGCCACGGCCCTCGAGGCGACCGCTCACGGGCACGCGATGCTGCTGCTGGAGGACGAGCCTGACGGCAGCGCGGCCGCGGTTGCCGCCGCGGCCGACCGCGCCGCCGCGGCCACGCTCGCGCTGATCGCCGGCCGCGCAGCGCTCGCCGGCTGACTTCTTACCGCAGCTTGTCGCCGAAGAAGGCGAAGATCTTCTCCCAGCCGTCCATCGTCGCCTCGGGCCGGTACATGGGCGCGAAGTAGTAGAAGAAGCCGTGCGAGGCTCCGTCGTAGCGGTGGAACTCGTACTCCTTGCCATTGCGCGCGAGCGCGGCCTCGAGCTGGTCGACCTGCTCCGGCGTCGGGTACTTGTCGTCGTTGCCGAACAGGCCGAGCACCGGCGCCGAGAGGCTGGGGATGAGGTCGATCGGAGCGACCGGGCGGGCCGGGCTGAGCTCTTCCTGGCTCATGATGACGCCGCCGCCCCACAGGTCGCCGACCGCGTTCCAGCCCTCGGTCCGGCAGGCCGTCAGCAGCGAGTGCCGGCCGCCCGAGCAGGTACCGATGATCCCGGTGTTGCCGTTGCTGCCGGGCTGCGCCAGCAGCCATTCCCTCGCGGCGGCGCAGTCGGCCACCACGCTGTCGTCGGGCACGCCGCCCTCGCTGCGCACCTTCGCCGCGATGTCGTCCGGAGTGCCGTGCCCGAACCGCTCGTACAGGTTCGGGCAGATGACGGCGTACCCGTGCCGGGCAAGCCGGTCGGAAAACTCTCGGTAGAACTCATCCCAGCCGGGCATGTGGTGCACCGCGACGATGCCAGGCAGCGACGCGGAAACGTCGCCAGCCGGACGCGAGACGTACGCATGAATCTGATCGCCGTTGCCGCCGAGGTAGGTGATCACCTCGCTGGTGATGCCGCCCCACGTTGAGTCTGTTGAGAACGAGTTCCATGCCGTCATCGCATACCCCTTCGCATCGGCGCCGCCGGAGACCTTCTTACCGCATCGAAGCCCGGTGACTGTCGGCGGGCGGTCGATAGGCTGCTGACAGGCCACAGCGTGAGGGAGCGAGATGATCAAGGTCGGCGTGCTGGGCGCCAAGGGACGGATGGGCTCGCAGGTGTGCAGCACCGTCGAGGCTGCCGGCGACCTGCAGCTTGCCGCTCAGGTCGACATCGGTGACTCCCTGGATCCGCTGACGGGCGCCGACGTTGTGGTCGACTTCACCCATCCGGGCGCCGTCATGGACAACCTGCGCTGGTGCATCGGCCACGGCCTGGCCACCGTGGTCGGGACGTCCGGGTTCGGCGACGACCGGCTCGCCGAGGTGAGCGGCTGGCTGGCGGCCGGGGAGCAGTCCCGCGTGCTCGTGGTACCGAACTTCTCCGTCGGCGCGGTGCTGATGATGCGATTCGCCGCGATCGCCGCGCCGTTCTTTGAATCGGCTGAGGTGATCGAGCTTCATCACGCCGGCAAGGCGGACGCGCCGTCCGGCACAGCCGGGCGCACCGCGGCGCTGATCAGCGAGGCGCGGTCGGCTGCTGGCAGCGGCCCGATGCCGGACGCGACCGTCACCGCAGCCGACGGCGCGCGCGGCGCTGACGTCGACGGCGTGCACGTGCACTCCGTCCGCCTGGCCGGGCTGGTCGCGCATCAGGAAGTGCTGCTGGGCGGACACGGCGAGGTGCTCACCATCAGGCACGACTCGCTGGACCGGGCGTCGTTCATGCCCGGTGTACTGCTGGCCATCCGCGGCATCGGCAGCCTCCCGGCCGGGCTGACCGTGGGCCTGGACGGCCTGCTCGGCCTCACCTGACGGCCCTGCTCCGCCTCACCGAGCGGCCTGCTCGGCCTCAACATCACGCCCCATGAAGCTGGCGCGGCCGGGAGTAATCGAGTTGCCGTGGCGGCCTCGTTCCCGGCCATAATCTTGGGTGTCTGATTTGCCGGCGTTCGACGAGCTGATCGCCGAAGGCGACGCGGTTCCGACCGCTGGCTGGGACTTCTCCTGGTTCGACGGCCGCGCCATGGAGGAGCGGCCGTCCTGGGGCTACTCGCGGCTGCTGAGCGCGCGGCTGACGCGGTCCGCGGCCGCGCTCGACATCCAGACCGGCGGCGGCGAGGTGCTGGCCGGGGCTCTTCGCTCAGCCGGCCGCCCGCCCGCGATGCTCGTGGCGACCGAGTCCTGGCCGCCCAACCTCGCGATCGCGCGGCGGAACCTCGAGCCGTTCGGCGGCACAGTCGCCGAGGTAGCCGACGACGCGGACCTGCCGCTGCGGACGGGCAGCTTCGACCTCGTCGTCAGCCGGCATCCGACCGAGGTGCTCTGGCCGGAGATCGCGCGGGTGCTGGCGCCTGGCGGCAGCTACCTCTCGCAGCAGGTCGGAGCCGGCTCGAACCGCGAGCTGACCGACTTCATGATGGGTCCGCAGCCGGTGGACCCCGGCCGCAGCCCGCAAGTCGCGGTCGCGGAGGCGACGGCAGCCGGGCTGGACGTCACCGATCTGCGCGCGCAGGCGCTGCGGGTCGAGTTCTTCGACGTGGCAGCCGTCGTCTACTTCCTGCGGAAGGTGCTGTGGACGGTGCCCGGGTTCACCGTGGACGGCTACCGAGAGCCACTCGCGCGGATGCATGAGCACATCGGGGTACGCGGCTCGTTCGCGTGCCACTCACAGCGCTTCCTGATCGAGGTGCGCAAGCCGGGTTAGCGGGTGAAGTCAACCGCGGTGGTGTTGGCGCCGCTGATGACCACACCGACATGCTCGTCCGGGCCGGGAGAGTAGGCGCCGGAGCTCAGCGCGGCCAGCGGCGCGCAGGCGCCTGGCTCGGCGACGATCCGCAGGCGTTCCCACAGCAGCTGCTGGGCGGCCAGGATCGCGTCATCACTGACCAGGACAACGGAGTCAACGAGCTTGGCCGCGACGGCCAGCGTGAACTCACCGACCTGGCGAGGCGCGAGTGAGTCGACGGCAACGCTGCCGGCCGGCGCGTCCACCGGCGCGCCCGCCGCGAGCGCGCGGCTCATCGTCGGCGCGCCGTCCGGCTCGGCTCCGATGATGCGCACCGGCGGCCGCGCCTGCGAGTAGGCGGTCGCGGTGCCGGCCAGCAGGCCGCCGCCGCCGACGGGCGTCAGCACGGTGGTGAGCTCGCCCGCCTGACGGCTCAGCTCAAGGCCGACGGTGCCAGCCCCGAGTATGGTCTCGGGCTGGTCGAAGGCATGCACCTCGAGGGCGCCGGTTCCGCTGGCCCAGTCCCGGCTGGCAGCCAGCGCCTCCGAGTAGGTGGTGCCCGTCACCACCAGGTCGGCGCCATAGCCGCGAATCCGGCTGACCTTGGCTGGCGACGAGACCTCGGGCACGAAGATGCGCGCGGGCACGCCGAGCACGCCGGCCGCGTAGGCGACTGCGGCGCCGTGATTGCCGCCGGAAGCCGCCGCGACGCCGGCGGCGGGCAGGTCGCGGAGCAGCAGATTCGCGAAGGCGCCGCGGACCTTGAACGACCCGGAATGCTGGAGCTGCTCCAGCTTGAACGTCAGCGGGCCCGGAGCGAGACCAAGCTCGGCACGGTCCACGGTGACAGCCGGTGTCAGCCGCACGTACCCGCGGATGACGGATTCGACCTCGGCCACGGCCGCTGCGGTCAGCTGGTGCAGGCTGGTGGTCAGGTCTCCTCCAGGATCTCGTAATTGCCGGGCGGCCGCTGAGCCCGGACCAACTATGACACGGCGGCCGGCCGTCGGACGTTCAGCCGTTACCGTGGTTGCGGCGCGATGGCTGGCGTGCGGTCAGCCGGGACCAAATCTGGCGCTGCGATTGTTTGGCATTCTCGTGCCGGGCAGCTGGCCCGGCACGTTCCGACGAGAAGGAGTGCAGCTATGCCTACCCGCACGGCACGCACCAGCTGGTCTGGTGGTCTTGAGGACGGTAGCGGTACGGTCACGCTCGCTAGTTCCGGCCTCGGCAGTTACGAGATCAGCTTCCCGAAGCGGGCGGCGGACGACGCCGGCGGCGCGACCAGCCCTGAGGAGCTCATTGCCGCGGCCCACGCGGGCTGCTTCGCCATGCAGTTCTCTGCCCTGCTCGGCGCGGCCGGAGGCACTGGCCAGTCGCTGGATGTGACCTCGGCTGTGACGCTTGGCCCGGACCCGGCGGGCGGATTCCGCATCAGCGGTATCAAGCTGACGGTCAGCGGTTCCGCTGATGGCGTCAGCGCGGCCGACTTCGCCAGAATTGCCGCCGACGCCAAGGCCGGGTGCCCGGTCAGCAAGGCACTGGCCGGCACGACTATCACGCTGGAAATAGCGGGCGCCTGAGGCGGACGCGAGGACGCTGATGCCTGATGCCGCCGGGGGCCGACGGGATCCGCCTAGGTCTCGGCGGCGGCGCGGGCTTCCTCGACGGTCAGCTCCGCCGCCGGGTCAGCGTCGAGCCGCTCGTCCGGGATGGGATCCCCGCTGAGCACGGACTTGCCGTAGGTGCCCTCGTCCAGTCGCTGCAGCGCCCGGTCGATGGCGGCGGCCCGCTCCCGCAGGCCCTCGGCGATCGCGTCGTCCATGCCCTGGGAGGTCAGCGGCTGGGCTGCGTCCGCGTAGTCGCCGGTCTCGTCAACCTCGACCTCGCGGTCCTGCTCGCCGGCCGAGACGGTGTCCTTGAGCAGCTGGCTTACCTCGGCGCGCTCAGCCGTCAGCCGCTCGCGCGCAACGCCCTGATCCATGTTGGCCCCCTACGGCAGTGGATAATCGGACCGGCGGCCCCTTCCCAACCTCAGACACCTTACGCACCCGGGCGCGCGTCGGCTGGCCGGCCCCCGGCGGGTCGCAACCCTGTGCCGGCGGCGCCTGCATCCGCCCGATCGGTGAGGAGCTTGGTTGATCTTCGACGGCAGGCCGTCAGTCATCGGCCATCGCGGCTTCGGCTCCGGCGAGCAGGGCGGCTACCGGGAGAACTCGATCGAGTCGTTCCTGGCCGCCGCTGACCGCGGAGTTCCCTGGGTGGAACTGGACGCGCGCCGCAGCAGCGATGGTGAGCTCATGCTCTGGCACGATCCGGTCACCCCTGCGGGCAAGCCCATCCTCGACTGCACGGCCAGCGAGCTTGCCGGGGCCGGCATCGTCCGGCTGGCTGAGCTGCTCGCGGTTCTTCCGGCCGGCGTCGGCGTGGACATCGACGCCAAGACGATCCTCGCGGACGCGGCTGATCCGCGCGAGCAGCGGACCCATGAGCTCATCGCGCGGGCGCTGACGGAGTACCGGGGGACCAGGCCGTTCCTCGTCACGTCCTTCGACCCGTCGCTGCCGGCTTACCTGGCTGCCCGCAGGGGCGAGACCGGCGACGTCGCGCTCGGCCTGCTCACTGAGGTCGGCTTCTCGGCGGGCCCGGCCGTATCGGCGGCGGCTAACCTCGGGCTGGACGCGATCTGCCTGCACATCGACAGCATCGGGGCACAGGCACGGCGAATTATCGACGGCGCGCACCGGGCCGGCCTGGAGGTCATGACCTGGACGCCCGGCGCGGCCCTGGCGGCGGAACTGGCGCAGGCCGGTGTGGACGCCGTCTGTGTTGACGACATTCCGGGCACGCAGGCCGCGCTGGCAGGTATCGGGCTCGCCTCGGGCACCTGAGGAGTGGGTTCGCGGACGTCCGTGTTCGTCTGCTACTGCCCTGGCGGTAACAGACGAACACGGACGGCCAGCCGCAGGGCGGCCAGCGCCCGATCGACCGCCGCGCCGCGGTGCGAGAATGCGGCTATGAAGACTCACGGAGACTCGTCCCGGGCGCGCCCGCGAGGCGCGAGCCGGCCAGGTGGCGCCAGCTCGGCCTTGTCCGGCTCGCCGGGCTCCAGCGGCTCGATCCTGAGCATCGGGTCCAGCGGCTCGATCCTGAGCATCGGCTCCAGCGGCTCGATCCTGTCGATCGGGTCAGCGGGGTCCATCCTGTCGATCGGCTCGGTCGGCTGCGTCGCGTGCGTCTTCTCTGCCTTCTCTGCGGCCAGTGTCGGCTCGGTCATGTCCGCGCTCTCCCGCTGGTCCGTCGGCTCCTGGCGATCGGCGGCTCCCCGGCCGCTCGCAGGGAAGCCCGCGAGAGTGAGTAATCACGGGCGCCCGGCGCCGCCGGTCGACTGGCTGCCGTTCAGAAGTCACTAACCCCGCAGCGCACGCGGCAAAACGGGCGAGGACCATTAACTCGTAAGATCGCCGGGGGCCTATAGGCCATGGGATCTTACGAGTAGATGCCAGCGGGGCCTGCGATCAGGCAGTCGGGGTCTGGGCCTGCTGCAGGCCGAGTTCCTCAACCGAGGTCTCGCGCATCTTGAACTTCTGCACCTTGCCGGTGACGGTCATCGGGAAGTCCTCGGTGACGCGCACGTACCGCGGGATCTTGTAATGCGCGATCTTGCCGGTGCAGAAGTCCCTGACGTCCTGCGGGGTTAGCGCGCCGCCTGGCCGCAGCTTGACCCACGCGCACAGCTCCTCGCCGTACTTCAGGTCCGGCACGCCGACGACCTGGACGTCCACGATGTCCGGATGGGTGTACAGGAACTCCTCGACCTCGCGCGGGTAGATGTTCTCGCCGCCGCGGATCACCATGTCCTTGATCCGCCCGACGATGTTGAGGTACCCGGCCTCGTCCATGACCGCGAGGTCGCCGGTATGCATCCAGCGTCCGGCGTCGATCGCCTCGGCGGTCTTCTCCGGCTCGTCCCAGTAGCCCAGCATGACCGAGTAACCGCGCGTGCAGAGCTCGCCGCTCATGCCGCGGGGCAGCACCAGGCCGGTCTCCGGGTCGATTACCTTGACCTCGAGATGCGGATGGACGCGGCCGACGGTGGACACGCGGCGCTCCATGTCGTCGTCAGCCGTGGTCTGCGTCGAGACCGGCGACGTCTCCGTCATCCCGTAGCAGATCGTGACCTCGGTCATGTGCATCTCGGACAGGACGCGCTTCATCACCTCGACCGGGCAGGGCGAGCCCGCCATGATCCCGGTGCGCAGGCTGGACAGGTCGTAGCCGCCGAAATCCGGCAGCGCCAGCTCGGCGATGAACATCGTCGGCACGCCATACAGCGACGTGCACCTCTCGGCCTGCACCGCGGCCAGCGTGGCGGCCGGGTCGAAACCCGGCGCGGGGATCACGATGCAGGCGCCGTGCGTGGTGCTGCCGAGGTTGCCCATCACCATGCCGAAGCAGTGGTAGAACGGCACCGGAACGCAGACCCGGTCCTGCTCGGTGTACCGGCAGCCCTCGCCGACGAAGTAGCCGTTGTTGAGGATGTTGTGGTGCGACAGCGTCGCGCCCTTCGGGAAGCCGGTGGTCCCGCTGGTGTACTGGATGTTGATCGGGTCGTCGAAGGCCAGCGTCGTGGTCCTGGCCGCGAGCGCCTCGCGGTTGGCGTTGGCGCCCGCGTCCAGCAGCTTGTCCCAGTCGGGGCTGCCGAGGTAGATCACCCGCTCAAGGGCGTCCAGATCACCGCGGACCTCGTCGATCATGCCGCGGTAGTCACTGGTCTTGAAGCTCTCCGCGCTGACCAGCAGCTTGATTCCAGACTGGCGGAGCACGTAGGCGAGCTCGTGGCTGCGGTAAGCCGGGTTGATGTTGACCAGGATGGCGCCGATCTTCGCGGTCGCGTACTGGAGCACGACCCACTCGGCGCAGTTGGGCGCCCAGATGCCCACCCTGTCGCCCTTGTTGATGCCGAGTGCCAGCAGGCCGACGCCGACGGTGTCACTGTCGGCGTCCAGCTCCGCGTAGGTCCACCGGCGCCCGGTCGGCACGTCCACCAGCGCCTCGCTCGCCGGGTACGTGACGGCGATGCGGCGCAGGTTGTCGCCGATCGTCTCGCCCAGGAGTTCCTGCGGCGAGGCCCCGTGGCTGTAGGACAGTTGACTGGCTGCGGGCATAGCTGGCCTCCGGTGACGGTGTAGGTCAATATTCCCCGGTCCCGGCCGCCTGTGTGAAGCCGGCCGGCCCGCGACCTGCCGCGAACGGGCCCAGCGAGCTGCCGCGGACGGGCCCGCCGACCCGTCGGGGAACGCGTCGGCGATCTGTCCGGTCACAGACATGAGCTGGCCGGATAGGGCCTTGGGGCCGCTGCCAGCTGTCCGTAGCCTCGATCAGGTCAGCACAGCGCGCCGCTATCAGGAGGCCCCGCGATGACCATGCCCTACCAGGACCCGCTGGTGCCGCGCGAGGCCGGGAAGCCCGTGATCCCCGAGCCTCCGCGCCGCGGCGAGCCAGGCGGTGAACCCTGCGGAATCTGCCACGGCGGCACGACCAGCGCCGTGTGGTCGGACGATTACTGGACTCTGCATCCTGCGGTGAGCGGCAGCCTGCCCGGCACGGTCTGGCTGGCCAGCCGGGAGCACTTCGACTCCTTCGCCGATATGCCGTCCGGCCAGGCGGCCGACTTCGGGCGGGTAGCCGGGCAGATCGAGCGAGCGATCCTGTCCCTCGGCAACGTCGGCCGGGTACACCTGTACCGCTGGGGAGACGGCGGCGCCCATTTCCATGTCTGGTTCCTGCCGCGCCCGCTGGGCATGCTGGAAGCAGCCGGCATGTACCTGCCGATCTGGGAGGACGTACTGCCGGCCGTGCCTGACGACGGGCTCGCCGCCGCTGCCAGGCGGGTTGCGGCCGCGATCGGCGCCTGCCCCGCCCGAAAGCGCCAGGCGCCGGCCAGGCGCTGACGGAGATGCGCGGCAGGCCGGACAGGTCTAGTGTCGATGGTGAGGGTCAACTGGCTTTCGGAGTGCCGCGATGAGTATCTGGGTTATCTGGCTGATAGTCGCGGCCGTGCTCGGTGTGGTCGAGATCCTGACCACGACCCTGGCGTTCGGGCTGGTGGGGGCGGCCGCGCTGATCGCGGCGATTACCGGCATGGCGGGCGGTCCGCCCGATGTCCAGTTCGGCGCCTTCGTTATCGCCTCGGTTCTGGGGCTCACCGTTGCCCGCCCCTTCGCGCTGCGCCACATCCGCCAGCCGCCACTGCTGCGGTCGGGCACGGCGGCCCTGATCGGCCGGCCCGCACTCGTCCTGGACGAGGTCGGCCCGCACAGCGGCCGCGTCCGGATCGGCGGCGAGGAATGGTCAGCGCGTTCCTATGACGAAACCCAGGTCATCCCGGCCGGGGCAACCGTCGATGTCATGCATATCGAGGGCGCAATAGCCCTGGTGTACCCGCGGGAGTAGCAATGGGCGAAATCTTCGGTCTGGTCGTGGCCGTCATCGTGATCCTGGCTGCGCTGGTGACTCTCCGGTCGGTGCGCATCGTCCCTCAGGCGAAGGCCAGGAACGTGGAGCGCCTCGGCCGCTACCGCAAGACACTCGAGCCGGGCCTGAACATGGTCATCCCCTTCATCGACCGCGTCAAGCCGCTGATCGACTTGCGCGAGCAGGTGGTGTCCTTCACCGGCCAGCGGGTTATCACCGAGGACAACCTGGTCGTGACCATCGACACGGTGCTGTTCTTCCAGGTCACCGATCCCCGCGCGGCGGACTACGAGATCGTCAACTACATCCAGGCGATCGAGCAGCTGACCGCGACGATGCTGCGCAGCGTGATCGGCTCGATGGACCTGGAGCAGACGCTGACCTCCCGCGACAAGATCAACACTTTGCTGCGCGGCGTGCTCGACGATGCGTCCGGCAAGTGGGGGATCCGGGTGACCAGGGTGGAGATCCGGGCCATCGACCCGCCGCAGAGCGTCAAGGACGCGATGGAGAAGCAGATGCGCGCCGAGCGGGAGAAGCGCGCGGCGATCCTGAACGCCGAGGGCATCCGGCAGGCGCAGATCCTCACGGCCGATGGTGACAAGCAGGGCACCGTGCTGCGCGCCGAGGGCGACAAGCAGAGCGCGATCCTGCGCGCTGAGGGCCAGGCGCAGGCCATCGAGACGGTATTCCAGTCGATCCACGAGAACGACCCGGACCCCAAGCTGCTCGCCTACCAGTACCTGCAGACGCTGCCGCAGATCGCTCAGGGTCCTGGCAACACGGTGTGGATGGTGCCGAGCGAGCTGACCAGCGCGCTGAAGGCGGTCAGTTCCGCGTTCGGCGGCCCGCTCGGGCCGGATGCCCCGGCAGGCCAGGGACAAGCATCAGGACGGGAACGAGCTGACACCCAGCAGGCAGCCGTACCGCCCCGCGCGGCCGCCGAGGTCACATCCGGTGCCAGGACGGCGGCAGAACCTGAGGCCGCGGACCCGGTCGGCACAGCCGGTGTCAGCGCGGCTGCCAGCCCGCCGGAGCCCGCGCTCGCCAGTGTGCCGCCGGTGGAGGAACTCATCGCCCCGTCGCCTGAGGCGGCGGCTGCGCTGGCCGACGCGGCCGGGAGCGCTGGCCCGGGCCTTGCCGTTCCTGTGCTCGGCGGTCTCGACCCGCTGAACGCGGCAGAGAGCACCGACGGCGGCTCAGCCAACGGGACCAGCTAGAGCCTGATCAGGACCAGCTAGAGCCTGATCGCCAGGCCGAGTGTCAGCAGCGCTCCGTAGGCCAGCTCGAGGCGGCCGGTCTGGCCGAGCGCGACGATCAGGCCCCGGCCAGTCGCGCCGTCCCGCACGTGCCGGACTGGCGCGAAGGCGAGGGGCAGGGCGGCGAGGGCCAGCAGGCTCAGCGGCCGGGCTGGTGCCAGCGCCAGCGCCACGCAGAACGGCACCAGCAGGCAGCCGATATACAGCAGCCTGGTCCGGTGGTCGCCGAGCACGACAGCGAGCGTGCGCTTGCCGGTTTCGCTGTCGGTCGGGATGTCGCGCAGATTGTTGATGACCAGCAGGGCGCAGGCGAGCAGGCCGATGGCCGCGGCGGCCGCCCAGGGCAGCCAGGTGAGCGACAGCATCTGGACGTACGCGGTGCCGGCGACCGCGGCCAGGCCGAAGAACACGAACACCGACAGCTCGCCGAGCGCCCGGTAGCCGTAGGGCCGGCTGCCGCCGGTATAGAACCAGGCTGCGGCCACCGCTGCCGCCCCGAGCAGGAGCAGCCACCACGAGCTCACGGCGGCCAGGACTAGGCCGGCCACGCAGGCCACGGCGAAGCATGCGAACGCAGCGGCCAGCACGTGCTTCGGCTTGGCCAGCCCGGAGCCGACCAGGCGGACCGGGCCTACCCTGACCTCGTCGGTGCCCCGGATGCCGTCGCTGTAGTCATTGGCATAGTTGACGCCGATCTGCAGGGCCAGCGCGACGAGCAGGGCCAGCGCCGCCCGCCAGAGCGAGAACTTGCCGTAGCCGAAGGCCACTCCGGAGCCGACGACCACCGGGACAACGGCGGCCGGGAGTGTCCGGGGTCGTGCTCCCGCAACCCAGGTGCGCAGATCGGCCACGTGAGCGTCAGTCCTTTGCGATATGGAGGGATGTCACAGATTAGCCCGCGCCGCAGGCCGCGGCCGCCGTCAGGGCCGCGCCGCCGTCAGGGCCGCGCCGCCGTCAGGGCAGCACTGCCG
>Ga0302324_100021732_pt1 | contig 12501 bp, 8 predicted proteins | sample Palsa_T0_1_FD_201949 | JGI IMG/M metagenome (GOLD analysis project Ga0302324, IMG submission 201949) | Peat permafrost microbial communities from Stordalen Mire near Abisko, Sweden - Palsa_T0_1 | ecosystem: Environmental > Terrestrial > Soil > Palsa > Peat permafrost | place: Sweden: Abisko...
GGTATTGATCTCAAGGCTAGTGAGCGCCTATCGCATGGATACCCCTGGCACCGAGCCCTGACGCGAAATCGACAACGATCTCGACGGGCTGGTATCCGCCGGCGGGCTTTGATAGAGGTTCAGGCTGGAGATCGTAGACACCTGGAGAAGACGGCTCGAGCCTCGCTCCATGGGCGCGCAAAGGCTTGTCGTCCGTCCGCAGTTCTATTACCGAGAGCGGCGCATCGCCCAAGACGTCGAGTCCCAGGACGAGGCTCGTCCCCCGGTAGACAACCGAGGTTATCTTGGTGGCTTTGCTGGGTTCCCCTACCAGGGGCGCCGGCGCCTTCACGCTCAGGGATACGCCACCCTCATAGCGAACCAGGCAACGGCTTTTGCCTGTCGGAAGCGTGAAGGTGAGCGTGGCGTGCGTGTCCTGCTGGTGCGCTTCTCGTTCTGCGGTAACCGGCTTGCCATCCAGTTCCGCACCGCTGAGTTGAGCCCCGAACGGGATTTGCGGAGAGAAGAGAACCTGCACCGGATCGCCTGAGTTTTCCGTTTGCAGATCAAGTCCTTGCGGCACCCGGGCGAGAGTCATATTTATCTGACCCCCGGCGACCTGAATGTTCTTCACTGAAATCCGGTCCCAACCGGAGGGTAAATGCGGGGAAAATTCCAGGCGGTTGCCCAGGGCTTCCCTCGCCAGCCCCAACAGTCCATTCACGGCGGAGGAGACAAAGATCGCCGAGGACCAGGTCTGTTCGGGAACTGACTCCTCTTGGGGATGATAGAAATCACCCGCGAGAACCTCGTGCATGTGGCCCATGGAATCGAGCGTGCCCCAAGGAACGAGCGAACTCCAGACAGGAAACGCGGTGTATGGCCGGTGCTCCGACCAAAGTGCCAATGCCACAGCTCCAGTGCTGACGGGCGAAACACTTCCACTGGCGTAGGAGGCCGGATCGAAGCGCCCGGAGTTCGCGTCGACTCCCCTGGTTCCCCAATCGGTCTCGAAGCCGGACGAGGCCAGCTGATCGAGGACTGCTGCGGATTGCCGCGGATCGAGAATGCGGCCGGAAACGAGATCCACCCCATGAACGCTATGCCGCGTCACGGCGTGGCTGGATCCATCATAGCCGTCGTACCCATCGATCCATGAATTTCGCTGCTCGTCCCAATAACGAAGGGCGGCTGACTTTTTCGCTTTCTCGCTTGCCAGCACGGCTTCTTCCGCCATCGTGGCATGACCGCTCAAGGTGGCGAGCCGGGCGAACGCCGCTGAAGCGCGCACCCAGCTGGTGGCCAGGCTTAGGTCGTCGGTCATCCTATCCTGTTCATTGCCCCCTTCCTTGCCGGCGGGGATGCGGGGAAGCCCATCCACTCGATCGAGCTGCGATTCACAATAGCGGTGAGCCGCTTCCAGTCCAGGCCAGTTCTGTTGCAGGAACTGTGTGTCCCCGCTGGCGGTGATGTAGTGCTCCACGGTCGTCAGGTAATGGAAGGTGATGTCGACGTGGACAAACATGTACGGATACTTGGCCGCCCAATCCGCCGGGTCGGCGCTCTGCGAGAGCTCGTGCCAAATCATTCCCGTGCGGGCATCCTGGTATTTGGCGATGAAAGCGAGCGCCTCCTTCGCCCGGTGGTAATCGCCGCTGTTGACCAAGGCGTCGATCGCGATGAGCCCGTCCCCGGCAAAAAACCAGTCGTACTGCGGACGCCTGGCATCCCGGGACGGGCCATATCCGGCAACCAACCCGCAGCCCAACAGCGGGTTGCATACCCAGGCCTGGTCGAGCGCGATTTGCGCCCAGGCGAGCTGCTGATTGACTCCGTCATCGGGGGTTTCGATGCGTAGGGTGCTGGCGAGCAGATGGGCATAATGATCGCGCGCCTCGGCCTCGAGTTCAGGCTGGTTAGTTGTGCGGGGAGCCGATGTAGAAACAATCACGGTAGCTGAGTGGCCCGCGTTTGCTCGGACGGCAAATGACAGGCGCTTGCCGGGGGTTCCCGGCTGGGCGCTGTTCACTACCTGATCATGCGACACCACTTCGGCAGAGCCGATGGTCGCAGAATACTTGTGCGTAGCATCTGCCAGGACGTAAGCGGACGCCGCCGGATCCCAATGCGTATTCTGTCCGCCGATGGAAGCGGGCCACATGAGATCGAGAACGGGGGCGAAGTGGATGACGACATCGACGCTGTGCCGGCTTTCTACGGAATAGGTCAGGAAAACGGCCGCTTCATTGAGCGGCACAAAGAGTCGCTCCCGGACGATGAAGTCGGAACCGATGTAGGTGCGGGTAATCGCCTGGGGTTCATACGTAACGCGGCGAAGTAAGCTGGAGCCGCTGATTTCGCTGGTTTCGCCGGCGGGGCGAACGCCCACTTCATACCCGGTGATGAGTTGAAGTGGGTATGCCCATACTTCGAGTCCGCTCGAGGCGTAACCCATGATGACAGCTTTGCGCCCGTGAACTGCAATAAACCGCTCCGGGGAATTCGTGTCAAATGAGAGCTCTGCCAGCGAGCACCTGGCAAGAAGCACTACGATCAGACCGAACCTGATAAATCTTTGGAAGGGCTTCGCCCGTCGTTTTCGGCCCACGTACGCTGGCGCGACCCGAATTTCCTGTACGCTGCCCTGGACACGACCGCGTGTGCGGCTTTCAGTGAGGAAAGCCGCATTAAGTGCGCCAACGCCATCAAGTTCCACAGGAAATTCGGGGAACATGGGGCACCCGGAGAGGGCGGTTATGGGTTGGCGCCGGATTACCAAGTGAACTTCACCTTTTTTTCGACGTACCCTTCACCACCGCCGAAATCAATCTGGACTGGGCGAAGAGAAGACTTGTCCTGCTGCGACACTTCTGCGCCCTCAACATGAAGCTTTGCCCGCGGATCATTCACCCGGAGATCTATGGTTTCATGGCTGCCGGCCCAACCCGACAACCTTAACGTCAATTCGTTGCCCGAGTACTCCTGGTTAAGCACCTTCATCTGTTGCGTAATCGCGCCCGCCTCAGGCAGCGCACGGGCTAATCCAACCTCCACCGCGGGCAACGGAATCCGCAGCACGCCGCCGGAAACGCTCGACCCCGGCGTGGGAGAGCCCAGGACAACATCGCCGCTCGGGCGCACCAGCAGCGCCGTTCCTTCGCGGCGGAATTCCAAATCCAGATCTCCGCCGCCCAGGGGAACATGATGCAGCTTCGCCTGATCCCACTCCGCCGGCAGACTGGGGCTCAGCATGAGCTTGTGCGCGGCAGCATCCCAGTCCAAGCCAAATAGCCCACGCACTACCGGCGAGATGATCATCGCCGAGGACCACAGCTGATGCGACGTGCTTCGCCCCAACGGCGCAAAGAACTCGCCGGAAAGTAACTCCGTGACCGCGCCCTGATCCTGCGCCCAAGTCAGATCCGCATTCTGCATCAAGTGCGCATAAGCCGAGAGGCTACGGCCGTTGCGATACTCCGCAAGCGAAGCCCACCCGGTGTAGAGCGGCCACACGGTGCCCTGGTGATAGCTGATGGGATCGTAAAACGATACCGTAGGACTCAGATCCCGCGTGCCCCAATCCGTCGAGAACTCAGCTGCAGCCCAGCGGTCCAACATCGGCTGGGCATGCTGCAGCCGGTAGCTGCCGTCCCAGGAAGCGACCGTGGGAAATATCGTGGGACTCGGATCCGTGCTTCCGTCTCGATTGCGGCTGAAGGCGTAGAACCCGCCATCCGGCAGCAGATACTCCTTCTCGATGGCTGCCCCTATCGTGGCCGCCCGGGTGGCAGCCTGCTGCGCGATGTCGCTGTGCCCGGTGGCCCGCGCCAGCCCCGCCATTGCGGTGCTCGCCTGTTGATCGAGCGCCGCCAAGTAGATCTCCTGGTGGGGCATGCCGGGGGGCCAGGATTCCACCCATCCTGTTCCTTCGGTGTTTTCGTAGATGCCATCGCCGTCGGAGTCATGCGAGGTCTCAAAGTTCCAGGCACGCTCCAGCGCTTCCCAGTTGGCCTGAATGAATTGGGTGTCTCCACTCACTTTGAGGTAATCATTGCCGGCCATCAGGAACAAGGGGTTCGCATCAGCCGAAGCATAGGGATAGGGCAGCCGTTTCCAATCCACCAGGTCAGCGGTCTGCGACCACTCGTGCATCATTTTGCCTTCCGGGCTCTGCCGCTTGATCAAAAAACTTAGCTCATCCCGGGTCAGCTGGAAATCTCCATAGCTGTTCACGGCGTAGAGCGTCCACAGCGCATCGCGGCCGAAGAACCAGCCGAATCCCGGCCTGGTGGAATCTCCGGAAGAATAAAACCCTGCCACCAGGGCAGTTTCGGCGTGCGAGGGAGTGGTTTCCACCCGGAGCTGATCGATGGCCACTTCGGCCCACGAAAACGCCTGGTTGAGCGCCGGGTCCGGGGTTTCGATGCTCATATGTCCGGCAGCAAATTTTTGAAAATGATCCTGGGTGTCGCGATACAAGTCCCGAAATCCACCGTCCAGCGCCTGCAGCTTCGCGGCCAATGCGGACCCTGTGGTGGTCGCGGCGGTTTCTCCGACCGTCATCAGCAACGGATACATTTTCCCACTATCCGTGGCCGGGTCGAAGTGGACGACAAACTGCAGTGGATAATTGGCCGGGCGTTCCTGGTACGGGGCCAAAGTACCGGGCTCAGCCGTGGGCATGGCAAGGGCCGCGGCTTGATCGGGAAGGTTCAGGTGCAGCACATAGAAGCCCGACTGGCCTGTCTTGATCCACTCCGGAGAGGGACGGTCGTCGGAAAGCGCCGGCCACATGCGCTGCATCTGCGGGGTAAAGCTGAAGGTGAGCGTCATGGGGCGCACGGCCTGGATTTGATAAAACGCCAGGGCGCCTGCACCATCGGGGGCGTGTTGGGGTGCAAAGAGCACCTCGCGCACGGTGAAATTGGCATGGGAGAAGGTGATGGTCGTGTGCCCCGGCTGCACGTCGATCGATGCCGCCTGTTGATTTACGTCGATGGGCACGTCGTAGTCCTTCATCTCCGCCGTAATCCGCATATGGCTTAGGATCTTCCAGGGGAAAATCCAGGTCTCAAAGGATCCGTCCTGCTGGCCGAGAAGGGCCCCGCGGGGGCCAGTAACACTGAAGGGTCTTTCGGTTATCGCCTGGCTGCGGATGAGGGGCTGGCCGGGTTGCTCCGGAGCAAAATAAGGGAGCGCGGGAAGGTCGCCCAGCACCTGAGCAGACATCGCAGAAGCGAAAAGGAGAACAATAATCAACCCTGGTTTCACACGCCCCTCCTGATGAACGCGGCCGTGGCGAAAGCGATGATGATGGGAAAGCACTCCAGCGTGTAGCGCGGCTCAGGCGCATCGATCGTTGCCAGCACCATACTACGTAAAAGCATATAAGCCACCATGGCGGAGACAAACCGGGGCCAGTAAAACGCTCCGATCAGCGCCGCCAACAGGTACGCCAGGTTCAGCGCTCCGTAGGCGTAGGAAATGCGGGTTTCCACGTGGTGCAACCGATACTGCCACCATCGCAGTTCTATATTCAGCATTTCTACCCGGGGCCGGAGCCACATATCCGCCAGGCGCAGCAGCGGCAGGGTCACATAGTACTGAAATGGATGAGCGCGGATTCGCTGGCCGGCGAGCGAGGCAAAGGCAGCGTCGATCTCCGGCGTGAGCACGTCTCCTTCGTTGTAGCGGGAGATGAGGGCCAGCGTTTCGCTCTGCTGTGTATCCAGGGCTCGCGCGGGCAAGGCGTGGATGTCGATGTCGTCGCCGGGAACGTTCCAGTAGACCTCATAGGTGGAGGCAAAGTCGGCCACCCAGGTCTTTGCCCAGCGCTGGAAGCCGGAGGCTTTTGCTTCTCCAGGATCGGTGGCGGAGCGCGGCGCGAGCGGCTGAAACACCTGGAAGGTGTGCCAGTTGCGCAGGGTCCATGCGGCAAAGGGCAGCGCCGCGATCAGTCCACAGAACGCCGCAACACGCAGAGAGCGGGCAAGCCCCAATGAACTGCGGCCATAAAGAATGAGCGCAGGAAAGAAGACAACGCCGAGCAACGCCCCGTCGGGACGCAGCAGCGCGGAGTAGCTCCAGGCAAACGCCAGGGCCAGCATCCATCCCCAATGCGGCCGGTGGAGCACAGCGGCAAATGCGCACAGACCGAGCGCGACGCAGAAGATGGAAAATGTTTCCGTGAGCGGCATGGCCACGTAATTCGCCGTAAACGGACAAAGCGCGGCTAGCCACAACGCAACCATCGCAGCCCGTCCACCGCGCAGCCCGCGGACAAATTCCGCGATGAGCAGGCAGGTTGCCAGGTCAATCACCACCTGCAGGTAGAGAACGGCTGGATAGTTCTGGTTTCCGAAGGCAGCAAAGCACAGGGCTAGGAAGGCGGGATATCCGGGTAGGCGGACTAAGGTAGGGGCGACGGCCGGCGGGCTGCCCGGGTGAAGGACGGTCCGGCCGTAGACGCCGTGGGTCAGCCAATTTCTGGCGATGTCACCGTAAAGAAGGGAGTCGCCCTGGATCTGTGGAAAAGCGTGGATGAACCACAGGCGGAGCGCAGTTCCCGCCGCCAGCGCAAACAGGGCGAGGAGCATGGTGCGGAGGCGGAGGGCGGGCATCCCCCGAAATCATACAGCGGTTGGGGTTAGAATAAGCAGGTGGAGAGCGGGCGGGAGTAGCTCAATGGTAGAGTAGCGGCTTCCCAAGCCGTTGGTTGCGGGTTCGATCCCCGTCTCCCGCTCCAAACTGCACTCATTCTTTGGTCCGTCCCGCGCTCCTTTAGACCGTGCGCGCTACCAGCACGATCAGCAGCGCCAGCAAAAGCACGCTGACCCCAGCACTCGGCCCGTAGCCCCAGGTGCGGCTGTGCGGCCACGCGGGAAAAACAGCGATCAACAAAACCACCAGGAAAATCACCACTCCATCGGTCCAGGCCATCAAACCCTCATGGGCGAAGCGTCCGAGGATTATCCTGCGTTTCGATCAGTGTCCTGGCGCGATCGAAAACATCAAACAGCATGCTGCGGGTGAGCCTTCCGGTATTGGTGTTTTGTAGCGACGGATGGAAGCTCGCAATCAGATGGCGGCCCCCAGGAAGGGCAAATTCCGCACCGTGGGCGAACTTGAAGCGCGGCTTGCGCTCAGCTTGCTTGGTGCGCTCCAGGTGCTCCAGATAACCGTCAAACGCAATGCGGCCGAGGCAGACAACGACCCGCAGTTGAGTCAACAACTTGATCTCCTCATCCAGATAGGGCGCACAGTTTTTGAGCTCGGAGCGCTTGGGCGCATTGTCCGGCGGGGCGCACCGCACTACCGCGCTGATCCAGCAATCACGCAATTGCATGCCGTCATTGCGAGCCACAGAATTGGGTTGCGAGGCAAAGGCCGTGTCATGAAGGATGGGATAGAGAAAGTCGCCCGACCCATCTCCAGTGAAAGGCCGGCCGGTGCGATTGGAGCCGTGTGCACCCGGAGCCAGCCCTAGCACCAATAAGCGCGCCTGTTCATCGCCAAACGATGGAACCGGTTTGGCCCAGTAAATCCAGTCCTGATAGGCGCGGCGCTTGCTGGTGGCGATCCCCTCACAGTACTTCCGCAAGCGACTGCAACGTTGGCAGCGGATGACATTCTGGTTGAAAAGAACGAGCGGGCTTGGATTCGCCGGAATTGGACCCGGATTGGCCGCAGGCAGACCGGGACTTCCAGCAGGCGAAGCGAGGTTTGCTCTGGGGAAGGTGCTCATACTGCATTTTAGGCCCATGAGAAAGACAGCGTAAGATGATTTTTGTTTTCCGAGGCCCTCTATGGGAAACGTAAACAGATGGATAGCGTGCGTTCTTGTGGCTCTGCTGACAGCCGGTTGCCAGCCACAACCCCCCGCGCAACAGCCGCCCCAACCGGCAGCACCTGCCGCCGTAAAGATTGGCGGCGAGAACGTGTTGACCCTCACCAGGAAGGCAACCAGCAGCGGCAGCAAACCGGAATTCCTCTCCGTGACCCTGCTTCCCGGGCGAGCCATGAACATGTTCCAGGTCACGGCCGCCATTCCGGGCAAAGGAGAAATCCCGCTGCTGCACTCCCCTTCGGTCAAGGATGCGGCGAGCCAGCTTACCGGCACGGGGAAAGATCAGCTGGGCAACCTGTCCTTCAGCTTCGGCGGCGCGTTCCTGGTTCCCTACCCCAACCGCATCGTGGGCGAACCCTCTCCCGATGGCAAATCGGTGGTCACGCAATGGCGCGGTCACACCCTGGCTCTGCCGGCAAACTTTCCCAGCAAGCGGCCGGGCGGCCCGACCGTCGCCATTCATGGATTGATCACCCAGGCCAAGGTGGAAGACCTGCAAACCCAGACCACCGGCGATGGACAAACCGTCACAGGGGTCATCCACGCCGGAGATTTCGGAGGCCACTGGCTCTCGGACACCGACCTTAACCTGACCATCGCGCTCACCGGAGACGCGGTCGACGCCACCATTACCGCCAAAAATATCGGCAAAGAAGCTGAGCCGATGTCCATCGGCTGGCACCCCTACTTCCAGATACCGAGCGGCCACCGTCCCCAGACACGCGTGCACATCCCGGCCGCGATGATGGCTCCCGTGAACAATTACGGTGACGCATTCCCCACCGGACAGCTAAAGCCCGTCAAGGGCACAGAATACGACTACAACGCGCCCGGCGGTGTAGCCCTGGACGATCACTTTCTCGACGACAATTTCTCTCACCTGCAGCGCACCCAAGGCGCAGCGGACGTGAAGTTGATCGATCCCGACTCGAACTACGGTCTTACCGTCTCCGCGCTCTCCCCGGAGATCAGGACCATCCAGGTGTATTCCCCCAAACCTGCATCCTTTGTCGCCATCGAAGATCAATTCAACTACGTGGACCCCTTTGGCAAGCAGTGGAAGGGCATGGATACCGGGATGGTGACGCTTCGCCCAGGCCAGTCCGTGACCTGGAAAGTTCGGCTGGCCTTGTTTACGCCTAGCCAATAGAACTCACGAAAACAGTTACTGCGCTTGTACCTAGACGGCCGGAGTGACCCTCACGGGCGCATACTTACAGAATGCCAACGCTTGGAAATAGCTGTCCTAGCGCCAAGAGGTCACCGAAGGTAACCCCAAAAAGGGTGTATTGTAGTTAATAGCCGTTTTGTATTCTCTGCCGCTGCGGGTTTGACCCTCCTGGAAAAGCCTCATACGATGAAAGCAGGCTGTTTACAGCCCGACGCGCGTACATCGATTCCGCCATTGCATCGGACGAGGGAGCGAGCGAATCTGGAAGGCATACGTTGAGTTCAAGCGAAATGATTGAAACCACACCGCAAACTGGCGGAGAGCTTACCGCGACCGAGGAACCCGGCAGCCACTCTCATGAAGAGCACTCCCATGACGAGCATGACGGCCACTCCCACGGCCAGGCAATCCTGAACCCGGATTGCACCCGCGAAGTTGAAATCGAAATCCCTGCGGCCGAAGTCAGCCGCAATTTCGACGCCGTTACCAAACGCTATAAGAAGATGGCCCGCATCCCGGGCTTCCGTTCCGGCAAGGTTCCGGACTCGCTGATCCGCGGACGGTTCGCCGAGCAAATTCGCCAGGACGTAATGGAAGCGATTCTGCCGGGTCACTTTCGCACCGCCATCGAGGAGCGGCATCTGAAGCCCGTCTCCCAACCGCAGGTGACCAACATCGAGTTGGAAGAAGGCAAGCCTTTGCGGTTTAAAGCTGCCTTCGAAGTGGTTCCCGATTTTTCGATTGACGGCTACCAGGACGTGAAGGTGGAGAAGCCTTCCACCGAACTGACGGAGGCCGAGTTCGATGCCGAGTTGGCGCGCATCCGGGATTCCCGGGCGACCATGGAGCCGGTGACCGAAGAGCGGCCGCTGGCCGATGGCGACTTTGCCCAAATCAGCTTTACCGGCACCGTGCAGGCGGCGGAAGGTGAAGCCGAGAGCGATGTCCCGCCGCAACCGATTACCGGGCAGGACGTCCTGGTCCAGATAGGTGGACCGAACACCCTCGAAAGCTTCAACGCCGCCCTGCGCGGAGCCAGCGTCGGTCAACAGTTAAGGTTCGAGGTGAGCTATCCCCCGGAATTTGGTGAGCGGCAACTGGCTGGGAAGCGCGTGGCCTACGACCTCGAAGTCAAAGGCATCAAGACCAAGATCGAGCCTGAGCTGAACGACGACTTTGCCCGCGAGTTGGGAGAATACGAAAGCTTTGCCGCATTCACCCAACAGTTACGCGAACACCTGGCCAAAGACAAGCAACGGCGGGTAGAAAGCGAAACCACCAACCGGCTGCTCGATGCGCTGGTCACTCGTTACGAGTTCCCTGTTCCGGAGTCGTTGGTGCAGCAGCAGGTCGACGCTCGGCTCGATCGCGGACTGCGCGCGTTGGCCGCTCAGGGTATGCGTACGGAAGATATGCGCAATCTGGACTTCGATCGCTTGCGTGCCGCCCAGCGCGCCCCAGCTACCGCCGAGGTGAAGGGTTCTATCCTGCTTGACCGCATTGCCGATGTAGAAAACGTGCATGTTCCCGAAGCAGAGGTCGAAAATGAACTGCACGGGATTGCCGGGCAATTGCGCGAAGGCGTGGAAACGCTGCGCACGCGTTTGACTGAGGACGGTAGCCTCGCTAGAATCCGGGAACGCTTACGTAGGGAGAAGATGGGCGCGCTGCTGTATGAAAGACTCGCGTTTTCATGATTGGTGTAAACGGTGAAGCAGCCTTTTACGGGGCTTTTCACCAAGAAAAGCCCCCATCACCGAGGCTTGTTCAGGCACCGTAATCATGAAAACGTGTCTCGCGTCCTAGTAAACGGGCAACATAAAGGAAGTTGAAGCAAGGGAGCGCATGGCACTGGTACCTATGGTGGTCGAGCAGACGAGTCGAGGCGAAAGAGCCTACGACATTTATTCCCGTCTGCTCCGCGACAATATTATTTTCCTGGGCACGCCGATCGACGATCAGATCGCCAACCTGGTAATCGCACAAATGTTGTTTCTTTCCGGGGAAGACCCAGAGAAGGACCTTCAGCTCTACATCAACTCTCCCGGGGGCTCCATCACCGCGGGTCTTGCTATCTACGACACCATGCAATTCATTCGCAATGACGTGGTCACCTATTGCATCGGGCAGGCGGCGAGCATGGCGGCGTTCCTGCTGATGAGCGGCAACAAAGGTAAACGGTTTGCTTTGCCCAATTCGCGCATCCTGATCCACCAGCCTTCCATGGGCGGCCTTTCGGGCCAAGCGACTGATATCGATATCCACGCGCGCGAAATTCTGCGCATCCGCGAGATCACCAACAAATTGATGTCCAAGCACACCGCGCAACCCTTGGAGCGCATTGAACGTGATGTGGAGAGAGACTTCATCATGAACGCGCAGCAAGCCAAGGAGTACGGCATTATCGACGAAATTATAGATCGGCCACGTACCTGAAGGAAGGCCGCCAGGCCAAAGGAGTTGCAGTATGAAAACGCCGAGGGGAACAGACGATACGCTCCGTTGTTCGTTCTGTCATAAATCGCAGGACGCCGTTGCTAAATTGATCTCCTCACCAAGCGACTACCCGAGGGCATACATCTGTGATGAATGCGTCGCGGTTTGCAACTCCATTTTGGAAGACGACCGGGGCGAAACTCAGCCCGGGGCGGCCCCGGCCCACTTGCCCAAACCGCAAGAGGTCAAGGGCTTCCTCGATGAGTACGTCATCGGTCAGGACCAAACCAAGAAGAAACTGGCGGTCGCCGTCTATAACCACTACAAGCGCATCCAGATGAACAGGACGCGCGGCAACGACGTCGAGCTCTCGAAATCAAATATTCTTCTGGTCGGCCCGACCGGCAGCGGCAAGACCCTGCTGGCGCACACCTTGGCCAAAATGCTGGATGTACCCTTTGCGATCGTCGACGCCACCACGCTGACGGAAGCCGGCTATGTGGGCGAAGATGTGGAAAACATCATCCTCAAGCTGCTACAGGCAGCTGATGGAGATGTTGCCAGGGCTCAGACCGGCATTATCTATATTGACGAAATCGATAAGATCGGCCGCAAAGACGAAAATCCGTCGATTACCCGCGATGTCTCCGGCGAGGGCGTGCAGCAGGCGCTGCTGAAGATCCTCGAAGGTACGGTGGCCAACGTTCCGCCCCAGGGCGGACGCAAGCATCCCCACCAAGAGTTCACGCCGGTCGACACCACCAACATCCTGTTCATCTGCGGCGGCGCTTTTGTCGGCCTGGAGCGGTTGATCGGGAGGCGTGTGGGCAAGAAGGCGTTGGGCTTCAAAGCCCTTTCGGAGAAGGATGCGCAGGAAGCGGGCGTTCTGCCGGCCCAGCGCGATACCGAGCTCCTACGCCAAGCGCAACCCCAGGACTTGATTAAGTTCGGTCTTATCCCCGAGTTTGTCGGGCGCCTGCCGGTGATTGGCATTCTGGACGAACTGGATGAGGCTGCGCTGGTGGAAATACTCACCAAGCCACGCAATGCCATCCTCAAGCAATATCAG
>Ga0302324_100021734_pt1 | contig 12500 bp, 14 predicted proteins | sample Palsa_T0_1_FD_201949 | JGI IMG/M metagenome (GOLD analysis project Ga0302324, IMG submission 201949) | Peat permafrost microbial communities from Stordalen Mire near Abisko, Sweden - Palsa_T0_1 | ecosystem: Environmental > Terrestrial > Soil > Palsa > Peat permafrost | place: Sweden: Abisko...
CGGCGCCAGTCCGGCCAGCGTGCTCTTGCCCGCGCCGGTGTGTCCCACTACCGCCACCGTTGCGCCCGCCTCAATCTTCAGGCTGACGTTATCGAGTGCGCGCACCAGCGCCGGCCCAGAGGGATACGCCACCGTAGCGTTGCGGAATTCGATTTCGCCGCGCACCCGCGCCAATCGCAAAGGATGCGCCGGAGCGGCAATCGACGGCTTCTCCTCGAAGATCTGGTTGATGCGCGCGAGCGATGCCCCGCCGCGCTGCATCAGGTTCACCACCCATCCCAGCGCGATCATCGGCCATACCAGGATGCCCATGTAGGTGTTGAACATCACGAAGCTGCCCAGCGAGATGCGCCCGGCCAGCACCTGCCCACCGCCATACCACAGCACTACCAGGAACGTGAGCCCGATCAGCGCCTCCAGCAGCGGTTGGAAAACGCCCGAGATGCGCACCAGCCGGATATTCTCCGCGATGTAGGCGCGGTTCAATTCCTCGAAATGGCGCAGCTCGGCTTGTTCCTGCACGAAGGCCCGCACCATGCGCACGCCGGCCAGGTTCTCCTGCACCCGGCTGCTGATATCGGAAAACATCGCCTGGATGCGCTCGAAACGCGCATGAATGGCGCGCCCGAAGAAGATCACCGCCAGGCTCACCAGCGGCGCCGGCAGCACCGCCAGCAGCGCCAGCCGCCAATCCACCGCGACCATGATCGCGATGGCCAGCAAGAATGTCAGGCTGGTCTCGGTCCAGTACATGATGCCCGGCCCCAACATCATGCGCACCGCGTTCAGGTCGTTGGTGGCGCGCGCCATGATGTCGCCGGTGCGCATGCGCCCGTAATAGTCCGGCGACAGCTCCACCAGGTGGCGGAACAAATCGTTACGCAGGTCGTATTCGATATCGCGCGAGACCCCGATGATGATCACGCGCATCCAGTATTGGAACAGGCCCTTCAGCAGCGCGAGCCCCACCAGGTAGCCCGCGTAGCGCAGCAAGTTCGCCATGCCGGCCGTGTGCGAAAGGGTATCGATCGCGGCGCGGATCGCCAGCGGCTGCGCCGCGCCCGCTAAATCCTTCAGCACCAGCGCGCCCAGCCCCAGCGCCAGGCTTCCGCGGTAACGCCACAAATAAACGCGGACCGTACGCAGCGCTTCCCACATGCTCTACAACCCCGCCAGATTGGCCACGGTCTTCAGCCACTCCATCACGAAGACCTTCTGCCCTTCGCGATTGCGCCACCAGCCGTCGGCCCGGAAGTACTTATCGGGCGCGGCCACCACGCGCATATCCAGATCGGGATCCGTGGCGCGCAGCCGCTGCAACTGGGCGCGGTAGATGCGCGCCGCGCGCGCCGTGTGAAAGTCGCTGGTCACCAATAGGAATCGATGCACGCCGCGGCCCCGCAGATCCGCCAAAACCACGGCGGCCTCCTCGCGCGTGCTGCGCGCTCGATTGGGTTCCCGGATGAACCAGCCCTCCGGATAGCCGCGCTTCACCGCAAACGGAATCTCCAGGTCGCATTCGTAAAATCCGTACAGCATGTCCGGGCCGCTCACCAGGACCTTGGGCACGTACCCTTGCTTCACCAGTTCCGCGGCGCGCACCACGCGATTGCCATAGTAATCGCCGGCCAGCACCACTGCGATATCCGCATGCGCGGGCCCCTGGTCGTTCACCAGCAGCCTGCCTAGCGCCGTCATCCACCACGCATGCGTAGCCGCCAGCGCCAGCAGAACGCCGGCGCAAACGCCCAGGCACACGATAAATTTCAGGAAAAGCGAATGGCGGCGCGCCACGGACTACTTCTCGTCCGAGGAGTTCTTCTGATCCAGATGGCCAACCGTCTTCAGCCGTTGATAGAGGCGCTCGACTTCCGCCTCGTCCTCCGGCAGCAGCATCCGGTAACGCGGCGGCGGCGTTTGCCTGCGGTCGCCGCCCGGCGCCAGCACTTCACCCCAGAACTGACGGTACGGAACGCCATCAATGAGTGCGTCGCGGGAAAGCCGGCGCAGATGCCGCAGCAGGCTGTTGCACGAATCCAGATCGCCGGGGTACACCACCAGCATGCGCGAATCGTCGAACAGCGTGATGCGCACCAGCAGCGGCGACAGCCAGTTTCCCGGACGGTCCAGACGCCGGATATCCATCCACGGCACAATGCGTTTACCCACCGCCAGGTATCCCTCGTGGATCTCCACGGCGGGTTGTAAAGCCAGCGCCAGAAGCAGCACGGCGCTGAGCAAAAACAGCGCGGCGGGAATGAAAGCGGGTAGCCAGTCGATGCCCAGCCAGGCCGAGAAGCCTGCCAGCCCGACGGCTACGATTCCGAACGTGAGATAATGCCGCGCGGGGGTGTACCGAGTCATCTTAAAACCCGTCCACTTCTAGACTACTCCCACGGCGTTCGCCCGTCAATCCGGTCGTAAGAGCCGCGCGCCGCGCCAACCGTAATGCATTCCACTCCAGACGGTCAACGCCAGCGTGGGCCAGATCAGGGCGGCGGATAATGTGGCCAAAATCGGCCATCCGAAGGCGTTACGGCCCAGAAAAGCCACGGCCGTGAGGACCTGAAAAAAAGTTGACGCCTTGCCCCATACACTGGGTGGAAACGCACGTAGCCTGGTTGCCAGAAGCGCCACCGCGGATGCGGCCAGAATTAACAGGTCGCGCCCGAAGATCACGCCGACCAGCCACCAGGGTACGCTGCCGGATAGCGCCAGCGCCAGGTACACGCCGGTCAGCAGTAGCTTGTCGGCGATGGGATCGAAAAAAGCGCCGGTTGCCGAGGCGGCGCCGAAATGGCGCGCCAGGTAGCCGTCGATTAAGTCTGTGGCGGCGGCCACTGCGAAAATCGACAGCGCGGCGAAGGCGCGGCCTTGCAAGATGGCGTAAACGATGACGGGCGCAAGCACCAGCCGGGCTAGCGTGAAGAGGTTGGGCAGCGTGAGCCACGTGCGCATCACATGGCGATTCTAGCAGGAGTGATATGATGCCTTTGTGCGCACAACCCTGACCATCGAACCCGACGTTGCGCAGCAACTCCGCCGCCGTATTGTGCGCCAGAAAAGCACGCTGAAACAGGTCGTCAATGAAGCTCTACGCGCAGGACTGTCCGCGACTGAAAAGGAACACAACGTCCGGTTTAGAGTGGAGCAGCATTCGTTTCAGTTTAAGCCGGGAATCGATACGAACAAGCTCAATCAGCTCCTGGACGACCTGGAAGCCGAAGAGTTTCTGAAGAAAATGTCCAGGTAGTGGACGCGCTCATCCCCGATACTAACATTCTGGTCCACGCCCATGACTCGGATGCGCGCGAACACGCCCGCGCGCGCGAATGGTGGGAGCGCACTCTCACGCAGTCGCACCCAGTAGGGATGCCCTGGGTAACCGCCCTCGGTTTTCATTCGAATCAGCACGCACCGGGCAATACTGAATGCTCCCATGGCTACCAAGGACGCGATCCGCACAGTCCGCGCGTGGCTCAACGTTCCGCGAGTGCAGATCGTCACGCCGGGTGACCGTCACGCCGAAATCCTGTTTGGTCTGCTGGACCGTCTGGGAACCGCCGGGAACCTGACAACGGACGCGCACCTGGCGGCACTCGCCATCGAATACCAGGCAGAGCTGGTGTCCGCGGATGCGGACTTTGCCCGCTTCCCCGGACTCCGCTGGTTCAACCCCCTCCAACTCAAGTAGCCGCTCAAGGGTTTCCGCTGCCCGGTGCCGCGCAGCAGAGTCCCACAACCGGACGACCCCTGGCTTAAATAACACAATGGGAGCTTAAAATCACGTTGATTTTACTGGGTCGGCGATTGGCCTCTGACTTGCCGCGCATATCGATTATGTCGCCCGTTGAGTGGAGCCGCGACCTACGCCTGGCTCTTCGCCTGCTCGCGAAGAACCCCGGCGCCACGGCGTTAGCCGTGCTTTCGATCGCCCTGGGGATCGGCTTGACCACTGGTCTGTTCGCCGTCGGCGATGCCGCCCTCTTGCGGCCCCTGCCTGTGGAAAGGCCGCAAGAGCTGTGGTCGGTGAATTCGCGCGGCGACGACGGCAACTGGATGATGTACGGTTGGGCGGATTACCTCGACATGGCCAAGGCGCTTGAGGGCCGGGCCCAAGTCGTCGCTACACGGCGCCGCGGCGTCCAGGTGGGCGAAGGAAGCGACCTGGTGATCATTCAGGCCGCCTCCGCGAACTATTTTCGAGTCGTGGGTGTGAAGGCCGCGCTGGGCCGCGCGTCGCTGGGTGAGGCGGCCGGAAGACCGGAGACCGTGCTCGGTTACCGGCTGTGGCAGACCCGCTTCGCGAGCGACCCGCGGATCGTGGGCAAGACTGTGTTGCTCAACCATAAAGCATTCCTGGTGGCGGGCGTATTGCCGGAGGCCTTCACGGGCCTTCAGCGGGGCCTTCTGGTGGGCGTCTGGGTTGGTCCCGACGGCTGGTTCTCCACGCTGGGCCACCGGGAGGAAATGCAGTCGCGCAATGATCAGTTCGAGATCGTCGCAGCGATTCCGCGCCCCCCTGACGGCGGCACGCGCCGGGGCGGAACTGGACGCCGCCATTCGCGGCCCGGGAAAGCACAAACCCGCGCCCGGCAGCGGTTCGGGAACATCGCTCGAATCCTTTGCGCGGCCGTTGGCGTTCGACCTGGCGTTCGGCGGCGGCATTGCAGCCGTGCTGGGGTTGGTCCTGTTCGTGGCCTGTGCCAACGTCGCTCAGTTGCGGCTGGCGCAGGGCGAAGTGCGCCGCAAGGAATTGGCCGTGCGGATCGCCTTGGGCGGGGGAGGCTGGCGAGTCGCACGTCAGTTGTTGGTGGAGACCGTTCTGCTCACCTTGGCGGGCGCCGGACTGGGACTTCTGCTGGCCCAGTTTCTGATGGAGAAGGTGTCGCAGTTCGAACATGCGATGGATTCCTTTTTGGATTACGGTATCCGGCTGGATTATCGCGTGCTCGCATTCTCGGCGGGGGCGCTCCTTCTCGCCGTTTTGGTAGCTGGACTGGCGCCTGCGCTCCGCGCGGCCAGGCTCAACATTTCCGATGTGTTGAAGCAGACCCAGGGCGCGACGATACGGCGCCGCGGCTGGCAGCAGAAGGCGCTCGTCATAAGCCAGATGGCAGTGAGCGTGACGCTGTTCGGAATCGCTGTATTGTTCCTGACCAGCCTTTATCACGGTACCGGGATACGGCCGGGCCTGGATCCGCACAAGAAGGTCCTGGCCCTGTCTGTGGTCCCCGCATTGCAGATTCCACGGGCTGCCTGGTGTGATCAGGTGTGCGAGCGGCTGGCCGCGCTGCCGGGCGCGCGCGGGTCGACGTACGCGCGGCGGCTCCCCCTGAGCGGCTCCGGCGGCGGGTTCACGGCGCGCGTCGAGATCCCCGGGAGCGCGCCCATGGGCGTGTACCTCAACAACGTGGGCGGCAACTACTTCTCGCTGATGGGCACCCGGGTGGTGGCCGGGCGCAGCATCGACAGCCGCGACCGTGCGGGCGCCGCGCTGGCGGTGGTAGTGTCGCAAGCGTTTGCCCGCACTGTGTTCGGCAATCGCGATCCGCTGGGCGAATGGGTCCGCATCGACGGCCAGCCGCGCCAGGTGGTGGGGTTAGCCGAGGATGGCCCGTCCAACAGTTTGCACGAACCGCTGGCGCCGTTTATCTTTCTACCGTTCGCCCAGACGGTGCCGGACGATATCACTTTGATGGTGGAAACCTCCGGCCAACCGGCGGCCCTCGACCGTGCGGCCCGCGCCGAGGTCCAGCGTTTCGACCCCGAAGCGAAAGTATACGAATCGACCACTTTACAGAAAACCATGGACGCAGCGCTTTCGGTCGACCGTTTCGTCGCCACCGCCAGCAGCGCGCTGAGCGGCAGCGTGGTTCTGTTGACCGCCGCCGGGCTCTTCGGCGTGCTGCTATACGCCGTCAACCGGCGGACGCGCGAATTCCGGCTGCGCATGTCGCTGGGCGCCCGGCCGCGCCAGATCGAGCGCCTGATCTTGGGCGAAGCGTTGCGCCTGGCCGCGGTCGGAGTGCCCATCGGCCTCGCCGGGCTGGCGGTGGCCGCCCGGTACACGCGCTCCATGCTGCTGGGCGTGACGCCGCTCGATCCGCTTTCATATGGGCTCAGCGCCGCGGCAGTAGTGGCGCCGGCGCTGGCCGCCGCATGGCTCCCCGCGCGCCGCGCCACACGCGTCGATCCCATGGAAGCGCTGCGATCGGAGTGACCCTGCAGCGGTAGGGCCGCACACCGAAGCAGCCCGCCGCGCGCGCCATGCTATCTTCAAAATCGATGCCCCAACGCTACCCCGTCCGCGTCCGGCGCGTCGATGAATGCGCCACCCTCGACGAGATTTTCCGGCACTGTCTGCCGGCCTTCGGCGGCGCATACCTGCGGCGTATCTACACCATTCTCGACCGCGCCATCGGCGAGGGCTGCCCGCTGACGCTGGCCATCTCCGGGCCGGTCACCGTCTCCGGCCAGCATCTCGCCTGGCTCATTCCACTGCTCGAAACCGGATGGGTCGCTTACATCAGCACCACCGACGCAGTCTGTTATCACGACGGGCATCGCAGCCTGGATGCGCACAAAGACCATCCCATTCACGAGGTGCCCATCTTCAGCGACGACGCAGCGCTGCGCGAGCAAGGCACCATTCGCGTTACCGATATGGCCTTCGACGAGGCCGTGCTGCTCGATCAGGACCGCTTCCTGAGCGCGTGCCTGGCGCGCCCCGAGTTTCAGAAGAAGATGACCGGCACCGAGCTGCGTTATCGCCTCGGTGCGTATTATGCCGCGCAGGAGCGCCGCAACGAAGTGCCAGCCGGCCTGCTGGCGACTTGCCATCGCCTGGGCATCCCCGTGCTGGTGGGCGCACCCGCCGATGGCAGTGTGTTCCTGAATTCCATGAAGCTCTGGGCCATGCGCAACGCCGGCATCCTACCCGCATACGCGTTCGACCTGGACCTGCACGCGGAAGTGTTCGAGGCCTGCGCCTACCACCGCTGGGGATTGTTCGAAAGCCCGGCCCACGCCCTGGCCACGCTGATTCTGGGCGGCGGCGTGCCCAAGAATTACAACCTGCAGCCGGAGCCGGCTCTGGGCCAGGTGCTGGGGCTGCCCAACGTGCGCGGCTACCAGTTCGACGTCCAGATTGTCACCGCGCCGGTCACCGATGGCTCGCTGTCCTCCTGCCCGCCCGCCGAAGCCGTAACCTGGGGCAAGGTGGATAAGGATACATATCTGCAAACCACCGAAAGCATGCAGGCGGACTATTCGATGGTGATGCCGTTCCTGGTGAAAGCGCTGCTCGACAATCACGCAAAGCAGGACGGCTATCGCCTCTACGAACACCGCGACGCGCTTTGCGAACGCCTGCGCGAGGATGTGCGCGCCAACCGGGAGTGGCTGCTGCGTAGCATGGACTACCCGCTCGCGCAGTAGCCAGCCGAGTAGCCAGCCGGAAAGATTCGGCGCGATCCTGGAGAATATCGCGGCGATCTACACACTACAGAATCAAGTGTGGTCACAGTCATCTCCCGGTTTCGAGTTCGCAACGGCCTCGAGGAAGAAGTCCGAAAGGCCTTCCTGAACCGCCCTCGCCTGGTCGAGAAGGCGCTTGGTTTCCGCGGCCTCGACGCCCTGACGGATGCCGCGGACCCGGCGGTGTTTCTGCTGCTTACGCAATGGACCGACGAGGAATCGTTCCGCGCCTGGCACCGCAGCGAGGCGCATCACCAGTCGCACGAGTCGATGCCTCAGGGGTTGAAACTGGATGCGGCATGCACGTCCCTGACGATCGCAAATCGCATCGAAGACCCTGCCGGCGTCCAAACCGTAAGCGACGCCATCGCGGACCACCCTCTGGCGCTCTCGCAGTGGCTGATGGAATCGGGTGACGTGTTTGCTTTGCTGCTGGCGCCGGACGGCGCAATTCGCGCGCGCAATCGGGCCGGCCGTCGAATCTTCCCGCCGGATCCGGCGAAGAACGTCGGCTTAAGCATATGGGACTACCTGGTGTGTTCCGACGCCGAGCCCCTCCGCCGGCGGCTGGCGGGAGATCCGTGCGATGGCACTCTGCGGCTGAATGCGGCCGACGGGCAGCACAGTCCGATTACGCTCGAAGCTGCGCTGGTCGCGTGCCGCGGCGCGGCCCTGCTGCTGGGGACCGAGGAACGCCGGCACGATGAGTCCTTTCAGACTGAACTCCTCAAACTGACGAACGATTTATCGGTGATGATGCGCGAGTTTGCCCGGAAGAACCGGGAGCTCAAGCTGGCCAATGAGACCATCGCGCAGTTGGCCCGCACGGATGCGCTGACGGGCCTGGCCAATCGGCGGACGCTGCACGAGGCCCTGCAACGAGAGATTGCTCGCGCACGGCGGCTGGGCGAACCTCTGAGCGTAATCATCGCCGACCTGGACCACTTTAAGTCGATCAACGATGAGTACGGCCATATGACCGGCGACCAGGCGCTCGCCCAAGCCGCCGCGGTTTTCGGAAGTCAATTGCGCCCGTACGATCTGGCGGCGCGATACGGCGGCGAAGAGTTTGTCCTGCTGCTGCCCGGGGCATCCACTGAAGGCGCCATCGCCGTCGCCGAGCGTGTCCGGAAAGGGATCGCGGATATCCAACTAGCCGGCTGTCCCAGGCGGATCACGGCCAGCCTGGGTGTCGCCAGTTGGATCGCAACTGAAACGCCGGAAGAGTTTGTGGGCCGCGCCGATGCCGCGCTTTACCGCGCTAAAAGCGCCGGTCGAAACCGCGTCGAAGCGGCGCCGGGCGTTTGCACATGATGCCCGAATCTGTTTCCGAGCGGTTCCGGCTTTCACGGAAGGTACTTTCGGTGAAGCAGAACGTGGCGCAAGCTATCACCGATGAATTCTTTAGCAACCATCCGGAGTGGGTTGACCGCTATGGCGATCGCGGCCGCGAGTTCTGCACCGCGGACGCGTGCTTGCATGTGGACTTTCTCGCTGGAGCCATTGAGGCGGGTTCGCCCGCGGCGTTTGGCGACTATGCGCGGTGGACTGCCGGGATGCTGGGCGCCCGCGGTATCGCCGCGCACACGCTCGAAGAGAGCCTTGCGCAGATTGAAAGGCGCCTTTCGGTGTGGCTCCTTCCGGAGGAGCGCGAGGCGGTTTCAAGTTATCTCACGCCGGGCCGCGAAGCTTGTACAGAGCCTGAGCCGGCTTCGGGCGCACAGCCTTCGGGCGGCAGCCTGGAACTGACCGGACAGGTCTTTCTCGCAGCCATTCTGAGCGGTCAACGGCAAGCGGCGCTGACCATCGTAGACGAGGCATTGCGCGCCGGCCACAGCCACATCGATATCTATGTCGAAGTCTTTGCCCGGTCGCTGCATCGGGTCGGCAAGCTCTGGGAGCTGAACAGGATCAGTGTTGCGCAAGAGCACATGGCCACGTCCATCACGCAGTACGCCATCGCCGCCATCTACCCGCGCCTGGTTCCGGCAGCGGTCCAACGGGGCAGCATGGTAGTCACCGGTGTTTCGGGGGAACTGCATCAAATCGGCGCGAATCTGGTGGCCGATGCCATGGAGGCTAATGGCTGGGCGGTGCGCTTCCTTGGGACCAACTTGCCGCATTCTTCGGTCCTTTCCTCCATCGAGGAGAGTTCGGCCGATGTGCTCTGTATTTCCACGACCATCGTGGCTAACCTGCCGTCGGTAGCGGAACTGGTGCGAACCGTCCGCGCCAAACTGGGCGAACGTGCGCCGAGAATTGTACTGGGTGGATCGGCCTACCGGATGGCCACTCAATTCGCGCGGGAAATCGGGGCGGTTGGTTCCATCACCGATCTGCGGCAGGCTCTGGCGATGCTTTCGAATGGCAGCGCGCATTTGGCATAACTAAACCGCCAACCACGCCTTGGGTGCTTCTCACGGCTTGACCACAGTTCCCACCGAACAGAGCCAGCCACCGACTGGTCCGTAGTTCCCGCATGACCAAGATAATACCAAGGCTTGTAGCCGTCGAGCCAGACCTTCCAAAGAACATCTGTGCCGGATGGAATCAACATTCGGAACTTGGCGTTGACGAGGCCGGTGCCGGTCAGGAGATTGTCAGGGTCGGCGGCCCACCGGAAATCGGCGCACGGGTTCAACCGCATGGAAATCACGGCGTCGACTACGGTGCCGGTCAGTATTCCAGCCTTTGGGCCCAGCCGGATCGTGACCGTTACAGTTGGATTGTCGGCGTCGAGCGTAACGATCTGAGCCTCGTGATTCCTGGTGAAAAATGCAGAAAGCTTTGCGGGATAGCCCTCGTCTTCCTGCGCGGCGGAAACGCAATAGCGGCCCCACGATAGCTGGTCTATTTCGAAGTTGCCGGTCGAGTCCGTCTGGCTTTGAGGCGCGATGCCAGCCATGACTTTGCCAATGGGATCCGCGTAGACTGTTGCTCCCACGACAATCCTGCCGTCCTCGTAGGTCACAGCTCCACTGACCGACCCTCTATCCGGCTGGCCTGCGGCATTGTCCGATTGGCCGGTGCCGACAGACGATTGCTGTGCCCATGCGGAAGCGGCGGCCAGAAGCAGCAGCGTAGCCGGTACTGAGAGAGCCATGTCTTCATCCTACGTCACGTTATCATGGAAAATATGGGCGAACTCGCTGGTGGCCCATGTCTATCGAGAACGACGGGTCGGAACTGCTGGATCGGGACTCGTTTCGGGAGAGCGTCTTCCGGCGAGACGGCTATAAGTGTGTCATCTGCGGTTGCGTCGAACCGCCCCTTGATTCCCACCATATTCTGGAGCGCAGGCTTTGGGACGATGGCGGCTACTACGTCCAAAACGGCGCCACGCTCTGCGATGATCGGGAGGGTCGGATCGGCTGCCATCGAAAGGCTGAACAAACCGTCCTGAGTTGCGAGCAGATACGACAGGCGGCGGGCATTCGGCAAGTGGTCCTGCCAGACCATCTTTACCGGGACGCCGTCTATGACAAATGGGGAAACATCATCAACACAGACGGCACACGGACCGAAAGGCGAACTCTTCGGAGACGAGTCTGTCCGCAAGGTCCTGGCATCAGCCGGAATGCTTTCGGCTTTCCGTGACCGGGTGAAATATCCAAGAACGTATCATCTGCCGTGGTCGCCCGGAAAGACGAATGATGACCGGGTCCTCGAAGACACTAGTTGCTTCGATCGTCGCCGGGTCGTCATCACCGAAAAGATGGATGGGGAAAACACGACCATGTATGCCGACTATATCCATGCACGCAGCCTGGATAGCAGCTCGCATCCGAGCCGCGGATGGGTGAAGAACCTTCACGCACAGATACGGTCGAAGATCAGCCCCGGCTGGAGAATCTGCGGCGAAAATCTGTTCGCACAGCACACGCTACACTACGCCAACCTCCCAACGTACTTCATGGTGTTTTCCATCTGGGATGAAAACAACGTCTGCTTATCGTGGGACGAAACGCGCTTATACGCTGGCGTGCTCGATCTGGCCACCGTGCCCGTCATTCTTGATGGCGTATGGGATCATGACTATGCGCGCAAGTTGGGTGACACAATGGACCTGACAGAGAAAGAAGGCTATGTAGTCAGAGTGGCCGATGCGTTTCCCTACGGCGCATTCCGGCGAAGCGTAGCGAAGTTTGTGAGGGCCGCACATGTTGGGACGTCGCACAACTGGATGATGCAGGCGGTGGTTAGGAACCAAATCGGTAGTAAATGAATATGTTCCCGTCGGTTCGTGCCGTTGCGCTGATCTTCGTCGTTGTGGTCATATTCCGGCCTGCTTTCCAGACTGGGTTTGCCGCTAAGAATGCGGCAGCCAAATCAATTACCACCATCGACATTGACTCCGAAGGAAGGGTTCACATCGTTCAGAGCGACGGCCAGGAAGTAGTGCCGCCGAAAGAGAAGGATCAAGTGTCCGTTGCCTCTGCAAGGCTAGCCGGAAACAAATTGGCGGCTGGCTGGCTTGTCGAGTTTGCGAACTGCTGCACATCGTATCCAATCCCGTTGACCCTGATTATCTACAGACCCGGAAAGCCGCTCGAACGATTTGGAAACGGCATGATGATTGCCGATTGGCACTTCGAGGCCGGAGGAAAGCAGGTTGCCTTCTCGACGAATACCGTTCATGGCGACCTCGTTCCACAATATGAACTGCGGGACACGTCCACCGGCCGATTACTGGACAAGTGGGATGGGAAGCTCACCCAGGAAGCACCCGCCTGGACCAACCGCAATTAGCATTGCGGGTGATTGCGGGTGATAGAATTGCAGCAGGAGCCGACAACGCGTGGATCGCCGCTTTAGTGTGCTCTTTCATCGCCTTGTTCCCGCCTCCCTGTATGGCGGCCATACTGCCTTACCCACTTTGTCGAAGATCGATCTGGAACTCCGGCAGTGTCGGAGCGCGGCTTCCGCGGCCGCGGTTGTCGAGAGATTCAAGCCGGATTTATATGCCGGTCTGCGCTCGCGTTTCGAGGCGCCACAGGCGCAGGCGCTGACGCTCAAGATTC
>Ga0302324_100021739_pt1 | contig 12498 bp, 9 predicted proteins | sample Palsa_T0_1_FD_201949 | JGI IMG/M metagenome (GOLD analysis project Ga0302324, IMG submission 201949) | Peat permafrost microbial communities from Stordalen Mire near Abisko, Sweden - Palsa_T0_1 | ecosystem: Environmental > Terrestrial > Soil > Palsa > Peat permafrost | place: Sweden: Abisko...
AGACTGCCCTATGGATATCTTCGAAACTGAAGATGCCTTCAGGGCGTTTGACTTCCATTTCTCCGTCCTCGCTCTGAAAGTTATCGCTTTCCCGCCCGACAAGGCACGGTGTTTCTTACTTCGGCTCGGGAACCGTGGGGGAGGTGTAGACCTTCCGCAGCGCGTCCTGATACTCGCCGAACAACGCCTTGATGCCGCCGAATTCCTTCTTCACGGCAACGCGGTAATCGGGATGCGTGGCGTAATCGAAAAGCAGCGCGGTCATCGATTCGGCATCCACCATGAACCCATGGTGGCCGATCTCGGCAAGGCCGTCTTTTTCCATTTCGTAAGTATGGTTTGCGAACGTGGAGGTCTGCGCGCTGAATCCGATGCCGGGAATCTCGCTCGACACCGTGCCGGTTTCTTCGTACCCGGACTGTTTGCCCGGCGCTTCGAGCACGTTCGTCGCCCCGTAAAGTTTCATGTACGCGAAGGCCGGTTCGGCCAGGGTTGCGACCGAGATGCCGTCCCGGTCCTTGCCGTAATTTTCGATTTTCACTTTGGTGCCGGTGGCGAGAGCGGCGGCGCGTGCCGCGTTATCCACCATCTCGCGCACCTGTTGGAGGTAGATGGCGTCGGGGTAGCGGATGTAGAAATCTGCCACCGCGCGATCCGGCACCACGTTGGGGGCGGCGCCGCCTTCGACGATAACGCCCTGCACGCGCGCTTCAGGCCGCATGCTGCCGCGCATGGCGTCGATGTTGTTGAACAGATGGATGACGCCTTCGAGCGCGTTGCGTCCGGCCCAGGGTGTCATCTGGTGCGCGGGCGCGCCGGAGAACGTGTACTTCACGCCGTCGATATTCAGGCAGCACGTGCCGAAACCCGGCGCGGGCCGCGTGCTCGCGCTCACGGCGTGGCTGCGCATGATCACGTCCATGCCGTTGAAAACTCCGGCCTGGTACATATCCGTTTTCGCGACGGGAGGCATCATCTCTTCGCCCGGCGTTCCGAACACCACAATGCTGCCGGGTGAATGCGTGCGCTCGAGATACTCGGCCATCGCAATCGCGGCAGCCATGCCCACCGGCCCCTGCGCGCTATGCTGATCGCCGTGGAACGCGCCCTGGGTGCCGCGCAGGGCGTCGTATTCAAGGATGACACCCATGTTCGGCGCACCGTTATTGTTCTTGTAGCGCGCGACGAAAGCGGTGGGCAGATTCGCCATCCCCTGGGTGACCTGGAACCCGTGCTTCTTCAGATAGGAAGTCAACTGGGCGACGGCACGTTCCTCTTTGAAACCGATTTCCGGATGGCGCGCGATGTCGTCGCACATCGCGGTGAGCTCAGTGTCCATCAGTTGTTTGGCGCGCGCCACCACCTCGTCGCGTTTGGCGTTCGGCGCAGTTAGTTTGCCGACCCATCCCGGCACATCGAGCGACTGCTCGAGCGCATTCATTTTCTTCAGGACGTCATGGGCGGCTTCGCGTTCAGTAGGGGTTTCCTGCGCGGCGCAGAGACCGGCAAGCGTTGCAGTGAAGACGAGAAATTTGAGTGGCTGCACGCTCTATGTTAGCTACTGGTGGGGTTAGCTACTGGTGGGGTTAGCTACTGGTGGGGCACGTCGCCCGCGGGCTTTTTCTGCGTCACTTCGCTATAGGCATTCATGACCTGCGTGGGCAGCGAGTTCCCCACCCAGTGTTGCGCGCTGGCCGGGAGCACGATGGCGGTCGCGACGGGCTTGCCATCCTTCATCGTGACGATGTCTTCCAGTTTCTTACCCCGATCCGCGGCCTGTTGGGCGGCTTTGCGCAGTTCCACCATGAAGCTGGCCTGGCCGGTGAGAATTTCCGGGCCGCCGGATGGCCCGTGACCGGGCAGCACGAACTGCGGGTGCAGCTTTTCCGCCGCTTCCATGACCTTCGGCCAGTTGCCCAGATTGGCGTCGGCGGTGTTGTTGTAGGGGCCGTTCGTGGATGCATCTCCGGTTGCCAGGACGCGCTCTTTCGGAAGCCAGGCGAATCCGTCGCCGCGCGTGTGCGCCCAGCCGAAGAAGAGGAACTGCACTTCGCGCGTGGAGTCTTTCAGAATGTACGGGGATTTATCGAAGGTCTCTTTGGGATATTCGGGGGTATCGCGGTTAAGTTCGGCGACGTCCTTCCGGCTCTTCGCGGCCTCGCGCCAGCGCGCCGGCTCGTAGCGGTTCAGTTCATCGACGACGGCTTTGTAGGCGAAGGTGGTGGCGCCGTTCGACGTCCAGACCGCGCTGCCGTAATCGTGATCGCCGTGGTGGTGGGTGATGAAAACGTATTTAACCGGTTTCGGCGAGAGCTTTTTCGCGTCGGCAAGGGCTAGGCGCGCGCCGCTCGGGAAATTGGCATCCACCACGATCAGGTAGTCCTTCATTTCGATGATGGTGTTATTGGAGTGGCCCTGTTTCATGTCGCCCTCGCGGAACCAGACGCCGTCGGCGATCTTTTTGACGGAATTGGGCTGGGCTCCGCTTTCGGTGGCGAAGAAAGCGGCGGTAAGGAGAGCGGCAAACGCTGCGCACGCGGCGAGTCTGGGTTTAACCGATTTGGATTTCATGGATTCTCCGGTCAGCACACATTCTCTCGCATATGATGGTCAGTCAGTGCAACCTTCTTCCGCCAGCGCCGCGGCTCGTCACACTGACGCCGCGGTGCGTCCCACACATGTCCGGCATTACGTCCTGGCGCTGACCGTCGCGGCCTACATGCTCACCTACATGGACCGGGTGGTGATCTCGTCCGCGGTGCCGGCCATTCAGAAGGAATTCGGGTTTTCAATCGTCACGATGGGCTGGATTCTCGGGTCGTTCCGGTGGGCGTATTCTGCGTTCCAGATACCCGTGGCGTGGTTTGGCGACCGCTACGGGCCGCGCCGCGCGCTTACCGCGATCGTTCTCTGGTGGTCCGTGCTGACTTCGGCGACCACTATGGCCTGGAGCGCGGCGTCGATGATCGCCATCCGGTTTCTGTTCGGAGCGGGTGAGGCGGGCGCCTTTCCCATCGCCACGCGATCGCTTTCGCGCTGGATGCTGCCGTCCGAACGCGGCTTCGCGCAGGGAATTACACACGCGGGGTCGCGTCTGGGCGCGGCGCTGACACCGGCGCTAGTGGCGGTGATCATCGCGAATTTCGGATGGCGGGCCGCCTTCGTCTCGTTCGGGTCGATCGGATTGATATGGGCCGCGGCGTGGTTCTTCTACTATCGGGATACGCCGGCGCAACATCCCCGGGCCAATGCCGAGGAGCGCCAGATGATCGCGCAGGCAATCGGTCCGCGCGCGAGCGCCGTCTATAAGGTGCCGTGGAAAAAGATCCTTTCGAGCCCGCAGATGTGGATGCTGGCGGCCATGTATTTTTGTTACGCGTACCCGCTGGGGATTTATCTCGACTGGTTCCCGAAGTATCTGAACGCCGAACGCGGTTTCAGTCTGGAGAAGATGGGCTTTTATGCGAGCCTGCCTCTGTTCGCCGCGGTGCTGGGCGATCTGGCGGGCGGCTGGATTTCCGACATTCTGGCAAGGTATACGGGCCTGCGTCACGCAAGGAAGACCGTGGCGGTAACGGGTTTCGTGGTGGCGGGCGCGGGGATTCTGGCGGCGTGCCTCACGCCAAATGCGCTGGTGAGCGTGGCCTGGTCCTGCGTGGCCATGTTTGGACTGGAACTGACGGTCGGCGTTGCGTGGGCCGTCCCGCTCGATATCGGCGGCGACTATGCGGGGTCGGTTTCGGCGGTGATGAATTCGTTCGGGAACTTCGGCGGCGCGGTTTCGACCACGGCCTCCGGGTATCTGGTGAAGTATTACGGCTGGACTTCGACGTTCCTCGTGATGTCGTTTCTCTCTTTCGTGGCGGCAATCCTGTTCACACGGATCGACGCGGGCAAAAAAATCTGTTGACCTGTCTATAACCGCAGGGTTCATCCTGATGAATGGATGTTGACTGTTTCGAAGCTGGCGCGGCTCTGCGGGCTGAGCAGAACCACGGTTCTCTATTACGAATCGATCGGGCTGCTCACGGCGGCGCGGCGCGGTGCGGGCAGATATCGGATTTACAGCGAGCCGGATATTTCCCGGCTGCGCCAGATCTGCGCGTGGCGCATCGCCGGCCTGAAACTCGACGACATCCAAACGATCATTTCTCCGGCAGGCCCGGCGCGTCCGGAGAACGATATTTCGGCAGTGCTGAAACGCCGGCTCATGGAACTGGAAGCCGAGATTGAGGCGAAACGCAACCAACAGAAATCGATCCTGCTGCTTTTGCGGGAAAAGGAGACACAGATGACGAAGGAAAAGTGGACGTCGATTATGAGCGCCGCAGGGCTTTCCGACGAGGATATGCGCCGCTGGCACGGAGAGTTCGAACGAGCGGCGCCGGAAGACCATCGGGAGTTCCTCGAATACCTGCACATTCCGGGAACGGAAATTGAGACGATCCGGGAGTGGAGTCGAAAGGCTTAGTCCACTGCTTGTAAACCGTTGATTCTTCGTCGCCTCGGCCCTCTATCTCTAGAAAACACCTCTGATGGGAATGATCGGTTCCAATAAAGTATGTTTTCTATCATGTTATTCTGTGTTTATTGGCTCTTGCCATGTTTTGTACAAATTTTTTGTTGACAGTCGCCACTGCTATGAAATAAAGGAAACAGATCACTTAGTCGTACGTTAGAGTCGTAACAGAGATTCCGCCCGGGCCTTTTACCCAGACTTGAATGTATTTTCCAGGGGCTCTGCGGCTTGCTCGCTATAAAATATGAACAACACCGTCGCTGCCACTGCTACCTCTTCCGTGGGGCAAAAGAAGCTGGAAGATCCGCTCGCCTATCTGCCCTGCTCGACAATCGTGGAATATCGCAAAGGACAAAACATCCAAAGCCAGGGGCTGCCAGCCCGAGGTATTTGCCTCGTTCTGGCTGGCAAGGTGAAAGTATGCCGCCAGGCCGAAAACGGACGTGAGGTCGTCATCGATATTTACCGGCCGGACGAATTTTTCGGGGAATCGGTCTTACTCGGTCTGCCCCGGAGCGCGGAAGTTTCAGTGGCGATCGAGGACACCAAGGTTATGACCTGGACGGCCGAAGCCATCGAAGAGATCGCTACACGCACTCCACAACTCGCCCTCGCGCTCATGCAGCTCTTCGTCCAGCGCTCGATCGAGTTCACCAGCCGCATTGAGAGTTTCTCGACGGACAACATCGCACGTCGCCTGGTGCGCGCGCTGATTCGCTTTTCGGAACGGCTGGGTCATCTGACCGAAGACGGTTCGGTGCAGTCGATGCCGTTTACGCACGAGTTGCTCTCGCAATACGTGGGCACCTCGCGTGAAATTGTCACGCACTATATGAATCAGTTCCGCAGCCAGGGATATGTGCGTTATTCGCGGCGCGGCACGATGGTATATGCGGACGCCCTGAAGGAATGGTTGCGGCAGGACAACGCCGATAAGGCCGACGGGTCGCTGCCGAAAGACGGCGCCGGTCCGGATGGCGATTCCGACGCGCGCGCAATTCTTAGTCCCGCCAAGGCGAGAGCCGCGGCGTAAGTACGGTTATTCGATAGCAACAGCATCGGCCAGGGAAGCTGTTTTTACAGAAGCTTCCCCGGCTTTATCCAAAAAGGCCGTGACACGCCCGCTGAGAAACGAATTCTTCTCGACGTGCTGCACTTAATAAACCAGCGATTGCACCGCTGTACGCTGCTTCAGCGGGTCCCACAGTTCGCACGATGCGCAGCAGATCGTCACGGTCCAGCGCTTTCACCCCGAGACCTTCAATGTCCCCCTTGACGCCTTCTTCGAAGCCGAGGGCAACGACAAGCCCCAATGCGCCGCGCCGACCGGTTTCGTTGCCGAAGCTTTCGAGATCGGGGATGGCTCCGGCTTTCAGAATGTATTGTTTTACTTCCGCCGAAATGGCGAGACGCGCGCCCTCCCAACAGTCGATGTCGCCTACGCGCTGAAGCCGTTTGGAGCCGGTGCGAACCTTGTCAATCTCCACTTGCAGATGCGGATTGTCGGCCCGCAGGAACCCGAAAACGATGCCCTGATAGGCTGCGCCGGTCGGCTCGCCTTCTTGCGAGACTACGCTGAAACCTTCCAGTACCAACCGGAATAACGGCGGGTCGATCTTTACGGAACCGGGGTCGAACTGCTGACTTCTGAGAGCTGCGAGGACATATTCCGTAACCTGCGTCCGCAAATGCGCAAGCTGCTCCGGGGTAAAAGTGACAAGCGCATCGAGCCAGCGCCGGTAGTCGCCCCATGCTTGGGTCGCGTGAGGCGCGCAACTCGGATAGTCAAAACGTTTCTTCTCGGCTCGGAAAAACTGCTCCGCCTTGTTATAAAACGGGCGCAAGCTCAGTGTGCCGGCTTCGCCGCCACGGTCCACAATCAGCGTGTTCGCGTGATGGCCTGCGGCGGTCGTTTGCCTGCGGGCGTAGGTAGCGAGAAAATCATCGAGACTGTCGAATTTCTGCCCCGGCACGCCCAGTTCACTCAGAAAATCGATGAACGCAACCAGCAGGCCCGCGGAGAATTTTCGTTTTGCAAAACCCGCCTCGAAATCCTCGTACAGCCCGGCCGGGGTCATTGCTCCCTGACCTGCAAAGCCGCCAGTTTCGGGAACGCCGTCCGCGCCATATCGAAGTACTGCGGATCGCGGTCAGTGCCGATGGAGCGATAACCATTCGCCTCGGCCGCCGCCAACGTGGATCCGCTTCCGGCGAACGGGTCATAAACCATACCAATACCCAATGGAAGGGACGCGCGCACAATCTGGCGCAGGAATCGTTGTGGCTTGAGCGAAGGATGCGGAGCAAGCTCCTTTTCCGCGCCGCGCATCGGCGAGCAAACGATTACATCCTTGAACGGCTCGGCTTTCGATCGGCGACGTAAACCGCCGGTGCCCCATTGGCGCAGGTTATCGGCCATCGTTCCATCGAACCGCTTGCGAAAAATTCCCCACGGCTCCCAGCACGAGCGGGGCATACCGGAAACGTCGGCAAATTCCTCCTCCGAGCCTTTGGGCTTGAACCCGCCGCGAAGAGTCTGCACCAGACGGATCACTTCTCCGCGCTTCTCAAAACCTGCCGACTGCAACGCATGAAACGTCATGGTCGAAAGCAGCGGATTTGAGGCAATGAATACGTGCCCTCCGGGTACCAGGGCACGGAGCATGCCGTAGGCGACGGCACTGAAGAAACTGTGCAGGTGGGTAATCTCGTCCTCTGAAAGCACGGTGAAGCGGGGAAGCGGGCTTCGGTTTGCGCCGTCGAAAGAAGGTGGTATGCGCCACACTCCGCCTCGGCCAGAGCGCAGTTTTTGATGGTCTTTTTCTTCATACTCGATGACCCCATACGGCGGGTCTGTCACGATGGCGTGAATGGAATTCGGGGGCAGTTCGGCCAGCCATCCGATCGCGTCGGCCAGGACGTAAGTGGCGTTTTCGGAGAGCTTCTGGCGGCGCTCGCTGCCGTGCGCGGAAAGTGACGTCCATAGTCTTTCTTCCGTGCCGCGCAGGGCGCTCATCCAATCTGCCTCGCCCGGGCGGGATTTGACAATGTCCGGCTTTACAAGCGCGAGTAGCGCCATTTGCTCCACATCCCTTCTTTCGGCTGAATCATCCTGTTCCTACATAGCACACTGAAACAGAATTGCGGAGCTTTGTTTTTGCTCTCGCCGCGCCGTGACGACTTTTCTCATCTCGGCGACGGCACTCCTGCAAGGGATTGATCGCGGGAAGGAACCGTTCGGTAATACTGTTATAGCGTCCTCAGAAAGGCAATCAGCGCCTGTTTGTCATCCGGCGCGAGCCTCAATCCGAACTCATGACCTTTGATCGGTCCGGCGCCGAGGTGGAATCCTTTCGCTAAATAATCGTCTTTCAAACGCTCCGGGTCAAACCACTCTTCCAGCGTTTCTGCCCACCCGCCGTGGCCAAAGGCATTGCGGTACCAGACGCCGCGCAGCGACGGGACTTTATAGAATCCGGTACCGCGTCGGGTTTGCAGCGCGAGTGTCGGGTCCGTTCCCACCGAGACATTCAGAATATCGCCGGTCTTGAGAAGGTCGTCGGGAACTTCAAAACCCTGTGCTGGCGTCAGTTTGTTGTTCGTGTAGAGCGGAGGCGTGTGGCATCCGGCGCAGCCTTGTTGCTGGAAGATTTGCTGGCCGTGGCGGGCGCGTTCGTCGATTGGATTCGGGTTTGGTGGTGGCTTGAGCGAGTAGAGGTAGAGGGCCAGGGCGTAGAGTTGTTCGTCGCTGTAGCGGGTTCCCGCGGCGAATGCCGCGGATTCCGCGCTCGGTTGGAAATCCCCGTAGTGCGCCAGAGAATCCAGACCCTGATTGACGATGGCGTAGCGCATGACGTCGCCGATTGAGCGGTTTCGCGACAAGCCAGTGGCGTCCAGATAACTGATGTCCTGAATGCCAATCAGCGACGGAATGTGGGGAGGGTGGGACGAACTCGTCCCCTGGCGCGCGAGGACTCCGGGGTGGAAGGCCGCGATCCGACGGACGTACTCATCTTTGCTGATCGACTTCTGAAACTCCTCTCTGCTCACGATCCATGGGGAGCCATCGTTGGACCACGCGCCGTCCAATATCCGCTGGAAAGCTTCCGGGGTGCTATCGCGTATTGCGGCTATCCTGGAGGCGGCAACAGGTTGGGGTACGACGCCTTGGGCTCCTTCGAAAAGTGAGCCGTCTTGCATGACGCGCGTATGACACTCGGCGCACGAGCCGAGCCCCGAGCTTGTAATATTCCTCTGCCGTCATGTAGCGCGGCGAGCGGTCCCGCTGCGCGAGCGGCATTTCGAAGCTCTCGACAGCCTTGTCATCCCACGCCTTTGGAATATCGGGATGGAACTCCTGCGCGACGCCCGATCCGGCGAGGGCAAGAATCGCATAGCCGATCACGTATGCTCTGGTTCGCATGTTTCTCCCAGCGATTACAGGATTATCACAAATTCCGTCGCCGGATAATATCACGGATACGGCGCACCCGACAGCAAGGAGGGCAAGGAGCGGCATCTCATTCTCATGAAAATTCTCATGAAAACCGCGTCTTTCAGTGCGTCTGCCGGACACCTGTGCCCGCCCGTCACATTGGGCGACGTGTGCAAGTCCGCTAGAATGAAGGATTCATCCAGTAGCGGGTAAGCGTGCAGAGGGAAACGCGAGATTTCGGGGACGCGTCGCGCAGGAAAGGGACGAGTCCCGTGCGTCCGGTGGAAAGGATACCGTTTTACATGACTTCATTCAGGCCGTTGCGCCTGATTATTGCGCTCGCTTGTCTGTTCGGCTCGCACTACATTACCCTCATTCCATTTGCACAGGCGCAGACCCCGCCTGTCCAGACTCCGCCTGCTCAGACGCCACCGGCGCAGCCGCCGCCCGCCCCCGCCAAGCCTCCCGCTCAGCAGCCGGCCAATCCGTTCGAGACCGTTCCCAATATCGAGCCGGTAAAGCCGCAGGGCACGCCGCAGCCTCCTGCCGCACCGCAGTTCGAAGCCCCCAAACCCGTCGCCCCGGGTGAGCCGTCCGCCGGTCCGGCGCTCGCGGCCAATGTTGTCGAAGCCATTCAGTTCCGCGGCGCCCGCCGCGTCCCGCAGGACACCCTGCGCGCCATGATCTTCAGCAAAGTCGGCGATGTCTACAACGAAGACACCCTTCGCCGCGACTTCCAGCTCCTCTGGAACAGCAACCGCTTCGACGATATCCAGCTCGAAACCGAGCGCGGCGAGCGTGGCGGCGTCGTCGTGACATTTGTAGTCATGGAGCGCCCCGTCATTCGCGATATCAAATATGAAGGCCTGAAATCCGCCTCCACTTCAGACGTGCTCGACCGCTTCAAAGAGCGGAAGGTTGGTCTGGTGGTCGAATCGCAGTACGATCCCAACGTCATCAACCATGCCGCCGTGGTCCTGAAAGAACTGATCGCCGAACGCGGCCACCAATTCGCCACGGTAACGCCCGAACTACGGCGCATTCCGCCCGCTTCGCTTGAAGTCATTTTCGCCGTCGACGAAGGTCCCAAGGTCAAAGTCGGCAAGATCACGATTGTCGGGAATGAGGCCTTCACTCAGCGCCAGGTCATCCGCTCCATGAAGAACCTCAAACCGCTGGGCATTCCGTATTCGATTTATCTCGAAGACCTGTTCTCCAAAACCTACGATGCCTCGAAGCTTGAAGAGGATAAAGAGCGCATCCGCGATGCCTACCAGAAAGAGGGTTATTTCACTGCCAAGGCGCTGGAACAGACCCTGAAACTCCATTCCACCGGCGGCGCGAACGGGGGTATCCATATCCCCCTACTCAAGGAGAATCACCTCGGTGAGGCGCAGGATATCACCCTTCCGGTCGAAGAGGGCCAGCGCTACTACCTCGCCAAACTCGACTTCACCGGTGTTAAGCTTTTTCGCTCCACCGACTTCCTCGGCAACCTTTTTCAGATGAAAAAGGGGGACGTATTCTCTACCGATAAACTCCGCAACGGCATCAAAAACCTCACCAAGGTCTACAGCCAGTTCGGCTATATCGACTACGTCGGCGAGCCGCAGATCGATATCGAGCCCAACAGCAACAAGATCGATCTCTCCGTCAACGTCGACGAAGGCAAGCAGTTCTTCGTGCGCCGCATCGATTTCACCGGCAATACCACCACGCGCGACAAAGTCATCCGCCGCGAACTCCTCATCGACGAAGGCGACGTCTATAATTCCTCTCTCTGGGACGCCAGCATTCTGCGCCTCAATCAGCTGGGATATTTCGAAGCCCTCAAAGAGAATGAGGCCTACACGCTGACCCGCAACCCCGGCAGCAGCACGGTCGACATCAACCTGAAGGTGAAGGAACGCGGCAAGAACTCCATCAGCCTCAACGGCGGCGTTTCCGGCATCGCCGGTACCTTCGTCGGTCTGAACTATTCCACCAACAACTTCCTGGGCTTAGGCGACACGCTCAGCATCGGAGGCCAGGTCGGAACGCTGACGGATAACGTGTCCGTCGGTTTCACCCACCCCTACATCTTCGACAAGCCGCTCACGGCCGGTATCTCGGTCTATCTGCGCCGCTTCGATTACAATCAGGGACGCCAGATTTCGCTCCTCGAAGGCGTGAATGTCACCGGGCTTTACAATGCGCTCGGCAGCGCCAACGTCCTGAACTATATTCAGGATTCGAAGGGCATATCCGCTTCGGCCAGTTATCCGATCAAGCGCAGCTTCGCGCGTCTCGGCATCGCCGTCGGCTACGATATTTCGAGCATCAAGACGGAATCCACCGGCGCCGCAACGTACTTCAACTATCTTTCCTTCGAGCGTGTCAACGGCCCGAACGTGCTGAACGGAATCAAGACTATCAGCGTCACGCCGTCCTACAGCTACAACTCGAAGAACAACTTCCTCAATCCGAGCGCCGGCAAGAGTATCTTCTTTTCGGTACAAGCGGCGGGCAGCGTTCTTGGCGCCAACGTTAATTCGATTCACCCCACCTTCGACGGGCAGTATTATCATCCCAGTCCCAGGTGGCGCAAGAACGTGCTCGCGTTCCACCTCACTCTCTCGACAATCTTCGGCTACGGCGGCAAATCCGCCCCGCCGCAGGCCCGCATCTTCATGGGCGGCGAGAACGACGTCCGCGGCTTCCAGTTCTATTCCATTTCGCCCGTCGCCTACCTTCCCAGCAACGCGACGGTCAATGTCCTGAACCCGGATGGCTCCACCCGGATGCAGAATGTCCTCGTGAACGGCTACCTCAGCTCGCAACCCGTCGCCCAGAACATCCCGATCTACCAGATCATCACTCCCGGCGGCGACACGCAGGGCGTCTTCAACTTCGAATACCGCATCCCGATCTTCGGGCCCGTCACCATGGCGCCGTTCTTCGATGCGGGCGTAAACAAGGTCGCCTGGAAAAACCAGCTGCGCGTCAATCCAGGCCAGATCACCAATCTCAACAACCAGTACCCCGAAGCTGCTTTCACCCCGAACGTTGTGCTCCAGGCCGGAACGCAGAAGCCGCGCGTGTCAACCGGTCTCGAGCTTCAGGTGGTCCTGCCTATCGTGCAGGCGCCTTTCCGCATATACTACGCTTATAATCCGTTCGTCGTGCGAGAGTATCTCCAGCCCCCCGTCGTGGCTGACCGTTCCATGTTCCCGAACCAGACCACGTTCCTGAACGCGATCCAGACGTATTCTCCGGCTTACCCGGATTTCGAGCAGCGCGGTGTCTTCCGTTTCACCATCGGCAGAACATTCTAGAATATATAGGTGGGACGGGCGGTTTCCGCTGTCCGTGTTATTTGAGAGCATGATGTTTGAGAGCACGATGAGAGACTTGCAAAATTCGGCACTTCAGCCCGCTGCCTTCGTCCCGTTGCCGCGCCCTAACGGTTGCGGCTCGGTAAGTGTTGTCGATTCAGTGGCCTTTCCGAGCCGCGGCCGTGAGGAAGCGGTAATGAAATGCTTGTGGGTGAATTTTGCAAGTCCCT